>Ga0265334_10000756_pt1 | contig 16195 bp, 11 predicted proteins | sample 42023metaG_FD_192442 | JGI IMG/M metagenome (GOLD analysis project Ga0265334, IMG submission 192442) | Rhizosphere microbial communities from Carex aquatilis grown in University of Washington, Seatle, WA, United States - 4-20-23 metaG | ecosystem: Host-associated > Plants > Roots > Rhizosphere... | reverse complement strand
TTTTCGCTGCGCTCCTGGGCAGCGCGCGCGGTTTCACTGTCTACCAGACGGTAGCGCTCGACCACGTGCAGTGCGTCGCTATAAGGCGTGCCGTACAGGTCGATCATGGCGCCGGGGCGCGTCTTTATTCCGACCGTGTCGATCACCAGCGTGTCGCCCTCATAGTGCCCGACCGAATCTCCGCTCCAGCTTGGCGTGACATGGGCAGGATGGGACGCGTTCATCCTGACATGGCGAACCTGATGGTCCTGGATGTAGAGGATCGTGACCTTGTCTTTCTCCTGCAGCATCTGCATTTGCGCAATGCGCAAGACATAGGGCGCCGGCAGCGGCCGGCACTCGTTGGAAGCATCGGGATAGGATTTTCCGGCGAGTGAGATTTCGCCATGCTGCTTCACGATTTTCGCCGCTTCCGGCTTCAGGATCGGGTTGTTGTAATCGCCCACCAACTTGAACGCGTCGCTGGTGCCATTGGCGCGGCGCGCCAGATTCCTCAACGGGCTCGGAACGGTGCCCGGAGGCGGCAGATCGAACGCGAATGTCGTGCGCGCCCAGACGCCGGAAAAATCCGGTGCTGCCGCATCCTTGGCATCGGCTGGCCAGGCGAGCGCAGTTGCGCACAACAGACAGGCGGCCAGCCGGGCATACATCTCATGCGATCCTTTCTTCAAAAGTCCGGCCTGTCGCTTTGGGGCACTTTGGTCGCGCCATTATTGTAGTATTCGTGCGTGTTCTCGGCGCAGACATTCTCCACCCAATCGCCGGCCGCCTTGCGGTAGGTGGCAGCACCCCCCCATTGCATGGTGAAGAAATTATTGTCGTCGACCGTGAATTGGACCTGCAGCCCCTTGCCTTTGTAATTGGGATCGATGCCGGCGGCCTGTTCGGTCGCCACTCCGCCATTCTGCCTCACATTGGCATCCTGGGCGGCCTTTGCGGTTTCATAATCGACGAGGCGATAGCGCTCCACGACGTGCAATGCCCCGCTATAGGGTTCGCCATATTGATCGAGCTGCGCGACGCGGCCAACCTTGAAGCCGACCGTATCGACCACCAGCGTGTCGCCCTCATAATGGCCGATGGAATCCCCATACCAGGTGGGCGTCACTTTCGCCGGATGCGTGCCGTTCAGCCGCACATGGCGGATCTGGTGGTCCTGCATATAGAGAAAGATGACCTGGTCCTTCTGCTGCAGCACTTGCATTCCCTGCACCCGGAATACGTAGGGCGCCACCATGGGCAGGCATTGGTTCGACGGCGAAGGATAGTCCACGCCATCGCGCTGCATTTCGTTGCGCTTCCTCACCGCGGCAGCGGCGGCAGGCTTCAGGATGGGGCTTTTCTCGTCGCCGACGTTGAACTGCGCATCGTCAATCCGGCTGCCGTCCGCACGGCGGCGGTTGATAGGCTTCACCGGGCCTGGCCCCACCGCCGGCTGTTCCATGCCGAAGGTCGTGCGCGACCAGAAGCCCGCCAGATTCGGCACCGCCGCATTGTCCGCAGCTTCAGCCGGTGCTGCCAGCACGGAGCCGAGCGCGAGCACAATGATCCAACGGCGAGGAAACATCGAACCCTCCCTGCTCAGAAGTCCGGCTTCTCCGATTTCGGAATGGCCATGAATTTCGTCGGGTAATATTCAGCCGGATTCTCCGCGCAAATCTGCTCGGTCCATGGCCCCCGGATACGCCGATAGGTGACCGTCGCCGATAGAGGAGCCGTCAGCACTTTTGGGTCCTCGATGGTGAATTGCACCTGCAACCCCTTGCCCTTGTAATCGGGATCGACGCCGACATTGCCGCCGAGGCCCGCAGGCCCGTCTTCTTTCTGATGCTTCTCGGCAGCCTGCCTTGCGGCCTCGTAATCGATCAGCCGGTAACGCTCGACCAGATGGAACGCATCGCTCCTTGGCGTGCCGTAGCGATCCATCATGGCGAGCCGTCCGGTTTGCACGCCGATGGTGTCGATGACGAGCGTGTCGCCTTCGTAATGGGCGATGGAATCACCCATGGGCGTAGGCATCAAACCTTTCGGATGCGATCCGTTCAGGCGGATGTGCCGGACCTGATCGTCCTGATTGTAGATCATGGTGATGCGATCCTTGACCTGCAGGATCTCTACACCCAACTGCATGGCGAGATGGAAAGGCGGCGCATACGGCGCGCATTGGTTCGACGGGTCCGGATAGGGATTGCCGGTAAGCGAGATGGCGCCCTTCTGTTTCACGATGGAAGCGGCTTCCGGTTTCAGGATGGGGTTGTTGTAGTCGCCAACGAGCGCGTTGGGATCGCTGGCGCCGCTGGGAAGCCGCTTCAGATTTGCCACCGGCTTCGGCCCATTGGGCAACGGCTCGAAATTGAAGGCATTGCGCCCCCACATGCCCCCGAAATCAGGGAAAGCGCTCTCACTCGCCGACGCCTGCCACCCCAAGGCGCAGGTGAAGACCGCAATCGAGCTCCAGAACACACGCGATGAATGACGTGCCATGACAGCCTCCCGAGGGCACAACTATATAGCGAGAGAGCCGGAAGGCGAAGCCGAAGCCCTATCGCCGCAGAAGCGAAAGCAAACGCTGCGGGGTGACGGGAAGCTCGGTCACTGCGCCGGGAATGCCGATGGCATCGTCGATGGCCGACGCAATCGCCGCGCCGACTGCGGTGACGCCAGCCTCGCCAGCACCCTTCAAGCCCAGCGGGTTCAGCGGGCTCGGCGCGTCTTCGGTCACCAGAATATCAACGTGGGAGACTTCGCACGCCGTCGGCATCAGATAATCGGCCAACGTTACCGACAGCGGCTGGCCGTCCGCGCTGTAGAGGAATTCTTCGTACAGAGCGCCTCCCAAGCCTTGCGCGTAACCGCCGGCGATCTGGCCTTCGATCATCATGGGATTGACGGCACGCCCGATGTCGTACGCGACAAGAAAACGCTCCACCGTTACGCCGCCGGTCTCGCGATCCACCCGCACCTGTGCGGCGTGCGTGCCATAGGGATAGGTCATGTGATCGGTGCGATGCCAACCTTCCGCCGTGAGAAGGCCCGTACCGTAATGGCGCGCGATCTGGGCGAGCGTGACGGATGGGCCGGAGGTTTCCCCACAGCGCACCACGATGCCGTCAACAATGGCGAGCGCATTGACCGGCGCCTGCAGCAGCTCGGCGGCCAAGTCTAGCACAATCGCGCGCAAATTCTTGGCCGCGTCGTAGGCGGCGCTGCCTGTCATAACAGTGGCGCGCGAGGCATGCGCCCCGATGCCGTCGGCGATGCGGTCGGTTTGGCCGTGCACCACATTGATGCGGCGGTAATCGACGCCGAGGCCCTCGGAACAAATCTGCGCCATGACCGTCTCAAACCCCTGTCCCAGCGAGGCGCCGCCGGTGGTCAGTTCGACATTGCCGCGAATATCGACGCTCAAGCGCACGGCATCCTTGGGTCCGAGCCCCGTCTTCTCGACAAAGCAGGCGAGTCCGAGGCCCACGGCTTCGCCTTGCGCGCGGCGCGCTTCACATGCGCGTTGCAGCGCGTCCCATTGAAGATGGGCGAGCACTTTGTCCAAAAGCAGCGCGTAATCGCCGGAATCGAGCACCACGTCGGTGCCGAGCGCAGAGAGCCCGCGCGCAAACGGCATGGCGCTTGCCGGTACAAGATTGCGCCGCCGCACCTCGATGCGGTCGAGCTTGAATTTCGCCGCCACCGCATCCATCAGCCGCTCGCGCACGAACGTGCCTTCATAGCGCCCCGGCGCGCGATAGGTGGCGGCCGGCGTCTTGTTGGTGAGCCGGAAATGTGCAGTGCTGCGAAAGGCCGGCACACGATAAGGCCCCACCAGCATGCCGCTGGTAAGATCGGGCACACGCGCTCCATGGGTGCGGACGTAAGCGCCCTGGCTGTGAAAGAACTCGTCATCCATGGCGAGCACGACGCCATTCGCATCGACGGCCGCGCGCAAGAGGTGCCGCTGTTCGCGCGAATGATTGGCGGCCAGGAGATGTTCGCGCCGGTCTTCGATCCATTTCACGGGGCGCGAAAACCGGAGCGCGGCTGCGGCAGCGAGCACGTCTTCCGGATAAAGTTCGCCCCGGATCCCGAAGCCGCCACCGACATGGCCTTCCTTGAGATGGATCGATTCCGGCGTGCGGCCAAGCGTGCGCGCGAGATTGTCGCGGGTGCGGTGGGGCACCTTGGCCGCGCCGTAAAGCTCAAGCACATTGCGAGCCGCATCGTAGCGCGCGACGGCGCCCCGGGTTTCCAAAGGCACGCCGGAATGGCGGCCGATGCTCAAGTCCATCTCGATGATATGCGCGGCCTTGGCGAAAGCTGCGTCCAAATCGCCATAGGCGTTGGTCAGCGTCACGGGTTCGGTTGACAACCCCGGCGCGAATTCACCCACATCGGCGCTCGCATCGAGCAACGGCGGAAGCTCGGCAATGTCCACCGACACCAGCGCCGCCGCATCTTCGGCGATATAAGGATCTTCCGCGAAAACAGCCGCCACCGGATCGCCCGCATAGCGTACGCTCTCGCGGGCCAATGCATGTTGCCGATAAGGCTTCAGCACCTCGGCGGCCGGATCGCGGAAATCGATCGGCCCGAGATCGGAAATATCCTCCGCCGTCCAGACCGCGACCACGCCCGCAAACGCGCGCGCCGCGGTTGCATCCACCGCTTCGATGCGCCCATGCGCAACGCCGCTGCGCACGACGCGCATGTGGAGCTGACCGGGAAATCCGATATCGTCCGCGAACCGCCCCTGCCCCCGCAGCAGGACTTCGTCCTCCAGACGCGGAACGGAACGGCCGATCACGTCACCCCTGCGCCGCGCGTCTTCAAAGCGTCTCATGGAGCCTTCGCGTGAGGTGAATTGTGCTGCGACGAGGTTGTGCTTACCGTTCCGATTTAGGATAGTCTTCGTCCCAAAATCAAACCAATTCCAAATTTTGGTACAGAGTCGGAGGAATGCGTGTCCCAAGCGAGTGAACCGGGCCTGAAACTCGTGCAAGGCGGCTATGGCGGCTTGCGCGGCTGGATCGATTCCGTCGAGCGCATGGGCGAACTTGTCCGCGTCAACGGCGCCTCATGGGACACGGAGATGGGCGCCCTCACGCATATGCTGACCGAGCACAGCCATGGGACGGCGCCCGCCCTTCTGTTCGACGAGATTCCCGGCTACCCGAAAGGATACCGGACCCTTTACGGCCATTTCTCATCGGTCAAGCGGGTGGCGCTGACGCTCGGCCTGCCGCTCGAACGCGAGCGCAAAGTCGACATCGTCAAGCAGTACTACAACCGCATCCAGACGATGAAGCATATCCCGCCGCGCTATGTGAAGGACGGCCCGATCCTTCAGAACGTGCTGACCGGCGATGCGGTCGACGTGCTGAAATTCCCGGTGCCGCGCCATCACGAGATGGACAAAGCGCGCTACATCGGGACTGCCAACTGCGTGATCACGCAAGATCCCGATGCCGGCTGGTTCAACTTGGGTTGCTACCGCAACCAGGTTTACGACGGCAAAAGAATCGGCTGCCAGATCACGGAAGGCAAACACGGCCGTATCCATCGCGACAAATATTTCGCGCGCGGCGAGAAGATGAAAGTGGTGGTGCTGGTCGGCCAGGACCCGCTTCTGTTCATGCTCGCGGCGAGCCCACTGCCTGAAGGGATCAGCGAACTCGATTTCGCGGGCGGCTTGCGGGGAGAACCCATCGATGTGATCCGCGGACCTTTCACCGGGTTTCCGATTCCGGCCGATGCGGAAATCGCCATCGAGGCCGAAGCCGTGCCCGGCCAGGTGCTGGAAGAAGGCCCGTTCGGCGAGTGGATGGGTTATTATTCCGACGACACGGTGGCGCGGCCCTATCTCGACGTCAAAACCATCCTCCATCGCAACGATCCCATTCTTACCTGTGCTCCGCAGCACAAACCGGTGGACGAAACGGGGCTCTTGAAAGGAATTGCCGGCGCGGCCCAGGTGTGGCGTGCGCTGGAAGCGTGCGGCCTTCCCGACATTCTGGGCGTGTGGAATCACGAAGCCGGTCCCGCGACACGTTTCACGGTCATCCAGATCAAGCAGCGCTATCCCGGGCACGCGCGCAACGTCCTGCATGTAGCGTGCTCGTGCCAGGGCGGTGCTTACGCCGGCAAATGGACGGTCGTGGTGGACGAGGACATCGATGCGGGCGATCTGGATCAGGTGCTGTGGGCGATGTGCACGCGCTTCGATCCGATGACAGACATCGACACGGTGCAGAAAGCCTGGGCCTCAAAGCGGGACCCGCTCTATCTCCCCGGCAATTTCAACAATCGCATCCTGATCGACGCCTGTATTCCGTATGACAAGCTGCTGAAGGGCACGTTTCCGCCGGTTGTCGATGTCAGCCCGAAACTGCGCAGCGATCTGAAGGCGAAATTCCCGCAGCTCTTCCGCTAGGTCCAAAAGCATGCGCTTGGGCTTCCTGTCCGCGGCTCTTGTTTCGGCAACATTCGCCGGGACAGCCGCGCATGCGGCGGCGCCGGCGGACTTCTACAAGGGCCGCACGATCTACATCATGATCGGCTATTCGGCGGGCGGGGGCTACGACCTGTACGCGCGCGTTCTGGCGCAGCATCTGGGCCGTCACATTCCAGGAAATCCCACTGTCATTCCGCAGAACATGCCGGGCGCCGGCAGCGTGAAGGCCGCGACCTACGTATTCTCGGTCGCGCCGAAGGACGGCACCGTGATCGGGACGTTCGCCCGCGGCATGGCGAGTACGGCCCTCATCGGGCAAGCGAATTTCGATGCGCGCAAGTTCACCTGGCTCGGCAGCATGACCAAGGACGTGACACTTTGCATCAGCTGGAACACGTCCCCGATTCGGACGTGGAATGACGCGTTGACAACGCCGTCCACGTTTGGCGGCGAAGGCCCGGCGGGCGACCCCGACATTTTCGCGAAACTCTACAAGAACGTGTTCGGCGCGAAGATCAAACTCGCGACCGGTTTTCCCGGCACGACCGACATCACGCTCGCCATGCAGCGCAAAGAGGTGGACGGCCTTTGCGGCATTTCCTGGAGCACGGTAAAAGCGCGCTATGGCGAATGGGTGAAGGACAGGAAAATCAACATCCTTCTCCAGGCGGCGCCCGAGAAAGCTCCCGATCTCCCCGACACGCCCATGGCCCATGACTTCGCCAAGACCGTGGAGCAGCGGCAGATCCTGGATTTCGCACTGGCGAACGAAGTCCTGGCGCGTCCCTTCGTGGCGCCACCCAATATCCCGGCCGACCGCGCCGCCATCCTGCGCACGGCGTTCGATGCGACATTGAAGGACCGGGCTTTCCTTGCCGATGCGAACAAAACAATGATCGACATCGATCCGGTCAGCGCGACTGAAGCCGAGGCGGTGGTCGATCGGCTCTACGCGCTTCCCAAGGACGTGGTCGCCAAAGCCGCGCGCGCGATCTATTGAGCATGGACGAGTCCGAGCGAGACGGCCGGATCGGCTCGCGCTTCCGCCGCATCGAAGATGTGCCGCTGTTGACGGGTGCGGGGCGGTTCGTCGACGACATCAGGCTGCCGGGGCTGCTGCATGTGGCATTCGTACGGAGTCCGCACGCCCACGCGGCCATTCGATCCATCGACACGCACGCCGCGCGCGCGCTTCCCGGCGTACACGCGGTTCTAACGCTGGACGATCTGTCACCCGTCCTCATCAAACGCCGCATGGTGCGCGAGCCCGGCCAAGGCGGGAAACCGCGCGAAACGATGTGGCCCTATCCCCTGTCATGCGGCGAAGTCGCGTTCGTGGGTGAGACGGTGGCGTTGGTCGCAGCCGAGAGCCGCTACGTCGCCGAAGACGCGGCAGCTCTGGTGGAAGTGGATTACGAACCTTTGCCGCCCGTCGCCGATGCAAGAAATGCCGCGCTACCGGGCGGAGCGGCGGCGCGAACCGATCTCGCGTCCAATGTGGTGAGCACATATCGCGTCAATTATGGCGATATGGATGCCGCCTTCCGCAGCGCGGCGCACGTGATCCGCGAGGAGTTCTATCAGCATCGCGGCGGCGCGCATTCGCTCGAAGGACGGGGCGGCGCCGCGGAGTATCACCCGGGGTCGGACGGCATCACCTATTGGGCCTCCACCCAGAAGGCGCACGACCTGCAGCAGAACATCTGCCAATTCGTGCGCATCGACGAGAACCGTTTTCGCGTGGTAGCGCCCGATATCGGCGGCGGCTTCGGGCCGAAACTGTGCGTCTATCCGGAAGACGTGGCGATCGTGGCCGCGGCGAAACTGCTGAAACGCTCCCTCAAATGGGCTGAGGACCGGCGCGAGCATTTCATCGCCGCGGTGCAGGAGCGTGACCAATATTGGACGCTGGAAGTCGCGCTTGATTCAGACGCGCGCATCCTCGCCATCCGGGGAAAACTCATCCATGACCTCGGGGCCTACGCGCTGCAGGATGTGAATCTGCCATACAATTCCGCGTCGGCCGTGCCGGGGCCGTATCATGTGCCTGCCCTCGCGATGGATGTCGTCATCGCATACACCAACAAGGTGCCCGTCTCATCCGTGCGCGGCGCGGGCTACCCGCAGGCCGCCTTCGCAATGGAGCGGTTAATGGACCGCGCGGCACGCGAGCTTGGCATCGGGCGCGACGAGGTGCGTCGGCGCAATCTGATACCAGCCGAAAAGATGCCCTATGAAAGCGCGCTCAAATCGCGCTCGGGCGCACCGATCCTTTACGACAGCGGCGATTATCCGGGCACGCAGGCCGATGTGTTGAAGCGCGCCGGGTGGGACGATTTCGCGCGCCGCCAGCGCGAGGCAGGCCGTGGCGGCCGCTACATCGGCATCGGCTTGGCGCATGGACTGAAAGGCACCGGGCGCGGACCTTTCGAGATGGGGCTGGTGCGCGTCAGCGGCGGTGGACGCGTCTCTGTCCTGACCGGCGCATCGGCGATGGGTCAGGGGCTGGCCACCGCGCTGGCACAAATCGCCGCGGCCGAATTGGGCGTGCGGCCCGAAGAGGTGGGCGTGGTCGCGGGCGATTCCTCCGTGGTGCCGGCCGGCCTCGGCGGCTTCGCGAGCCGGCAAACGGTGACGGCCGGTAATTCCGTGATGCTGGCCGCTCGTGAAGTAGCGCGAAAAGCCAAAGCCCTGGCTGGCATGTTGATGCAGATCGCGCCCGACGACCTTGAACTCGCCGGCGGCGCGGTGCGGATGAAGAGTGCGCCGGAACGCGGCATATCGCTCGGCGAGATTGCGCGGGCGCTGCGCGGCGGGCCCGGATACGCCTTCCCTCCCGGCTTTGATCCCGGATTGGAGGCCTCGGCGGCCTTCCGCGTGGAGCAGCTTGCTTACGCGAATGCCTGCCATGTCGTGGAGGTGGAGGTGGATATCGAAACCGGCCGCGTGGACATCCTGCGTTATGTGGCGCTGCACGATCACGGCGTCCAGGTGAATCCCATGATCGTCGATGGCCAGACACGCGGTGGAATCGCGCACGGCATCGGCAACGCGCTGTATGAATATATGGGCTATGATTCGAGCGGCCAGCCGACCACGACGAATTTCGCCGATTACCTGCTGCCCGGCTCGACCGAAGTGCCCAGCATCGAGAGCCATTACACGATTTCGCCTTCGCCGTTGAATCCGCTGGGCGTGAAAGGCGCGGGCGAGGCTGGTGTCATTCCCGCCGCGGCAGCGATCATTTCGGCGGTCGAAAACGCGCTCGAACCCTTCGGAGTCAAGATTGCGCAGGTGCCGCTTTTCCCGCATAGACTGCTCGAAATGATCATGGCCGCGCGCGCAAAGGAAAACTGAGATGTCCGGATACAAATTGGCGACGTATGAATCGGAGAACGGGTCACGCGCCGGGCTGGTCGTGGGAGATCAGGTGTTTGACGCGGCTGAGCTGACCCAGCAGCCGGACTACACCAGCGTGCTGAGCATTCTCGAAGACTGGACCCACGCGAAGATCGTCCTTCAGCGCGCTACCGAGAAAGTCGGCGCCGGCTGGCCGCTCGCGGAGACGCATCTGCGGGCGCCGGTATTATGGCCGGGCGCCATTTATTGCGCCGGGGCGAATTACCGCGACCATGCCAAGGAGATGGCAGAGCGTACGGGCCGGCCGCTCGGCCCCGATCCGAAGGAGAGCGGCGGCAAGCCATGGCACTTCCTGAAGACGCCGCGCAGCGTCGCTGATCCGGGCGCCATCGTCTCGGCAACGCAATATTGTACGAAGCTCGATTGGGAAGTGGAGCTTGCCGCGGTCATCGGCCGCGAGACGAAAGCTGTACCTGTCGAAGAGGCGCTTTCCTGTGTCGCGGGCTACACGGTGGCGAACGATCTTTCCGCGCGCGATCTCTCGCAACGCGCGGAAGTCCCGGTCGGCTCGCCCTTTCGTCCCGATTGGGTCGGACAGAAATGTTTCGATGGGGCCTGTCCGCTCGGGCCGTGGATCGTGCCGGCCGACGACATTCCCGACCCGCAAAATCTCGCGCTGAAGCTGTGGGTCAATGACGCGATCAAGCAGGATTCCAATACGAGCGAGATGATCTTCTCATTGGCCGAGCAGATCGCACATATCTCGGCCGGAATGACACTCTATCCGGGCGATATCATCCTCACCGGCACGCCCGCGGGAGTCGGCATGGGCCGCGGCGAATTCCTGAAGGCGGGCGACGTCGTGAGGCTCGAGATCGAGCGCATTGGCGCCCTCACCAACACAATCGCCTGATCAGTCGCTCTCTCTCTTGAACTCCGCTTCGATTCGCGATGCCAGGCTTTCGTATGTATCGGCAAGGCGCAGTAAAGCTGCGCGGCTCGGCGAATGGTTCATATCACCCGCGGCCGCCCTTATCTCTTTTGCATGATCGCGATAACGCTTGGCGCGTTCCGTCGAATCCCCATCCACTCAAATGCTCCCGCAATCCTCCGGGAGCCCGCCTACCCCCCCAACGGCAGGCATTCCACCAGCAAGCCTCAAGGCAATGCCAGCACAAACCTGATGATAGGCGGCCTTCGGCGAATGACAAGGGGATGACGCTCGCGGTGACGCGTGGTCGCATCAACGGCCATGCTTGTCGAGCGTCGGGTTCGGACGCTTTCCCAGATGATCGGGAATATCGACCGGCCCTTCATCTACGGAATCATCCCGCCCGATTTCCGGTTGCACCATTCCTTCGATCGTGGCGGGGTTGCGAGAGCCCTTCTTCACCGTGGATTCGCCCTGCTGCGCGGAGGGATTCGTGATGTACGAGTCACCGGCCATGGGAACCTCCTTACGTTCTGTCGAGATGAAATCGCCTGACATGCGTGTTTGTTCCGCTTCGGGAACCTTCCGCGGCTGCAAAGCAGGCCTGACCTCGCTAATGTGAGGAACATTGAAAATAAGGAGGCCGGGCAGTGGGCGAGTTCAAGAGCATCAAAATCGAGCGGGAAGAGGGGGTGACTTTCGTAATCCTCAACCGTCCCGAGAAACGTAACGCCATGAGCCCGGAACTTCACCGGGAGATGTGCGAGGCTCTGGACGATCTGGAAACCGAAGAAGAGACAAAGGTCGTGGTCATCACGGGCGCGGGCGAATCCTTCTCGGCCGGCCAGGACATCAAGCTCTATTTCCGCAGCACCGAAGACGATCCTAAGGGGCGGGCCCGCGCGCGGCATGATTCCCACCATTGGCGGTGGGAAAAGCTGTCGAAATACGCGAAACCCACTATCGCTATGGTTAATGGCTTCTGTTTCGGCGGAGCCTTCACTCCGCTTTGCGCCTGCGACTTCGCCATTGCGGCGGACGAGGCGACATTCGGATTATCGGAGGTGAACTGGGCCATTCTGCCCGGGGGCATCGTGAGCTGGAACGTGGCGCAGCTGATGAGCTTCCGCGACGCCATGTATTACGCCTGCACGGGCGAGACGTTCGGCGGCAAAAAGGCCGCGGAAATGAAGCTGGTCAACTTCTCGGTACCGCGGGCGGAATTGCGCGAGGCAACCATGACATTCGCGCGTGGGCTGATGAAGAAGAACCCGGCCGCGCTCCGCTACACCAAGGAATGCATTCGGGCCGTGCGCAATATGGACGTGCAGCAGGCGGCCGATTATCTCAACGCCAAGAGCGATGCCCTGCGCTTCCGCGATCCCGAAAAGGGCCGCGCCGAGGCGACGAAACAATTCCTGGACGAAAAGAGTTTCAAGCCGGGGCTGGGGAACTACCGGCGCAAGAGCTGACGGTCAGCGGAACAGCTGGCGGTAGATATCCTCCCAGCGCTTATAGTTCTTTTCGACATAATCGGGCGTTGCGATGTTGGCCTTGAACCCGCCTTCAGCGGGCAGCAGCTTGGGGTCGAGCGGCGGCACGTCCGGCCGCGCCGGGATGTAGCCCGCCTTCCGGAACACCGTCTGGCCTTCGCGCGAGAGCATGAAATCGGCGAACAGCAGCGCCGCATTCGGATGGGTGCCGAGTTTGGTCAGCCCCACCTGCTCGGAGAAAATCACCGCCGGTGAGAGCGGTATCCAGGCGACGGGCGCGCCATCCTTGCGGCTGATCTCCACATTGTGGTTGGTCATCGCAAGCGCCATGGGATATTCCCCGGCGATCACCTGGTCGAGCACCGCGCGGTCGGTCTCGGCAAGCGTGATCACTTTCTGGCGCGAGAGCTTGCGCAAATAATCCATGCCCTTCTCTTCGCCCATGCCCATCAGCACATCGGCGATGAAGCCGCTTGAACCGGTGAGATTGGACGGACGCCACACGATGCGGCCCGCCCATTTGGGATCGAGCAGATCGTCGTAAGTTTTCGGACGGTCCGCCGCGGGCACAAGCTTGGTATTCACCGCCGGTTCCAGCACGTAGACGCGGTCCGCGACCCAAAAATCCTTCGGGTCCTTGTAGCCCGCCGGCAGAACGTCCGCGCCCGCCACATGGAAGGGCCGCATGGCCCCCGCCGACATCAGTGTCGTGATTCCGAGCGAGGTGGTGAACGCATCGGCGACGGCGCGCCCGGCGCGGTATTCATTCAGGACCTTGACGATGACCGCGCTCGAATCCATCCGCTGAAATTCGGCCGTGATGCCGTATTTCGCGTGGAAGGCCGAGGTAAGCGGGCGCACCACCTGATCGGCGACCAGCGGCGTGTAGAAGGTGAGCCGGCCTTCTTTCTTGGCGGCGGCCACGATTTCGGGGCCGATGTCCACGGCGTGCGCTGCCATGGAGGCCGCCAGCACGTACGCCGCCAGCATCGGGGCGAGGTTGCGCGCAAGACGGTGCACGGCGGTCACTATGTTCGGCATCCGGCGGTCCACCCTCGGGCCACGGTCCTATGACGGAACCAGGGTGTCAAGCATACCTCATGCTTCGACAAGCTCAGCATGAGGAGATTACATTCGTCCTCATCCTAAGCCTGTCGAAGGATGCAGATACGAGGAACATACCCATGCGGATCATGCTGTTGAACCAGTCGCCGCGCACGGGCACGCGCGGACCGGCCTATGACGTGGAGCCGATCGAGAAACTGGTCAATTCCTATGCGTCGCCGGGCACCAGGATCGAAATCGGATTTCCCGACAATTTCGAAGGCGCAGAGGTGTTTCACACTCTCGGCGGGCAAAGCAATTTGAACGGGCTCCATCACATGATTGAAACGCCCGCCATTGTGCGCAAGATCGTGTGGGCTGCGGAGAACGGCTATGACGCCGTCATTTCCAGCAACACCTTCGATCCCGGGGTGGATGGCGGCAGGCTTGCGGTCGATATTCCGGTGATCGGGCCGTTGCGCACGGCGATGCATGCGGCGCTCACCTTGGCCGACCGTGTCGGGATCACGGTGCCGCTTCAGAGCCATGTGCCCTATACGCGACGCATATTGCGCTCCTATGGGCTGGAGGCATTTGTCGCCGGCATCGAGCCGATCGGAATCTACGGCAAGGACGTGAAATCGCGCAAAGGCGAGATCTTCGACATCACGTGCGGGTTGATCCGTGGGCTGATCGATGACGGCGCCGAGATCGTGGTGCCCCTTGGCGGGGCGCTGATCCCCTATGTCGTCGATCCGGCGGAGCTTGCGCGCGCGACCGGCGTGCAGGTGCTGAACACGAAGGCGATCTGTGTTGCCTTTGCCGAGATGTGCGTCAAGTTCGGTTGGACGCAAAGTGCGATCACCTATCCGCGCGGAAAATTGTCGTCGCAGGATTTTTTGTTGCGGTCATAATGCCCCCTCCGGCTCACCGCATGTGCGGTTCGCCACCTCCCCCGTAACAACGGGGGAGGAAAGAAACCGGGGCGCTCTCACTTTTTTCCTCCCCCGCCTGCGGGGGAGGAGCTCGCGACGCGAGCGGAGGGGGATCATCCCGAAGCACCACCAATGCGTCGAGGGCGAGGCCGCCGCGGCGACGGAGCAGGAACGGGTTCACGTCGATGGATTGCAAACGCGCGCCCGCCTCGATGGTGAGGCGCGACATCCCGAGCAGCGCTTTCACGAGTGCCTTCACGTCGAAGGGCGGCTTGCCGCGGTAGCCGTGGATCAAATTCGCCACCCGCGTGCGTGCGATCAGGGCAAGCGCCGCCTCGTCGTCCAGCGGCGGCGCGGCAAGCGCCACGTCGCGATGGAGTTCCAATTCCACCCCGCCCGCGCCGAACAGTATCACCGGCCCCATTTCCGGATCGCGGTGCATGCCAAGCACGAGTTCGAGCCCGTCTGAAACCTGTTGGGCGATCAGCACGCCATCCAGAACGGCGCCCGTGCGTTTTCCGATTTTGACGAAGTCCGCATAAGCGGCACGAACGTCCTTTGCCGACGCCAGATTCAGCCTCACCGCGCCTGCTTCAGATTTGTGCGCCAGCATCCTGCTGACAGCTTTTGCGACGACGGGATAACCGATCCGCTTTGCAATTTCGACCGCTTCGCGCTCGCTCTGCGCAACTGCCTCCTTCGGAGCCCCGATACCATAGGCCTTGAGCAGCGCCTTGGATTCCACTTCGCTCAGCGGCCCGGCCGCATTGCTGACGCGCCCCCTCCCCGTCTTCGCCGGACCTCCCCCGTAAACGGGGGAGGAAACTGCGACGTCGGGTTTGCGCGCCACCGCTGCGTAATCGATCACCGCGCGCGCCGCCGACATGGATTTGTCGATCTCCTGCAGAAACGCGACGTTGGGCAACCCCGCGCGAAGCGCGCGGCTGTAATCGGTCAGCCCGTGCGAGATCATGGTCACGAATGCGATGGGTTTCCCTGCGCGCGCGGCAATCTCGTTGACGGCACGAAGATTTGATTCCTTCCGCTCGGTGCCGGGCCCGCGGGGCAATTCTTCCTGCAGCAGCAGGAAATCGACACCGGTATCCGCGAGCAGCGTCTCGATGCAGCGCAGATAGGCGTCCTGACTGCTGAGCGCGGCGAACCCCGCATCCAGCGGATTGCCCACAATGGTCCCGATCGTCACAAGCGATTGCAGACGCGCAATCGTCGTGTCCGACAATCGTGCAAAATTCAACCCGTGCGCTGCCGCCGCGTCCAGCAGCATGCCGCGCAATCCGCCCGAAAACGTGATCGCGCCGAGCCCCGGACCGCGGGGCAGAGGTGCGTGTACGCAATATTCCACCGCCTCTACGACCGCATCCAAATTGCGCACGCGCATCACACCGGCAGCACCCGCCACCGCGTCAAACGCTTCCATGGAGCCTGCAAGCCGCCCCGTATGCGCCAATGCCGCTTCGCGTCCGGAATCGGAAAGTCCGAGCTTCACCACCACCACGGGCTTGCCTGCGGCACGCGCGGCGCGGCACGCAGACAGGAACGCGTCCGCGTCGTGCACCGATTCCAGATAGGAAACGATCACCTTCACATCGGGGAAACTCGCGAAATAGGCGATGTAATCGGCCGTGGTCAGCCCCGTCTCATTGCCGGACGTGATGGCGGTACCCGTATCGACGCCGCGCTCCTCCAGCGTGCGCTTGATCGCCATGGCGATGCCGCCCGACTGGCCGATGATCGCGACCGGCCCGCGCGCGAGCTTCTGCGGCCGGTCGTCGGGCATGGTCATCAGGCTTGCCGGGGCGTGCAGATTGCCCAGGCAATTGGGGCCGGAAACCGCAAGCCAGGACTCTGCGATCACGTGGCGCAACCGGGCACTGAGTTCGGCCCCGTTTTCCGCTTCGTCGAAGCCCGACGTCATCACGGTTGCGCTGCGGGCACCGGCTTTGGCGGCATCGGCGAGCGCATCCGG
>Ga0265334_10000754_pt1 | contig 16202 bp, 12 predicted proteins | sample 42023metaG_FD_192442 | JGI IMG/M metagenome (GOLD analysis project Ga0265334, IMG submission 192442) | Rhizosphere microbial communities from Carex aquatilis grown in University of Washington, Seatle, WA, United States - 4-20-23 metaG | ecosystem: Host-associated > Plants > Roots > Rhizosphere... | reverse complement strand
GCGGCCGAGCGGCTCCTGCGGGACGGGGACCAGGACGGTGCGAGTGCACACTACGAGGCCGCCCTGCGGTGCTGGCGCGGCCCGGTCCTCGCAGACCTGGGCGGTGCGGCCGCCACGCTGCCGGTCGTCGTCGCAGCCGGAGAACGCCGAGTGGCCGCGGCCCTGGAGTACGCCCGGTTGTGCCGCACCGCCGGACGCCCGGCTGCCGCGGCGCAGACCCTGCGCGAGATCACCGCGATCGCGCCCCTGCACGAGGGCCTGCACGCGGCGTTGATGCAATCGGTGGCGGATGCGGGTGACCGCGCGGGGGCACTCACCGCGTACGACCACTTCCGGCGGCGACTGGCGGAGGATCTCGGGGTCCACCCGGGCGCCGAGCTGCAGGCCGTCCACCAGGAACTGCTGCACGCCCCGGAGCCGGACCCGCGGACCCGGCGGGTGGGCGGCCCGCTCGCGGACGACGGGGCCAGCGGCAGCCCGGCCGGGGCAGCGGCGGACGAGCGGCCCCCTGTGTCACGTCGGTTCGCCGCCGCCAGCCCGGTCCTCGTGGCGGCCCTCGCGGTCGTCCTCGTGGTGGGGCTCATGGCCGCGTTCTGGGCCGTGGGGCGGCATCCCACCCCCGCGGCGGAACGGTCCTCCGCCTCGGCGAGACCGGCGGCCCCGCAGGTACGGTCCTCCGTCTCGGCGGGACCGGCGGCCCCGCAAGGATTGTCCTTCCGCAGCACGACGCACTGGAGCTGGGCGTACGCCCCCACCCTCGGCAGCACGCCTACCGCTGCCCAGTGGGCCAGCGCGCACATCTCGGGCCTGAGGGACTCCAACAGCTGCGCCGGCTTCCGCCTGCGCGTGGGCGTCGACCCCCAGGGGAACGGCGACGAACAGGGCTTCTTCCTGGGGGTCTGCCCGACGAGATGGAAGATCGAGGCCGATCCGGTCGACGGCCTCAACGACGGTGACGTGCCGCTCCAGCCCGCCGAAGGGCTGCTGCGGGTGGCCGTGACGGACAGCGGGCTGATCACGATCGAGTACGCGGGCCAGCTCCTGACCGCCAAGCAAATGCATGGGGGGTATCCCTGGTCCCACATATCCCCCGGGATGTACCAGGCCGACGGGCACATCGTCATGAGTGACATCCGCTCGAACGCCTCCCGCGACCCCGGCTGAACGCCGCGGGACGAGACAGACCGGGCGAGATCAGCAGGGGAACCGATGGGTGACGAGACGACACGGCAGGTCTTCACGCGGCAGAGCCCGTTCTCCGATCCCGGCCGCTTCGCCGCGGAGTTCGAGAGCCTCCCCCAGGACATCGCCGGACTGCAGAAGATGTCCTCCGGCCTCGTCTTCCACTACCGGGACGGCGGGGACTGGACCGAGAACGGCATCGCCGCCGACCGGGTCGGTCGGCACCTGTCGGAGCGGTCCACCCCCGAGGGCGTCACCTACGATCACGAGGTGAGCGCACGCCCCCACGGGACCCCGGCACCGGTCGGTCGGCTCGTGGCGCGTGTCTCCGCCTTCCTGCCCCGGCCCGGCCTCCCCTGGCCGGCGGCCTCGCTCCGCCGTCCTGACCTGGGGTTGCGGACGCACCCGTTCGCCGGCGTCCTGCGGACGCACCCGTTCGCCGGCGACGCTCTCGTCGCCGGCGCGTTGGCCGTCGTGCTCCTCCCGACGACGATCAGTTCGATGCTCGCGCTGCGCCTGCCGACCGGATGGGCCGCCGCCGTCCTGACCTCGTTCTGCGTCCTCCACCTGACGCCTGCGGCCCGCCGCACCGTCCCGTTCGCCGGATACGCCGTGGCCTGCGCGTCGATGCTCGTCGTCGTGATCGCCCCGAACGGCCGGCTGCTGCCCGCCGACTCCGTCCTGGTCGGGTTCCCGATGCTGTTCCTGCCGTCGAGCCTGGTCTTCCTGCCGGTCCTTCACGGGGTGGCGGTCAACGCCTCCCGAAGGGCCGGCCTGCTCGGGTTGCTCGGGGCGGTCTGCGGGGTCGGGCTCGCCGGGTTCCGGATCGGCGAGACGGTTCCCGGCCACTACCCCCGCGCCCAGTACCTGATCTATGTCACCGTCGCGCTGCTCGTCGCCGTCGTCGCCGCCTGGGGACTCGGGACGGCAAGGGCCGTGCGCACCCGGCTGGCGGCCGCCGAACGCGCCGAGGCCACCCGTTCGGCGATCCTCACCGAGCGGGCGCGGATCGCGCGGGACATGCACGACATCGTCGCCCATTCCCTCGCGCTGATCGTCCGTCAGGCGGAGGGCGGGGCCCTGATCGCGCCACGTTCCCCCGACCGGGCCGTGGAGGTGCTGAACACCATCTCCGCCTGCGGCCGGGACGCGCTCGACGACCTGCGCGGAATGCTCGGGGTCCTGCGCTCCCCCGGCACCGCTACCACAATCAGTACCGCGACCGGGACCTCTCCCGGTGGCGACGCGGGCTCGGGGCCGGGTACCGGCACGGACCCCGGTGTGCCGTCCGCGCCGCAGCCGTCGCTCGCCGATCTCGATGCGCTCTGCGAGCGGGTCTCGGCCTCGGGAACCCTCATCACGCGCACCGAGTCGGGAACGGCCGTCGGCCTCGGTGCGGCCGCGGAGCTCGCGGCGTACCACGTCGTCCTCGAATCGCTCACGAACACCGTCAAGCACGCCGGGCACCAGGCACGGGTCGACATCCAGCTGGAGTGGCACGATGATCGGCTGATCCTCCTCGTCCAGGACGACGGCGGGCATCGGGACCGCGCGGAGGGTGGGCAGACCCGGCACCAGGTCCCCGGGTCCGGGGTCGGACTCCCCGGCCTGCGCGAGCGGGTCCACGCGGTCGGAGGGGACCTCGTCGCCGGACCACGGGAACGAGGGTTCGTCGTCCGCGCGGATCTTCCCCGGCGCACCGCGAAGAGGAGGCCGTGATGATCCAGGTGGCCCTCGTCGACGACCAGGAGCTGGTGCGCCTCGGCCTGCGCATGGTCGTCGAGTCGTGCGACGACATGAAGATCGTCGCAGAGGCCCCGGACGGCGAGCAGGCCGTCGCCCTGGTCAGCCGCACCCCCGTCGACGTCGTCCTCATGGACATCCGGATGCCGCGGATGGACGGGGTCGAGGCCACCCGCCGCATCCTCGCCGCTCCGGGAGCACCGCGAGTCGTGGTGCTGACGACGTTCGACCTCGACGAGTACGCCTACGCCGCACTACGTGCCGGAGCGAGCGGCTTCCTGCTCAAGGACGCGACGTCCGCCGAGGTGCTCACGGCGATCCGCGCCGTCCACGCCGGGGACGCGGTGATCGACCCGTCGACGACCCGCCGGATGCTCGACCACCTCGTGCGCGGGAGAGGTCCGGAGGTCGACGAGGAGGCCGTCTCCTGCCTCACCGACCGCGAGCGCACGGTGCTCCTGGAGATCGCCTCCGGTTTCACGAATCCCGAGATCACGCGCAGGCTGCAGCTGTCCGAGGCGACGGTCAAGACGCACGTCGGCCACATCCTCGCCAAGCTCGGGCTGCGGGACCGGGTCCAGATCGTGATCTTCGCCTACGACCACGGACTCGTCCGTCCGAGATAGGCCCCGAGCAAGCAAATTTCCCGTCCTTCCGCGGCGGTCTCAGACCGCCGGACGAGGGCCGCCCGACCGTCCTCCGATGCGGGTCCCGGCGTCGGCGGTGAAGTCTCGGACTGTTCGCGGAGACCGTGACGAGCGGCCTGGAACGACGAGAGAGACCGGACAGGATGGGCGACGCCATGCGACAGCGAATCGGTGAACTGTGGATCGGCCTCGGGGTGCTCCACCTCGTGCTGATCACCGTGATGGGGTGGGACGAGTTCCGCGGAATGCTCGGCGACGGTTACCTGAACGCGGGCGTGGCCGACCCGGAACGGGAGGCGTTCTTCTGGCTCCTCTACCTCGGTGTCCCCTTCCTCATCGTCGGGGTGGTCACCCGGTGGGCGCAGCGACGGCTCGGAACCGTCCCGGAGTCGATGGGCTGGATCTCGCTCAGCTGCTTCCTGCTCGGGGCCCTCGCCGTTCCGGCCTCCGGGTTCTGGCTGGGGATCGCGCTCGCCGGCTACGGGATCGTCGTGGCGCGGACCACCGGGACCACGTCGCCGGAACCGGCCCCGGAACCAGACCCCTCACCCCCACTGACCGAGCCCGCTCGCTGACCTGGGACACCGGGCTCACACCGACGCCTCGGGCACCGGAGTCCACGAGCCGGACCGGGACAAACGGGACGCGGTGGCCGGGTGCCCGAGGGAAGAGGACGGCTGGGCACACCTTGGCAGAGGACCTGGAGGCGTGCCGGCGACCGCACGGGGAGCGGCGGCCTCGGCTGCCCCGCTCGTCGACCGTGCGGTGAAGATCTGCCCCGGGCAGGCCGACAGAAGATCGTGACGCAGCAGCCCACGCCTCAGCCGTCCGGGTCAGCCGGTGGCGTGCCGGACGCCTCCCCGCCGCACCTGCCCCCCGCACAGAACCAGTCGTTTCCCCAGGACCAGGCAGCCGCCCAGAACCCGTTCCCGGGGCAGTACCAACCCCCGATGCACGACCAGTCCCCCGGACAGAACCAACCCCCGGTACTTGACCAGTCCCAGTCCCCGGGGCAATGGCCGTCCACCACGCAGTACCCGCCCCCTGATCAGTACCCCTTCGCCGTCCAGGGGAGCGGGTCATGGGTACCCACGCATCCGCCCGCAAGGAACCTGCCCAGACCTCTGCCGAAGGCGCTCATCGTTAGCTGCGGAGTGCTGGCCGTCATCATGATGGCCGCGACGATGGTCATGGTCATGCGCCACGGGTCGAGCGGGCCTCAGACGCAATCGACGAAGGTCAAGCACGGGCAGGTCTGGATCATGGACCCTCCGGACGAGATCACCTTGGCGCTGCCTCAAGGGTGGGAGCAGATCCCGACCAAGGCCGAGTTGTTCCACCAGTGGGTGCTGGACGCCAGCCAGAGATCATCCAGCGCTCGTGGAATACCCGACCTGGACGACACCACGCTCCAACACTTCTTCGTCATCGGCGCTCACCTTGATGATTCCCGGTCGGGCCCGGCATTCCTCTTCGGGGTGCGTCTGCCGGCCTCGGATCCGCTGGCCGACCCGCAAGCCACACCCGAGCTCGCCGCTCAGAGCCTCACCGATCGGGGTTACGCGAACGTCCAGGCCGGCGCGACGACGATTGCAGGGAAGCCTGCCCTCAAGGCGACGGGCTACAAGGAGGCAGGCAACGGCACCGGGGCACCCCAGGGGGTGTACGCCACCTATTACATCCTCGTGAACGCCCACGCCACGGGCGGGTATCTGATCTACTTCCTGGACAGCCAACCCGGCGATCTCCAGCGCTGGCAGCACACGGTGATCGACTCGATCAAACTCTCCTGATCGGTCAGCCGCGGGTGGGGCCGGTCGTTCTCACCCGCTCACCCCGGCAGATCACCGCTCACCCCGCGGGATCGCCGCCGGGCGTCACGAAGTCGCCCAGCTCGGAGGGAATCGGGGGCCGCGACTCGGGCTCGCCGACCCCGCCCGCGACGAGTTCGGACTGGCCTGCGCGGGCGACCTTGCTGTTGAACGAGTCGACCACTCCCGGGAAGATCTCCTTCTCGCAGAGGCCGCGCAGCACCTCGTCGTGCCAGTCCGACAGGGGCAGGGCCTGACCGTCCTCCCCGCCGACCCACACCTTCGTGGGCCACAGCTCCGCGATCCGGCCGACCGTCTTGTCGGTTTCGCCCATCTTCGTCAGTTCCTCGATGGCCTGCCGGGACAGCTCCGCGGCCTCGGCGGCGACCCGGGCACCCAGCCCCCCGGACTCGGTCAGCAGGGTGTTGTCGCCGCCGACACGCATCCGATCGCCGCGATCGTTGACGACCGTCAGCCCGCGCGCATTGAAGTAGTCGTGCGTCTCCCCCGCAGCCATCTGCAGGAAGCTGCTGTTCAGGAACTTCAAGTAGGCCTGGTAGTTCTGTTCACGAGTGCGCCCCGGGGCGGCGACGACCCCCGATCCGGCCACACGTCCCTCGTGGCTCTCCCGCTCCTGCGCCGACTGCGGATCGGTCGTCGTGTCCCCCAGGGATCGGTCCATGGACGTCGTGCCGCTCTCCGTGGGGGGCCGGTACAACTCGCGCCCCGCCATACCCGGCTGCCGACTCGCGCCCATGTTCGCCAGGACGTCCTCGCCGGGCATCCCGTACCAGGGCTTGGTGTCGTCCCCCCACCACATGCGCCCCAGTAGGTCCCACCATTTCGACGAGAGTTTGTTCACGTAGTCGACGAACCACTGCATGACCAAGGTCTTGTTGATGAGGTGCCCGGCGGCGAACGAGTCCTGAAGGAAATGATCTCCGTATCCGTTGGCGACCCAGGCCTGCCGGAGGTGCTCGTCCTGACTGTCGTCGACACTGGCGACGGGCACCTTCTCGCCCTTGCCCCGGAAGTAGGCCAGGGCGTGATCGGTGGCCTCTTCGTGGAACCTGGCCCATCGATGCCAGCTGTCGGGGGCGAAATGGCAGGCGTTGCGGGCGACCATGGCGAAGTACCGATCCGCCCCGAGCCCGGCGGTTGCCTTGTCCATGGCCTTCTCGATCCCCACGGACTGGAGGAACTCCCAGCCGCCGGACTCCGCTTCGCCCTTGAACTCGTTCTCGCCGTACATCCCGTGCATCTTGAGCCACTGCGCGGCGCTGAGCCGTCGCATGCGCTGGAGGACCGGCTCCACGACGTCCCGTCCGAGATCGTCGAGCCTGGACGGCAGGTAGTCGGCCATCGAGGTCAGCTCGCCGTAGCTCAGCCACAGGCCGGACGTGTGCAACTGGACCCACCGCACGTCCGGAAAGCGATTCCGTGGGTCCGCGCCCGGGTCGTTCAGGAAGAAGTTGGCCTGGTCGGCCAGTTGCTTGAGCAGGTGACCGCGCTGCTCCCGGGACACCGCCGCCTCGCTCAAGGCATCGGCGGAGGTGTTCCCGAGCAGGGTGTGCTCGAAGGACGCGTGTCGCTGGACGGCGAGCCCGCCGGAGGTCCGGCCGCCCACGGCACCGGGCCCCGCCACGCCGCCGACCGCGGACGCACCACGACGCGGGAGATGCGCCGCGACGAGCGCGCTCACCGCCGCATTGCCGGCGCTGCGCTGCAGGGCCGTGATCGCGTCCGGTCCGGCTCGCAGAGCTGATCCGATGCCCCTGCCGGCATGGGCGTCACCTGCGATCAGATCCCCTGGCGCGTTCTGACGGACCGTCGGTTGGCGTCGGCTGGCCATCGTCGAATCGTCGCATTGATCGGTTCTTCTCGCGCGTTGCGATGAAGGACCGAGCCCGCACAACGGATGAAGGATCGCGCCCGCACAACGGCGGATTCCCCGGCCAGGTCACCGGAACGCGGTGATGTTCCTGGGCCCGGGTTCAGTGCCTCCGGGAAACGGGGCGGCGGCAAGACCGGACCGCTCCCGGAGGCCTACCTCATTGCTCGTTCGCCCACGGGCCGCATTGCTCGGTCACCCACGGGCACCTCCCGCGGGTGAACCAGGTCCCGCGCGAGCGCATTCCGACCTCGTTCGTGCGGGTGGAGCTGCCTCGCGAGGTCAACTCGCGGTGCAGGACGGGGTCGGGGCGCTGTTCGTGCCGTTCCAGGTGCCCTGGAATCCGAACGAGGTGTTCCCTCCGGGAGCAATCGCACCGTTGAAGTCGACATTGCGCGCGACCACCGTCGCACCGCTGACCGAGAGGCCGGCGTTCCAGGAGGAGGTGATGGCCTGACCGTTCGCGTAGGTCCACTGCACGGTCCAGGCCTTCGTCGCCGCGGTTCCGGTGTTCTGCACCGTCACCTGGGCCACGAAACCGCCCGGCCACTGATTGGCGATCACATAGGCGGCCACGCATCCGGCCGTCCCGCCGGCGGTCGTCGAGGTCGTGGACCGGGATGTCGTCGTGGAGGTGGTCGACGTCGTGGGCCGCGTCGTCGTGCTGGTGGTGGTGGACTGGGTGGCCGGGGTCGAGCCGGACGTCACAAGGGTGACGCTGTAGGCGGACAGCGCCTCGGTGACGGGCTGGAAGTAGGTGGTGCCGCCTGACGTGCAGTTGCCGTTGCCGCCCGAGGTCAGACCGATCGCCATGCTCCCGGAGTAGAGCGAGCCGCCGCTGTCCCCCGGCTCGGCGCAGACATTCGTCCGGATCAGGCCGCTCACGCTGCCCTCGCTGTAGTTGACCGTGGCGTTGAGTCCGGAGACCGTTCCGGAGTGCACCCCGGTGGTGCTGCCTCGCCGGCTCACCGACATGCCCACGATCGCCTCAGCCGCTCCGGTGATCGGCTGGCTCCCGACCGCACCCTCATGGGTGGCGTTCGGATTCGTGTACTGGATCAGGGCGTAGTCGTTGCCCGGGAAGCTGCTGCTGACCAGGGTGCCGAGCGAGCTGCTCCGGCTCGGGCCGTACCAGGTGCTGCTGCCGTTCCCGCAGTGACCGGCGGTGAGGAAGTAGTAGGTACCGTTGCGCTGGACGTTGAACCCGAGCGAGCAGCGGGCCGTGGTGGAGTAGATCGCGTCCCCACCCGAGATGAACGTCCGGTACGTCCCGGTCGTCGCCTCGAGGCGGGCGCCGGCTCCGAGCTTCGCGACGGCCGACCGCAACCGCGTGAGCGCCGTCCCCGTCACGGAGGTGTCGTACTGCACCGAGACCTGATCGGTCACCGGGTCCACCGCCCAGGAGGTGCCGGCGATCCGCGCCGTGCGGCCGAGTTCGGTCATGGCCGCCAGGAGCTGTGCCTTCGAGCGTGGAACCATCCTCGGCACACCTCCCTCCGCCGTCACCTCGGCGGCAGCGGCGGCATCGGTGACCGTCGCCACCACCCGGCCCGTCGAACGATCCAGGTAGGTGCCCGCCGTGCGGTCACCGAGCCGAGCCCTCAGCCGGGCGCTCACGGTCCACGCATCGGGCAGGTCCTGACCTCGGACGGCGACCGCCGCTGCCGGGGCCTGGGCGGAGGCGCCCGCCGGGGCGGAGCCGACCGCTGCGGCGCAGGCCAGGAGAACGGCCGGAGCGATCAGTCGATGGATCGTGGTTCGGCGCATGCTGTGCCTCCGATTCGGGGATCTCTGCAGGGATCGCGAACCCGCGAGGACTCGACCGCCGGTTGAAAAGGCTTCGGCGAGTGAACCGTCAGGGATTCGCGGCGGACCCCTGACACCGGCCCGATACGGATACGAGTGGGCGCCGTGGAAACCGGCTCGTCGGTGCACCGGCATTTTGTCCCCGCGAAGTTAGGCCGCTTCCGAGAGCGTGTCAACGGTTCGGCGAGGGATTTGTCCGGCGATCAGACGCCGCCCGGTCGGCTGGGTACCCGGCCCCGGCAGGCGGCTCCGCGGGCGGCCGGGCGATGGCAGAGCCCCGCCCGGCCGAGGACGAAGACCCGGCCCCGTCCCACCGCAGAGGCAGGACCGATCAGAACACCGGCACCGGGATTCCCTCGTACCGCGGCGAGCCGTCCGGCGGCAGCACCTGGGTGACCAGATTCCGTCGCAGGTCCACGACCACCTCCAGGACGGGCGTCCGCCTCAGCACGCTGGTGAGGATGTCCCGTCCGCGCGCCGGGTTCCGTAGCCGGGCCCGGGTGATGACGACGCGGTAGCTGGTGCCGGTGTAGCCGGACCCGAGAAGGGGTTCGGTGCCCGGTCGTTGCGCCATCAGGGTCTCCGAGATGTACCAGCCGGCGGGAAGCACGTAGTCGATGTACGCGTCGCCCGGGTCGGCGCCGACCCTGGCCGCGGCGACGTCGGGGTTGCCGGCGAGCAGGGTGCCTATCCGGGCGAGGTCCTGGTCGGACAACCGCGTCACCGACAGGTACACCTCGTGCGGCAGGTACCTGGCGTAGAGGCTGTCGAGCGCCCACTCATTGACGACGCCCGCCGCACCGACCGCGGCCACCATCACCGACAGGTAGGTCACCGCGACGAGTCCCGCCCGCACGGCCGCGCTCCGGGGCGGCGTGGAGCGCCCGGTCCGGCGCCGTGACCGTGGCCGCCGGAGCGGCAGGAACATGGGCGTCCGCCGCAGGTACGCGTCATAGCCGGCTCCGAATCTCGCCGAGCACTCACGTTCCTCCACCCGGGCCAGGAAGTAGTAGGCGAACAGCATGGTGACGAACGAGATCAGGACGAGGTACCGCGGCCACAGCAGGAGCATCCCGGCACTGCTCACGATGAGGCAGGTGTACTGGGGGTGCCTGACCCGGGTGTAGATCCCACGGGTCGCCATGCCCCGCCGCCTGAGCTTGCGGTAATACACCTGCGCGGCCCCCACGCAGAAGCCGGCGAAACCACCGACCGCCAGCACGGCACCGATCACGTTGTGGGCATCGAGGATCGGGCTCTTCGTCTGCGCGGCGACGTGTGGCAGGAACACCCGGCTGAGCCAGGAGAACGCCGAGTTCTCGTTCAGGAAGTTCAGACTCGGGCCGTACGCCGCATAGAAGTACGCCGCGAACGGTGAGGCCATGTAGAAGAACTCGAAGGCGATGAGCAGATACATCGACACGGTGGCCCAGAAGGCTCCCCGCGTCTTTCGGTGACGGACCCTCGTCGGGTCGCCGGTCGGGGTGTCGGCCGGCTGGTCGGTCCGGGACACGGTCGCGCTCCTTCTCGCTCGACAGGAAGTGGCCGCTTCGCTCTGACGGAAGTGGCCGCGGAAATCGTGTCGAGATCTCGGACCCGCGCAGAAGTGCCACCCGTCACCGTCCCCGCACGTCGAGGACGCCGGCGCGGATGACCGCAGTCACTGGTGGCGTGACTGCGGTCATCGGTCGCGCGGGTATCGCCTCACCTGCGGAAATGCCTCGCTAGAGTGAGCGCGGACCGCAGCGGGAAGGGCGTGGGCGTCGTGGTGGAGGGCCGGCAGGAGCAGGCGTCGTTGCGGCTCTTCCGCCACCTCGCGGTGGCGCAGTTCCTGGCGATCGCGGTGGTGGCCGCGCTGCTGGCCTTCCGCGGGTCCGCGCATGCCCGCCATTCCGGACAACTGCTCGTCATGACGGTGTTGGCTTCCGCGGTGCTCTGTTGCTGGGTCGTCCTGCCCGCTCTCGCCCGGCGTTCCGGAGCCGCGAACGTCCCGGTGGCCATTGCGCTGTCGCTGGCACCGGTCCTCGGCGGGGAGTGGATGCTGGCGCGGGAACGACATCCCTTCAGCGACTACCTGGCCTCGACCGGGGAACTGGAATTGTTCCTGCTCTTCCCGCTGCTCGTCGCCGCCTGGCGGTTCGGCGCGGTGGCCGTGTCGGGCGTGGCCGTCGCGGTCGCCGGAGCGGATCTCCTCGCGACCCAGGCGAGCTATCCCGAGGCGACTGCCGCGCTCGGCTACGACCGGGTCGTTCTCGTCCGCATGATCTGGCACCTGGCGGTCGGCCTGATCGTCAGCCGACTGCTGCGGGACCAGCGCGCCGCCCGGCGGGCGCTCGAGGAGGCAAACCGGCGACTGGCCGGCCAGGCCGCAATGCTGGAGGAACTCGCCGTGACCAGGGAACGCAATCGGCTGGCCCGGGAACTCCACGACACGGTCGCGCACACGCTGAGCGGCCTGGCCGTGCAGTTGGAGGCGGTTCGCGCGGTCCGCGAGGACGACGAGCGGCGGGCGCGTGATCTGACCGACGCGGCGCTGGTGAGCGTGCGCCGGGGCCTGGTCGAGACCCGCCGGGCCCTGGCGGACCTGCGAGCCGGGCCGCTCGAGGAGTTCGGGCTCCCGGGCGCCATCGCCCGGTACGCGGCGGAGGTCGGCGCGCGCAGCGGCGCCGAGGTGCTCGTGGAGGTCGACCGCGGCTGGTCTCCGCTGCCCGGAGCCGTGGAACATGCGGTCTACCAGGTGACGAAGGAAGCGCTGGAGAACGCGGCGCGGCATGCCCGGCCCCGTCAGGTTCGGGTGAGACTCCGGCTGGACGACGGAACGGTCGAGCTGACCGTCGCGGACGACGGCTCGGGTTTCGATCCCCGGCACTCGCCTCCGCAGGACCCCGGCGAGGTGCCGCCGCGCCTGGGCATGCTCGGGATGCACGAGCGGGCCCGCCTGGTCGGTGGGTCGCTGGAAGTGACGAGCCGGCCCGGCGCCGGGACCACGGTGAGGCTCCGGGTGCCCGGCCAGCACCAGGCGCTCCGGCCCGGTCAGGACACTGTGGACGCTGTGGACGCTGTGGAGCAGGTGATTCCCTGATGCCGATCCGCGTGCTGCTCTGCGACGACCAGGAGGTGGTCCGGGAGGGGATGCGCGCGATCCTCGCGGTCTCCTCCGACTTCGAGGTGGTCGGCTGCGCGCGGCACGGCCAGGAAGCGCTCGCCCTGGTGGCGAGCACATTGCCGGACGTCGTCCTCATGGACCTCAAGATGCCCGTGATGGACGGCGTCGAGGCGACCCGACGGATCCGGGCAGGCTTCCCCGCGGTGCGGGTGCTGGTGCTGACCACGTACGACACGGACGGCTGGGTCCTCGAGGCGATCCGCGCGGGAGCGGCCGGCTATCTGCTCAAGGACCTCCCCCGGGAACAACTGTTCGCCGCCATCACCGACTCGATGGCGGGCCGGACTCCCGTCGATCCCGGCGTGGCCGGCACCCTGTTCACCGCCGTGGCGAGCACGGGGTCCACCGGCGCGGCGAGCACGGGGTCCACCGGCATGGCGAGCACGGGGTCCACCGGCATGGCGAGCACGGGGTCCACCGGCATGGCGAGCACGGCGCCGACGACCGGGCCGGCTGACGGGGTGGGCTGGAAGACGCTGACGGACCGGGAGCGGGACGTCCTCGCCCTGCTGGCTCGCGGGCTGTCCAATGCGGACATCGCGGCATCGCTGTACCTGGCGGAGGGCACGGTCCGCAATCGGGTCAGCTCCCTGCTCGGGAAGTTGGGAGTCTCCGATCGGACCCAGGCTGCGGTGTTCGCACTGCGCCACGGACTGGTCGCGCCGGACGGCGACCCCCGGCGGTGAGTCCCCCCGCGGACGGGCTCCTGGGGCCTTTTCCAGTTGATCAGTTGTTGAGGATGAGCGTGAGGACGCTCTTGACGATCTGTGTGGCGTCGGAGGGGCTGGAGCGGATCTTCCGTAGGATCCGCCAGGACTTCAGTTGGGCGTTCATCCGCTCGCCGGGAGCGCGCAGCCGGGCGTGCGCGGAGTTCACGGCCTTCTGGTTGGCTGACAGGGGCAGGTAGGTGCCGGTGTCGGGGTTCTTGCGCCGAGGCTTGAACGGCACGTTGATCCCCGGACCGGCGCCCTGGTAGCCCTTGTCCGCCCAGGTGGGCACCTTGGCCTCGGTCAGCGCGTCGATGATGCCCTGCTCGCGGGCGGCCTTGATGTCGTTGGTCGCCCCCGGGATGGCGTCCGAGGCCCAGATCACTTCTCCGGCCGGGTCGCTCAGGGCCTGCACGTTCACCCCGTGTGCGTGGATCTTGCCGCTGAACCAGGGCCCGTCACGTCCGTGGGCCATGGCCACGCGGTCGATCGGGATGACGGTCCCGTCCAGGATCACGAAGGCCTTGGTCGCCGCGGTCTGCACGGCCTGGGCCAGAGTGGGAGCCATCGCGGCCAGCACCTCCAACCCTTCACGCACGTACCGGTGAGCGGTGGCCACGCCGATACCGAAACCCCCGGCCAGCTCCTGGAACGTGTCGTTCTTGCGCAGGCGGGCCAGGACCAGCAGGGCCTGGTCGTGGCTGGACAGGGCACGCCAGTTGGTGTGGCGCTGGTGGCGGTTGGTGTCCAGGGCCTGGGTCAGCAGGGTCAGGGATCGAGTGGACACGGCCAGGCCGGAGGGGTACGACAGCATCTGGAGCTCCCGGGACGGACTACGTCTACGGGCTCAAACCCGCCGAACCGGGAGCTCCTTCCCCTCACCCCGGCCCAGGTCACCGACCTGCCCGCACGCCCCGCCCCATCCCCAAGGTCAACTGGAAAAGGCCCCCGGGACCGGACTCGGACTCGGGGGTCGTGGGCGTCCGGGAGGCCGTCCCACCCATGCTCGTCATCGTGGTGTCCTCTCTACCGCGGCGTCGCCGTGTCCACGACGCACCGGTGCGGGCATCCGCTCGGCGCCAGTCACAGGCTGTCCCTCCCATGTCCAGTTCCGGATTTCGGGCAGGTCCACGCCGTGGACGTTGAGGTAGCGGGTGTGCGCGGCGAGCCGCTCGTCCATCCGTTGACGCAGGGGCACCCCTGTGATGGCCAATTGCGGGAGCCGATCGACGACGTCCTGGACCAGGTGGAAGCGGTCCAGATGGTTCTGCACCCTCATGTCGAACGGGGTGGTGATCGTGCTTTCCTCCATGTAGCCGCGTACGTGCAGGTTACGGTTGGTCCGCCGGTACGTCAGCCGGTGAATCAGCCACGGGTAGCCGTGGAATGCGAAGATGATGTGCTTGCCGGGTGTGAATATCGCGTCGTAGACGGCGTCCGACAGCCCGTGCGGATGTTCGGACTCCGGCGGCAGTTTCATCAGGTCCACGACGTTCACCACCCGGATCTTCAGCTCGGGTAAGTGCTCACGCAGGATGGACACCGCGGTCAGCAGGTAACCCTCCAACCACCCCTGGGACTGGTGCTCGCTCAACATCGAGTCCAGCACCCGCCCCGCCGGGGCCAAGAACTCATCCCCGGCCACCACGTCGGCGTCCCACTGCCGGTCTGTCACCTCGAACACCGCGCCCAACAGATTCGACAACGTCTCGTCCGGACCGAGCAGCCTGCCGTTCTCGTCGAACAATTCGGCCGGCTTGTAGCTCCGCATCCAGGCCTCGAACTGGGCCAGGTGCTCGGGGCGGTCCGCGTCGATCTGCAGAGGCACCTGGTGGGACCGGAAAGTGCCCTCCACCCGCAGCCCGTCGACCGCCTTCGGCCCGGTCCACTCTTTCGGGGAACGCAGGACGATCATCGGCCATCGCCGCCGGGACTCCTGGTCCCCTTGGCGGGCGCCCGTCTGGTCGGCCCGGATGCGTTCGACGGCCGGATCGAGAGTGTTCGCCTTCAGCTCGTACATCACCGCGGGATCGTCCCCCTCGACGAACAACGGCTCCCACCCGCAGCCACGCAAGTACTGCGCCAGATCCTGCCCGGCGGTCCGGGCCAGGACCGTCGGGGGGCTGATCTTGTAGCTGTCCGGCGCAGCAGCTCCGGCCCAAGAGCACGCGTATCCATTTGTGCATTCACCTGTGTCAAGAAGAAGCCGAAACAACCGGGCGCAAGATCTGCGACCTTCGGGAAAGATGTATCGCGCCCGAGCCTGCGCATGACTCGACGGGCCGGATCTGCAGGCCCGAGGCACCGAAGAAAAGCCGTGCAACACCCGGGGAGGTCTTGAGACGTCTCAGCCGGCGGCCTGCACGAGGCGCCGGGGCTCCTGCCCGTACCAGTGATCTCCGACAAGCTGACCGTACCCGTCTCTGGAAGGACGGGCCGAGGGATGCGGGGGCCGGACAGGCCAAGGCTCGCAAAGCACTTTCATGCTACTCCCGGACCCCAGCCCCGGCCCCCGCGCACACCGCAACACCCATGCGCGCAGGGCTCGAAGGCGCCAGCCGGCCCGGCAGGGTCTTTGACCGAACGGTCGACCTCGACGGCGTCCCTGACGGGGACCACGCCATGCCCACTCGCAAGGCCCGGAAGGCGTCGATCCGGCCGTGAGAACCACGGGGCGGTGGATCGTCACACCGTGCTCGCTACTTCCGTGCTCGGTCCGATCCGTCACGGCCTCGAGCTACCACCACAACGGGCCCAACGCCTGGATGTTCGTCGTCACGAGACTCATGCCAGCGAATCCGCGGCGCCACGTCACGGACATTCAGAAGCCTGGGACTGGTTCACTGTTGCAGCGAGGTCGCGCTGCGGAACTGGCGTCCAGTGCGCGGACATGCGGTTCTCGCGGTGAACGATCACGCCACCCGCAATGATCGGTGGAGTTGCCTTCGAATGGGTGGGCAACGAACGATGATCCAGCGATCGATCGGACGCTCGTCCCGACGCTCCCCGATCGGTGTCCTCGAACCTGAACCACGTTCGCCCACCACGTCGCGGTGCGCATGTTCGCCCAGGCCTTCGCCGCGACCCGCAACAACCTGCTGACCGCCCCACCCAGGCCACCACCGCCGGCACCGATCCGACCGCCACTGACCCCGGCCCCAGCGCCCCGAAGCCACGGTCCAGAGAGCACACGGGGGAAAGGACCTGGCCCCTACCGGCCCCCGACCATGCGCCCCGATCCCGAACGCC
>Ga0265334_10000750_pt1 | contig 16259 bp, 18 predicted proteins | sample 42023metaG_FD_192442 | JGI IMG/M metagenome (GOLD analysis project Ga0265334, IMG submission 192442) | Rhizosphere microbial communities from Carex aquatilis grown in University of Washington, Seatle, WA, United States - 4-20-23 metaG | ecosystem: Host-associated > Plants > Roots > Rhizosphere... | reverse complement strand
GTACGGGCCTCTCGCTCCCCGTCCGCCTGGCGGCCCTGGTCCGCGAGTGTGAGGGCCAGCATCTGCCGCGCGGCGCGCAGCGTCGGGGCCGTGGCCAGAAGCGAGCGCAACACGCTCTCAGCCTCCTCAAGCCGGCCGCGACGGCGCAGGAGCTGCGCGAGATTGAGCTGGAATTCCAGGTTGGCAGGGTCGAGCGCGATGCTCTGCCGCAGCAGTTCCTCCCCGCCCGGTGCGACCCCGGACTGCTCGCGGATCAACCCGAGCAGGTGCAGGGCGGCGGGAATGCGAGGACTGCGGGCAAGCAGGCTGCTGCAGGCCCGTTCCGCGTCCTGCAGTCGTCCGCCCTGAAGCATCGAGGCAATCGCCACGAGCTGTGACTGGAGGCTGACCGGCGGCATCCGGACATCATACAAAGTTGCCCCATGCTCGACGTCAGACGGCGATCGATGCACCATCAGCGCACCGGCCCCCGACGGCCCGTCCTAAGGATCCTGCAGCGCATGAACCCTCCAGCCGTGCCGCACGCGCCTATCGGTGCCCCTCCTGCCCTGCGCACACTGCTCGCGCTGGTCCTCGCGCTGGTCCTCGCGCTGATGGCCATTGCGGCCCCACATAGCAGCCGCGCTATGGAGCTCGAGAAGCTCGAGAGTTTCCCGCACTCGACGGTGCAGATCCGTACCCATGACAGCGCCGAGTGGTTCAGCATATGGGTCGCCGATACGCCGGCGCGCGAGGAGCAGGGGCTGATGTTCCTGCACTGGCTGGCGCCCGATCAGGGCATGTTGTTCCCGCAGGATCCGCCGCGTGTCATGACCATGTGGATGAAGAACACGTTGATTCCGCTGGACATGCTGTTCATAGACGGCCGCGGAAAGATCCTCTACATCAAGGCCAACGCGACCCCGGAATCCGAAGACATCATCACTTACGCGAGCCCCATCCGCGCCGTGCTGGAGCTCGGTGGCGGTGAGGCCGCGCGCCGCGGCATCCGGGTTGGCGACACCGTCCGCCACGAGCTGTTTGGGGTCCCGCCGGCGGGGCCGGTCAGAAACTAGCGCAAGCCATCGACGGGCCATCTGTGGCGTATTTGTTACACGTCAGGTGCCTGATGCACCCGATCCCCGCATCGACTCCGTAGCTATTGCTACCGGTACCTGGGCGCGGGGCGTACCTCATCCCTGGCAGTGCGTTGGCTGGATGGCACAGCCGTTGCATCAATGCAACAAGGTTTGTGCCAGCGCACATTTTGATTATGCTAGGCCCAACGCTCAGGGGAGCAGCATCGGTCCGGAAGCCCTTGGCCTTTGGTCGTCTCAACCATCGGCGCGACATAAGGGGTCCGGTCCGATCGCTGCGAAGTTACTAGTCGCGGGATTGCGTGACGACCCTTGCCGATCTTCAGTGCGGGGCGTCTGCGCGGTCCGATTGAGGGAGTGATCCATGCCTAATCTCAACCGCAACGGGCGCGCTGCGCAGCAGCGCGCCTTGCATGTTCCATCTGCTGCATTGCGCACATTGCTGCTGGCTGCATCGTTCGCAGCAACGATAGTCAGTCTGCCGGCGCGCGCGCAGGATGCTGCCGCCAGCGAACCCGCGCTGCAGGAAGTCGTGATCACCGGCTCGCGCATTCCGGTACCGGTTGGCGTCAACAGCACGAGCCCGATCCAGTCGGTGACCAGCCAGGACATCACGGCATCGGGAAAGTCCGACACGTTCGACCTGATCATGCAGCTGCCGCAGAACATCAATAACGCGGGCGTCGATCTGGGCAACAGCTCCAATCCGCTGAACGCCGCCGGTGGCGTTACCAATGCCGACCTGCGAGGTCTCGGACCGCAGCGCACTCTCGTTCTGGTCGACGGCCGCCGCCTGGGCGCCGGCGACTCGAGTTCGAGCAACAATAATCCCGCGCCCGACCTGGACCAGATTCCGGCCCCGCTCATCGAGCGGGTCGACGTGGTGACCGGTGGCGCCTCAGCCGTGTATGGCTCGGACGCCATGGCCGGCGTCGTCAATTTCGTCATGAAGAAGAACTTCCAGGGCGTACAGGTCGATGGCAAGTACGGATTCTTCCTGCACTCGAACGGCGACACGGCGCTGCAGTCCCGGGTCAATGCCTCGGGTACGGTGTCGCCGACCGGTACCGCAGAGGACGGCTACAAGCGCGATTTCAGCGTGATCATGGGAACCAATACCAATGACGGCGCCGGCAACATCACCGCGTACTTCGTGTTCCACGACCAGGACCCGGTACCAGGATCGCATCGCGACTTCGCGGACTGCCTGCTGAAGACCATCAAGCCAGGAACCGACTACGGTTGCGCCAACAGTGCGAATTCGAACCAGTTCGTCGTGGGTGTCACGCCCTACGCGGTGGTCGGCACCAATTTCGTGCCATGGAGCGCGACGGCGAATACCAGTCCGCCGCCGGGCTTCAACTCCAACGGCTACGAATATCTGCAGCGCCAGGACACGCGCTACAACGCTGGCGTGCTGGCACACCTGGACCTCAACGACGCCATCAGACCGTACCTGCAATTCACGTTCATGGACGACAGGAGCAGGGAGATAGTGGGGCCCTCGGGACTGTTCGAGAACGGCAACACCCAGACGGCCAACAACGACTACCTCGTCAACTGCAGCAATCCGCTGCTGAGCGCTCAGGAGGCGGCAATCCTGTGCACGCCGCAGCAGATCGCGCTGGATAAATCGACGCTGCTGGCGAATGGCGGCGCCGCCGCGGGCGCCACCGCGGAACTCAACATCGGTCGCCGCAACGTCGAAGGCGGCGGACGTGACTCGTTCTTCGAGCACACGAACTACCGCATCGTCGGCGGACTCGAAGGCGACCTCGGCGAAGCCTGGAAATACGACGCCTACAGCCAGTATTACTACACGCAGTTCTACACTTCGAACGCGCAGTTCCTGAACTACGCGTCAATCGACAACGCGCTGCTGGTCACCGGCACCGCGGCCAATCCGGTCTGTATCGGCAGTCCGGCGCCGACCGGCTGCGTGCCCTACAACATCTTCACCCAGGGTGGAGTGACGCAGGCGCAGATAGGGTATCTGGCCGTCCCGGGAACCGCTTTCGGCACGAACTCCGAGCAGATCCTGCATGCCGACGCGACCGGCGACCTCGGCAAGTACCATATCGCCTCGCCTGCGGCGAACAGCGGCGTGGGCGTCAACGTCGGCGTCGAATACCGCTTCGAGAACATCAACTACCTGCCGGATGCGAGCGAGCAATCAGGCGTGCTCGCAGGCAACAACCCGGTATCGCCGGTGGAAGGCTCGTATCACGTCAAGGAGGGCTTCATCGAGATGCGCGCACCGCTGGTGCAGGACAAGCCGTTCGCGCACGATCTGTCGATTGATGCCGGCTACCGATACTCGGACTACTCGACTGCGGCCGGTGTGACGACCACGTATAAGTTCGAGCTCCAGTACGCACCGATCCCGGACGTCAGACTGCGTTACTCCTATGACCGTGCGGTACGAGCGCCGAACCTGATCGACCTGCTGGCGCCCCAGGCCTACGGGCAGCAGAGCGTGCTCGGCGTGGACCCGTGCGCGGGTGCGACACCGACCGCGACGCTCGCGCAGTGCCAGCGCACCGGCGTCACCCAGGCCCAGTACGGCAACATTCAGCAGTGCGTCGCCGGACAGTGCGGCCAGGTCACGGGCGGCAATCTGAACCTGAAGCCCGAAGAAGCTGACACCTACTCGCTGGGCCTGTCGGTGACCCCGACGGCACTGCCCGGACTGAGCGCGACGATCGACTACTGGCACATTGAACTGTTCAAGGTTCTCGGTGCGCCGCTGCCGCCTGACGTGATCTTCAACGGCTGCCTGACGGGGATCGATCCCACGTATTGCAGCTCGATCGTTCGCACGGCCGCCGGCGCGCTGACCGGCGCCACGGTGGCGGGTGGCGGGTACATCTTCCAGGGAACGGTCAACACCCAGTCCCAGGTCGTGTCCGGCATCGACCTGCAGGCGGCCTACCATTACATGCTCCCCGGTGCATGGGGCTCACTGGAGTCGACGTTCAACGGATCATGGCTGCAGCAGACGACCTTCACACCCAACGCGGCTGCGCATACCTATGACTGCGCAGGCCTGTTCGGTGCAACGTGCAACAACGGCGTCAATCCGCGCTGGCGGCACAATGTGCGCGTGACCTGGGACACGCCGTGGAAGGTGCAGGCGTCCGTGCAATGGCGCTACATCGGCGGCACTTCCTTCGACAACAACTCCGCCGACCCAACGCTGAACTTCGCCGAGCTGGGATATCGCAGCTCGATCAATGCGGAAGTGCCGAGCTACAGCTATCTGGACCTGACTGCCGCGGTTCAGGTCTGGCGCGGCATCGAAGTGCGCGCCGGCATCAACAACGTCCTGGATAAGGAGCCGCCGGTCATCCCGTCCTCGGGCATCACGGGTACCGGCACCCCCAACACCTATCCGACCTACGACATTTTGGGCCGGGAGTTGTTCGTAGGATTCAGGGCGAAGTTCTAGACTTACCTGTCCGCTTCAACGCGGGAAAGGGCGGCGCCGATGGCGCCGCCCTTTTTTTTACCGGGCGATCATTATTTGCTGGGCAATCGCCGACGCTAGCCGGCGCTACTTCAGCCGGCGCACACGCGTGGACACACCATGCGAGGTGACGAGCAGGAACGATCCCAGCAGTCCGCGGCGAATCGCGACGACCTCACCCGCCTGGGGCATCGCGAGCGTGTCGAGCTCGGTCTGTGTCCACACCTGCCCATTGTCCAGCGTCACGATGAACTCGCCGTCCGCGTTGCTCCTGCGGTCGGTAACCCGTGCCGCCACGTTCTGAACTTCCTCTGGCTTGTTCACTCGACCCGAGGCAACGAGCTGCCGCTGGTTCAACCCGAAATCGCCGACGACGGCCGGGTGGTCCGTAGCGCTGGGCGCGGGGGCGCGCGGGAACACGTGGTCGTAGCAGGCCAGGCGCCCGCTGCTGTCATCTATGCGTCGACAAGCATCGGCCGTCTGGCCCGATGCAGTGAATGAGCAGCAGCACAGCAGGCTTGCGCCGAGTGTCGCCATGGCTTTGCGGTCCGATCGCATGAGAATCCTCAGGTCATCGGCGCCACGCCCCCGCGCACCAGGTCGAGCTCCCAGCGTCGGGCGCGATGACGCTGCGCTACGGTGTCGATGATCGCCGGAGGCACTACGCCGTCCGCATCGATCGCGACGCCGCGTCCGAGCTGCCCAGGATGCCGCGTGCGCTCGCGGTGATAGTAGTCGACGGCCCGGCGCGTCGCATCGCTCGGGTGCGCCTCGGGCGCGTCCGCTGCCGCGCTGTAGTACCCCTGCGGGTCCCGATGCAGCGCAGGAGCGAACCACAGGTAAGGCGCATCGGACAGGAAGGCTGCCATCACGCTATAGGAGGAGACCGAGCAGACCAGCAGGTCCGCGCCCGCGAGCGCGAGCGCATCCGAGCAGTCGCCATCCGCGAGATCGCCGGTGATCACGCACGGGAAAGCATCGATAAGCGGCTGCAGCTGTGCCTGCTCGCCATCGCTGACCAGCAGCAGCTGCCAGCCGTCGCCCCACGCGCGCTGCAGCGACTCGGCGATGCCGCGGTACCACTGCATCGGCAGCGAGACGCTCGCCGACTGCCGGTAATCCGCAAGCTGGCCCGCCGGCGCGAAGTCGCCGAGCCGTACGTGCATGGCCACCAGGATCCTGGCCGGGTCGATGCGGCTGGCGAGCACTTGCAGGTTGCGCGCGGCGAACCGGCTACGGTAGAGCGTGCTGCGGACGAATTCGCGCGCGGCCTGGATGTGGTGATAGCCGCCCCACAGGTCGTCCGTGACCAGCGCGTACACGGAGCGTCGGTGCAGTCCGCGGGCCTCGGCGAATCCGCGCAACGCGGCGACGACGTCGCCGCCTCCGTGCTCGAGCCAGTCCGCTTCGGTGAACTCTACGACCGGGTACAGCTTCTCGATCGCTCGATTGAAGATCCAGTCATCCGGTGCCGCCCCGAAGTGCCGCCAGTAGCCGCGCCGGTTCATGCCGAAGGCCGGCGCCAGCAGCGTTGCATCGAGCACCTGGGATGCCAGAAACGCTCGCGCCCAGGGGATCATCTCGTTGCCGAGCCCGTGGCCGCGATTGCGCACGCGCGGCAGACAGTAGCGCAGCGCGAGCGGATGGAGGTTCATGATCCGCGGCGCGGGGAGGCCGGCCCGGCGGCGAGTGGCTGCCAGAGCGGCCGCGGGTGCCGGATACGTGCCAGCAGCATCGCAATCGTACCGGGCAGCATCGTGAACAGCCGGGGAGCCGCGAATAACACCGCGGCAAGCACTGGCCAGTGCCACAGCAATACCACGCCGAACAGCGCGCCGATGCGCGTCAGCCAATCCAGGTCCAGAAGCACGGCGGCAACGAGACTCACGGCCGCGATGATGGGGCCGCACAGTTTCAGCACCAGCAGCAGCGCTACTCCGAGGCGCAGCAGCCGCAGCGCCGCGAGGACGGCGATGGCACCGAGGGCGAGGTAGCCGCTGGCGTCAGCGCCGCGCACCGACAGTCTCAGTACAGTCGCGTGATGCCCGGCAGGCCATCGAAGTCCGCGTCATAGCTCAGAATTCGCTCGATGCCATGTTGCTGCATCACCGCCAGGTGCAGCGCATCGCGGGCAGACAGCCTCGGGTGGCCCATCAGAATCGTCTTCGCACGCTCCACCGCGCCCTGTCCAATGGACAACACGTCATCGACGATGCCCAGTAGCGTGTCGAACGCGGCCTGGATCGCATCCCGGCGCTCGATCGCGACGTAGCGATGCAGGATTTCCTGAAGCACCTCGGCATTGGTCACCAGGCGTTGCCGCTCGCTTACCAGTTGCTCCAGGCGACGCTGCGCACCGACCTTGTTCGGATGCGGCGCGCCTATCAGGTACATTGGCACGTTCGAATCAATGAAGATCACGGCCGTCCGGACGGCAGGTAGCCGCGCTCGATCTGCTGCAGCATGTCATCAATTTCTGCCGTCGGAAAATGATTCCGGGCAGCAGCTCGTATCAGATCGAGCTTCTTTGCCGAGTCACCTAAGGGCTCGCGGCGGCTGGCGAAACTCAAGGCTTGGCGGACCCACTCGGCAATGGACATGCGACGCGATCGGGCGATGCGCTGAATCTCTCTGTACTCGGGATCCTGCAGAATTACCTGGAGGCGCTTAGCCATTGCATGAGGCTAAATGACTCATCGCGTTGAGTCAATACGCGCGCGCCTGAATGAAACCGCTTAGGGCCGCCGCACCTGGTGCGTGCCCGCCGCCGAGCAGTTGCCGCAGCCTGGAACCGCGAGCCGGGCGCGGTGTCGCTCCGCCGCGCGCACCAGCAGGCCATGGCCGGCGAGTGCATCGAGCCAGCGTTGCCGACGCGACAGCGGGCTGAACGCCCACACCAGGTAGACGATAGAGGCGGCCACCGCCAGCGCAATGAAGAGCTGCTGCATGATGCTATTAGGCTCCCCCGCCCAGCGCGATGGCAATCCGGTAGGTCACGAAGGCCGCGACGTAGGCGAGCGCAAAAAGGTAGCCCGCCATGATGAGCGGGTGGCGCCAGGAATTGGTCTCCCGCCGCACGGTGACCAGAGTCGAGAGGCACTGCGGCGCGAAGACGTACCATGCGAGCAGCGATAGCGCCGTGCTAAGGCTCCAGCTGTGCAGGATCATCGGCCGCAGCGCCGATTCGACCTCGACGCCGCCGCCGCTGCCCGCGCCCGCAACCGAGTACACCGTGCCGAGCGCGCCGACCACGACCTCGCGTGCGGCCATTCCCGGCACCAGCGCGAGGCTGATCTGCCAATTGAATCCAAGCGGCGCAAACACGTGGTGCAGCCCCGCTCCGAGCATGCCGGCAATGCTGTATTGGATCGCCGGCCCCGTGGCGCCAGGCGGCGGCGCCGGGTAGCTCGCGAGGCACCACATCAGCACCATCAGCGCGAGGATCGTCGTGCCGACGCGGGTCAGGAAGATCTGCGTGCGCTCCCACAGGCCCGTCAGCAGGTTGCGAAGGTTCGGCCAATGGTACTCCGGCAGCTCCATGATCAGCGGGTGGTAGCTCGAGCGCATCGTCGCGCGCTTCATCACCAGCGCAACCAGCACCGCGCCGGCGACCCCGGCCGCGTAGAGCGCAAACAGCACGAGCCCCTGCAGGTTGAAGGGCCCGATGCCGCGCATCGGAATGAACGCGGCAATGATCAGCGCGTAGACCGGCAGGCGCGCCGAGCACGTCATGATGGGCGCGAGCAGGATGGTCGCGAGCCGGTCGCGCACGTTCGGGATGGTGCGTGTGGCCATGATGCCCGGGATCGCGCAGGAGAACGAGGACAGCAGCGGAATGAAGGACCGGCCGGATAGTCCGACGCCGCCCATCAGGCGGTCGAGCAGGAACGCGGCGCGCGGCAGGTAACCGCTGTCCTCGAGCAGCAGGATGAAGAAGAACAGGATCAGGATCTGCGGCAGGAACACGAGCACGCTGCCCGCGCCGCCGATGACGCCTTCGACCAGCAGGCTGCGGACCGGTCCGACCGGTAGCGCCTGCGTGACCAGCCGGCCGAGCCCGTCCATCATCGCGTTGATCCAGCCGACCGGGGTCTGCGCCCAGCTGAATACCGCCTGGAACACCAGGAACAGCAGCGCCGCGAGCAGTGCCGGTCCGATCAGCGGATGCATCACGATGGCATCGAGCCGCGCGAGCGCGCGATCGCGCAACGGCTCGACATAGCCTATACCTGCGAGGATGCGACGCACATCGCGCTGGGTCGCGAGCAGCTCCTGGTTCGAGACCATCGGTACGCTGAATGAGGCGCGCGGCGCAACGGCCGGCATCGCATCGAGGGCCTCGAGCAGGGCCGCCTCGCCGCCCGAACGCACCGCGACGGTCTCGACCACCGGCACGCCGAGTTCGCGCGCCAAGGCCTCGGTGTCGAGCCGGAACCCGCGGCGGTGCGCGAGATCGCTCATGTTCAGCGCGACGATCATCGGAGTGCCGAGGCGCACGAGCTCGAGCGCGAGGCGCAGCGACAGGCGCAGGTTGGTCGCATCGAGGACGCAAATGAGCAGTTCGGGCGGAATTTCCCCTTGCAGCCGCCCGGTCACGACATCGCGGGTGATCGCCTCATCGAGCGAGGTGGGGACCAGGCTGTAGGTGCCCGGCAGGTCCATGATGCGGTACAGGCAGTCGCCGCGGCGTCCCAGGCACGCGCCCTCCTTGCGCTCGACCGTGACGCCCGGATAGTTCGCGACCTTCTGACGACTGCCGGTCAGCCGATTGAACAGCGCAGTCTTGCCGCAGTTCGGCGCTCCCACCAGCGCGACACGGCGGGTCTTCAGCGGCGGCGGCTCGCGCGTCACGGACGGTCCCGTTCAGGTCCGCTCTACACGCACCAATACCGGCCCGGCTTCACGCCGACGCAGCGCGAAGATCGTGCTGCCGATGCGCACCGCGATCGGATCGCCGCCCGGACGCACTTCGCCGATCACCTCGACGGCCTCGCCGGGCACGAATCCGATTTCGAGCAGACGGCGGGCAATGGAAGCGCCTCGTACGTCGCCCATCAGCAGGGTCGCGTCCCCGGTCTCCTGGACCGCCGCCACGACACCGCGGCTGCCCTGGTGAAGCTCCGCCAATGACCGCACACACGAATCCATCGCCTTTCCGCCCCGATGCTGCTCTGAAACTAAATGAGAATCACTCGCACTTGTCAGAGCATAGCGCACCAGATTGGGCTGCGCTACCGGCCAGTACGCATTGGCAGGAGCCGACGCGGGTCCGCGCGCTGCGGGCCGCCCCCTTTTCAGCGCACGCCGATCCACCGTTTGAGCAGGTGATCGACCGAGAACGTTCCGCCGCCGCGGCACAGCAGCACGAGCAGCATCGCGGCCCACTGGATATGGGTGGGCCAGGCCTGCGGGTACACGAAGATCTCGATGATCGTGGTCATGCCCAGCAGCACGAACGCCGCCGGTCGGGTCAGGAAGCCGAGTACCAGCAGCACTGGCGTGGACAGTTCGATCCCGGCACCGATATAGGCCGCAACATCGGGCGGGAGCAGCGGCAGCTTGTACTCGTCCTCGAACAGCGAGAGGGTGGCATCCCAGTTCGCGAGCTTGGTGGTGCCGGAGTTCCAGAATACGGTCGCGACCGCGAGGCGCAGCGGAATCGCGAGCAGCGCGTACGGCACTGCATCGAGCCAGCCAATGACACGCGTCGCGCCGGTCACGATGGCCGATCGGCGTGCGGGCGCGGCATCTGTCTCATTCATGGCATGGATCCTCGTGAATAGGGTCTGCGTGGAAATCGACGATCCGGCCGCAGCTTAAGTGTTCGGCCAGCACCGCTTGCTGCGCCCCGGCGGCCTCAGGTTCCAGTGCCGCCTGCAGTGGCTCTCCGGCGAACAGGCGCTGCGTGAAGCGTGCCGCGGATTCCTCCAGGCGCTGCACCCGCACCGACTGGGAGGTCCGCTCGACCAGCAGCCAGACCGGAGCACGGCGCAGATCGATGGCGCTCATCGCGGCATCGTCATGGTCCAGCACCGCACGCCAGATCAGATCGGCCGGAAAGTCCAGGGCCAGCAGGCTGATCGATGGATGGGGAATCAGCCGCAGCGCCGCCATCGCCGCCGCATCGAGCGCACCAAGTCGCGAGAGGTCCAGTCCCGGCCGGTCCGGCGCATGCAGCGCCTGATTCACCGCCCATTCGAGGCGCGCCACGTCGGCGAGATAGCGGAGCGGCGCGCTCGGTGCGAACCGATCCACGAACGTGCCGAGAAATCCTGCGAATTCCGCACCGTAGTCGTTCAGGCAGCCGCTCTCGGGCAACTGCGCGCCGATGAATTCCTGGGCCGCGCCATCAAAAAAATCCGCACCGACCAGGCGCCGTACTGCCGGATAGCTGAGCGCGAGGGCATTTCCCAGCGCGGATCGGGCCGTATCGCGATAGACGGCAAGCCGCCAGGCCGCCTCGGTATCGTCCCCGAGCCAGTCGCGCACGTCCTCGGGCCTGAGGACTTCGGGCCCCGCGATTGCGCGCCGCATCGTGCGCTGGAATTCAAGCAGCGCGGACATGGGAGGCAGCACGGACATGGGAGGCAGCGCGGACATGGGAGGCGCCCGGCAGCCCGTCGAGCCGGCACTGTGCCTGCGCGGCCTGCTCGCACAGCACATCGAAGGCCGGGATGTCGGTGTCCCATTCAATCAGCGTCGGGCGCGCACCAAAACGCTGCAATGCCTGCTCATACAGCGTCCAGACCTCGGCGCTTACGCGCGAGCCATGATCATCGATGCGCAGCGTGCGCCCGTTCGGCAGCGACCGCAGCGCGTGCCCGGCCAGGTGGATCTCGCCGACTGCCCCGGCCGGCAATGCCGCGAGGTAGGCGAGCGCGTCCCAGCCGTGGTTCGCCGCGCTCACGACGATGTTGTTGACGTCGCACAGCAATCCGCAGCCGGTGCGCGCCGCGAGCGCCGCAAGGAACTCCCACTCCGGAATCGTCTCATGCGGCAATTGCAGATAGGTCGAGGGATTCTCGATCAGGATCGTGCGCCCGAGGGCCTGCTGGGCCTGCTCGACGTGCCGGCAGACCACGTCCAGCGATTCCTCGGTCAGCGGCAGCGGCAGCAGGTCAGCGAGGTAACTTCCGCCGACGACGCTCCAGGAGAGGTGTTCGGAGACCAGCCCGGGCTCGAGCGCGCTCGCCAGCGCGGCCAGCCGCGCCAGATGCGCGGGATCCAGACCCTCCGCGCTGCCGAGCGACAGGCCAACCCCGTGCAGCGAGAGCGGGTAATCGCGGCGTACCGTCTCGAGGATGCGTCGAACGCTACCGCCGCCGAAATAGTTCTCGGCATGGACTTCGAACCAGGGCACCACCGGGCGGGTCCCGGTCACGCGCTCGTGGTGCGGGAAGCGCAGCCCGATTCCCGCCGCTGCGGGAATCGGGCCGGCCTGCCACTCGATGGGGTGAGGATCGAGCAAGGGTCCTGGCCTACATCGGGGCCATGGTGCCGCCCGCAATCTTGGCGCAGTCGCCGGCGGGGATCAGCACGAAGGACTTCGGATCGCGGGCGGCCGTCGCCTGCCCGGCGCAGGAGTGCACGCCAGCCGCGCAGTCGTTCTTCGCGACCGCATTGATGCCGTAACACTTTTCCAGATGGTTCTTCATCGCGCGGTCGGTATTCGTCTTGACCGGATCATCCGCGGCCCGTGCCGGGGTCGACAGGGCGAGGGCAAGGCCCAGCGCGGCGGTCAGGGTCGAGGCGGCCAGTACAGTTCGGTTCATGGTTCAGTCCCCTTCAGGTTTGCCGTGCGCCCCGGAATTGGGGCCACGCGCTTAAGTTCGATACTGCACGCAAAAGGTTACACTGCATCGCGTGGCGAATCCCCCGACTGCCCTCGAACAGGACCGGGCCTGGGCACTGCTGATGGTTGCCGCGCAGGCTGGTGATGGCGTGGCGTACGACCGGCTGCTGCGGGGAGTCACGCCCTTCATTCGCGCGCTGGCGCGCCGCCACTGCCGCAATCCGTCCGACCTCGAAGAGCTGGTCCAGGACACCCTGTTGACCCTGCATCGGGTGCGCCATACCTACGATCCGGGCCGGCCCTTCAGTCCCTGGCTGGCGGCCATCGCGTCGCGCCGCAGCATCGATGGGCTGCGCCGCCGCCTGCGACTGGCGCGCTACGAAGTGGCCGATGCGACCGCCCATGAAACCTTTGTCGACGCTGCAGCGAATAACGATGTAGAGCAGCTGCGCTCCGCAGAGGAGGTCGGTGATCTGCTGCGGCTGCTGCCGGCTCGTCAGCGGCAGGCGCTGGAGGCACTCAAGCTCAAGGAAATGAGCCTCGCGGAAGCGTCCGTGGCGTCGGGTCAGTCGGTCGGAGCATTGAAGGTCAATTCGCACCGTGCGCTGAAGGCATTGCGTGCGCTGTTTCAGGAGCGGAATGAGCGATGAGCCGCCGGGATTGGACATGGTGGTGACATCCACCGACCAGCTGATCGCCCAGCTCGCGGGCAATCTCGCGCCGGTGCGGCGGCTGCGCTCGCCGGCCCGGCGTGCGCTGCTGTGGCTGGGGCTCTGCATCGCGCTGGGAATCGCGTTGGTGCTGCGCTTCGCCCACCCGGCGCTGTTCATGCCGCGCTTTGCGGTACCGCGGATCGCACTGGAGACGATCGGCACCGCGCTGACCGCGATCACTGCGACGCTGGCCGCTTTCGAACTCTCAGTGCCGGATGGCTCGCCGCGCTGGATCTGGCTGCCGGCGCCGTCGTTGCTGCTCTGGCTCGCCGCGAGCGGGCTCGGCTGCCTGCAGAATGGATTCAGCCTTGGCGGCCCGGGCGGCCTGATCGGCGACAGCGGCGGCTGCTTCGGTTTTATCCTCGTGTTCAGCGTGCCGCTCGGCGCCGGTCTGTTCTGGCTGCTGCGTCGTGCCCGGCCCATCGATCCGCTGCCGGTCGCAGCGCTCGGTACGCTGGCCGTAGCCGCGACCGCCGCCTTCGTGCTGCAGTTCTTCCATGGCTTCGACGTGACGGTGATCGACCTCGCCTTTCACCTGGCCGCCGTCGGTCTGATCGTGCTGGCGGGCACGGTGCTGCGCCGGCCGCTGCTCGACGCCGCCTAATGCGGCGGCGGTGCCTGCACGGCCAGCGTCCCGCTGCGGCCGGGAACCGTCCCGGCGCGCACTGCGCAGACGGGTAGCGTCCCCGCATCCAGCTGTTCCAGCAGCGCGCCCATCGACACGAGCTCGTAGCCCTGCGCGCTCCAGCCGGCCAGCAGCCGGCGGAAGGCCGGCAGCAGCTTCATGCCCTCGAGTTCGGCGTGCAATGTGAACACCTGGTGCGGGAGGCCGGCGCGCGTGTGCGCGAGCAACGCCTCGTGAACGTTGCGCTCATCGACACCGTCGAGGCCGATCAGTTCGTCGAGTGTCGGCAGCGTGGTGGGCAGCTGCGGGCAGCCACTGCGCCGCGCACCCAGCAGCGGAGTGAACGGTCCGCTGCCGCGGGTATCCGAGGCGTAGCGGAACCCGAACTGCTCCTCGAGCTCGAGCGCCACGTCCGTCATCTGCCAGCCGGCGGCGCCGTGCATTTGCGGTGCGGCGCCGAACACGTCGCTGAAGCGCGCCACCGCGAGGCCCATCTGCCGTCGGGTCCACTCCGGTCCGCGACGCGTCACGTAGTCCTGCCACAGCGTATGGTCGAAGCAATGCACGCCGGTCTCGAACCCGGCCGCGCGCACGGAGCGCATCTGCCCTCCGGCGCGCGCACTGATATCCGGACCCGGCAGCAGCGTGCCGTACAGCAGCGTGCGCACGCCGTAGTGCTCGAGCACCGAGGTGCGGGCGACCTTGCCGAAAAACCCGGGCCGGAACACCCGCCGGATGGCCCGGCCGGTGTGATCCTTACCCATACTGAACAGGAAACTCGCCCCGGCACCGTGTTCCAGCAGCGCATCGACCAGGGCCGGCACGCCTTCCCGCGTGCCGCGCAGCGTATCGACGTCGACCTTCAGCGCGAGCTGCAGGCGCACGTTCAGCCGCGCGCTTCCTGCTCGAGCAGCGCGCCGGCCTGTGCGATCTGCCCGCGGTAGGCGTCGAAGATCTGCCGCAGCGCCTCGGCCATCCCGACGCGCGGCCTCCAGTCCAGGTCGGCGACCGTGTTGTCGATCATCGGCACACGGTTCTCGACGTCCTGATAGCCGCGGCCGTAGTACTCCGCCGCGGTCGTGTCGATGAGCCGCACTTTGGCGGCATTGACCCGGTACTCGGGATACGTCGCCGCCACAGTCAGCATCGCTTCCGCGAGCTCGCGCACCGAGAGGCTGTTGGCCGGATTGCCGACGTTGTAGATCCCGCGGCTGGCACGCCCGGCGCGGTTCTCGATCATCGCCATCAGCGCATCGATGCCGTCGCTGATGCCAGTGAAGCAGCGACGCTGCGCACCGCCATCGACCAGGCGCACGTCCTCCCCGCGCACGATGTGCCCGAGGAACTGCGTGATCACCCGCGAGCTGCCCTCCTTCGCGGCATGCATGTTGTCGAGTCCCGGGCCGATCCAGTTGAACGGACGGAACAGCGTGTAATCGAGTTCCTCGCGCATGCCGTAGGCGTGAATCACGCGGTCGAGCAGCTGCTTCGAGCAGGCATAGATCCAGCGCGGCTTCTCGATCGGTCCGTAGACCAGTTCCGAACTGGACGGGTCGAACTGCGCGTCGCGGCACATGCCATAGACCTCGGAGGTCGACGGGAACAGCACGCGCTTACCATGCTTGACGCACAGCCGGATGATAGCGAGATTCGCCTCGAAATCCAGCTCGAACACGCGCAGCGGGTCGCGCACGTAGGTCGCCGGCGTCGCGATCGCGACCAGCGGCAGCACCACGTCGCACTTCTTCACGTGGTACTCCATCCATTCGCGGTTGATCGTGATGTCACCTTCGAAGAACTTCAGCCGCGGATTGTCGAGCAGCGGCGCTATGCGCTCGCTGTACATGTCCATCCCGAATACGCGCCAGTCCGTGTCCTTCAGGATGCGCGCGGACAGGTGGTGGCCGATGAAGCCGTTCACCCCGAGTATCAGAATCTTCTGCATCGTACCGTCACTCCATGCAGGGGCGGAGCGGCACGAACCGCTCGCCGTAGCCCCGGTGAAAAATCGCTGCATCCGCAGGCCGGCCATCGAGTTCGAACTCCAGCACTTTGAGCACGCCGTCGTGGCACAGCGCATACACCGTGCCGGCGCACCAGCGCAGTGCCGGTGCGTGGGCAGTGGCGTCGGCCAGCGCGGCAGGCACGGCTTCCGGAGTGACCGGCAGCGTGCGCAGGATCCGTAAGTTCGCGGTTCCAGCCTGAGTGAAGGCGCCCGGATACGGCGGCGCGACCGCGCGCACCAGGTTGTGCACCGCGCGCGCGCCGCTGCGCCAGTCGATGGCCCCATCGCGCGCGGTGCGCCGGCCGAAGTAGCTGCCAGCCTGCAGGTCCTGACGCGTATGGGGCGCGGTGCCGGCGATCAGTGCCGGCAGGCAGCGGTTGAGGGCCATCTCGGCTGCGACAGTGACCTTGCGGAACACTTCGCCTGCCGTGTCGTCCGGGAGGATCGGTACTGCCTGCTGCGCGACGATATCCCCTGCATCCGGCTTGACCGTCATGCCGTGCAGCGTGGCGCCGGTCTCGCTCTCCCCGTGCAGCACCGCCCAGTTGACCGGTACCCGACCGCGATAGCGGGGCAGCAGCG
>Ga0265334_10000749_pt1 | contig 16269 bp, 13 predicted proteins | sample 42023metaG_FD_192442 | JGI IMG/M metagenome (GOLD analysis project Ga0265334, IMG submission 192442) | Rhizosphere microbial communities from Carex aquatilis grown in University of Washington, Seatle, WA, United States - 4-20-23 metaG | ecosystem: Host-associated > Plants > Roots > Rhizosphere... | reverse complement strand
TAGGTGGATAAAAGAAACTCCTTTAACTATAGTTCGTTCAAAAAATATTCGTCGTTGCATATAATTCAGGCCAACACCAATTAAGGGGAATACGAAATGTTTGAACCAACAGACTTTCTTCCATTCGTCAAAATATTCATATTGTGCTTAATACCGATAAGTATTTTGAGGCTTTATCTATCTAATAAATGTCCGTCTTGCCATATGCCATTCGCAAAGATATATCAAGGCAAAGAAGCACTTAATGAACGCACCATTGATAAGGAAGTATATATAAAACCCAGGGATGGGAATGGCAATGCGGCTTATGAAAAACAAAAAATCCTTACCACTTATATTAACTACCGGTATTTCTGGATTTGTAAATATTGTGGCCATGAATGGCATAAGAATAAATTGGAGGAAAAACACTTCTAAAATACTTTTGTATTTCGACGAATTAAGTAATAAATCTTCGTTTTATTAGGTATCTAATCAGATATTCGATGTCTGCAGGCTTTGGATAACCCAGTTTTTTTGTAAGTCTAGAAACTTGTTTATTTCTGTTCTCGACGTTTGATTTCAACGAAAAGCGTCGCCCATTTACTAATAACCATCTCTCATCAAATTCTATTTCAGCACTTTCAGCCAGCGATAACTCAGCATCTAACGTTGCAATGAGTTTTAAAATAACATCACTTAATCCCACAACACCTCTTAAACTCAACTTTACTACGTGCATATTTTTAATCGGATAATGTTTTGGAATTTCTGAAGCAGTAATATCGCTCGGAGTGAGCACCGTAAATCTATTATAAGCATTTTCCATATTTTGATTTGCTATACCGCCTTGATGCATATGTGCATTTCTGCATTCTTTAAAATATCTATAACATATAAGTAGGTTTTCAATTTTCTGTATATTGTTTTTCTTGTTCCGCAACAACTCCAAATAAAAGCATTGCTCTACAAGCCTTGATCTACTTTGTCTAATATTATTTAAAGCGAAAGACAAACCAGCTTTGTTCGTTGATGGAAACTGAAGGTTTTTTAAATTAGATTTTTCATTTTTACTTATCTTGATTAAAACATCTTCCAACCACCCTTCAAATAAAGCGCATACTTCAATCAATAAAAATTGAGCGAATATTTCTCTTTGTTTCTCCCAAGTATCTTTGATGCACGCTTTAGTTAAGCTGGCGCCATGAATGCCGCTCCCAGTAATAAAACGATTCGTCAATTCTTCCTCAGTACAGCTAGGATTTACATGCTTGTAACCGGCCACTTGCCATCGTAAATTCCACATTGCTGTAACAGTCGGCCAAATAAAATCGTACAAATCTGTAACCTGTTTGAATGTCTTTCTTGATGATTCAAAAAACAAAAGCTTGTGCATTTAGATCCCTTTCAAATGAACCTCCCCGTGGCAAAATCCCGGGGTATCTAACGGGTGGAAGCCTTACGGTTTCCTTGGATCAATTCCACTTGCACCATAAAGTAACCGCGCGTCAAGCCGTGCGGAATGAACAAGTTCAAAAGAATTGTTTAACTATAATGCTAATAAAACCAATCAACAAATATTAATCTGGATGGAAAACACAAGACTAATCAATTTCTGCATAAGTATCGATCAAATGCACTCGCCGAAAAAGCACCCGTTGGGGCTTGATTCGATTAATTCCTGAGCCTGTTCAATAATTATACTATCCAAAAAGTGACAAATCAAAACAATTCTTCAAATCTAATTTCATTATGAAGCCTTAAAAGTATTTCTTTTTTCTCCGAGTCCATTGAATAATTTCCCCATATAAAATTCCAGATCATGTAATTGGCGAAACCGGTAGAGTGGATTTCGTTTGGACTTCCTACAAGGCAAGGCATATTGAGAAATATGCAATAGCCTGCCACTTTTTTAATTATTTTATTAGCGAGATTTACAAATTAATTATTTAATAATGAGTGGAAGATTTCCGTTTGTTTCTTGAATTCATTTTGCAAAGAAGTTTCGGCATTGGCCATTATTATCCAATCATTTCGTGTTAGACCAGATCAATGCGTAGACATCAATTCAGCTTACAGATCGATTAGCAGATTTTAGAGATTGCACAGTTTCAATTATTGAACTGTGAGTTGATCTTAAATAGTTTCTTTTAACCCAATGTAGTTTTGGCTTATCTAAAATCACTAAATAGCACGTCTTTTGAATAAAGCTTCCCATCGCTCATCATTATCACACCAGAGAATGGGGATCGAGTTATTTGGGCAGCCATGTTTAAATGCCAATAGTAATCCTAATTCTCCGAAACCCTTAAGCATATTATTTGGACACTTTGTCCTTTTACAGTAATCTTCAATTCTTGTTTTTTCAGACGACGAAAATGTCAAATTAGTCTCTGAAAATATATTACTGTCCTCACAAATCTCATCCACCGATATCAGTTGGTCACACATTTCGCTTATTCGCGTTCTTGAATGCATTGTCACAACAATTAAAGCTAGAATTATCTTTGCCCCTTTTGGCAGTACCATCGGTGAAACAACTTGCCACCATTCATTTAAAGTACGTCCGGTTCCGCTGAAATCGTCAAAAAATACAGCAACCGAACACTCTCCTTCCTTTAAGTTATTAAAATCCAACATAGTCATGATGCGATAGGGTTTCGCTTCGGGTATTGTTCTCAAAACACGAGCAACGCTTGAAGATCCACCACCTGGTAAACCAGCTTCAATTGGAATAAATGCTATTTTTTTATTAGATACCGAAGGATATTCATCACTAATCATTTTAACTAACTGCTTTACTTTAGCTCTTAATGATGAAGCATCATAATATTTTATATTTTTGAGTATCTTAACTCCAATACTCACATCTGTTTTTGAAAATTGATTCAACCAGCGAACCAATTTTGGTTCATTAATATCTTCATGATCCCCAAACCTATCTCGAGCCAAAGTAATATCTCTAGAATGCCTTAATTGAATTTCCATTTTACGTTTCATCGCGGCTTCAATAAGAGTGCTTTATCAAGTTTTTCTCTAATTAAGTTCATTAAATCCAATAACAAACTAATTGTTTCTTTGTCCGAAGATATATCGCTTAAATCTATCGCCTGGACTTGGCTTAGCAAGCGAAATGCAGATCGCCGTATTTCTTTAGCCTCTTTCGCAAATGTCGCCCCGTCAACATTAACTTCGTCAATTGATTGATCTTTGTTTCTTAAAAACCCATCAAACTTAACCTCAAATTCTTTTATCTTCCCCCTTTCTTTACTTGCTTTATACGTTTCTGCAAGTTTCCTGAAATCTGTTACCGCTTTAATTTTTCCCCTTTCATACTTATCTACAAATATATCAATAGTTGCATTATCCCCACGTCTCATCCATGGTTTCAATTTATTAATCAGTGCTGGTCTTCGTACTCTTTCGAGTTCAACAAAAAAGTCCGCCTTCCAACGTTCACTTGGAGGAGCCAACATCATGTTTTGATATCTCTTAGGGTAAGACAATAGAATTTTGCATCTTCTTATTGTTGCTATATTTAGCTTTGTTAATTCAGATAATTTTCTCTCATTTGTATATGAAAATTTTTCCATCAATGTTTTCAGCTTTAATGCCGTCGGCATTAATTCCCAACTCTCTCTAACATTATGGATATGAAACATTGTAAGAATATTTTGCTCTTCTGATGGCTCCTCCACAATTATTGCCGGAACATTTTTAGTGCCCAATTGAATTGAGCAACGCCAACGCCTTTCACCATCAAGTAAAACATACTCGCTTTTTCCCTGTCTAACCTTTTTGTAAACAGTAAGTGGGACAAGTATTCCGAGTTCTTTAATAGACTCAGCTAATATTTGCATTGGTTCATCATCAAATAGCGTTCTCGGATTATGTGGATTAGGCGCTATTGCCGAAACTGGTATCAGTTCAACCGAAGCCTCTCTCATTTCACCACCTCGTTTTACTGTCTCAGTTCGCGTAAAATAAATACTCTGATACGGTCCCTCGCATTTCAGGATTCCCCGATATACGACTTACCCTATTAAAAACAAGACTTTTAAAACCTTTATAAATTATCTTTACCTCTCGATTGTGGGCATTCGACACAAATATCTTAACACCTCTTTGAGAAGCGCGTCTTAGTGTTTTCACCAAACGCAATTGATCCTGCCATGAAAATATCGACTCATTGTAACGTCTAAAGCAATTATTATCGTGCTTTACCGTATACGGGGGATCTGCATAAACCAAGTCTCCGTTTTTAGCCCTATCAATTATTGCTTCAAAATCCGACACTATTAAAGATGAATTCGCCAATGCTTTTGATGCATTTCCAATTGCGGTTTCATCACATAGAACGGTTCCCCGTTTGCAACCATATGGGACGTTAAATAGTCCTAACTTATTGACCCTAAACATACCATTGAAAGCTGATTTATTCAGATAAATAAACCGCACAGCTTTCAACATATTATTTTGAGGGATATTTTTTCTTAGATCATAAAATGTCTTTTTACCAATCCTCATTTTCGACAATTCCGAGATAATATCTTCTGGACTGTTTTTTAATTCATCATATGTTTTTATCAATTCAGAATTGATGTCTGACAGAACACTTTTAAGTGGTCTTAAATTGAAAAATATTGCTCCTCCACCAAAAAACGGTTCATAGTAAACACCGTATTTCTCAGGAAACATCTTAATTAGTTTGTCTGCAATCCATCTCTTACCACCTGGCCATTTTAAAACGGGGTAGAATGTCTCACGCGGTACCTTCTTAATAGGCAATTCGTTTTCCTGATTTTTATTACCTTTTACTATGCGTCACTATAATTCTCGCAGGTATTTATGGCAACAAAATTACCGATAGGCCTCTAAGTTCTAATCTTCTTCACCGGTAGAGTTTCTCACCTGTGATTCTAATGGCATGGCTGTTAAATCCGTAATGTCACATCGCCAATACTTTCCAGCCGACTCCACTCGAACAAATTTGTGCTCATCGGGTAACGCATATAAAACAGTCGGATAACCCAATACAAGTGCTCTTAATCCAAGAGCCACCGCATGTGGTTTTGTTCCGCAACACAAATAATATGAATTCTCTGTATCTGGGCGGTCTAAATTTTGATTACCTAAAGCTTTCCAAGCAGAAATGATATCTCCGGCCTCTGCACAAACAATTTGTTTCGGTGGAATTAAGTATTCATTTATCAAGTTAACGTTATCGTTTTTCGTTCTTTCAATATATTCAGCTCTAACACCAGGTTCCGGCATCAACATTGAAACTCTATCGGGATCTGCTTTCGAAACCGCCCTCAACGCTTTCCATCCTTCAAATCCAGCTGAGACAAGGTAAAAACGACGTTTTGACGGTGAATATTCCCCCTCAAAACCTGGAACCGCTATCGCCTTCCAACGTTCTCCACTAAAAGCTATCTCCTCTTCCCCTTTCGTCTTTTGTGGATATTTACCTTCAGTATAAAAAAACGTCACTGAAGATGCCATTTTGGATTTTAAAACCAAACTTAATATTGCAAGAATATAATAACGTGGACAACATGAAATATCGATCATAACTCTTAGTTGTTTGCCTAATTGCACATATGCAGCTTTCAGTTTTCCACTTAATTCAGCCCACAATTGCGCAATTTTTAAAGATGAGCCTTTCACTAGTACTGTTTTTCCACAGGCCTCGGAATAATTGATAATCATTGGATCGTGAATATCACGAAGACCAATTGGATCTCTTTGATCGAACAAAACAGGAATAACAATGTGACTTTTCAACCGTTTTGCTTTTGTAATTTCAATACATCTCTGATCCCAACTTGATGTCAAAACGACAACGTCAAACTTTTCATTAAACATCGAATTTACATCTGAGGAAGTATACGATTTACCAGTTAGATACCCTTGAAGATATTCCAATCCGTTCTTTTTCATACTTAAGAAAATCCCTCAAATGTATTTTGCAATGGATCCTCTCCCCCAATGCGCCCAGCAATTTCTTCAATAATAGCTTCTATATCATCAGGATTAATTGTCGTGATCAGTTTATCAATTTCGGAAAGATGCAATGGAACTTGATAATATGAACCTCTATATGAAAACATGTAATTAGGCGCCAATGAAGTGTGTACTCTGAATTCTAGCCGTTCCGAAGTAGGTTCACTAAGTATTCTAAAATAGCCTGCCTGGGCTGCCTCTCTAATAAATTCAACTGTTCTTTGCAATGCCAAGGAAATTTTTAACTCCTTTACATCAATGACGAATATTCCTCTTTCACTGGATCTTAAATGGGAGACACCGCCGCTTCGTCTTTGAATGATACCAGTAACTTTTGCCAAACCATAAATTAGCCTATATGCTTCAATTGGTCTAGGAACACCATTAACTTCTAAAGAATGTGCTTTTTTCTCACTAGCCTCTTTTAAAGCTATATTTTGCTTCGAATCCTTCATTTTTGTTGAAAGGAACTTTTCGAGATCACCGCCCGATTGTATAAATAAATAATTCATTTGATTAAGAAAATCTCTTATACAGTTATCGCACATTTGAACAATCATATCGGCAGAACAATATCTTGGCTCCCATTTAAACTCTTCACACATTGAAAGATAGCCAGCTACCATTCGCTTACGGATTTCTCGCGCTTCTTGTCCACGTCGTTTCCATCTTGGAGCATCTGGCGCTGGAATCTGAATTCCAAGTTTTTTAACTAAATACGTTTGATAAATGGGCGGTGCAGTTTCAACCTTTTCCTTTTCCTTAAAAAACGGGTTCTCTTTCAAGCTCTTGGCTTCTTCATATAATATTTGTGCTTGTTTATTTGTTACATCCTTAAACATCTCTACAAGTATTTCATTTATGTTTAAAGAACCAAACATTTTTTCCAGTACAACTTGCTTGCTTGAATCATGCAAAACATTCCAAACACGTACAGAAGCAACGCCTTCAGCGAACATTTTAAAGTTTGATGCATTATCTAGCTCAAGAACATCTCTATCAGCATTACTTAGCGCCAAGTTATTTAGGGTTGTCGAATTAATATCTTCAGGCGTATAAACATATGCAATGTTGAAACTTACTGGGTTCGAAGACAAGCGAACCATAGTATTAAGTACTAATTGTTGCTTCGAACTAAGATATTCCCCTTCATCCATACAAACCTTAAAAAGCCACTTATCCTTATCGTTTTCATCGACACTACATAAGTCTGATAATCTTTTTCCTATTTTTTTACCAAATACACCCACTTGTTGTCCTGTTTGATCCAAAAGCTGTACAGCTTTGACGAGATCCCCCTTATCTTCTGCTGTACGCTCAAGTCTTTTTCTGACACTTTCTAAAATATTTTTTAATCCTCTGAGGGTCAACGGAGATGAATTGGGGATAAATTCACTAAATAATTGTTTGTATTCTTCAATAATTACACTAACGCAATCATGCTCATTCTGTGTATTGAACTTAAACAATTCTGTGCAAATAACAAGTTCGGAAATTGCTTCCGAAGCCAATTCCAACCAAAGCAAATCAACATACATTCCTATTATTGAAACATAGTGTTCAAAATCACCTATCCAGCGATCAAACACTGAGAGTTTTATTTCTGGCAATTTCATATAGAGTCCAATATATCGCCCGTTAAAAAGTTCTCCTTTTAACTGTGTTCGTAAAGTCTCGTTTTCTAATCTTTCGCTCCAATTTAGTGCTTTTAATAAAGTCGTTTTCCCCGTCCCCCTACTACCAATCATATAAACCGGTTTTGGTCCTTCTAAAATAGAAAGATGATCGTATTGCAGATAATAAAGGTGCTTTCTGTCATATTCAAATCTGTTTCCAGTAAAGGGATTAAGGTCTTTCATGGCAACTGCCTCATAACTTGCCAGTGTTTAAATTGCTCTTCGCGAGATGCAATTTTAACAAGTCCAAACCATTCCGCCTCCTCCAGCAATTCAGAAAACTGAACTTCATTAAATTCCTGCGCCCCTTGAATCTTTTTAAACTTCTCATAAACTTCATGAAATCTAATGTAATCTGGTTTCAATTTACGTATTAATTCCACAATCGGCTCTTTTGCAATTGCCAAATATGCAGAAACCGAATGTAAAGGTATAGGTTCGATTTTGTTACTAGCCAATCTAACTTCTCCGTCTGACGACCTTAAATATGGAATAATCTTGCAACCCATTGGAAAACCATCATCAGTAAACACCACTTCGATTAAATTAAACCCTTTTGCAACATCAGGGGCGGAAGTTATCAACAATGGGCCAAATTCTGAGGAAGTATGGCGAACAATCTCCACAACATTTTCATGGATATGACCATGGCATAAAAGTACCGGATGTTTTACATTTACTAATCGAGTCCGAACAATACCTGCATTTATAAGCTCTGTATAAACTGCAATCCGCGGTACTGCCTGTGGGAGGATATTATGATGACACATTACTATTGGCAGAGTGTTTTTATCTAACTTGTTCAATTCACTAATCAATTCCGATATGTGGTCTTGTACAAATGCAGGTGTGTCCAATTGTTCCCAAATTAATTCCAAATTGCCCTTGTTTCCTTGATTTTCCTTTGCTACCAATTCTAAAATCTCTTTAAATTTTTCTTGAACTGCGTTTGGTAAATATCTTTTTTCACCACATCCCCAACACGAATTTAATGAAAAGATTTTAAGATTACAATTTCCAGCTTTTACGCTTGTGCTTCGTATTGAGTCAGTCGCTATGACTTGTAAGCCTTGCTTGGACCATGCATTACGTAATGGCTGAAATTTCTTTGAAAGATCTAAATCATCACAACTTTCTCTATCCACATCGTGATTTCCAGGAACAACATGTATATTTTCTGGTTGCCAAAAGCTAACATCGTTTAATTTTAAAGCCGTACATAAATAATCAACACATTTTTGATACTCAATTATATTTCCGCCCGTCGTTAGATCCCCCGAGAACATTACTACATTAATTTTATTATCGCCGAACACTATGTCGAGCACTTTTCTAAATACTTCCTGCAAAATATTCGGCGAAACAGCTTTAACTAATTGATCCGGCATTGATGGATCTTTATGATCCACAATATACTTATTGTCAGGAAAGTGGATGTCACCGATATGTAAAATTCTCATGACATTCATGGTTTACCAATGTTGAATCGGATTAATAAAACATTGCCATTATTACGTCTCATTAAGAACGAATACCAGAACTATTTGTAAACATGTTTCACACCCATTCCTAAATAATGCTATAACTGATGTTTCTTTCTTAGCCGAAAAAGCATCCATTGGATTTGATAAGTTCAAGGACTTGTTTCAAAGAGGCATTCATATCCGCCAAATGGTTCCAATCGCCGTTTGCCCTGCGCCAATAGACCTTCCAACCCCTGGTCGAGATGATATAAATGAGCTTGGCGAAAGGGCTTTTGGTCTTTATACCCGGGTCCCGCCAATGGGGCCGGATCCTCCTGGAGGATATAGCCGCCTTTGCACTCCACGGCGGCGTTCAACACCTTCTCCGGCGCGGGGCTAGGGAAAAAGATAATATAGAACGAGTTCCCGTACTTGACACATACTAAACCTTGCGCTTCGATTGCGTTTCACTTTAAAGTGTAAGGTGTAAATTAAAACGGATTCGAGACTTCCAAACACGTCGCATACATACCAATTAGAGATTTTATCGATGATAATTAAATTTAATAAATACATCAAATTATGGCAGGAATTTAATCCAATAGATTTATCTTTGGATATAACTCCATCAAACTCTTTTGATCCAAAACGCGCTTTAGCAAAATTGGGCTTTAACAAGCAACGTATTGGTATTATGAATCGCTGGTTCGATGTTATAACCCCTAGCGAGCTTGTTCGTAAACGAAATGCGAATGATGGTTATTACAGAGTTATTTATATTCAAATAAACTGGGAAAGTGGTGAATATTATATTGGTAAAGCCAACCGGCCCAAATGGTCAGAATTAAAGCGATATCAAGGATCTGGGTTAAAGTTTTCAAGTAAATTCTTAAAACATAAAAGTGAATTTGTACGCTATTTCATTGCAGTGTGTAAAACCGCCGAAGAAACAGAACAACTCGAAGCTTCAATTGTCGATAAAGACATTTTGTCTGATGAGAAATGTCTTAATCTTGTTGCTGGCGGCGGCGGAACAAGTGCGCACCCTTCGATTGCAGAAACAAGTGTAAAAAAACGCCAATATATGAAAAATCATCCCGAACAGTTTAAGCCAATGCTTGAAGCATCCAAAAAAGCTTTCAGATCAGGTGATACACCAGCACTTCGTGCTAGAAATGAAAGAATAAAAGAAGTAATGGGCGCAGACAAATATAGGGAAATGTCGCGCAAGCGAATCATCAATTGGAAAAAGGAATATCCTGAAAAATATGCTGAAGCAAGAATAAAACTTCATGAACGAATTAAAACCCCAGAAGTCCAAGCAAAGCGGAAGGCAAGCTTTGAAATATGGGTTAAAAAGAATCCGGAGAAATATAAGGTTTGGCAGGAAAAGTTAATAAATTCTCGTACAAGCGAGAAAGCCAAAGAAAAACGCAAAGCATCACTAAAACAATGGAGTAAAACGCATCCTCAAAAAGCGCAAGAACATGCCATTAAGAGGGCCAAAGCGGCCGCAATGAAATTAAGTAAAACGGTTTCTATGATTGATATAAATTCTGGTGATGTTTTACAAATATTCCCAAGCCAACATGCAGCAGCAAACTGGTTAGTTAATAATGGTAAAGCTAAAAATATGAATTGTGTCTCATCTATTAGTCAGGTTTGTTTGGGCAAACCATGCTCAACAGGTTATGGGTATCGGAAGAAAGCTTATGGGTATGGCTGGCGTTTTTCAAAATAATGGCTTTACACGCTTCATTCGAATATCCTTCTGGCCCTTTTCTAACCCTTGGCGTGGTTCGCCAATCGTCCAACCCGCTCCCCGGGTTGGACTCGAACCAACAACCCTGCGATTAACGGGTGATTTCCCAGTGACCACCTTTGTCTGGCCCTATACGTTTGATGATATCGTCCTTCTTTAACTGACGGATTATCTTTTCGATACCGGATTTGCTTAAACCAACATGTATTATTAATTCTTGGGTGGTCAGCGTCGGTTGGGATTGCAAAAGCCGGATGATTTTCTCCCTACTTTTCTCCTTACCCTTCTCCTTACTTTTCTCCGTACCTTTCTGGCTACCTGGAATGAGGTTAGTTTTGAAGGTAACAAACAAGAACCCTTGGGTTTCCTCAAAGGTAGGGGGGGTGATGCCAATACGGCGGCATTCATCTATTACACGGTTGGTGCCACGGCCCCAAACTTCAACCGCGCCGGTGCGGTGAAAAGCCCCGGCAATAAGGGGGTTTCGGGGTTTTGAAGAGTGGGGACCACGGAGGTTTTCAACGGTAATACCGGTTGGAAGGTCACCGCAACTGCGGATCTCCACCCGGTCATCGAATACCGCGATGGCGACATAGCCTCCGGCTTGGGAATAGTCCCGGTGCATGACCGCGTTCAGCAGTATCTCCCTTAAGGCACTCATTGGGATGGGGAAGTGGTCTTCCCTGAAGATCTTCCCCTTGGGGAACCTGGCCCCCAGGGGGAGGGTGCGTTCCAGGAAAGCCATGCCTTCCCGAACGGCCTGGAAGGCGTTCAGGTTTTCTTGGCGGTTATCGACGATTTCGCCGGTTACCTGGGTCCCCCGGAATCGGCCCATCTTCAAAAGGGATTGAGGATAATAAGGAAGGAACTTCTTCCCATAGAGCATCTGGGCCGCCTGGGTGACCTTTCCATCTGTCAGCAAACCAAGGCGGTCAAGGATTTCAGGGATGCTTCGGCCTGTATCGGGGGATATGCGGTTTTGTTGGATCGCCAGTTCCCGGGTCCTAAGGATCTCTTTCCTGTCCAGATCGCTTATTTTCACCCCGGCGGCTGGTTGGTTCTCCCAGCGCCGTTTGGCGTGTGCCCTTTCAAGCAAGAGCTTTTCATACTGCCCTTGGGGCATTTTTCTTGTGGTGTTGCCGACACGTTCATAAGCCCGGCCTTCAAAGGTATATGGGATGCTTTCGGGGTTATCGTCAACGGTTAGGCCTATGACTTCGTGCCCCGGCTTAACCTTGAAGCGTTGGATATGGATGTTGGGGGAAGGTTCAAACTTGCCGAAGGTTGCCGTTATTTCATGGATGGTCTGTTCGGAAACGTGCTGCCCCTCGGCAACCCCCTTTCGGTTCACGCCGAAAAGGACGGTACCGCCTGCCGTGTTCAGGTATCCGCAAAGGGTGTGCAGGGCACCCACAAGCTCGCCCGTGGAACGTTTGAATTCCAGGGTGGGGCCCTCGCTTTGCTTTAAAAGGGAGGCCAATAGTTGGGTTCTCTTGGGGGAGGCCTTCATCAATGTGTTCTCCAATAACCCATATAATAAGCGAATGGCAGTCTAAGGGTGCCGGTGTTTGTGGGGAGCAAAGGTATATTGAGCGGCTTCATTTCCAAACGTAATGCATCTGACTTTCTGTCAAATCCCGTGTCATATCCGTGTCAATCAATGTCATTCAAATCCATTTTTTACCGTCGGTGACCATCACTAACCGTTACATGAAAAAAGGGCCCTTGCCCGCTCGGGTTGTTAAACCCTTGCAAACAAAGGCCCTTCTTAAAGTCGCTGGGGACGTAAAAAGTAAATTGGTGCGCCCGGAAGGATTCGAACCTTCAACCCTCTGATCCGTAGTCAGATACTCTATCCAGTTGAGCTACGGGCGCCGGTAAGGTGGCGTATCTTATAAAAATCCCATTTTACCCGCAAGGAATAAGGCTTTTGATTCGGGGGTTGTTCCGGGGCCCCTAGGGTTTCAGGGGGATAGGAGCCCCAGGGGTAGGGGTCGGAGGCCGGGACGAAGGATTCCCCCGATTTTTGTCGGTTCTCCTCGATTCCCCAGGCTAGGGCCGATGAAAACACCCTCAAGTGGGTTGGGCTTCCCGGGCCTGCGGGTTAGAATACGCCCCTTCGTACGGCTGACCCGTTCATTGGTTTTGAACGACGGGTATGAATCCGTAGAGGAAGCCAGGTCCCGAGCGACGGGCAGGCCCCAACTCCGCCAGATCCGGAAGGAAGCAACGGTAAGGCTCACGCACGGTTGTTTCGGGTCCCCTGGCTTCCTCCCCGGGTTCCCCCCTATCCCCCGATGAGGCACAGCATGATCACCCCGATTCTTACCTTTCTAGGAATGAACTAATGGCCACCCAAGTGTTGGCGCTCAAGTGGCGCCCCCAGACCTTCGCGGATATGGCAATAGGGCCGCAAGCCACCTTGGCGGCCCGGCTGTCCCTTTTCACGAGGTTCTTTCCAACGGAAAGAACAATGATTGGGAAAAGGGATGATCGAGGAATGAACTAATGGCCACCCAAGTCCTGGCGCTCAAGTGGCGTCCCCAGACCTTCGAGGATATGGTGGGCCAGGAGCACGTGGCCCGCACCCTCCAGAACGCCTTTACGTCCGGCCGCCTGGCCCACGCCTACATCTTCGCCGGCCCCCGGGGCGTGGGGAAGACCACCACCGCCCGCATCTTCGCCAAGCTCCTCAACTGCCGCGCCCCCAAGAACGCCGAACCCTGCAACGCCTGCGACCTCTGCGAGGAGGTCAACCAGGGTTCCTCCCTCGACGTGATCGAGATCGACGCCGCCTCGGTGAACGGGGTCGACGGCATCCGCGGCCTGCAGGAACAGATCGGCACCTACCCCGCCAAGGGCAAGTACAAGGTGTACATCTTCGACGAAGCCCACCGGATCTCGAAGGCCGCCTTCGACGCCTTCCTCAAGACCCTGGAGGAGCCGCCCCCGCACGTGGTGTTCGTCTTGGCCTCCACCGAGATCCACATGTTCCCGGCCACGGTGCAGTCGCGCTGCCAACGCCTCGAGTTCCGGTCCATGGGCCTCGACACCCTGGTGAAGCAGTTGCGGCGCATCGCCGACGCCGAGAAGATCGCGGCCGACGACAAGGTGCTCCAGCAGGTGGCCCGCACCGCGGGCGGCAGCATGCGCGACGCCCAGCGCACCCTGGACCAGCTCGTGGCCTTCGCGGGTAACAAGCTCGAGATCGAGGACGTGCGCCGCGTCTTAGGGCTCGTCGAGGGCGACCTCTACCTCAAGCTGGCCCGGGCGGCCATCGCCGAAGACGCCCCGGCGGCCTTCGACCTTTTGAAGGGGGTGGTGGATTCGGGCAAGGACCTCGAGCAGTTCTACAAGGGCCTGATGGAAACCTTCCGCCACCTCGCCGTGGCCAAGGCCTACCCGAACAAGATCGACGAGCTCCTGCCCCTGCCCGCCGACGAGGCCGCGGAGGCCCTGGCCCTGGGATCCTCCTGCGAGGACGCGTTCCTTTTATCCGCCCTGCGCCTGCTCATCGAGCAGGAGTGGGCCCTTCGACATTCCGCCGTGCCGTCCGTCGTGCTGGAAACCGTGATCCTGGAACTCTGCCGTCTCCGGAGCCTGGTGTCCGTGGGCGACGCCGTGGCCACCCTCGAGAAGGGCGCTCCCTTGCAGGCTCCTTCGCCGCGTACCGCCGCGGCGCCGAAGGCTCCCGTTGCCCCCCCGGCCGGCGCCGCGCCCGCGCGTCCCGCTCAAGCCCGTCCCACCCCCGCTTCGGTCCCACCGGAAATCCGGGAGGACTCGGCTCCGCCGCCCTCCGAGCCCGGGGAACCCAGCCTGGCCGTCACCGAGATCGAGGACGCCTCCGAATCCGCCGGCGACCCCAACCTGGCGGCCGTCAAGTCGCAGTGGCGCGAGGTGTTGGAGAAGATCGCGACCCAGAAAAAGGCCCTCCAGGGCGTTTTGTTGGATTGCCCGCCGAAGACCTGGGACCGCGGCACCCTGGTGTTGGCCTGCAAGAGCGCCTTCCACCAAGAACAGATCCAGGTCGCGGGCAATAAGCACCTGATCGAGCAGGTGATCGAGGAAGTCCTCAACCTGAAGGTGAACGTGGTGGCGGTGCTGTCCGACCAGGTGGCCCAGCAAGCCAAGACCGAGAAGGGCGTGCCCAAGCCCAGCGCCCGCCCCAAGGTGGACGTCCAGGCCATCCAGAAGGACGAGCCCCTCGTGAAGGCCGTGATGGAGATGTTCGACGGCAAGATCGTCGACGTCGTCCGGTCCAACCGCTCAACGCCTTAATTTCCTTGGGAGGTTGTCGTGCCCAACATGATCGAAATGCTCCGGCAGGCCCAGGCCCTCCAGGCCAAGATCAAGGACTTCCAGGCCGAGCTGGAAAAGCAGGAATTCACCGGGGCGGCCGGCGGCGGCGCCGTCACCGTGGTGTTGAACGGAAAGCACGAGATGAAGAGGATCACGATCTCCCCCGAGGCCCTGAAGGCCGGGGACGCCGCGAAGGTCCAGGACCTGGTGCGGGACGCCGTCAACGAGGCCGGGCGCCAGGTGAATGACAAGCTTAAGAGCGAGATGGGCCGCATCAGCGGCGGCCTCCTTCCCCCGGGGATGTTCTAAATCTTCTCGTTTTGTTTTAAGCAAAAACCAGCGGCTAGCGGCCAACGGCTAACGGCGATTTTCGGTGGTGTCTTTTGAGCGACTTCCCCCCTTCCCTCGAGCGGCTCCTGAACGAACTGGGCAAACTGCCCGGCGTGGGGCCCCGGTCCGCCCTGCGCATCGCCTTCAACCTCCTCAAGCAGCCGGTCGAACGGTCCCAAGCCCTTTCCCAGGCGGTCCTCGACGCCCGCAGCCGCCTCAAGCCCTGCCAGGAATGCTTCAACCTCACCGAGGGTCCGCTTTGCCGCATCTGCGAGGCGCCCAACCGCGAGAAGGGAACGATCCTGGTGGTGGAGGACGCCAGCGACGTGGCGGTGTTCGAGCGGGCGAGGGACTTCCGCGGCCTGTACCACGTGTTGGGCGGCACCCTGTCGCCCCTGGAGGGCCGGGGCCCCGAGGCCCTGACCCTGGAGGCCCTGGTGAGCCGCGTGAAGCGGCATCCCGAGGTGAAGGAGATCGTGGTGGCCACCGACCCGACGGTCGAGGGCGACTCGACGGCGCTGTACCTCCAACAACTCCTGAAGGGAAACCCGGTCAAGGTGACCCGCCTGGCCCGCGGTGTGCCGTCCGGCGGGGACATCGATTACACCGACGAGACCACACTCTTGAAGGCCTTCGAGAACCGCCGGGAGTTCTGAACGCAAGGGCTAGAAGAAACCGGCCCTGGAGGCCCCAATCCGGGGATTCGGGCATGCCCCAAAATCTTGACTTTTGAAGGCGCTGGTTTAGACTAAGG
>Ga0265334_10000744_pt1 | contig 16307 bp, 12 predicted proteins | sample 42023metaG_FD_192442 | JGI IMG/M metagenome (GOLD analysis project Ga0265334, IMG submission 192442) | Rhizosphere microbial communities from Carex aquatilis grown in University of Washington, Seatle, WA, United States - 4-20-23 metaG | ecosystem: Host-associated > Plants > Roots > Rhizosphere... | reverse complement strand
GTACCGGATGCGGTGCGTTGCGCCTTGGCGCGTCTGCAATGGCACGGACATCAAAGGGATGTTCGGCAAGTCCATCACCCGACGGTATGTGGAAGCGTTGTTTTTCTAAATTCTCCTAGCGCATGGATCTCACGGCCCTGTCGAGGTGACATGGAACGTCATTGCCAAGCGGAGTTGCGTGCTGCCCAGGGAACTAGATAGCATACTTGTAGTTGTGACGATGCCGGTCGCCGCGTCTAACGCCAGGAGACTCTCGTTTTGGCCCAGCGCTGCCTGGCCACAGAAGTCGCTGATGGTCGACGGGTTGCTGAACTCCCCGACGGAAGTGCCTGCTGACAACGGGGGAGTGAGGCGGAGACCGCCTTTGATCACGACTGATCCAGTGCTGGGCGCGCACGGCAGCTCTGGGGTCACCGATTGCACGTCAAGGGGACCGGTGAGGAAGGTCGCAGCGTCTAGTGAGAAACCCGGCGGCGCTGAAGTCATTCTTGAAATTATCCTTGTCTTCTGTCAGAACTCTTTGTCTTTTCTCTCCTTCGCGGTCATCGAAGAGTCGTTCTTTTTCGAGCGTCGTCCTCTCGCGCTCAAACCGGCCGACACGAGTCCGCGCAGTTGATCCGATTGAAGGCGATTGTGAGGTCGGACCCGGCCGGCCAATCGACGGTGCTCTTGACAAAGACCTGGCCGCATGCCGTGACCAACAGTTTGCTCTTGTTCCCAAAGGTGTCAATGACGGCCGTGAAGAGGTAGCGCGGTACCGTGAAGGGCGTGATGGTTCCGACCGGGAGCAGAGTGCCCTCGGGGACGTCGGCCGCGAGAGTGCCCGTGATCGTGACAACGGCGGCGGCCGGTGTGATGGCCTGGTTGACCGAGACGGAGCCGGCCTTGAAGACTCCAGACACGAGCTGGAACGTCGCCGGTTGGAAATTGGTGTCGTCCACTGCGCACGGCCAGCACTGTTTCACAAAGTCCACGCGTTCGCGCTCGGCGCACGTTGTCTGCGTTGCCTTGCGGTCCTGCCGGGAGTCCCCGCCACAGCACTTTGACTCCGTGCCACCGGCCGACCGGTGCTTGATGCCCGTTCTCTCGTCTCGGCGCTTGCGGGTCTTCTTGTCCGACGACAGAACAATTCTCAGGGAAGCACAGCTCATCGTTGCTGGCAAAGGCCGTCGCCCGGCAAAAATGAACGCGTTCGTGCTGGGAGCGTGCAGCGTCGTTTTTTTTCCTCTGCTGGGCGACAGTTGGTCCACTCATGGCGCATGTTGGATCTAACCTCTACGGTTCTCGAGCAAATATTTCGGCACCTCGCAGTTGAGGTATCCTCGTGCAGGGATGCAAGCCAACCGTCGCAAGTAAAAAAAAACCAAAGCACCCGGTTCGTTCGCTTGCGTTTTCCCTCTCTTTTTTTTCAGCGCCGTCAATGCAGAAAGAAGCAGTGATCTTCTGGTCGCGACAGAATGCGGAGCACATGGCCCTAGTCAGGTTGTTCGTGACGGCGGCGACCCACTCGGTGTATCCCAGCAGCCCGACCGTCGACGAACCCCTTCCGGAGGAGGTCGAGAACGTGCTCGAAGACGCAACGAGACTGCAAAGGGGATGGGAGGCGGTGCACGACACGCAGGACGCGAGAGGGATACCCGTTCTCCTGCAGCTGACGCCGTTGCTGTACCAGCACGCTTCCAAGGTGCTCGACGGTCTCACGCTCGAGCTCCCGTCCCACCGCCCCGACCCTGTGGTGACACTGGCAGCTGCTCTGGTCGCCCACATGGCTCAGGAGTGGATGGAGTTCCAGCAAGAGATCGCGATCAACCACGTCGTCCCCGAGGCCGAGCTGCAGAAGAACTTCCTGGCCTGGCACCAGCGCGACGTCGCCGTGGCCGACACCCTGGTACCCGGTGTGCTGCCGCACCTCGGCGAGATGAACGCTGCGGGGCTCTTCCCCAAGAGCCTCGTCGACGCGTTCCGCGAAAGCCTCTACGATTCCGTCGACGCGAGGAAGCTCGATGCCATGTCCTTTGAGCAGCTGATCCACGCGGCTTTGGTGGCACACGAGCAGCGGGAGAACGATTATGCCGGACACGGTGCAGACTACTCGGACTGACCCGGAGTAAACAATGCAAAAAAGAGCGAATCCTCCTTTTCCGCGGCGGTTGCCTCCTAAAGCTCTGTTGATGCATGGGGGGCTCTTCGGCTTGATGATCTGTCGCCGGCCTCGGCTCCGGTTACTTGAGCGGCGCGATGAGGAGTTCCGTCCTCGGCTCGTACCACCAAGACGCGCCGCTGGGCAGGAGCTGCTGGAATGGTACAGCCATCCAGTCGACGCAGTGCGCCTCGTCGCCCAGCACCCGCCGTGGTTCGATCCGCAGTTCTCTGTCCGTGCGGAAGAAGAATCCGATCTGGAGCTGGAGATGTGCGCTCCGAGACCAAACGAGACACACTGCGTCCAGCCAGTCTTGTTTGGGCACATCCGCGTTTCGCCGGTCGTCTGTGAGTCGCAAATACTGGTCCCACGTGCCCAACACAGGGCGGGACATTCGCAGCGCCACCTCGCCTCCGTCCCGACGGGTGCCGCTCAGACTGGCGGAGACGGAGACTGCAGTGTACACATCACCCGTCCCTGGGTCGACCAGACTCCCGAGGCTCGGACCGCCGCGTATGTCGCTAGTCTCAGGAGCTGGACTAGGCGCCGACCAAAGGCGTCGCGGCACGTCCTTGGGTTGTTGCAGTACCAGTCGCACCGCGACAGGACCGAGAGTTCGAACTCCTCTTGTTCTGGAGTCAGAGGTTGGCCTCCCTTGGTCGAACGGGACGCGCTGCACAGCCTCCCGCCGTCTGTTCGCTTGGCACAGAACTCGGTGTTGTCCACGTACGTGCGCAGTTGCTGGTTCACACCCTTGAGCGTGGCATGTACGGGCAGGTCGCCCTCACCGATGCGCCGCCATATCACACCCGGCAACTGGGCGAGCTTCGACGGGCGTTGCTGCGCTTCGGGGGACAAAGGAGCCGCGGCCTGTTTGCCGTTGCCGGCGGCGCCCGGCGCGTGACGCGCGCGTTTGCGCGCCCTCTCGTCGCCGTTGTCCATGCCTGCGCCCCTTGGCCCCTTCTCCTCGTTCGGGGTGCTCGGAGAACAGAGGATTGCTTTCTAGCCCGCAGAATAGAGCAAGGGCTCGGCTTTTTTCTTCTTCCATCTGGCAAAGAACGGGATGGGCGGGGGGAGGGGCGGGGGGTTGGTCCGCATTCACACCCGCCACTTGGCATTTCACATCAGAGACTCCAGGCGGGCGGCTGGCACCCAGTTCATCTGCATTTTAGAACGGGCCGCGCAAAAAGCCTGGGGCTATCCGCCGTGGTCGAGTTCTTCGGTTCATCTCTCCTGCCGCTGATATCTACGCGCGAGGAGCACAAAGTTTCTAGACGGAGATAGACCGCTGCCCGCCCAATAGGAGGTAAAAAAAGACAAAGACGTCACCGCGACTGACCCGAGACGAAAGACAGACCTCTCCGTCGATATGGAAACTGCTACACCATCGCCCTGTCCGACGCACAGTGAGACACGAGACCAGAAACGATACGAGGCAATCGACCTGGAAGAGCACGGGTCGAAAGGCGAGAGCGACGACGACGAGGACGAGGACGCCGCGAGTGGAGGAGAGGTCTCTGTGGACGCCGCAGAGGGCAAGATCGACGACGCTGCCCCGCTGACGGAGCAGGAAGCGGCCGCTCAGCGGGTGGTGGAACAGTTTGTGTCCACGGGCCGCGCGAGCCTTCCCGACGGTAGGACTCCTGCCAGCTCCTCGGACGATGCGACGACGGTCTTTGGGACCGAGCAGCACCGCCGGTTGCTTCTGGGCCGCGGGCTCACGGACGAGCAGCTGCGGGACCCTCTGCGAGGCGCCGAGGCCGTGCGTCGCTACTGCTGCAAGGGTCACATTGAGAAGTTCAAAAATGTCCTGTTTGGGCTGTGGGTGACGGCGGTGTTCCGCCAGGAGATTATCGACGGAGCGATGCCGCCCCCGAGCGGCTCCAACGCGCTCGAGGCCTGCTCCAGGTACTATGGCGTGGGCGCGAGGGACGACGCCGCCTCGCAGGCGCGGGACGAGGAAATTGCGCGGCTCGTCTACGCCAAGATCTGCGAATCCGAGACTGTGCACGCGCAGTACCTCGCGAGAACAATGGATCTGCTCTGCGCCGAACTCGACGGCGACGACGACGGGGGCCCGACTGTCCTGCCCTGAGCTCTCCCTCGAAACGCACTCAGACGCGCTCACGCGCTTTTGTTTAACAACAAAAACCCTCGACGAACGTGGCTTGGCCATCTGTGCAAGACTTTGAGAGTCCGGGCAGCGGCCGCCGAGGAGAGCGGCTGCGACTATGGCTACGACGAGGCGAGGCCCCGGCACTGCCTCTCGTGCGTCGCCTCGGTGCCCGAGTTCATGGCTCAGGTCCAGGGCTCCGACTGGCTGCTGCACCTGCTGCGCGACCTCGTTCTCGGCCCATCGTGTCCCACGGGTCGGGCCTACAGGCCGCTGGTGACGCTGCCGTTTCCGACAAACCCAGTGAAACTTCGGAATCCTTTCAGTCATCGGGCACCGGTTAATTCGTCTTGGGAATATTCGGAAAAGGTATATCACCCTGTTCCTCGCGCTGCAGACGCTCCCCGACGCCGCCGCGGCGGGCTGCGAGACCGGTGGCGACAACCCGAGCACAGTCTTTCTCGTGCCCGACCGTGCGCATCCTTTCGTGTCTGCATTTTTTCTGTCCGACTGCCCCGGCGAGCTCCTCCCATCGTCCTGGTCGCTGCAAGAAAAGAAGAAAACCTACCACGACCCGACAAAAAAAAAGTCAAAGAGTTCCGCACTTGGCTTTCTTGACGAAAGGATTGAGCGCCATGGCATCGTCGTCTTTTGCCGGGGCCGACCTCCTCGAAACCCCCCGTCAAGAAGGATGGCAGCAACAGCGGCAGGAGGAAATGGAGTCGCGAAAGAGACAGCTCGCGGCGGACGAGTCGCGGTTCCGGGCGGAGCGAGTCGAAGACAAGGCCGGCGTGCAACCAGAGTTCCCCAGCCCGTTCACGCTCTTTGTCCGGACGCACGACCTAGAACCTCCGCGGGTCGGCGAGGAGGAGTGGCAGGTGCCCATCATCGCATACTCCTTGGGGGCGGACAAGGCGATCTTCTGGGGATGGTATCGACCCAAGACCCGAACTTTCTCTGAAGAAGGCGAGTGCGACCCTCTCCGTGGCACAGCTGTCTCTCGCGCCATTCCCGTGTGGATGCACAATGGGTTCGGCTTTGCGTCGAGCGTCGTCAAGAACCGAGTCAAAGACGCCTGGGCAGCCGCAATGGGCTGGGAGCAGCCGCTCACCGGCGAAGAGTACATCCGCCTCAAGCTGCAGCTCGCGCTGTTGCGCGACGAGATCGGAGAGGACGAATTCGAGGAGGCGCTCGGCGAAAGCGCGCTCGAGGACCTGAACGCTGGTCTGGCGCGAGCGCTGGACCGTCGATCCGAGGCAGAGGCTGACGACCTGGAGCTGGCACTGATGGAGCGCGCCGCGGCGCAAGAGTACGAGAACGCACTCGCCCGGACCGTCGCCCAGTACGAGGACAAGATGAACCTCTCGGGAGGGGACACCGGTGCTCTGTTCGCCGGCACCGGCCGACGAGACAGAGCCGCGGTCTCGGCGTCCAACGTGCTGGCCAACCTGCGCGAGGACTTTTACGCTCACCTCCTGTCGCACGGTTGGGGACGGTCCCGCAGATTCCTCGGCCTGCGCGCCTGTCCTTCGCCCGAAGCCTGCCTCCACGGCATGGAAGACGGCGCCGCCCACGACGATGAGCTCTGCGGATTGTTTGAGTTTGGCTCTGACCCCGACGTTTTGTGATGTTTGTGGCTCTCGGGTGGCGGGCAACTGCGCTTGCTCGGTGCAAGCTTCGAGTTCGTGGGTCCCTTAGACGACCGGAATCCCACAGTTCATGTGCCTTTTGTTTTTTGTATATTGATTCGCTTGCCATTTGCAAAACAACGCCCGCTTCCCACCGACACGTTTCGAGCAGTCGCAGCGCTGAAAAGGTTCTTTCTCCCTCCTCGTCAACCGTGGACTCGGGCGTTCAAATCGCCGTCGACCAAGTACATGTGACCCACTCGGTCGCACAGCATCCACTCGGCCTGGCAGGGCTGTCAGAGCGAACCCAGGGGCCGCCGGTCCACGGCAGAGACGTGAACGACTGTGCCGCCCTGCGTCGAATCGGACTCGATGAGGGAGACTTCGTACGTTCCACAGCAGACGTCATGTCGCGTTCAGTCCTTGCCGGGGGCCAGTCAATCAAAGGGGGGACACGCAACAATTTTTTTCCAGGAGTCGCACCGGACGGAGCACGGGGAGGGGGAAAAAAAAGGGAGAAACAGCGAGCAAACCAAGCGGCGCGGGTTTTTTTTCGAGGAGAGAGAGAAAAAATATAACGACATCACGCGCCATGTCCACCGATCCCGTGTCACTGATGTCGCATTCTGTCGCCCACGACGGCCCCAAGCTGGTGGATCCGAGCGAGGACGTCGAGATCGTCTCGAAGGACGCCGCCGGGCACGTGGAGACCCAGCACGCGTCGGTTCTCGTGACGAACCCTCGCGCTTCGCACGACGAGCTGTGGTCCTGCGTCTCGCAGCTGTTCAACGAGGCCAGGCAGTGCTACGAGTACAAGCTCCGCGAGAGCGGGCGCGTCCTGGCGCTGGGCTACAAGTACCACACGGCCAAGGGCCAACCGAACATCCACCTGTGCCTGACGCGCCACGACGAACGCCAGGTCGTCAGCGGCACGCCGGTGGAGCGGGCCCGCCAGCGCGTCTACAAGCGCTTTCTCATCCCCCTGACCCCGTTCATGCGCGAGACGAAGGAGGGCCTGCTCGAGCTGACGCTCAGGACGCGCGCGGGCTCGGACGACGTGCTGGGCGAGATCGCGTCGCTGGCGCAGCAGAACCACGGGACAGACGCGCAGGTCGTCGTCCGCAAGGTGAAGCCGACCTCGGTCGAGATCCGGGCCCTCGCGGTCCAGGCCGCCGAGGAGCAGGCGCGCCAGGAGGCGCACAGGCGGGCCCTCGCCGAGGTCGCGGCCCTCGAGGACGAGCGACGCAAGGTGCCCGTGTACCCCGACCTGCCCGACAGGGTCATCAGGGGCTCGGCCAACATGCCCGAGATGTACATCAACGCCAACGAGGACATGTTCACGGACCCGCTGTCGTCCGACGACGCCGGGGCCGACGGCGGCGACGTCCTCGAGAGGCAGAAGAACGAGATCCTGTCGCGCTACGCCGTCAGCAGCTCGGCCAAGGCCACGGACGGCCGCGACCTCGAGGGCTCGGCCACCTACGTCCGCGACCGCGTGCACGAGCAGCTCGACAACCTGCGCGCGCTCGTGGCCAACCACTTCTGCGCCTGCATCCTGTCCGACCACAAGGACGCCGAGGCGCTCAACCACTACCACTCGCTGACCGGCAACCGTAGCGCCCCGGTGCCGGTCGTCTTCTCGCTGAGCGACGTGCGCCACGCCTTCGAGTACGACTTCGACCGGGTCAAGCGCGACGGCGTCGTCTGCCTGTGCTCGCCGACGTGCCTGCTCAAGCCAGGGGACGAGCTGTGGTGCCACAACTGGGAGGCCGGCGACTGGTTCCGCATCGCCGACCCGAAGCACTTCTCGCTGGCCGCGCACCTCAGCCGCCCGGACGCCGGCTCCGCGTTCCAGATCCACAAGGTGATGCTCAACTGCAGCGAGATGCAGCCCACGACGGTGAGCGGCATCGAGTCCGTGCTCGAACGCTTCGCGGCCGCCCAAAAGGCTTCGGCAGCGAGCTTTCGCTCGCAGTCGCTGGCGACTTTGGCGACCGGGAAGCTCCCCGCGGCCGTTCCAGTCGCGCCTTCCGCGCCGTCCGCTTCGTTCGCCGGGGTCAAGAGCAAACGCGGTGCTGCACCAGCGTCCACCTCCCCGGCCAGAGTCGCTCCATCTTCTGCCTCTGTGCAGACGAGAGCCACCAAAGTGACATCGCGGGCGGTCAGCGGCACCGGGGCAAAGAAGGCGTGCTCGACCTGCCCGTCGCAGAGCATCCGCAGCATGCGCCGCGTGGCACAACAGCCGGCGGTCGACGTGCAATCCCAAACGGAGGACGACGACGACGACGAAGAGGACGACGACTCCATCGCCGACGACGACGAGGAACAGCAGAGGGTTTTCGGTTGACGAGAGAGGAGTCGAGGCAATAAAAGTAAAGACGCGCCAATCTTTGCTCACAGGGGGCTGCTCCGGCACAGTTCCTCAGTTCGTCTGCACACCGACGGATCGTGATTTTCGAAAGAGCAAGCGATGCAGTTGGAACTGTTCCCGGAGAAGTCACTCGATCAACTCGTATCTACCTACGCGTGGCCGACTCTCAGTGCGCTGAGTCGCAACGACGTCGATACGGTGGTGCTTCTCGCTGCAGCGAGCTCGGATGAAGAACTGTTGTGTCACGTTCTGGACGCCGTCTCCTCCCAGGCCGGATCTGGGCGAGTCCTGGTTCGTCAACCCCACAGCGCGGTTGCGCTCGGGTACCGCGCCGGGGCCGCGTACAGGAAGCTGCTGCGGCCTCATGTGTCCGAGCCCGACGCCGACTTTGAAGGCCTCACCGCAGAGCGCTGGAGGCGGCAGCGCCTGCAGTCTGCCGGTGTCGCGGTCGACTCGTTGATGCGGGACGTTCCTGTCTGCGGATGGAACGAGGTTACGTTGGCTTCGTGCGTCGGCGTCTTCGCCGCGTTGAACACGGACTTCCCGGATGCTCCGGACGACACCTCCTTCCGCATTCAGCTGTTGTCGGCTGTGGCACGGCGCGTGTCCGCGCAGTGTCTCTCTCCCGACCAGCGCGGGTGGTTTCCAGAAGACGCGACGGGGGGCAAGACGGCCTGATCCTGCAAAGCCGACCCCACGCCTTTTCGACGCCTCCCGGTCTCCTGTGTACTACACAAACAACACGCAGCCGAGCCCCGCCGTATGACGGTTATCCTCTCTACACTGTAGTCCCCTCCCTGGTATATTACGAGTAAGTCATAAATGTCGAAACCCAGAACTTTGCACTCAACTGTCACCGTTCACGGGCAGAGCTTCGTCCGTGGCGAAGGAAGCGCTGACCACGCAATCGATGACCTGTCCGTCGGCCAGCCTCTGCTTGGAGCGGAGGCTCGACTTGTCCATGCGAACCACGAGCCGCGCCGTGGGTGCAGTCTTGACGAGACCCAGCCACGTGCTGAGGGAAACGTGCTGGAGCATCGCCTTGACGCTGGTCGTGCCCGGCTTCGTTTGCTCGAGGAACGACGACTGGCCACACAGACTGACCGAGGCCTTGGTGGAGTTCGCGAGGCGCATCGTGCAGTCGGTGCCCTTGACTTCAAACTCAATCGGGGAATTGGAGTGGGCCGCCGACAGAGTGACGACGTACTCCAGGTCCGAGACGGCCATCTCAAACCTGGCCCCGACGGTGATGTCGGGAAAATCGAGAATGCCGCCGTCGTCCCCGACCGCGCTGTGCTCGAGTTCCTCGCAAGTCTTCCTCATGCGGCGGTTCTTCGCGACGACCGTCGACGACGACGAGGACGGCCGACTCGAGGAGGCGGTGGGGCGCTTGGCGTCCGACGGGCGCAGGAGCCCGGCTTCGTCTTCGCTGTCGGCGTCCCGGTCTCCCTCGCCAGCGGGTTCAGCGGTGTCGTGATCTGGCGACGCGTCGTCGTCGTCGTCGCCGACCGTTGCGACGGACCGCGGGACCTTGTTCGTCCCGGTCTTCTTGCCCGCGCCGGCGTCGCGGTCGCCGCTCAGCGGGCACCTGCGCTCAAAGACGACGGCCTGCCCGTCGTGCCTGAGCAGCGTCTGGGAACGGGGGCTCGCCGTCGCGCCGAGCAGCTCGCTGAAGCGCTTGAGGTTGTAGGTCCCGACGCGCGGCAGCGCGCAGTAGTAGGTGCCGCAGAGCGCCGCCGTCGGGATGTTGTAGCTGGCGTAGATCAGCTGCGTGTACCGGTCGACAAAGAGGCCGTGGCTGTGGAACATGACGTGGCCCTTGGCATCGTTCTTGGACTCGGCGCGCAGCTGGCCGAGCGCGTTGATGCGCTTGGAGATGAGCTTGAGTTCGGCGGCGTTGTTGTCCCCCCGCGCGTCCACAAAGAGCACGACGGGCCACTTGGATACGCGCAGTTCGGAGGCGGACCACAGGCCCGTCCTGCGCAGGTCCGACGCCGCGTTCCCAGGGTCGTGGCCCGCCGCGACCGCCGCGCGCTCGATCATGTCCACGAGGTCGACGCTGAACCGGCCGGGGTCTCGTTCGGCCGCCTCCTCGCCGCCGGCTTCTTCCCCTCGCTCCTCCGCGGGCGGGGCCGCGATAGGGGAAGCCCTGGCGACAGACAAGGTGGCCGCCGCCGGACGCGGACGTCTGGCTTCCTCGTCGTCCTCGGCGGCCGCGGGCTTTGCGGTGGCGGTCTTCTTCTTGTCCTGGTCGCTCCCCTCGTTGTCCTCGTCCTGATCGCCAGTCACGCGCTTTGCCGCGCTCTTTTTCTGCTTATTCTTCTTCTGCTTGGCGGGCGGCGGCGGTGCAGCGGTCTTCTCGTTCTCCTCGTCGTCGTCGACGACGACGACGTCGTCTTCGTCTGTCGCAGACCTCTTTCTCTTTTTCTTCGTCGACAATGGTCCCCGCCGCTGCGAGTGCTCCGTCTCTGGTTCACGGCGCGGCTCGGGTTCTTCGCTGGTCGCAACAGAGCCCTGTTTGGGTGCCACCGTGGGCAGAGAGGGTCGCGGTGCCCTGGAGGCGGCTGCAATGTCGGCCGCTGTCGGCGCACAGGACACGGCCGGAGGCGGCCTGGTCTTGGGTCGCGCTTCCCGTCGGACCCTCTTTGTCTTGGACGAGCGCTGTCGTTGCTCGTCCGCGGCCGAACCGCCGTCGCCGTCGAGGTCGACGAACTCCATCGGGCGAGGGACCACTCCGTTCTGCTCCTCCACCTCCGCGTCGTCGATGAAGTCCATGTCCTCGGCCGTCGGGTCGTCGTTGCCGGCGTCGTCGTCACCCTGACTTCCCCCCTCGCCGTCGTCGTCTACGGCGGCCTCGTCATCCACAAACTTGTGGAGACGGAGGCGCTTGAACTTCTTGCTCGGACCGGACGATGTCGACATCTTTTTCCGTTGGCGCAGCACACAAACGCGCGAAAGCTCCTCGAGCCTGGTACGAATGAGTTCACGATTCTGGCTCCCTCGCTGGGTGTCTCCGCCTTGGGCCCGGGATGGTGAACTACCCGTCAGCCCACCATTCACCGACCACGCATCGCGCATGTTTGTCTGCTCGGCCTCCTCGGTCTCTGTCGCGCCTGCTTCTGGCTGATTGGCGGGTGTTTGCGGCCGTCGACTGTTCGCTTGTTGACCCAAACCGCGCTGCCTGCCCCCCCCCCTCCCATTTCACCTCCACGTGGCTCTTTCTTTTTTCCGCGCGTCTAGTCGCTTTGCGCGCTGCTGACGGGGATGCCGGGTCAGCACCGCGAGCCGGAACCCGATGACGTCCCGTCGGACCCAATGCTCGACATCGACGAGGACGAGGCTGCAGCGGCGGAGGCCGCCGCCGACCGTGACGATGGGCACGAGGGCAAAGCCGAGGTGGTGCGCATGTCCCCGCTCGCCGGCGACGACGAAGAGGACGCCCGCGGCGGACCACCGGCCGGGCGGGGCGTCCTGCCTCGCGAGGACCGGAGCGACGGCGAAGACAGCGACGGGGAGGCGGACGGCCCCGAGGCCCGAGCCCGCCGGGAAGACAGGCAGCGCTACGCCGAGATGAGCGAGAGGCACCGGGACCCGGCGTTCCGCGACGCCGTCGAGCTCGTGCACGAGCCTGCCCGAGTCGAGGCGGCCATCCAGAAGCTCTTCGTGACCGAGCTGGCCGACGTCATCTCGACGGTCAAGCACACGAGCAAGGACAGGGTGCTCGCCATTGTCCGCACGCTGCACAGGAGCTGGTGTCTGGACGCCGACGACGAGAAGAAGCAGGCCGCGGCGATGCACTCCCGCGACCACGCCGAAACCCTCTTCCAGTACGCGCTCGGCCTGCCGCCAGACGGCGAGATGGACATTGCGTGCCCGACCAACGTGCACGACGGCCACGCCAATCTCTACCGGCTGGTCGCGGGTGTCCACGCCATTGCCGCGCACCACGAGGTCATGGACGAGGTCGTGTGGCGCGACCCGTCCAGGCTCGGCGCCGGCGGTGGGCACCGCGACGAGGACGGGAAGGGCGGAGACGGGGACGCCGAGCGCGGCAGCGACGGCGACGACGATGGGGACGGTGAGGACGCCCCCGGCGGGGGCGGCGGCCCGGATCCCGCGGGCGAGGCCGAGGCGCTGCGCCGGCGGCCCGTCCCGCAGCTGCTGGCCGGGGACCAGGTGACGGTCCAGCAGGTTCTGAACATGCTGTACGGCCAGATGCACTACGGCAGGGCTCTGCTGCTCAACGAGATGGCATTCGAGGACTGCCGCCATCGCAACACGTTTACCACGCGCGCCCCGACTGCGCTGGGTTTCGAGCTGGAGACGCGGGCGAACCAGGTCAAGGCGCCTGACGTGCGCCTGTTCCTGCACTGCCTCAACCAGGCCACGGTGCGCGGCCTCCGGCGGCTCAACCGCCACGTGTACCGGGAGATCACCACGCCCGAGGGCCACAGGACGCACGCGTGGGAGAAGCACATGAAGATGGAGGAGTTCGTCGACAGCTGCTGCCCCAAGGAGACGCTGTTCCACAAGTGGGTCGACAAGTTCAAGCACAAGAACGTCGTCGTCGAGAAGCTGTGCACGGACGTCGAGTCGGAGCTGCGCGACCTCGTCGACGACCGCGAGGTCACGGCGTGGCGCAACGGCATCCTGTTCGCGCGCCAGCGGGTCTTCATCCGCTACGCGTCCAACCGCGTCGTGCCCGACACGATCGTCGCGACCAAGTACTTCGACGTCAACTACCACGACGACCGCTACGGCCACAAGGACGCCGCCGACCGCGAGCACCGCGAGCCCGCCATCTTTGGCATCCAGCACGACGTCCGCCACATCCTGGCGCGGCAGGGATACACCAAGAGCGAGCAGGTGTGGGTGCTCGGGCTGCTGGGCGGGATGATCTTCGAGAAGGGCAGCCTCGACAACTGGGAGCTCGGCGTCGCGCTCATTGGCTGGTCGGGCACCGGCAAGGGGACGATCGGCGAGCTCGTGGCGGAGCTCTTCCGCCGCGAGGACGTCGGCGTCCTCAGCAACAACCACGAGGAGACCTTCGGCCTGGCGGGCCTCATGCGCAAGATCGTCATCGCCTTCGACCTGAAGGAGTCCAAGATGTCGGTCGGCGACCTGCAGACGATCCTGTCCGGCGAGCCCACGTCGTGCCCTGTCAAGGGCGGGGACAAGGTGGACCTCACGTGGGTCGCGCCGATCCTCCTGCTGATGAACGAGTTCCCTCCGAGCTGGCGCAGCGCCGTCGGCGCGCTCGAGCGCCGGCTCGTCGCCGTGCGGATGGACGAGCCGGTGCCCAGGGGCATGCGCGACAACGACCTCAAGAAGAAGTGCAAGGCCAACTACGGCGCCTTCTACCGGCTCATCCTCGAGTGCTACCACCACCTCCTCGAGCACTATGGGAAGGGCGGCCGCGACATCTGGGCGTCGATGCCGGCCAAGCTGAGGAACGGCACGCGGTCGATCCAGGAGATCGGCAACAGCTTCCACGCCTACCTTAACGACGAGGACGAGATCGAGGCCGAGCCGACGGGCTACGTGCACGACCAGCAGCTCGTCGACTCCTACCGGGCCTACTGCGTGGCCCGGCACGTCAAGCCCATGCCGCTGCCCCGCGAGAAGCTGGAGAACTACATGAAGGTCCACAGCTACGTGTGCACCTTCCGGGTGGACCACCCGAGGACGCAAGGCGCCGACGGCGACCTCGTCACGGGTCGGTTCTTTGGCGGCCTCAGGTTCAAGAAGAGCCCCATCGCCAATGGTTTTGGTCCACCGGCACCTTCCCCGGGCGCTGCGTCGACGCGTGCTGCGGCGGGCGGCGGCGGCGGCGCCGGGTCGTCTTCGTCTTCTCGCAAGCGCGCGCGACCCGGCGGCGAGGTCGACAATGGCGACGGTCAGCACGCAGGCAAGCACGCGCGTCCTGAAGGCGGCGGCCGCGGGCACCGCCCTATGCCGGCAGACGGCGACGTGGTCCTGGAGTCGCCTGCCGGGTGACCGAGGGTGGTGCGTCGTTCGCGCGAACGGCTCCAGCCACCGTCGCTCCCGATTCGAGTGACTGAGGTGTGCCTGCCCCGGAAAGCCCTCTCACCGAGCTCAAGAGCATGAAGTAGACTGTCGTGACTTCCGGCGATTTCTCCGGAAGCAACCGAACATTCAGTATGTCGCGACAGAGCGCCGCACCGTCTGGCCTCCCCACGCCCCGCGCCCTTCCCGGCCCCCACATTCCTCTGCTGTTTTGTTCTGAACAACGGTGACGCAGGCAGCGGAACGTGTTTAAAGCTGCCGGCGAGGGGTCACCGAGAAGCGCGGACGGCTGGAAAATAATAATTTCTGGCGTCGCTTCGGCAGCTTTAACGCGACACGCAAGTAGTAAAAAGAACAAAGGAGCAGATGACTTTCCGGCAGAGGATGTCGCAGCGCCAGCGAACCGGCGCCAGAACGCAAGGCGCGGAGGATCGTCACGTTTGGGTCTGCGAGAACCCTATTCTCGCCCCACACTGTGCGAGAGTCACCGAGGACTACGCGAACTCCCACCCGGGCAGCCGGCGATACTCGACCCCGGAGCTCTGTCGTCACCGCTGCGGCCTCCACAGTGATGCCTTGCGACAGGTCGCGCCATTCGGGGGCGTCGAGTCGTGGGCGAGAACAACGCGGTCCGCGGCCGAGCACTCGCGGTCGGCGATGAGAGCGATGGAGAAGAGGAGCGAGGCGTACCTGCACGACATGCAGCAGACGGCCGACGCTCTCACCAATCCCCGGGCCGTCGACTTGGCGCAGTGGGCGGCGTCATCTGGAAGCACCCCGGAGACACTGGCCGCCGCGATAGGCGCGTGGGCCAAGGTGCGGTCCAATCTGCCGGTTGCACGGCGCTTGTGCGGCCTGCTCGCGATCATCCTACACAAGGTCGTGCAGCTGACTCGGAATGTCGACGACCTGGAAACGTGGTGGACCCCAATCATGCGCGCCTTTTGGGACGCGAGGGTGTGGCCTCCAATCGGATTTTCGCCCATCGACGTCGCGAACGCATTGTTGCGGCGGGCGCGATTCGATCCGGCGCCGTTTGATCAAGAAGCGGCGTACAAGTGGGCTTCAGCGCAGCCGTGGATCACGTCGGTCGATTCTTCCGAACTTTTCGCGCCTCCAGTCCACGGCGGTCTGACGGCCCCGTGTGGCGAGCGCCCAACTGCGTCGACCCCTTACGCGACCATGCTCGGCGCGGCAAACGCGGAGCGAGTCGATGGAGCGCTACCCACTGCCGAAGCTGCGTTTGCGGCGCTCGACGCGGCAATCTCCAGACGCGAGCCCTACTTCCACGGCGCCGCGCTGCCCAACGAAGGCTGGCAGGCCGCGTGGCGAGTTTTCCACGACCTCAAAATGACGACGCCTGACCGACACAGCGGCATCTACACGCTCGCGCAGGTCCCAGTTACCGAAAGACTGCGCCTCCTGCTTGAAGTCGCTGGGCAGCTCTCGGACGACGACGATGCAGAACTTTCGGCCTGGATTCGCCTGGTGCTGCCCGACGCCTACAGTATGTCCTTCGCGTCGCTGTCGCAGGTCGTGCGCGATCTGACGGCCGCCCGGCCAGATCTGGGCGCGAGTCCAGCTCGCGTGGAGCGCCTGTTGGATCTTCTCGCCCGGGAGTCTGTGCCCCGGCTGTATCTCGACTTTGACATCGGCACCCTCGACCGAGCGCGGTGGGCCGCACAGGCCGGGGCCCTGGCCCGTCGCATCGCAGACCACCTTGGCCTGCGCGCGGCGCCGCGGGAGGAGCATTACGAGTTCAGCCCTTGTGTGAAGAGGTATGGGGAGACGCTGCCTTCGCACTCCCTGTACAGGCTCGAACCGCCCACCAGCTCTCCTCGGCACTATCGATCGAGGGCCGAGGCCGCAGAACTCGGCGCCGGCGAATGGCAATCGATCGCGCGGATGCACGGCGGCCGGGACAAACAGGAGGGCTTCGCATACACCGGCACACGTCTCGACCGGGCCGGGGGCTGCCTCGCCGTCGAGTTCCATCGGGTGGCGTGACTGTCCCCGCGCGGTCTGGGG
>Ga0265334_10000739_pt1 | contig 16363 bp, 16 predicted proteins | sample 42023metaG_FD_192442 | JGI IMG/M metagenome (GOLD analysis project Ga0265334, IMG submission 192442) | Rhizosphere microbial communities from Carex aquatilis grown in University of Washington, Seatle, WA, United States - 4-20-23 metaG | ecosystem: Host-associated > Plants > Roots > Rhizosphere... | reverse complement strand
CGACCACGGATGTCAGATTGCTCATGCCGTCGTAGTTGTCGGTTTCAACGTGGCCCGCAGGATCCTGGTAGGTATGTCTCCGGTCGCGCGAGTCGTACGATTGATCGTGCGGTGAGAGAATTACTTTGATCAATACCGACGAAAGCTATGGTCTGGCGTTTTGCGGAGCCCTTTGTTTCTCGCCGACCAATGAAACCGCTTAGGCCCCGCGCATCACTCCCACTCGTCATGAGCGGGAGAGCCCGGGGACTTTCCATCGACGGCGGGAGGCCTTGCTTCGCAAACGCTTGAATCCCGATTTGTGTTTGAGCAGCACGCGCTCGGACTTGCCGTGAACCAGCTCATGGGCTGTAGTGGGATGTCCTGGGCCGAACTGCACCCCCGAATACGCGCCGAATTGCGATTTTTTGTAGAGACCCCGCCGCCAGCAATGCTGGATAGGAGAATATGGTACTCAGAGGGACGCTCTGGGCCGCCCTGACACCTGTGGGGCTGTAGTGGGTCGACCGGATACGCCCTGCACTACTCCGTCGGCGAGAATTTATTTTTGGGACGTCCTGGGCCGTGCTGAACCATGTTTGCAGCGCGACCGGTCGCGGGTAGAGATGCGGGTAACTGCCGAGGCAAGAAGCACGTAGCTATCTGTTTTTATTAGAGAATCTGCCTAAATTTATGGTCCTCTCCTGGGCACCAGATTAAGTAAATTGACGTAGATCAATAGGTTGCGCTCATATAAAGAGTCCCTTCGCAGGACCGAACGGGTGAAAAAAGCGCGGCAATAGTAGCGAAAATCGCCGATCGCGTTGGATTTAGATTCAAGCCTGTAGTTGTCCACCGCCGCCTGCAAACGCCCAGCGTGAACCCTCTGCGGGTAGATTTGCGGGTAACTTTTCAGTTCGGAGTCCTAAGTTACCCGCAGCCCGGCCGCTAATCACAGCGTCCGCCGTGCGCGTTCACGCCATAGACTCCATATCGCAGCGTTGATTACAATGCAATCATTGCAATCACCCGACAGGAGCCCAGTCCATGGCCAGTATCACGATACGAAATCTGGACGATGAGACCAAGGCGCGGCTGCGCCTGCGGGCGGCGCGTCAACAGCGTTCAATGGAAGAAGAAGCGCGACATATCCTACGCACCGCGCTGACGAACCCACGATCCAAGACCAACCTAGCGCTGTCCATCCAACGGCGCTTTCGGCGGCTCGGCGGTCTGACTCTCGACGTACCGGAGCGCGAGGTGATCCGCACGCCGCCGCAAGTCGGCAAGTGATCATCCTGGACACGAACGTGATCTCGGAACTCATGCGGCCTGCCCCCCATGAGCAAGTCACGCGCTGGGTGGCCGCGCAGGATGCGGCGACGCTCTACCTTACGAGCATCACCGTGGCAGAGATCCTTCACGGTGTGATGCTGCTGCCCGCAGGCCGGCGCCGTCGTGCCATCGAGTCCGCCGCCGAAGCCATGTTCAACGAGGATTTTGCCGATCGAATAGTGCCTTTCGGCGGCAGCGAGGCTCGCCGTTACGCGAGGATTGCCGCTGACCGACACAGACTCGGGCGACCTATATCACAATTCGACGCTCAAATCGCCGCGATCGCGCATACCAGGGCCGCCCAACTGGCAACTCGCAGCATTTCCGACTTTGAGCATTGCGGCATCAAAGTGCTCAATCCCTGGACAATAGAATGATGTAGCGACTGCACACGCGCATCGTTCTTACTGAAGGTTACCTGGACCCAACAAGGGGGGACTCTGAACCCAAACGCGACTCAAGAGCCCATCGGGGGCCGGATATCGGGTCTATTTCATGCGAAGCGAAGCGGAACTGATCCTGTTGCTCTGCGGAGGTGACAAGCGCGCGCAGCCTTCGGATATCGCACGTGCGATCGTGATCGCTCAAAACTGGAAGTGAAACGACTATGGCAAGCAGGCGTAACACCAAATCTGAGCGGCCCTCCCCCAAGGAGTCATTCTCCCGATGGGACCCGGCGGATCACCTCAAGTCCCCGTCTGATATCGCGGCGTACCTAGAAGCGTGCATGGAGGAAGCGGGTGATGATCCCGCATTTATTGCTGCGGCTCTGGGAGATGTCGCGAGAGCACGTGGCATGGCGCAACTGGCACGCAAGACGGGAATAGCGCGCGAGGGTTTATATAAGGCTCTGGCGCCTGACGGTAATCCCAGTCTCGGAACGGTTCTCAAGGTGATGAAGGCACTCGGGCTCAAGCTGACCCCCAAGGCAGCGTGAGCCGGCTCCGAGCCCATCAACTTAGCCATTGGTGGTTGCAGATGGCAGCGTTCTGGAGCGCGATATGATTGAAGACAAGCGCCAATGGATAGAGAGGATCCGCAACAAGGTGCACACGCTTCTAGCGACCCTCACACCCGAAGAGGCAATGGCGCTTCGGACGCAGTTTCGGCTCAACGCTGAGGACCCAATCGCGGCCGATGAAGAGGAGGCTCTTCGAGCGATGGCTCGTGAGCTCGCTACATTGAAGAAGAGAAAGTCCTGACGGACCCGCAGCGGGACGTTCCCATGAGTGGCCGAAAATGCGAAGGATATTGATCTCACTCGTGACAACAATGCCGAGGCTTACGTTCTGGCCTTCTTCGACCCCCGAGGTACTTTCCGGGACACACCAAGTTGGTCGACGCAATGTCCAGAGTGCGAACCGTCTGGTAATCTCGTCACGCCGTAGCAGGAAGGGGAAAAGGCGCCTACGCCTGAGTACTACGGGCCGACCCAAGAACTTTAACGCGGAAGTCCACAGCCCCAACTCAGCGCGGCATTTCCGCCCCTGTCATCATTCGCATGAAGAGCATTTTACGAGCATGTTCAATACGCGAGTAATCCGTCGGATGCCTTAGTCTTTACCGCCCGAGTGCTACCAGTCGCGGCCGAATGGACTAGGAGGGAGCAGGTGATTCGTCACATGGTCGGTGCGCGCAGATCGATCACGACCAGCTGGCCGACCAGCGTCGCGCGCCCGATCGAATGGGCCGTGATCACGATCGGATAGGCGCTCTGCTGCACCCAATTGGCGAAGTCGCTGTGCTGCAGCGCACGGAACAGGTTGTCCCGCATCGACTCTGCCGACTCCGTCCCGGTCCGATACGCGTACGCACCCGCGAAGTTCGACGCGGTACGCTTTGAATGTCGCTCGAGTCCGTTCCCAACGCAAAAAGTTGGCTGCCGCTTGTGCGGCAGCCTGTCGACGAGACACCCCAGGGGGTTGAGGCATCAGCTATCGTCGAAAATCTTCCAAATGCCGCGCGGCGCGTCAGGCGCCTTCATTGGCCAAGTCGTGCCGGTGTGATGCGTCAGCCAAACGTTCCGGACCACTTCCAGCTGGAGGTCTTGTCCTCGATCGCCTGCATCCGGATGCGATGATCGGCGGGATTGCGCCCCGGTTGACCCGTGATCACGACCTTGTCGCCTGGTTTGAGCGTGTCGTTCCTGACGTTGTCGCTGGCCAGTGCGCCGCCCGCGCCCCACTCGACCGCCCAGCGCTGCATCGCCCCGTCCTTGTCCGGAGCGAGCACATGAACGAACGAATGCGGGTTGCGGAACAGGAATTGCACCACCGTACCCTCGATCGTGACTTTCTGATCCACGAAATAGGTCGCCGGGAACGAATGATGTGCCTGGGCTGGCAAGGTTGCCGAGGCGCCCGCAACAAGAAGTGCCACCAGGGATCGTTTCATCGAATTGTTCATGACGCGTATCTCACTTGAATTCATTGCCTTGTCAGCGATCCTCGGCACGGGGACTTCGCCGTCAGTAGCGTTTGCTCCAGACCGGGCAGCCAGTCAGGTAGAATCCCTTCGCCAGCTCATCGGCGCACAGCTGGCGCGCGCGCTCTGTGCCACCTTTGAGCAACTCGTCCACCTGCGCCAGCGTGAGGACTCCGGGGTGCTGCGGATCCACCGAGTGCACCGGGGAGTCAAGCGTCACGTCCAGATGGTAGTAGTCGATGACGTCACGGAGATTGTCCGGCCAGAACTGCCAGATATACGAGGCCGTCGCGACATCGCCCTCGATGATTACCTTCTGCGCGGGCGCATAGGCGACCACGGCGTCGGCCATGTGGATGTTATTGCGCGTCCAGAGCACCCAAAGTGTCATCGTTGGATCAGATAGCACCAGCTTCTCGTCGACCGGGATGAACCGCAGAGGCTTTGGCGAGCGCGCCAGGTCGTCGGGGAAGTCGGGATCCGGATGATTGACCATCTCCTCGAATTGCTCACCGTTGGCCCGGCGTGAGATCACGGCGAGTCCCTCGGCTACCGCCTCGCGCAGTCCAGTAACATGATCGAAGTGCTCGTGAGAGGCGATCAGCTCTGTGACAGGTTTCCCGGGGACGAGCGTACGTGCGAAGGCGATCAGTGCCTTTGCTTGGGCCGGGTCGGCATCCAGCTCGAACAGCGTCAGGTGATCCTTGAATTCAATGACTGTTGTACCGTTCGGCGACAGCCGCCACATATGATCGGCCACCTTCTCGGCCTGGATCGGCCGCACCGGCTCCTCCGGCGGAGCTGGTGCATTGCGTACATCCTCCGGCGCGGCGAGATCGGGAATCTCGCCATTGATGTCGTAGTGGTCGACGTACAGCTTGAAATATTCAATGTTGCGCCAATCCATGCGCGTATCCATGGCAAGCGGCAGCATTAAGCCGTCGATGCTCGCATAGCCGGTAAGCCAGGTAGTGAAGGTCGCTTGGCCCAGATCGGCATTGGGAGCGGACCAGCGCACGAACGCCGGCAGGTACTCGCACGAACTTTGACAATAGGAAGTGGGCGAAAAGAAGCCAGCGGTGATCCTGTCACCCTGCTTCAGCGATATATCGACCACGATGTACTTGCCATCCACACGCGGCGGGGAGACTGAATTCGTCGGGTCCGCCATGGCGCGTACCAGCACCACGGGATTGGTCATCATCCACATGCGGCGGACGTGCGCCCCGTCCGGAAACAGTCCGCCTCCGATGGCTGCGATTCTCTGCGGCCCTTTAGGTGCGGGGGCGCCGAATACACTTGGACCCGGCATGTCATAAGCGACATTGCCATCCAGACGCTTATCGGTCAGCTGAAAGTTATACGCATTGGCTGCCAAAAACGGGAACAGCAGAAAGCCACGCTCGCGCGCCTGATAGCGATCATGCTCGAGGTCGTACACTCGGCGCAGGTCATTGACGGCCTCGAACTTCTCTGGCGCATGCGGCGAGGAGCTGATCTCCTCGGCGCCAAGCACCCACGCCCACTGCCCGTAACCCGCCAGGGCAATATTTCGCACCGCAGAGATCTGCTGTGCGCCCCCGAGTGCATTCTGCACTTGGGTCAGCAGCGCGCCAGTCGCCGGTAGCGTCTGCCCTTGCGCGCTGTTCACCATCAGGCCCACCATTAATGCCGCGCTCACCGCTATCACTCGCTCTTTGATCATGGATCGCCCCTACTTGGTACCGCTTGATGCACACCGGTCAGTCACGAGATTAATTGTCCTTCGTTAGTTCGGCCGCAGAGTGCTCACACGCACGTTCTGTTCTACCTCTGATCAATTCATCGACCGGCAGAATGGCCAGCGCGCCTGGATGATTCTGTGACAAGGTTTGAAAAGGCGCATCCTCGTTCGCCGGGACTGTTACCGTGCAGCACGCCGCGGACTGCTCGCGTTGATCGGGCTGTGACCCTGGAGTTCATTCCCGCGCCGGCTCACATTGACGTACACGCCCTTAGGCTCAGTCAGGTCTGCCGCTAAACGGGTTTATGGGAATTGCCGTACCTCGAGGCGGAATGATCCGGCACGGCTGAGGATTCCACTTGGAGACGTCGGGCTCGAGCTTGAATTCATAGCTTGTGATGTAACGGTCTGCCAGATAGGTAGCATCCTCTACGACGGATGTCAGTACGAGGTAGGAAATCCCGCCGTCCTCGATACGATCGAAGAATTCCACCATCGTGGCCTTGTCGCTATATGGTACGCCATTGGTGCGCAGGTACCCCGGCGCCAGCCGCGTCGTGGCCACCTTGAGACTGCCGCCTTTGCCGGGCTGCGGACCGCCAGTCGGCGGTCCAAACCCGGCCTTCTGCGGTTCCTTGTACCAGCTAGCAAGCGAATACCCCTGCAGCGAGGGCGCCGCCGCTGCGTCCGGTATACCCGCAAAGTGAAACTGGCGTGTCTGCTGGCCGGAATCGGTGTCGATCTGCAGCGTCTGGTCGTCCGCCCAGTGGATGTGTAGTCGGGTCGGAAGGCGCATCAGCCCCGCCGCCCCGTAGGCCATGCACTGCTTACCCGCGGCGTCGTCTGCGGCCGGATTCCAGGCGTGGGCGACTCGGCGCCCTTCCTGATTGACGGGAATGCTCGAAGTGTCGCCGATCGGTGCGGTCAGCATGCGCCAACGCCAGTCCTGGTCCACGATCGCGACCCAATAGCCTGTCAGATCGATCAATGCGCCCTGTCGAGGCGGCGGAGGCGGTCCCTGAGACCCGCGCTGCTGCGCGTCTGCGTATCCGGTGCCCAGGAAAGCCGACACTAGCATCAACAGGTGAGTGGCTCCGACGCGCATGCGACTCCCGCCGAGTGAGTTCACGACTGCGGCCCCTTTTTGCGAGGCGCAGAGGCCTCCCGATAGACCGCCTCGATGAACATCCGCGTGGTCCACGTGCTGTTGTTCACACCGTACGATCCGTCATAGTCCAGAGTCGGCTGGGCGGCCAGCACCTGCTCCAGTGACATATGCTTGGACACGAAATGACGGATGCGGCCACGAATGATCGTCAGCGCATCGCGATAGTTGGAGATCTCCGTGCGATCGCAGATGCGACCGTGACCCGGGATCAGATAGGTTCCGCCCTCTTCGTTTTCCCGCGGGATCATCAGCTCGATGATGTCGTTAAGCGCGTTGATTACACCGTCGAGGCTGCCACCCTTGTCCGTCTCAATGACCGGGTAGTGATCGGTGTCGAACAGGTCGCCCGTACTGATGACGTCCGAGCGGCGGAAGAACACGTAGGTGTCACCGTCCGAATGCGCAGCCGGCGCATGGACGAGCGTGACGCCTTCGTCGTTATAAAAGGACCAATGCTCCTCGAAACCGTCCGTCGGGATCTCGGCTCCGGCCGGGCGGGCGCCGCTCAGGCGGTCGAGCGTCTGTAGTTGCGCGACGACGGCTGCCCCACTCGGCTCGCCCGGCTGCCCGGTATTGACGTGCCCAGCTTGCGCGACCTCCGTCGTTCCGCCCACGACCTCTGGATCGCTGTTCGTATCGATGATGTATTGGATCGGCGCCGTTGACAGGCGGCGGACAGCTGCAATCACCTCGGCTCCCATCTCATGGCTGCCGGCATTGACCAACACGGATCCCCCGTCGCCGATCTGCGCGGTGATGTTTGCGCCAGCACCCGTCAGCAGATATACCCGCCCCTGAACGTGCCAGAGCTGTACCTTCTGCCCCTGATTGAGCGTCGCGAGATCGACCCCGATCGCCTCCGGAGATTGGGCACCGGCGAGGATCCCTGTACCCGCACTCGCCCAAGTGCCGGCAATCCCGAGTGCAGCCGCGGCAGCGATCACCGATTTCATTTTGCTGCTCCCGCCGGTGCCGGCTTCTTCGGCGGTGCTGGCACGGGCAGGCTCAACAGGCGCTGCTGGTACTCTGGATACATCGTTTCGGCGCCGCCGCGCGCGGCTTCGATCGGAATGCCATAGGTCGAGGCGTATTCCTGCAGCGCGGTGTTCTCACCCGGCAACAGGTACGCCACCCACCCCTTCGGGTGCGGTACGTCGCCGACGGGCGTGCAGGTCGAGACGATCGGGTGATATCCCGGATCGAGCACCCAATTGGACGAGCGGATGAACGGCTCGGTCAGGAACACCGGATCGTGCACAACGGAGACGAGCGTCATGAAGTCCTCATGACGAATGTAGAATTCCTTCATGTGGGCCTTGTCACTGCGCTGCAGACCATTGCGCCGCAGCCAGCCCTCCTTCATGTGATCCGTATCCACCTCGAGCATGTCGGCGGTCCAGCGTGCGGTTGAGAAGCCCTGCCAGGTGTGTGGCGCAAACGCCGGCGGGTGCATACGACCGTCCATGTAAATCTCACGGTGTGGCTGCATCCACATTATCTCGGTGTGCCAGGTCGTGACGGTCATCGAGTGCGGATCCATGTCCGCCCAGACCCGCATACTGCCGGGGCCACGCGGCGCATAATCAGCAGGGTGCGGCTCGCATTCGTGCTCGAGTTGCTCCCATTTGGACGACTCCCAGCTATCGCCTCGCATCCGATCGGCATCGTTGATCGGCATGCCCGTGTAGTCGCCGATATCGGGACCACCCCCGCGTTCCGGCGCATCCTGGTGCATTTTCTGAAGCCATTCGCCCGATAGATCCATCTGGGCCATGGCCGGAGCCGCGGCACCCGCTGTGACGGCTACCAACAGGGTGATGGTGCCCGCCCTGATAGCTGTTGCCGAGACGCAGAACGTCTGCGTCGACCCCGACTTCGCATGCATGCGACAGCTCCGCCTAGAAGTTGGCCTGAACGCGCAGGCCGTACGTGAGCGGCGGTCCGTAGCTCGCAGTCTCGTAAGCGTAAAGCGAGTTCGCGGGCGCCAGTGCCGCGCCGTTGTTCGAGTAACCCACTCCAGTTTTATACAAGGCATTGCACAGGTTGCGTCCAAACAGAGTGATGGTGTATTTCCCATCGTCCGGGCCGTAGGTCAGGTTCAGGTCCACCGTATTGAAGGACGGCAGAATCCAGAATGACGGTGACGGCGGCATGTTCGGCTGCTCCTGATTGCCGTTGACCCTCTGCCCGACGTAGCGGTACGCGACCTGCGCATCGAGCATCCGAGCGGCCCAGTGAAACGTGCGGTCATAGGTCGCATACACGGTCCAGTCCGGCGAACCGCCTACCTTCGTGCCGTTGTAATTGAAGCTGGGGCCGCTCTGGTTGCCAGTGGACGAGTAGCCAGGGTACAGCGCGGAGAACGGAACCCCGAAGGCGGCCGCAGTGTTCAGGTAGCGCTGCGTCAGGTTAAAGCTCGTGTAGACGTTATTCAGGTGCTGCACATTCACGCCGATCCGGTCGTCGCGCGTCGCACTCCATTGCACGTCGAGGCTTTGCCCACGGTCGATCGACTCTCCCGCATTGGCAACCGTGATGAAATTGAACGGAAAGGCAGGCGCAAACGGATTAAACTTCACCAGAAAGACATCGGAGATGTTCGCCGTCTGATTGCTGTAGTCGTAGTACCATGCCGACAGGTTCACCTGCAGCCGATTGTCAAAGAAGCGATTTTTGCTGCCGATTTCCCACGCCCAGATATGCGTCGGCTGGTATGCCGGAGAGCCGCCATAGCCATATCCACCGGACTGAAATCCGGTCGAGTGATCGACATAGACGAGATTGCTAGGTGTCAGATCGTAGGCCAGGTTGACCTTGTAGGTGGTCGCCGTCCAAGTATTGGCCTGATCAAAGATGCCTGTTGGCCCGAACGCACCGACCGCGATCGGTCCATTCGTCGGGAATATCGTGATGATCCCGTGCTTGCCTTCGTCGTTGTACCTCGCACCGGCGGTCACGTGCAGTGCCTCACTGAACCACGGCGTCCAGGTGGCCTGCCCGAACACGGCGCGTGCATTGTCGTTGTTCAGCAGATTCGGGATGTCGGTAGATTCCGTCTGGCCAGCCGGAAACACCAATCCGCCGGCAGACCCCGTGGCGCTCGTCGCACTTGTCAGCCAGGTGGGATTCGAGCCGCTACCAATCTCGTGGTAGCGATACAGGCCAAGCACCCACTGCAGGGGTTTGGTATCGATTGATGTCAGTCTGAGCTCCTCGCTGTCCCATCGGTCATTCACGATGTCCGGCGAGGAGAAGCCGCTCGCCCCGCCGGCGGCCAGGAATAGATCCGACGCGACCAGCAGCGGATTCTGCTTCAGTCCGTCGGTGGTTCCAGATTCATTACTGCTCGAGGTGCTCATCCTGGAGGCCTGAAAGGTCAGAGTCGCGAAGTGGCCGAAAGTGTGATCGTATTGCAGTGAGAACGCATCGTTATGCGTGTCCGTATAAGTCAGATTCGCCTGACCTACCAATACCGCGTTATGCCTCGGGTTGTCGGTCGCGTTAATCGGCACGATCTGCGAAGTGCAGGTGTTGCCTGCCGGACAGGACGCGTTGTACGCGAGAATCTGACCCGTCGTCGTGTTGGTCAGGATCGTGGGATTCTGCAGTACAGAAGTGATCGTCGAGGCTCCCGGACCCTTGCCGCTGACCTGCGACTCCTGCGCGGTCAGCAGCAAGGAATCGTTGCTGGTCGGGGTCCAGAGCAGCTCGCCACGTCCGCCCTGCAGATCAAGCGCATCCTCGCCACTATCGGGGTCATATCCGGAATGGTAGTCGCGGAAGTACGCGACGCGAACGGCGACCGATTCTGTCAATGGCAGATTCAACGCGCCGTAGGTCGACAGGTCGTTGAAGTTGCCGAACTCGACAGAGCCGTAGCCACCGAATATCTGAGTAGGCTTGTTGCTGATTATGTTGATCGCGCCGCCGGCGCTGTTACGCCCGTACAGCGTACCCTGAGGACCATCGAGCACCTCGACGCGAGACATATCGAAAAACAGTCCATTCAGGGACGTGAAGCGGGCGTTGTAATTCCCGTCCACATAGACCGCATTGGCCGAATCGAGGGTCGGTCCGAACGAATTGGTCTTGATCCCGCGGATCCCGATATTGTTGAGCTGACCGACGTTCACAGTCACTTCCGGCGCGACGCGCGTAAGGTCGGTGATGTCCTTGATCCCCTGTTTCAACATGTCCTCGCCGCTTGTCGCCGTGACGGTTTCAGCCAGCGATTGCAGGTTCTCGACGCGTTTTTCGGCCGTGACAACAATTTCCTCGAGTTCACCGTTGCCGGCAGATGCCGCCGATGCACTCGTCGCTGCAGCTTCACCAGCGGCAAGGGCCGCCGACCCAGAAAGGCAACACGCGACACTCGCAATTATTACCGGCATACGACGCATTATCATTTTGCCCCCCCGGCTATGTTGTTAATGTCCACGAGCGCGCCCCGGCACTTTCCAAGTCCGGCAACGGCATCCGCGAGCACGTCCTTGGCTGAGAGCGTACTTTCCGCATACCTTGAGGTATAGGAAGAATCGGCCAAATGACGCCAGTGGTCGCGAATTGACTCTCAATTGCATGCCGTGCAATAGCGTCGTAGGCTATTTATATGGACAGCGCCGACGAAAGGTGGGGATGCAACGCCGTACGTGTTTGGCGTCACATGCCCCGTGGCCAATTAGCGCACTACATTTCGTCCATAACGGTCATCAATAGAGATGGGGAGGCGCGCGATCATATTCACGCACTGCCGGACGGGCGGGCGACTCTGCTCTTTTGCGTCTGCGGTGATAGCCGATTGACAGCTACGGGAGCATTTGCCCACGCGAATGGGCGATTGCATGTACTAGGCGCCGCAACGAAGGCCTATTCAAAGAATATTCAGCAGACCCCACTCAGTATAGTTGTCAGGTTTAAGACCGCGGGAGCGTATCGCTTTCTTCGGGCGCCCATGCACACTCTGGCGAACGAAGATGTCGAGCTGAGTGACCTATGGGGCACTCCAGGCCGGACCTTGACCGACGCGCTCACTTCTGCGACCTCAACGGCAACTCGGCTCAACATCCTTGAGACCTTTTTGTTTGAGCAACTTGAGCGCTCAAGGTATCGAGAACTACGCTGTGTCCGACTTGTCACCGCGGCGCTTGCTTCCGTGCAACCATTCCGCTCACAGGAGTTGCGCCCCGCCCCTACCGACGATGAGATCTGTCCCGCCGCTAGTTCTCGGCACATTCGTAGACTTTTTAATGACGTCGTTGGCGTTCCGCCTCGGACACTTATGCGTATCGAGCGTTTCAATTACGCGGTTAGGCTGGCTCGAGACCCGGAATGCCCTCCTTGGCGCGAGATTGCCTCGACAGCGGGGTACTACGATCAGGCGCACATGATTGCCGACTTTAATCAATTTGCGGACATCACTCCGCTGCGGTTTCTCACCGCACTGAAGAGCGGACTTCCGCATCTGAGTGGTATCTGGTTCAAGTCAAGATCGCCGCGGTAGCAACATAACGGCTGAATGATTCGTGGGAACGACCTGTCGCGCACACCTGCTGCGCAGCGCCGGCTGCAGCCACCGGAAGCGCAGCGGAGAATGGAAAGTCGCACCGCTGCCGCGGTCACTTTTCGGACCTCGCGGCTCGTTCCGGTACGGCTACGAGTAGCGCCTGAAGCCCACGTGAGCCTTCGGATCTCCAGCGATGGCATCCGCGAGCGCGTTAAACGATAGTGGGTCATAGGATGGCGCGCAATCCCTCGCGCGCCGTCGCCGCGACGTGTTGGAAGTTACGGACGCGTGGTGCCGATCATTACTCGTCGCTTCGCTGTCGACCGTTGCCTTCACGCCGATAGCACAGCATCATGCGGACCCCTGATTGACCCTGGCACACAATGGGAGGCTCGGCAACGCGGCTGTAGCTACCGACATTGCACTTGTCGCCCGTCGATATGCTGGCCTACCTGCCTGAGCCAGCAGGACTGGACGCACTGGGACCTCGACAATGTTGACCACGCCTAGGAACAGAACTGCATATGCAATTACTTCGGCGAACGATATTGATCACCGGCGGCGCAACCGGAATTGGATATGCGTTGGCGGCTCAACTCTGGAGGTGCAATACTGTCATCGTTTGCGGTCGGCGCGAGACCAGCCTTGCAGCTGCGGCACTTGCTCTGCCTGGATTGGTTACGCGTCGATGCGACCTCTGCAACAGCGCCGAGCGGCGCGCGCTGGTCGCCTGGCTCCGCGCGGAGTACCCCGCGCTCGACGTGCTGATCAACAACGCGGGAATCCAGAAGTTTGTGGACTTCACTCAGTCATCAGACGAAGACTCGATTATTCAGGAAGTGTCCACCAATTTCGTCGTTCCAGCGCTGCTTGCGAACGAACTTATCCCTCACTTGATCGGGCAGGATGACGCGCTCATCGTCAATATCAGCTCCGGGCTCGGTTTCTGCCCGCTGGCCGATGCGCCCATCTATAGTGCCACGAAGGCCGCTTTGCATTCGCTGTCCCTGAGCCTGCGCTGGCAACTGCGCCATGCCGCGATTCGGGTCGTCGAACTCATTCCGCCGATCGTCGCGACGGATCTTGCAGGGCCGAGTGGGCATGCCCGCCGATCCTCGACTGAAGATCCGCCGGTCATCACCTCTGAGGCATTCGCCGCGGAGGCGTTGCGACGCCTGGAGGCAGGGGAGACGGAAATCGCTGTTGGGATAGCAGAAGGACTTCGGCTCAGACGTGAGGACATGTTCGCGTTGATCAACGACTGAACATGCGCCTGGCGCACCCCAGCTCGATGGTCCCGCAGCGTGCCACCGACGCAGGACTTTGCGATGAGGGTCACTTCAAAGCGAGGCGGGCGCGGCCGGCTGGTGAAATGCGTAACATTTAGGCGTAACACTGGAAGGCGCACAATTTTCTCGCCGCGACGGCATGAGAATTGGCGGGGCTCGCAAAATTCTCGTCTTACAGTAGGGAGCAAACACGACTGACAAGAACGCAATGCGCGAAGGATCATCGGCGGGAAGCGTTGCTTCGCAAAAGCTTGAATCCCGATTTGTGTTTGAGCATCAACACTCCTAACGGGAAGGTTCGCGGAAAGCCTGGACTAACGCACGCGCTCGGACTTGCCGTGGTCCAGGTCATGGGCTGTGGCGGGATGTGTTGGGCCGAACTGCACCGCCGAATACGCGCCGAATTGCGATTTTTTGTGGAAAGCCCGCCGCCGGCCGCGGTGGACAAGAGAATTTGGTCCTCAGCGGTAGCTCGTGGGCTCCGCTGAAACTTGCGGGGCTGTAGTGGGTCGACCGGACATGCCCTGCACTACTGGCGGCGCGGAAATTTAATTTTGGGATGTTCTGGGATGCACTGAACCATCGTTGCAGCGCGAGGCGTCACGGGTAGAGCTGTGGGTAAGTCGTAGGGCCAGGCGTAGGTGACTAATTGTTCTTATTCAGAAAACGCTCAGAATTCAGGGTCCTCTCATTAGCAACATGTTCAATAAGTTACAAGTCATTTTTGAAGTATTTTAGAATAACGAATCAGGGCGGGCTGCCCAAGACCGCGCAGCCTATTAGCAATTACTGGGGCGACGCACAGAAACGCAAGATCAGATCCTCATGCGGGATTTCGGATCGACACATGCCTCGCGCCGGCCAGGTGCCTACTACGGATTCGATCATTCCGATTCTTGCCCCCTGGCGGCTCTTGCCCGGCTCGGAGGGTAATGAACGGCGGCTCTACGAACCGGCCGTGCCGTGAGCAATGCGCCATTGGTCGGCCGTAAGCCCGTAGGTGGCGACCTTCTGAGCGTACCAGACCTCTACACCGCGAAAACGCATGCCAAGCTTCACCATCACTGCGATGGAGGAGCTGTTGTCTGGGTGGCAGACTGCGTAGAGAGTACCGGCGCCTAAATGCGTAAAGGCGAAGGCCGCCATTGCTCGTGCGGCCTCTGTCGCGATCCCTTGACGCCATTTGTCCCGTCGGACTCGCCAGCCGATCTCGAGCGGACAGTCAGGGTCAGGCTCGGTACCGCCTCGCCGTAGGTTCTGAATGCAGCCCGCACCGACGATCTCCCCGGAACGCACTTGAATGATGCTCCACCAGGAATAGCCGAAGGTTTCCCAGCGCGCCCTCACACGCTCGATCATTGTCCGGGTTTCTTCGCGACTTTCAGGTCGCCCCGTGAGATAGCGCATGACCTCCGGGTCAGAATTCATTGCATAAAGACCGTCCAGATGCTCTTCCATGCAGGGCACGAGGTGTAGTCGCTCTGTCGTGAGCTCCTTTGCTTTGAACATCTGATTGCAGCCGCCAGAATGTTAGCGAGCGGGCACCGCGCCCTCTACAACGAAATCCGGATACTCGCGCGACACAAATGCCAGGATGTTCTTTTCCGGCGGCCTTCTTATCGTCGGGACGGCAAGAGGGAGAGTATTGAGAGGCGAGCTATCGTTGGCAGAAAAATGACCGAGAACGAAGCCATCGCGATTCTCAGCGAAATCAAGCATGAGGTCTGCGTCGGCGAACCGCGTGAAGACCGGAAACAGGTAGATACTTTCACACAGGTAATTGCCCAGCACTGACGCCACTTGTGAAGCCGGCGGCGTCATCGAGCAGACAGAAGACAACAACACCAAGTCCAATGCTGTCGTGGCAACGCGAACGTAGACGCGGCGTGGCGGCAGCTCCTCCTTGGAATGCGACAGGGCTGCGACCAGAACCACGCCGTAACCCCCAAGGGATTCGAATTCGCTGGAGTCAGCCGGATAGGCAATGTCGAATAATGCAATGCGTTGGATTTGCCCGCGCGTGGCATAGGTAGCCGCGGCTTGTTCAATTCTGCTGTAGACCGTCGCGGGCCCCGTGGGCTTAGCGAGCCACGCTTCCTGGCCGACAAGATGCAAGGGGTCGGCGAGGGCGAAACCCGATACCAACATGCTGGCTGCCGCGGCGAGTATGTACCTGCTACGCATCGCTGTTACGCCGTTCGATTGGCTCACGGAATGCCTCGTACCTGCCGAGACAATACTCCTAAATGGGAAAGCTCCCGGAAAGCCCGGGATTTCGGGCATATCGGATCGCGCCTGGGGCCGGCTCACGGGCTGTAGTGGGATGTCCTGGAACGGATTGAAGCCCGTGGGGCTGTAGCTGCGGGTCTGTCGGCGAGGCGCGGCGCCGATGCGGGAACGCATCGGCAACTGGGTCACCGGGCGAGCCCCAGAAATACCGTCAACACTCGATTCAGGCGGACGATGTCCTCGTCGTTGAGCTTTCCAAGCCGCTTTCCGAGCCGCGCCTTCGGCACCGAGGTGATCTTATCAATCATCAGGCGCGAGCCAGACTTCAGGCCGTTGTGATCGGTAGGCTCAACGAGCATGCGCAATAGGGGTGCGTCAGTGGGATCCGTCGTAAAAACGCAAACGGTGATGGAGTTGGTCTCCGCAAACCGGTCCTCCTGCACGATGACCGCCGGGCGCGGTTTGCCGGTATAGGCAGTGCCGCCTGAGACGGTCCACACCTCGCCGCGCTTCATTCCTCAAACGTCTCGGAGACCGCATCGATGAAACGCTGATCCGCCGTGGCATGCCGGCTGGCCGCAACCGCGAGAGACTGCTTGCGTGCGCTGAGGGCAAAGGAGCGCGCACGGATGTCAGGCACCCAGATCTGCACTGGCCGCAATCCCTGGGCACGGAGGCGCTCCCGGTGCAATCTCACATTGTCGCGGGAAGAG
>Ga0265334_10000738_pt1 | contig 16388 bp, 8 predicted proteins | sample 42023metaG_FD_192442 | JGI IMG/M metagenome (GOLD analysis project Ga0265334, IMG submission 192442) | Rhizosphere microbial communities from Carex aquatilis grown in University of Washington, Seatle, WA, United States - 4-20-23 metaG | ecosystem: Host-associated > Plants > Roots > Rhizosphere >... | reverse complement strand
AGCCCGTTACTTCCTGCAATAATCAATGGAGGCTGGTTGGCCGGCAGTGAACGTTTCAGCTTATTAATTTCCGCAGGAGCCAACCATGTGGGATTATCAGGATCGATCACAGAGCCGATGTTCGCCAGCGTCGCTCCGGTTGTGCCGGGAAGATAACGGAGTGCGACTCCTTCATCTTCATATCCGAAAACTAAGCCTTCCGACGGCTCGTTGAATTCCAATTTCACCGGGATATCGGGAAAAATTGCGATCATAATGTTCGGAGCAAGGCGATCGAGCCGAAGCATTTTCATCGGGTTTACGCTGTCCGTAGCGGACCATGCCCGTATCTCAAGACCGGGAATGCTTGAAACGACGACCGAGCGGAGAATGAAACCGGCTCTCGTTCCTTCCTGCGTCGGCACTCCGGAAGAGCTGACGCCGCGCAGCGTATCGCGCACTTCCGTAAGAGCTTCGTCAACGGCAGCATGCAGTGCTTCTCTCATCAATTGTTGGAACAAGCTATCCCGGCTCGATTGGATGCCGATACTCAACGCTCCGTCGATCAGCGCATTGATCCAGTTCTGATCGATATAAAAGAAGCGAATGCATTCCTGTTGAAGCATCTGCATGTTCGGCACAAGATTGTTGAACGGGACGTTATTCAACAATGCGATATTCGCCAGCCATGTAATGACCTGCTCCGGAAGAATCGGTGATGCGCTCAATTGCACGGAACTTCCCGACGGCATTGCATTCAGGAATGAAAAAGGAAGAATTTGAATCTGCGGATCTCCTAGCGCCGCTGCGCTTGCGACAGCAACAATAACAGTCGTCTTTCCATCAGGGCTCACTATTGCAACAGAATTGCCGACGCTCAAAGCCTCTGTCACTCCCGGCGATTGAAGCGGAATTGATGTAACCGTACCCGAAAGCACCGAAGCCGTTGAACCGAGGGTTTCAATTCCACTTAAATGGTGAAGAAGCGATACGACCACCGGCTGCTGCATCAGTTGCGCGAGATCGGCCGGGACAACAGGCGGCTGCTCCACAACGCTCGTCAGCAGCGTATTCGCATCCGAAGGGTCGAACCCGCCGGTCTTGCCGACATGTTTTGCTACGCTGTCGTAAAAGTCGGTTGCCAAAAAATTCTTGAACGCGCGTGAGACAATATTGGTATTCAAGAGTTCTGCAAGATCACCGACGCCGATATTGACCAGGGTTCGGTTTGCACCCAGGACATTGTTTTGTTTTAGAATTCCGTTCCAGTTCGGCGACGACATGTATTCCATCAAGAGGTCGACCGCTCCGTGGGCGCTCCTTCTCCACTGCAAAAGATTCGTGGCAAACACCTGATTCGCCAGTGCGAGAGACCTTCCGGTTTGAAATGCAACGGCATACGACTGTTCGAATAATCCTGTCGCCGGATCGTACACCATCGCTTCGGAGACATTCAGCGGCGCGGCCGGGTCATCCGGTTGCGCAGGATCGATGGTGTCAAGGAACGTCGGTGCAATCACCGGTGCGAGCGGACCGCGGTACCACGCGAATGTCTGTTCACCTGTCCTCGTGGCATAACTCAAAGGGGCATAACCGTTTTGCAGTTTTGTTGCAACGTACGAAGGAATTCCCGGTTGTGCCGGGAGCGCAGACTCAGGCAAAGGCATCCGAAGCAAGAGGTCTGTTCCCATCTCACTTTGCGTCGAAATAAGATTCAACATCACCTGCCTGAAATTTTCTACCGGGTCGTGCAGGCATGTGAATGTCCAGCTGTACAAGGATATTAAACGGACTTTTTGAAAACCGGAAACCGGCAAAGGAGTGCCGACGCCGAGAAACGGCTCAAGTCCTTCCAGCGAAACCAGGTGAGCAATATTTCTTTGTCCGGCTGTTCCATTTGCCGTCGGCGGTGGAACGGAAAAACGGTTCGCGATGGCCGTGGAGAACCAACCGTCGTGCGGCATGTTGGCAAGGGGTTCCTTGTTCACCGTGGAGACCTGCCGTACGTGAGCGAGAAACCGCAGATCGTTGAGCGTCGGTATCAGTTGAGCGAACGTATCGGCAGCAATATCGATCACATTGCAGAAGATAGTATTCGGGTCCTCATCATCCTCAAGGCCGATCGTGGGACCGAGGATTCCCTGAGGCGGGCCTGCCGTTTGCGTACCGTCAAAGGTTGAGTTGACAACATTATTCAATGCGAACGATGCGCTCCTCGTCGGATTCGTTTGGCTTCCCTGCGGAGGATCGGGCGCCGGACCTGAAGCGGGCTGCGGAATGAGCAATTCATCGCCGGAGAAAACCATCAGCGCAACCCAGGGATACAATCCCGGATCCTGGAAACCCGACGGCAGACCCTGTATCTGTGACGGGGAAAGATCAAGCTCTCGCTCCCACGGCAGCGAGCGCTTGTTAAATACCACCATCGGCAGGTATTCGTCATATAAACCGGTGGTATTGTTCGGCGGAAATGCACGGTGAATGTCCGTAGGATTTAATGTGAACCGAGAACCCCGTACAATAAATTTCTGCGACAGATCTGCTTGGGGAGGCGTCGTGACATCGGGATTGCCGCCGTCTATGTTGGTTTGACCGGTATTGACAACCAGCGATTGAGAGACCTTGATGGTGTACTCCCCATCTTTCAACGACGGAATAAAATTGTCGTAAAAAGTGACCATGACATCGGGTGTCGGTGAAATGTTGTTGGCCAAACGTTGTTCTCCTGTACCGTGCTGAAGTATTAGATAAAAATTTCAAATGCTGTGCGCTGCGGCGTTCGCGCGCGACGGCTCACGCATGACGAAATCATCAGCTCTTGATTCACACCATTTTCGTTAAATAATTCAATGGATGCATGGCAATTATTCCGGCTCTATGATGAATGGATTTCCTGTCAACACTGCCGCGGGATTCTGTGCGAACGTGCCTAGTGAACCGTTTGTCATGGCATTGATCCCGAACTGCTGAAGTGTTGTGAATATTGTATTCCGCGCAGTAATGATCTTCTGGTCCATCAACGACGATTGAATTTTCTGTAGCGAACCGCCGTCAACCTGGGGAACGGGTCCCACAGGACTTGCACTGGTGTCCAGCGGCAAATTGTTCGGAGTGAAGGGTGCCTCGTCATCGATGATGTCGTACGTGTATGCCGTGGTGATGTCGATGCTCAGGAGACCGTCTCCATTCGGCGTCAGTACCGGATCGAGCGGGGTCACATTTTCAATGCCGAGCAAGCGACCGTTCAATAATGTATTCGGTTCAGGATCCTTTCTGCCCGGCAGCGGCTTTCCCCATTTTGCCGCCGGAACCTTGCTCATCAGAATATCAAAAGAGAATTTACCGGCAAGATCGTACGTGGTATTATCATCATCCAACGTCAATGTGATCGTCACCGCGGAAGAGCTTAATGTCGCCTTCATCGGGCGAATACAGACAAAATAATTTGCCCCGTCGGGGGAGATGTTCGAAGCGAGGAACTGCGTTGGCGCTTTTTCAACTTCCGAGGCGGCGATATCGACTTCGGTCGCGGGAATAGCCGTTTGAGCCGTAAAGACAAAGTTATTCGGCCGAACGATCCACACCGGCGCGCCGGAAGCATCGTTGATCGTCGTCAGCAGGCCGTTGTTAACGGTAATTGCATAGATGCCGCTTGGCGGTATGCTCGGTGCATCCCCAAGCCTGTTCACTGCCGTCAAAGCGTTCCCCCGGACGTGAGCAGGTGTCGTGGTCCGATGCGGAAGAAGTGCCTGTGCAAACCCTGTTCCGTCGGCATTGGTCCACTCGAGTGGAGCGGGGCCGTCATTCTGATCGGCACCAAACGAAATGGTAAACGAGATAATGTACCAATCGATGTATACCGTTCCTCCCATTTTTGGCCCCCAGATTGTCAACCCGGCGCCGAGTTCGATTGTGAGCGTCACGCTCACGAACCAAAAATGGACCCTGTACGAAACACCGATGCTGACACTGATGCCGATGATATAGTGGAACGGCGCCCAGACGATCAACGCATCCATCTGCGCGTTGAACCACGCGTTCAGGTTTCCGCTGCTGAAGAGTATCTGCAGGCCGGCACCGGCCATGATCGCAGAAGGCGTGAGAGCAAAATACGAATCGCCGCTGATCGTCACGTCATCCGACACGTTCCAATTGAAACCAAGCCGCGGCACGGTGGGATAATAACTTGGCGGAGTAAAATCGGGATGGTAGCCGCCGAGCGTCACGACAAACTCTCCGGCATGCGGATTGTCACCGAACCAAACGGAGAACGCGAAGCCGCCGGTGAGCTTGCAGGCAGGATCGATGATGAACGAGTTCGGCGTTAAGATCGCCGTCGCACTCAGCACGCCTTCCGAAGGGAGAAATTTCACTTCTAATCCGAGCTCGGCGTACGCATATTTATTCGGAGGCGCTGCTGCACCGGGCGCGGCAGGCGGCGGAAGACTCATCCATGAAATACCGAGGAGAGAAACGGCGAGATCGTTTCCGAATTGCACCGCCAGCAGCGCGGACGAATTGATAAGATCGAACGACGTAAAACGGACGCCTGCGGCAAGCCAGTACTCTCCGCGCTGCGGCGGAATGTACTGATCCATTTTTGAAATGGCCGTTGAGGGTGCGGGGGATTGCCAATTTCCGTTCGGAAGCTGCTGCGCACCGAGTATGGTCGGATCGTTCAGTGCTGCGACAAGAGGAAAATCAGGGACGCTGTTCTGGTCGGGCAGAACGATCGTCCTGTTGAAGCCGAAGCCTGCGGCAAGACCGGTCACGTAGAAAAATGCCGGACCGCCCAGGTCGCCGATATACAGGCCGAAGACGAAGAATGAAGTGTATCCTCCTCCTGCCGGTACCGGGACGTACGCATAGGAACCGAGCGCGCTGACGGTAAACGTTCCCCCCTTCAGCAATGCGGCACCGTCATACTGAATATAATTTCTCGGCGGAATGGCCGAATGATCCGGAGGAACTTTAATGAGCGTCGCACTCAACTCGATACTGCTCTGGTCGAACGTTACACCCATGCCGTTGAGGTCAATATCGTATTTTGAAAAATCCGCAGGCGTTGTCGCGGGAATCTCAATAGAAAGTCCGTCGAGCGAGATGTTCAACGCCGCCAGCTGCACGCTTCCGTCGAATACGAAAGACAAATCGCTGTCCGAAGAAATCCAGCCGATCCCGAGTTTCTGACAATGCAACGGTCCGAGCGATCTGTTGATGGGAATGAGGACGACGTCGGTCGGTGTACCATTCGCGTCGTACATCTGAACGATGAATTTTCCGTTCTCCACGTATGCCGCGGAAAGGGAAAACGCCGGGTTTACAGGATCTTTGTCCCCTCCTCCATCCGGCGATCCCGACGAAACAATATTTTGCGCGACGGGATTTCCTCCCGACCCGCTTACTGCAGAATTAAATCCGGGACCGAGCGGAATTCCCATACCGTCCAGCCGGCATGCCGCCCCGTACGCCCATGCTGCCGAATCCAGACTTCCACGGATCTCCGCTCCTTGCATTGAATAGCCGTTCGAGTTAAGCAGCTGGGTCTGGTTAGCTCCCGCAATATTCAACCCAATGCTCGAAAGCGAGAAGGCAGGATTAAAACCTAATGCACCGCTCGAACCCCTGTTTAACAAATAGATTGTAACGCCCGGCTCAGGAAAAATTTCGGCACTGTCCGGGTTGCTCCTCACCATCCAGTTGTCCGGAACATCTTCACCGGTCAGCCATGACCCGAAGGTCAACGAGACTTCGCGGGTCGGCGTTCCATCGATATTCGTTCCCACCGGAAGGACAATATCGAATGCAAGGCGAAGTCCGTAGTCGTACGAATTGTCGCTGTTCGATCGCCGTGCAGCAAACAATCCGCCCCCCGGAAGTTTCAGGATTGCGGGGGGAGGGTCGGATTCGCAGAACTTGTTCAGGACGCCGAACACGAAGTTAATGGCAATTTGCGCCGGGCTCAGGCTTGTAAGCGTGGATATCGTCAGGCTGTAGGTACCTTTGTCATCCCTCGAGAGAAAGCTTGCAGCCACGAGCAGATCCCCCGGACATATCCCCGAATCTCCGATCGGAGCATTCAACCAGTTTGTCGTCCGGGCAACAACAGCACTGATCCAGGTACTCACCGCTGCATCGATCAGGCCTTGAAGCGTAGTGTAGACCGCAGGAGCTGTTGTCCCCTTTAAATTCAGAAATTCAAATCTTACTGTGGGAGTCGTTGAAGAAAAATAGATCTGCGAGTCAATATCAATTCCCGAGAAAGAAATTCCTCCGGCCTTAAATAAATTCTTCGACGTGACGGTAAATCCAATATGCGAAGGAGAATCAGGATCCGCGGCGATAAATTTTGAACCCGCCGGGCTATAACTGAAAAACGGAACAAAAACATACACATCTATCAGCAGGTCATCCGCCTGAATCGAGGTGAGAAGACCTAATCCGATCTGCCCGCTCGTTGCCGCCGGCTCGGGTGCGACAATGAAAAAAGGAGTCTTCGTTTCGGAATTGGGATTCGGTATTTGGTACCATTGTGCGTCGGAATAAACAGGCGGAGGATTTTCAATGCCGGGGCCGATGAATTTATTCAAGAGGAAAACAAACTGGTCGAGCCGCTCCCCGATCGTGTCCAGTTCTGCGGGAGGATTTTTGAACCAATCGAGGTTAACGTCGTAGCTGCTTCCGCTCTTTGTCAGCAGACCTGCCAACACACCTAATGCTGCGACATCATCCTGTAAAATCAGCGTGTCACTCATTAACAACCTGCCTGTTTATAATGATGATTTCCGTCATCAATGATGGTATCACACAATTATTTACAACCTTCGTTACTTTTGGTTTCTCTCTTTTCTAATCGGCATTTTGGACAATATAAAGCCCTGAACGCGCGGGAAGATTTGTAATTGTTTTGCCATGACGCATTGGACGTACGAAATCCAATCTTTGTTTCCATATTGCACATCCCGCGGGAATGTACAGTCGTGTACTCCTGGCAAGGGTGATATTAGGAATAAAGAACCCTTAGACTAGTTACTTATTGAATAAATTCTTTGATGGCAAAGGAAGGATTGAAACTCTGCGAATATATAATATTATTATTTCTCTGTTGCAAGTATTTTTTCATAAAAATGTGTGTTTAAAAATAATTATTCCTCTTTGCAGAAGGAACATGAACCAGCTGCCCCCGGACTATTCACATCTATAAATTTCTCTAAAAACTCAGCTTTCCAGATGAGTTCACGATAATAAGGTGAGGATAAGACTGCAGATGAACTCTGCAGATTGTCCCCCTGTAAAAAAGGCCCTGGCTGACATCAGAATCTTTTTTGTTTGAATGTACGTTCATCGTGTGCATCCCGCCGGAACGCGACTCAGGATCACAAACCGTCAAGAAGACGAACTAAGCATGACCCGAGTTCATTCATTGCACGGAAATGAAATATTCGACTGGGATATAATGAGGCAACGATGTTTTCTTTTGCCTTGATTCTGGTGTTGAATTATTCTACATTTTCTAGTGCAGTAAACCCCCGGGGGAATGGGTGGAGAATAATGTGAGAGAGATAAACCCTCAGAATCGCATTTGCGATGATGAGGGTTTTAGTGTTTTGGAAGGCGAACGAGATGTTACCGATGAACAACCCCCTTCTGTTGTCCTGCCGCAGGATTATCTATCTATAGAATAGCGTAAAGGGAGCGAACGTCGGATCTCTCCCCTTTTGCTAAAACTATTTTTTACGACCTTCACACTTATCCGGCCTCGCTAAAGAAATGAAAAATCATATCATTCTTGTCATTCTAACAGCAGTTTTCACCTCGGCGTTATGTTCTCAGACACTGACTGAAGTTCTCCTTCCTCAGTATATCGAAGGGACCAGCGGGTCAAACACAAACCGTTTGCCGTTTGTCTATCGGGCGCGGCTGACGGGACTCAGCCCAAATGCCGCATACCGGTATATCAATCAAATTGTTCTCTCGACCGATGCGGCAACATCGAACGGCTCAGGGAATTGCATCTTCGCGGCAATGAGCGGCGACTTTGTCCTTTCGACAGGTCCGAAACTGTCAACGGCAGGAAACTATGGCTCATTTACGGCAGATGGTACTGGTTCTTACGAAGGATGGTTCATCACAGAGCCGACAGGAAACGCTCGATTTGTCCCGGGCAAATATATTTTCATGCGCATAATTTTGAACGATGGTGCAGGGGGAACGACAGCGGCCGCACGGCTCACAACCGCGGATTCCGTCCGGGTCGTGAAGCTGGATCCGGCCGCCAGCGACAGTACGGGAACCGGTCTCCGATGTACCAGCTCGGCCGCTCCCAAAGATTTTGTCTTCACCTACAGCGACACGGGAGGTACGGGACGCCCCGTTTCCGGATCATTCATCGAGAGTGATGGAACATCCAACACGACCGCCAATAGTTATGCCCCTTTCTACGGCCTGAGGGTGGACGGGGTGAACGGCGGATTCGGGATGATCCTGCCAAACGCATTATCAACCGGCATACAACGCATCGAACAACGATCCCTAGCCACCGATACGGTAGTTGCTTATGCCGTCGACAACGACGGCATCTGGCCAAGCGGTGCCGGCACGGTCAACCCCTCCGGCGGAACTTCAGAAATTGTCCTTGCCGGCACGGATCTATTTTCTTTTACTCTCGCCATAAGTGCAACGAATGGGAGAGTTGCAAAATTGCCGGATCAGGCACGCTATCAATACGGAACAAGCGTTCAAGTGACGGCAACGCCTGATAGCGGGTATCATTTCGTGACGTGGAGCGGTGATATCCCCGTCGGCCAGGAGAACGACAATCCGTTGACAGTCACGATGGACCAGAACCGGACTATTAGTGCCCAATTTGCTTTGCTGACGTCTGTGCCGACATTGACATCGCCGACATTCGGAAGTATTACCTCAACAACGGCTGTTCTCGGGGCGAAGATCGCCTCCAACGGCAACAGTCCGATCACTGAACGGGGCGTTGTGTGGTTGACAAGTCCGGATCCGACAACTGGCGATAACAAGGTCATAGCGACCGAATCGACAACCGTGTACACTGCCGTTGTGAGCGGCTTGCCTGCCGGTACGCTTTTCCACTTCCGCGGGTATGCGATGAACGCGATCGGTACGGGCTATTCGCCCGACGAGCGGCTTTTTACACTTTCATACGAGCCGTCTGCTCATGTCGATTCGGTCAAGGCAAAATCCGTCTCATCCACACAAATACATCTCTCGTGGAGCGCGGCTGCGGGAGCAGACGGTTACCTTGTCATTCAGCACGACAATTTTAGTCTCACCGGGATCCCCTCGGATGCAACAGGTTATGCAGCAGGCGATACGATTGGAAGCGATGCCGTGGCGGCGGTAATAGCATCGGGTGTCACAACCTCCGCCACCATCACCGGGCTCACGCCTTCCACAACCTATCGTTTCTTGATCTTCTCGTATGCATGGGACGGATCGCACCCTCAGACGTACAACTATAAGACCGATGGATCGATACCTGCCGACAGCGCGACCACTTTTGCCGGTCCGGCATTAACCACTATTGTCTATCCGCAGTATATCGAAGGCATCAATGGCACGAACTCCGATCGCATCCCCTTCGCCTACCGGGGCAGGTTCACTGGATTGAATGCAGGAGCAACGTACCGCTTTGCCAATCAAGTCGTTCTCTCTTCCGATGATGCAACCAGCGATGGGGCAGGAAATTGTATTTTCGTTCCGGCAAGCGGCAATTTTATCCGCACGTCGAGTCCGAGTCTTGCAGCGGATAGTGCCTATGGAACATTTACGACCGATTCAACCGGCTCGTACGAAGGATGGTTTGTTACCGAGCCGACCGGCAATAAAAGATTTATGCCGGGCGAATTTGTCTTCATGCGTGTGGGGATCAATGATGGAGCAAGCGGAACAACGGTCGCCGCCCACTTTACGACTGCTGATTCTGTGCGGGTAATAAAATTGGATCCTGCCCTGAGCGACACCACGGGAACGGGCCTTCGCTGTACCAGTGCTGCAAACCCGAAGGATTTCATTTTCGCCTACAGCAACACCGCGGGTACCGGCCGCCCTGTTTCGGGCACGTTCATCGAGAACGATGGAACCGACAACACGGTTGCCAACAATTACGCCCCTTTCATTGCGAATCATGTCAACGGGGTCGACGGGGCGTTCGGCGTTGTCGTACCAAACCTGCTGCCTAACGGCATCCGCCGATTTGAGCGGCGATCCCGGTCATCCGGTGCCGTCGTCGTGTACGCGACTGATAACGACGGAGTATGGCCGAGCGGCGCAAGCACTGTCGATCCGTCCGGCGGTGCAAATGAAATCATTATTGCCAGGACCGATGTTCAATGGACAACCGAGGTTGCAGGTGCACCGATCACGCCGAGATCGTTCGCGCTGTATCAAAATTATCCGAACCCATTCAACCCTGCAACAACCCTGCGATTTGCTATCGCCGATTATCGGTTTGTCTCTCTAATGATATTCGATGTTCTCGGGAGAGAGGTTGCCCTTGCCGTAAACGAGCGAAAGTCGCCGGGAATATACGAAGTCCGATTTGACGCGTCGGGACTTTCTTCGGGAGTGTATTTCTACAGACTGGAGGCCGGCCGATTCATTGAGACAAAGAAGATGGTCGTTATAAAGTAGCTGCACGATGAGCAGCAATCCGTTGAAAGGTTGAACGATGAAGAGCATGATTCCAACACACCTCAAAGCGCTTTCATTCGCTATTGCGTGGACTGTTATGCAAGCAATGAACGCGCTCGCCTCGACGGACAGTTCGGTTGTTCCGACGTTTTCTGCGGAGCATGGCTTTTATACCGAGAGCTTTGACGTCGTCGTAAGTTCTCAATCAACTTCGGATACTATCGCGTTCACCTTCGACGGTTCTGATCCCAGTACTTCAATCACTGCATTGCGCGCACTTTCCCCTGTCACGATTCATATTGATCCTGAAAGCACGCTGGGGGAACGGGGAAAATCTCCCGGCGTCGTCCTGCGAGCGTGCTCAATTTCCGTCGATCATACGAACAGCGCGACGTTCACCCAAACCTATTTGTTCGTTGACAAAGCGGGACTTCTTTCTCCCAACGGTGTCAAGCCGGGACCCAATTGGCCGGACCCACCGACGGCATCGAACGCGCAGGCCGTACACTACGGAATGGATTCCACGGTGTTGAACAATTCACGATACAAGGATTCGATCGCCGCCGCACTGCTGGCTATTCCTTCGGTTTCATTGGTCACCGATTTGAAAAATCTCTTCGCGCAGGACAGCGGAATCTATGTCAACGCCTACCAGGACGGCATCGCCTGGGAGCGGCCGGCGTCCATCGAATTGCTGAACCCCGATGGCACGAAAGGATTCCAGATCAATGCGGGCATTCGTATTCGCGGCGGCGCGAGCCGGAGCGGGGGCAATCCAAAACACGCGTTCCGTTTTTTCTTCAGGAGCGAGTACGGGAAAGGTAAGTTAGACTATCCCCTTTTTGGGAATGAGGGAGTCGCGAAATTCGATAAAGTTGACTTGCGCACCGGGGAAAATTACGCATGGAGCTTCCCGGACCACCTCGGCCAATACAATACGATGATGAGCGATGTGTTCTGCCGCGACCTTCAACGGGAAATGGGCGAACCGTATACGCGAAGCCGTGCATATCATCTCTACATCAATGGTGTGTATTGGGGGTTATACCAAACCGAGGAACGCCCCGAAGCAAATTATGCCGCCTCGTATTTCGGAGGTACCTCCGATGACTACGATGTCGTCAAAACGGACGACAGCTGGCCCTCTTCTTTGCAGGCCACCGACGGGACACTGGATTCGTTCCAGCAAGTGTGGAATTTCTGTACAGCTGGTTTTTCTTCCCCGGAGAATTATTTCAAGCTGCAGGGATTGAATCCGAACGGAACGCGAAACCCGGGCTATAAGAACTATGTAGATATCGACAACCTCATCGACTACATGCTGGACATTTTCTACACCGGAAATTTTGACTGCCCGACGACCGGATTCAACAACAACAAATCTCCCAGGAATTTTTTCGCAATCTACGACCGAAACAGCAACGATGGTTTTAAGTTCATCGTTCACGACGCCGAACATACGCTCCGCACGACGGCGGGAGAAGGACCGGGAATAGGACTCAATGAGAACCGCGTGAACATCGGCGATCTTCCTGCGGGAGACGGGAATAGAATGGTGGTGACGTCATTCTCGATGTTTCAGCCGCAATGGCTTCATTACTGCTTATCGGCGAGTGATGAATATCGAATGCGGTTTGCCGACCACGTCTACAAGCACTTCTTTAATGGTGGATGTATGGTGCCGGAAAAAGCAATTCCCTTGTTTGTTTCCCGTGCAAACGAAATTGCGGCGGCCATCATCGCCGAATCGGCGCGCTGGGGAGATACCTACCTCAATCCGGTCGCCACCAAAGATAACGATTGGCTGCCGGCGGTGAACGACATTGTTCAGAATTACTTTCCGAGGCGAATGAACATCGTACTGAACCAACTCAAGTCCGCAAACCTCTTCCCCGCCGTCAATCCGCCGTCGTTCAGGAACGTCGGCCAAGACGTTTTGACAAACAGCGTGCACGTCCAATCCGGATATACCTTGACTATCGTGAACACCTATAACACCGCGGGGCGGACAATTCTCTACACCATCGACGGGGAAGATCCCCGAACGATCGGGGGTGGGATCGCAGCCTCCGCGATCAACGGCGCCAACAATGCGGACGTGACGGTCACCACCTCAGAAATCGTCAGGGCGCGAATAAAAGATGATACGGTCTGGAGTGCGCTTCATGAGATCACCATTTTTGCAGATCCTTCGAACACCGGAGTTGGATCATCCACAGCGGAAATTCCCGCGGGCTTCATGCTCAGTCAGAATTTTCCGAACCCGTTCAACCCTGAGACCGAAATCCGTTACTCATTGAAAAGCAACGGCATGGTTCGGCTCTCCGTCTTTGACGTGCTGGGTCGGGAAATCGCCGTACTCGCAAACGGCGTACAAAAGGCGGGGTTCCACAGCGCTCTGTTCAACGGCGCGGAGTTAAGCAGCGGCATCTATTTTTACCGCCTGCAGAGCACCGCAGGCGTACTCACAAAGAGGATGGCGCTGATTAAATGAGCGTTTCCTTGATTGTGACCCTTCATGTTGATTGACGTCACATTCGAAAGCCATACCTTGACATTGGGGTATTAAACGCCTACCCTAACTACAGTGAAATTAGAGCAGCACTTGCTCTCTCTAACAGTCCTCCCGGAAAAGCTTCCCCCCCTCGAGCCTTGTTATCTCTCATCAGCGTGTTTGTCGCTACAACGCCTTTCGACCAGTCCTACGTGCGTACCGGTTGTTTAAGACAAACCTGAATTAATTCAATCACAATTTTGATATCGGGAGAATTATGAAAAATCATCTGCTCCTGCTTCTCTTCGCGCTTATGCCTTGCGGAGTCTATGCACAACTTGCCGTCGTTTCAACACAGCCCGCCAGCAACGCGAAAAATGTTCCTCTCAGTACGACGATCAGTGTTACGTTCAGCGAGGCATTAGACACTCTTGTCCTTAATCAGAATAGACAGCAAACGTGGTATACGAATCTTGACAGCGTGATATCCCACGGTTATAGTGCCGACATGAAAACCATGTCCGTCAATGTTGTGCTGAAACCAAACCATGCGTATTTTCTCGCATTCACTTTTGTCAAAGCAAAATCCGGCGCTGTTCTTTCCACGCCCTTCACTACCTATTTTACGACCGGTTCCGACTTCCCGCCATATTCAGTGAGCGGTACCGTATCCTCCGGTTCCACAGGAGTCAGCCCCGTAAACGCTATTGTCGGAGTATCAACCAGCCCAGTCGAGCAAAACGGCCAGCCATCGTTCGTAGGTTGGTCAAACGTCAACAACGACGGATCATACACAATTCCGAACCTGACGAGCGGGACGTACTGGCCAATTGCGGCAAAGGATGTTGACAACAACGGGGAGATCGATCCGAGCGGAGGAATAGATGTTGTGGCCGTCGGTGATTCAATTATTGTGGCAAATGCGTCTCTCACGAATGTGGTGTTGACGTTTGTTAAAATGGGGGACGTTACATTTCACCAGGCAGCGACGATCGCCGACAGTGTTTCAAAATCTCTTTCAGCGGATAAAATTTTGAAACAGGTGTACGCATGGGACGTTGATACGACCGGAAAATCTGAAACCTGGGAATTCGATTATACCGTCAATGGAAATACCCTGGGGCAGCAAGTGCGTGTCAGCTCGTTCTCCTCGTCCATTCAATCCACCGATCTGGGGAGTCTATACGGTTTAGCGGCTATGCGGATGCTTTCGAATCCGTCGTCTGCCGCGTCGAGTCCGGTTGTTATTGCCAATACCGAAAATGCCGGGGGAAAACAGTTTCGTACCAAACCAAATCCGTTCAATTGGGAGTTTCAAATATCAGTGTCACTCGGAGATCTAACGAACAGCCAATACTCTCCGCTTATCACGGACCAATCGCAATACTACTGGGGCGTAACGTATGCGTTTGGCTATTCAGTGAACGATACAATGTGGCAGGAGATGGGCCAAAAATATTTCGTCTGCAATTTTTCCACCGGAGAAGTTCTTCAATCGACAAACGGAGTCGTGAGCGCCAAGGACCAACCCCGTACGTTCTCTTTGTCCCAGAACTTTCCAAACCCGTTCAACCCTTCTACCAGGATCAGCTATTCTATCGCAGCCCGTTCGCAGGTGGTTCTCGCAGTTTTCAACACCCTCGGGCAGAAGGTAGCCGAACTCGTAAACGAGGTGAAAGACGCCGGCTCCTACGACGTGACATTCAATACCAGAGGGCTTGCTTCGGGAGTGTATCTCTATCGTATACAGGCGGGAAGTTTTGTGCAAACGAAGAAGTTAGTACTGATGAAATAATGCCTCATAATTCTGTTCATTACCAGCAGCCCGAACTCACCCCCGGGCTTTTTTATTTTATCGATGAAGGCGTCAGCCGAGGTCGTTCATTCACAGCACTCACCGCACAAAAGGTCTGTGGTACTCTCCTGTCCTCTTAATGAAGCACGAGAATTTTAGGATTAACTCCTTTTTCATCCTCTTGGGCTATTACTTCCCAACGCCGGGGCCTGTATATTTTACCATGTTGCTCGTGTCCGATCTGAAGGAATGTTGCGCAAACAGGCTCGCGAAAGTTCCTGACTTGAAATACATTCTTTGGTTTCGCGAAGTCTAGATAAGTTGAAGCTCTCAGAGAGGGACGAATTGTCGGCTGTCTTCGCTGATTTCTCACTTTTTCATCCGAGTGGAATTTACTGTCTCCCACTCATAACTCTCTGTCACTACATCATGCGGAATTTCTTATGGCACTCACTCTTCTAAACCTTAATGATGTTATCCGAAAGCTGATGCTACATGAGGTTGAATATGATGCACAAAGAGGGAAAACGTATCTGAGTCCTCGTCTCAATCGCACCGGACAGATAACCTATTTGGCAAAACTCAAACACGCAATTGCATCTCAAGACGCCGCCTGGCTTGCACGGCAGCTTCATGGCTATTTCGATTCGATGGAACTCATGCGTTCGAAGAAAGGAACCGTCTCTTCCGATGTTCCACAAAATGCCGATGAAATCATCGCAGAAAGCGAATTCAACCGTTTCTATATGCGGGCTCTTTGTTTGTTTGCTATTGAGAAAGAGATCAAACATCTCGTTATCTGCCGAGCGAATCACGTTAACAACACAAAACCAGCCTCGAAGGTGAAGGTAGGAAGCTCTATTGATCCCCAAAAATTATTGCTTGATTTGAGAGAGCATGCCGGCAGGAAAACCCGGTTCGGACTCGGTGAACCAAGTTCTTCATTGAGTACGCGATTGCCGTAAGCTATGTAGTCTTTTGAGATACATTCACGTCATCATAAATGAAAGGTCAACACTTATGTTTTACGATGGTTATCATTTTTGGGGAATGCATCTTGTATGGTGGTTCGTTTGGATGATCCTCATCTTTTGGATTTTCGCGACGCCGTACAGAATACCAGGTCAACGAAGGATGAAAGACACCCCCCTGGACATTTTGCAGAAGCGATTTGCCTCCGGCCAGATCAAAACTGAAGAATATCAAGAGAAGAAGAAGATTCTCGAGAACGACCTGGCAAAGCAAAACTGAGTTCTTCCCGCGACCAGCGATTCGGGAAACCGGGGCATCGAAGCAAGCAATTCCTGTTAAATCCAATTTTACAGGAAAGGCTGTGAATTTCCGTGCGCATTCAGCTGGATCATTTCCAAGAATAGAGTTGTTGAGCCAAAGTAGAGACAACCTCTAACTTATTCAGAAGGCAAATATTATGAAAACCAGAAATATCCTGCTCTC
>Ga0265334_10000737_pt1 | contig 16418 bp, 20 predicted proteins | sample 42023metaG_FD_192442 | JGI IMG/M metagenome (GOLD analysis project Ga0265334, IMG submission 192442) | Rhizosphere microbial communities from Carex aquatilis grown in University of Washington, Seatle, WA, United States - 4-20-23 metaG | ecosystem: Host-associated > Plants > Roots > Rhizosphere... | reverse complement strand
TCGGTGTTAATGAGCAGCTCATTCGTCGTTACATCCAGAACCAGGGCAAAGAGGATGCCGGGCAAAACAACGTCGAGTTGTTTTGAGTCAGCTAATTCCCCGAGCGGAAGCTCGTGGGAAGTTTAATTCAGAATTGAAAATTTAGGCATATTGACATGATTATATACTTTTGATATCCTAAAAGCATTATGAGTGACTCATCAACTATCCACATACCTCTTGAACCAAAAGTCCGTAAACAGTTTACGGCTAAGGCTAAGCAGCTCGGCTTCGACTCTGCGCAAGCGTATCTTCGTGTCATGATTAAAGCAGCTGTCGATGGACGCCGCATAGATCTAGAGCTAGATGGCTGGGGCGAACCAAGCGATGTTGCCGCAAAGCGGCTCAACCAGGCAGCGGAAGATGCCAGAAAGGGTGCTAAGCTGTCAGGTCCTTTCACATCTGTCGATGATTTCATGAAAGATCTGTAACAATGAAGAAGATCAAGCGTGATCGAACGTTTGAAAAACATTTCAAAGAACGTATTAGCCCGAATGGGGAGCTTGTTAATCAATTCAAGTATAGTCTTGAATTGTTTCTGACCGGCGAGTTGAGTCACCTCAATGATCATGCCTTGCGAGGCAAGCTCGTGGGCAAGCGAGCCTTTTCCGTTGAGGGCGATGTTCGAGTCATATACATAGAACTTGACGATATGATTGTCTTTCTTGATATTGGCAGCCACAATCAAGTGTACCGATGATACAGGACTAGTCGCTTGGATCCTCTTCAAGATAAAAACTTGTTTGTCGACGTACATAATACCGAGTTCTTCTAACTCATCCGCAAGACCTAGTAAACTGCTGAGAAAGGGGTTCCAGCTGGAGACCTCATCACCACATCAAAGAGCCCGCCGTGCCAGCGGTTTTTTTATATAAGACCTATCACGGGTAACGTAGCGGTCGGCGGCTGTATCGGTTATGATTAAAAAATGCTCATCGCGTTGCTGCAACTTTACTGGCTGAGCTTCGGGCTTATAGGGCTGGCGTTGGTGCTGGTATTGCGGCGGCTTGCGGTCGTTCGAAACAGTAAATTCATCTACTACATACTGCACACTCATCCAGCACCGCAGGCGGTGCTGTTCTGGGTAATCGGTTTGCTGGCGTTTTTGCCGGTGGTTGTGCCAGGCTATGTTTTTCAGTGGCCACTGTGGGCCTTAAACGCTGAATATATGCTGCTGTTGGCTGGGTCGACCGCGGTGCTGATTGTGTACAGGAAGCTGCTCATCCGGAATATTCACCGGCCCCGCTACAGCCAAGTGGGGCTTGTGCTGGGGATGGTATTAGCGGCTGCGCTAACCTATGATTATATCGTGTCGCTGCTGGTCGGTGCACCGCTGTACGGTGATGCGCCGGTGCAGCTGGCTAAGATCACGTTTTTTACACACGTGCATTTATCGCTGGCTGACCCGTTTTACAGTAATCACGGTGTAGTTGATCCGCGCTACTCTACTAATCTGCTTGACGCATTGCAGGCCGTTGCTGCCAGCCTGCTGCATATTACGGCGGCGCAAATTTGGAAGTATTCATATGGCGTGTACCGGCTGGCAATCTGGCTGAGTATGTTCGGCCTGCTGTGGACCTACCTTGGTAAAAAATACCGACACCTGGCGTATCCCGCGACGGCGCTACTTATGGTCATAGGGAGCGGCTATTTCCTGTTCGCTGAATTACCCGATCGAGCGGTGCTTATCTGGATAGTTTTGCTGCTGCTTGGACTAAAGCTTTGGCTTGAAGCGGGTAGCTGGCCGCTTCTGATAGCCGCTAGCCTGCTGATAGCTGCCACGCACATGCTGTATGCCGCGATGACGCTCGGTTATTTAGCGCTGATATTGCTGGCTTTAGGCTTAAGCAACACGCTACCGCTCAAACGTACGGCGCCACTTATCGTCTGCATAGGGATACTCGCTTTACCGGTGGCCCTCAACCTTGGTTATCCGAGCCATGCCAACGGATCATCAGCATTGTTCCATGCTGGTGTCATTAATGGTGCCGAGCTTCAGTTGCATCACTACGGACCCTTTACGCTGGCTCGCTTATCTCCCGTGTCGTGGGTCTCCACGCTGCTCGCCGCACTGTTTACGGGCTATCTTTGGCTGGCTCGTAAAATGCGTCGGACTAGTCTAACGCTTGCGGCATATGGTGCCATGGTTGTCGGTTTTGTGTTTCTACTCAAGCCTGGTGTATTGGCCTTAGCGGGCTATGGCGCGCTGCTGTACCAGACTAGGCAGCGGGCGCTGCGTATAGCACTGGCGGCGTTGTTTTGCTACTACGGGCTCATCGTGTATAACCCACTTTTTTGGCGGTTTGCCGCTGGTAGAGCGCCGCTCTGGATGGTGGCACGCTTTCAAGAATTGAACGTATTCGGGCCGGCGGCGGCAACGCTTGGCCTACTATTTCTAATGGAGTGGCCATTAGTGCAGTGGGGATATCGGCGAACCGGCTACGTTATGATAGCAGTCGCAGCAGCCCTATTGCTATGGTACTTCCCGCGGCCACAGGTCAATGATTACCGTATTACCTCCCTGCAGGATGCAGGCAATATCCGCTATAATCTCCAGCGCCAGCAGCGCCTGGCAGCACTTACGGCATTGCGTCCGGTGCTGCAAAATCAGGTGGTATATAGTGATGACAAGAATTTGAGTATCAACCTCGCTGCCGTAATGCCCATTAATGTACAGAGCTATAATCCCGAAAATGAAAGTCCCATGGCAAACCTGCCGCGCCGCGCCGCGTGTGCTAAGCAGCTGGCGCGTGCCTTACGTCTCAATGACCTTCGGGCAGCAGGCGTAACGCGTATTGTGACCGACCTGCCTTATAGCCGTAAAGTAGCGGCAATGGCTAAGACTCGCCCCTACTTGTCGCGTATCGCCCAGGCAGAGGACTACACTGTGTACGCGGTAACACCTTATCCGTCAGCGGTCTTAGCCACCGGCGTATGTGCGATTCCATTTGGCCAGTAGCACTTCCAGCTGATACTTGCGCTCCGGCCACTAGCGGCCATACAATAGCTGTATAAACGGAGGCTTGGAATGGCTGGATTTGCAATATTTCTCGTTGTCGTAGTGCTCATACTAGTTATGGGCGGAGTGCGGATTATCAACCAGTATGAGCGCGGAGTGGTGTTCCGGCTAGGAAGGGTAAAAAAGCACGTTAAACAGCCAGGGCTGCGGCTTATCATCCCGATTGTCGACCAGATGCGCAAAGTCAGTATGCAGATTGTAACGCTGCCGGTCGACTCACAAAAAATCATCACCAAAGACAATGTTTCCATAGATGTTTCGGCCGTCGCGTACTATCAGATTACTGATCCGGTAATGGCGGTGGTAGAGATTCAGAATGTGGTATCGGCTATCTACCAGATCGCTCAGACCACGGTACGGAATATCGTGGGTCAGAGTTCGCTGGACGATGTACTGTCTGAAACCACTGCCATAAACGCCAAGATCAAGGATGTGCTTGAAGCATCTACCGAAAGGTGGGGTGTGCTCGTCAGTACGGTGGAGGTCAAAGATATACAATTGCCGGACAGCATGCAGCGGGCCATGGCCAAGCAGGCCGAAGCCGAGCGTGAAAAGCGTGCCAAGGTCATCGCTGCCGAGGGTGAGCAATTGAGCGCCGCCAAACTGGGCGAAGCTGCTGACATTATTGCGGCGCACCCCATCGCGCTGCAGCTGCGCAATCTGCAGGTTTTAAGCGATATTGCAGTTGAAAAGAACAGTACCATTGTTTTCCCGGCGCAGTTCATGGATACCGTCAAGTCCATCAAAGAGTTCATGGGCAAAGAGCACTAAGGCTTTGGCTTTTGATCTTTCACAGCTCAAAGGTTTGCCGAGCCCGTTTTACCGGGTAGTCGCAAAAGTAGTTGTCTTTGATGAGCAGCGGCGCATGCTAATGCTTTTTACTAAGGACGGCAACATTGAGTTGCCTGGCGGGGGTTGGGAACACGATGAAACCTTTGAAGAATGCCTGCAGCGGGAGTCACTCGAAGAAATGGGCTTGCGGCTCAAAAACATTTCGCCCATCTGGTTTACGGCTCGCGGCGCGAGCATACACGGGTGGCGTAGGTTGCTGCTTATAGCGCAAGCCGAGCTGGATAGCACCGACTTTGAGCTAGGGGAAGAATACGCCACCACTCGTTTCGTGACGAAAGAGGAATTGCTCAGCTTACCCTATAGGGACGTTTCCGATGATTTTATAACTGAATTTGTAGATTTAATCTGGCCCACAGAAGGCTAATTGCATAGCCTGGTATACTGTTAAAGAATATGACAAGAAACGATACGCAGATTTTACCCAAACGATGGCATTGTACATATTGGTTTCCCAGCAATACGTTTGTTGGCAACGAGCCGAGCGAATATGATATGAAAAGCTACTGGCTTGGCAACACCCTAATCCTGGAAAGCCTGCCTAACCCGCAAAACGCCTACATGCTGATACGCCTCAATATTGAAAATGATGTCGCGACCGGCAGTTGGCACGAGACAACTGCGCCTAACGGTGAATTTAAGGGTGCGCAGTATAGCGGTTCCGGCCAGCTGGTGGTGAATCCACAAACGTTTGCCATGGAAGGCAAGTGGGCCGGCGCCGGTTTTGACCAAAAGTTGCAGCGCATACGGGTGTATGCCGGCAACTGGGAAATTACTCCCGTGGGGTAGCCCTGAGGCGAAAAACACCAGGGCGGAAGAGACATGGAAAACAAAGACAGGACGAGCAACGCTACGCTTAATTGGCTGCGCGCGGCAGTCCTGGGTGCTAATGACGGTATCGTGAGCGTGTCAAGCATTATCCTAGGTGTAGCCGGCGCGACTAGCCAAAGGCACACCATCTTTATTGCGGGTCTGGCCGGCCTGGTAGCCGGTGCTTTCAGTATGGCAGTAGGTGAGTATGTGAGCGTCAGCAGCCAGAGTGACGCCGAAAAATCATTCATCGCCCGCGAAAAGCGCCGCTTGCGTGAGGATCCTGGTCATGAATTGGACGGCTTGGCTGCCGCCTATATAGCAAAGGGCGCCAGCGCTAAAACTGCGCGGCAGATGGCTCAGGAAGTGTCGGCTAAAGATGCTCTGGCCGCGCACTTAGATATCGAACTTAACCTCGACGAAAACGATTTGAATAATCCGCTGCAGGCTGCCATCGCATCATTTATTTCATTTACCATTGGCGCCCTTGTGCCCCTGGTCGCGATGTTGGCCACGAGCCGCCACACCCGAGTGGCGGTGACATTTGTAGCGGTGCTTCTAGCACTCTGTATTACGGGCTATCTGAGTGCGACCGTAGGTACGGCGTCGCGTAAGCGTGCCATCCTGCGGGTTGTACTTGGCGGCGCGCTAGCCATGATAGCGACGTACTTTATTGGCCATCTTTTCGGCACGGCGGTCAGCTAGGCATTGTTCTCCAAGAAAAATACCTCAGGTTATACTGAGGTATTTTTCTTGGTGGCACCTCCCAGGGAAATCTGGAACCGCATCTTCTCTGAAATTGAACGGCTGAAGGAGCGGTTGGAGCAACTCGGCATTGACATATTGATGGAGGCCGACGATGTTGGGCTGTGAACTATCTGTACAGCTGGCTGTGTGTGCCTATGTGCGTAAACATAGCCGTATCGTCATCGACAAGATGGTAAATAGCTCGGTAGTCTCCGGTAATATCAATGCTGTAGCTACTTCCGTAGGGGGTATTCAGCGCATGGTTTCTCAGCACGTAAGCAAGCGGGTCTTTGCTAAAGAGCGTAATCCGTTCAATCATTTTAGTTTTCACCTTTGGCGACAACTTGCTAGCCATCTTATCGAAACGTTTATGAAAGATAACGTTCATAAGGATTTGAGGTGGGTGGCTATATCATCAGGTTTCGTAAGGATCTTTGAGACGTTTTTACTGCTTTTAAGGTCTGCAATCGCTTCATTAAGCTCGTGTTCAATCTCCGGTTTTAAGCGAGGAAATGCCGACACGGTCAATGAGCGACTGCGAACAAACTCCTTCAAGCTCGCCGTAATAACGGTCGTCAACGGTACACCAATCTCATCAGCCAGATCTTGGGCATCCTGCTTTAGTGCTTTACTAACCTTTATATTGATGATGGTCTTATCTAAAGTACTCATATACCATAGTATATACAGCGGTATAAGATTTGTAAAGTGCTTTTCTATTCTCTCAGACTCGAACTGGAATAACAGAGAAGGGTATGAAACAAAAAATCCAGAAAATAAATTCTGGAATTTCTCTAATCTGTTTTTACGATTGGTGGCGCCTCCCAGACTCGAACTGGGGACACAAGGCTCTTCAGGCCTCTGCTCTACCAACTGAGCTAAAGCGCCACGCGTTAAATAACTCACCTATTCTACGATAAATTACCTCTGTAAACAAGGACTAATGACAGACACTCCTGGTCGTTGTAGAGTAATCATTTCTAGCATAAGCATTGCAACCTGGCAAAAAGCTGGGGTATTATGCGAGTAGCATAACGAGACTTATGCATAGTAAAACATAAAGGAGGGCGCGCCTGTGGGATATATATCAAACACGCGGGTGGGTTTACAAAATATAAGGCTAAAAACTGCGCTGTTATTGCCGGTACTTGCGGGGGCGCCGATTGCGCTGGCTGGGTTAGCTCCGGCCATCGCTTCTGCAGATAGTACTGCAGTCAATTTCGAAAGTCCCGCGTATCACACGGGGGTTATAGACGGGCAGAACGGCTGGAGTGCCACGGGTTCGGTAACTGGTAGCTGTGCTCTATATGATGAGGGCGTGAGCAGCTCGAACGGTACGGCAGGGTTTGGTAGTCAAAGCTTCCGTATCAGTAATGCAGTTACGAGCGGCTGCTTTGGTGACCAGGCTTTTGCACCAGGGCTGGTGCAGCAAGCTGGTGAGCCCGGCGCGTGGGATAAAAACGGCAATCCGGTTATATCGACCCAGCCTCACTTTGAGGCACAATTCTCAATAGCTTCCGCTACCAAGGCGATGCAGTCTGGCATGAATATGTCAGTTTCGCCAGATGGCGGTGTAGGGGATCGTATGAGTTATCTGCGTTTTGTGGACCAAAGCGATGGTATCCACGTGTTCTTCGATGATGTGACTGACTCGACTCATGCTACAAACCTGGACACATTTAATGAGAGCGATGTTGCGACGCTTAGCTATGTAATGCCCCACACTGTTAAGTTATCGATGGATTTCTACAACGGCCCTGATAACGATGTCGTAAAGATTTACATTGATGGCAATCTGGTAAAAACTGGTACGAGCTGGGAAGATTACTACCGGTTTGACACTGAATCTAACCCGGGCCTGGTGAATGTAAGCCGCACGGTTGACACGATGCTCTTCCGTGAGGGCGGCACGGCTACTCCTGAGAACGTGGGCAATGGCTATCTTATAGATAACCTCAGCTACTCTAGCGGCGCAGTGCCGCCGACTTACCCCACAAGTAAAGACCAGTGCAAGAACAATGGTTGGAAGCAGTTTACCAACCCATCATTTAAGAACCAGGGTCAGTGTTTGGACTGGATACACGCACGTGCGAGCGGTAGCCTTCGTATGGGGAGCCCGAGCCAGCGAATCATCTTCAATGTCTCGAACAAGCCTGGTAACAAGCATGACCGAAACCATGTAGAGTATTGGAACTACGACTATCCTGGCGGTCTTCACTACGAGGCTGATGTGGCATGTAGCTATGTGGACCCTCTTGCCAATGAGACGCGATTTATGTTCCAGATTCCATCTGGTCACGCGGGTCTGAGTGGATTCTATGTGGTGGCATATGCAAAAGAATCTTCAAACAAGAAGACACCAGACTTGTACGGTCACACGTCTACCGGCGACCTTGCTACTGCTACCCAATGGTGTCAGACGGGCGCAGGTTTCTCGCCACAAATGTACCCGGTTACAAAAGGGAACGTCGAGGTGAACTAACTTCCGTATCTGTAAAAAATGCGGGTGGCGCACGATCGCCCGCATTTTTACTGTAACTGCGGTAGCTAACATCTTGCGCAATCCGTAGCGAATCAGTATAATCTTCCTCTGTTACGCGGGTGTAGCTCAGTTGTTTAGAGCGCGTCCTTGCCAAGGACGAGGCCACGGGTTAGAGTCCCGTCACCCGCACCAATAGGGACCTTTCCATCCTGAATATCAAGGAAACACCGGTAAAACGGGCTCATAGGGGTGTTGGAATAGCCCGGATAGTTCCATGTAAGTCCTTCGGGGTAGATCGAACACACTAGCACACGCTTCCGTTCCAGATCCGCTTCGTTGAACGCTTTATCCAGATCTGTAAACTTCGTCTGAATGAAGTTAGTAATAGCTTCAAGATTATACTTCTCAATTACCGTCTCATCCTTAGCCGCTTGAATAGCGGCTATTTTTTCTTCTAGGATCTTGTTTTGCTCTTTAAAGATCTCATCCGAATAGATGCCGCTTAGGTTCTTTTCTATGAGTGCCTGGCGCGTCTCATAGACCTTCTTGAGTTCAATATCTGCCTGGTCGCGCTTTTGTTTGAGTGAACTCATACGTAGAATGAACGTCCGTCGTATGTAAGCGTTAATAAGCTGCGCTGTCTCTGGTTTGAGGGTGATTTTCTTAAGAAGCGCCGAAGTTTCCGGCTCGATCTCACTGAAGGGTACGTTTGATTTTGCTTGGCATCGCTTAAAGCAGAAGTAGTAACCATATAATGAACGCTTACCTTTGCTCCAAGATCCGGTAAAGGATTGGCCACACCGTCCACAGTGCACGATACGTCTAAGCGGAAAATCCGGGTTATGGTGCGTTCGTTTCGCAAGTGTTATTTGAGTATTGAAGTTGCGCCCGTCTAGCACCGCCTGAACACGGTAGAACGTCTCCTCGGTAATCATGGGCGGGTGCTGGCCTTCTACCTCCGTGCCGTATTTCTTGGATACGACTTTGCCGGCATAAAACTTATTGCGGAATATCCGGCTCATCGTTTGCTTTCTCAAGCGCGTTTCCATGTGGCCTTTGCGCTTCTCCCGAATGCCTTGCTCGTCGAGCATATTGGCTATGTCTCGTAAGCTCTTTGTCCCGGTCGCCATAAGCTCCCAGGCTGATTGCAGGGCGCTAAATGTTTCTGGATCTTTTGCCGCATAGCCATTGATGCGCAAATAGCCGAGCGGCGGTGCGCCATTGTATAAGCCACTCATAAAACGAGCGCGCATACCGTTTCGGGCGCGTTCACCACGGACATCATTATCCATTTGGGCAAACCCGGCTAGCATTGTCTCGATGAACCGCTCTGTTGGCGTATCGCCAGTTGGTTCACTTGCGGAAATGAGCGTAATGTCGCACTCAGCCAGCTTCTTGCGTATGGCTAGATAGTCTGCGGTCTGACGAGATATGCGGTCAAGGCGGTAAACGATTACTGCCCCAATCTCTCGTTTGTTCTTACGACAGTAATCGAGCATATCTATGAGCGTTGGGCGCTCTTTGATAGTCTTGGCTGAGCGTCCTTCTTCGCGAAACGTATCGGCAACCGTTAGGCCCCGCCGCTCAGCTTCTTTGCGGCAAATATCGGATTGCGTATCGAGTGAGTAGTTATCTACTTGCTCTTCGGTTGAAACGCGCAAGTAGATAACACACTTGTGCTTATCGTTTGAGGGCTTGGATAAAGGAGGCGTTGCCATGACGATTAACCTTCACGAAGTAGTTGCTGCAGTGTTACGCCATCAAATAGATCCTGCTCGAATGTGTCGAGCCAGTAATCAATCAAATGCTGAAGTTCCGTGACATACACTTCGAGTTCATCGTCGGATAAATTGCTGATGTTATCGCCCATGATGCGGCGTGTTTTCTGCAGGACGGTCTCCTGAGCGGGAGTAGTGAATAGGGCTCGCAAGGCATCGTCTATGGGCGCGAGCGGGCTATTAGAGTTGGCGGAACTTGCCAAGTCTATCATAGAAAGTGTCTGTTGTTCGGCCATTAGCGGTTACCCTCTGCTAACATTATATGGATAGTATACTATCCATATAATGTGTATTCAAGATCATTGTGTGCACGTATGTATTAATACTGTGGATAACCTACCGATACCTCATCTATCTAATCTTATATGTATCTGTTTTATATTATTTCTCTTTTCCTCTCTCTTTCTATATAAATATAGAAGGAAGAATAGATGAGTGATGAGCAAAGCTGAAGTTAGATATAGAAGGCCATTGAATGATGAACAGTTAGTAGTATTGAGGTTATTGTATTGTTATAGATTTGGAACGTGTAAGTACATAGCTAAATATCTAGGTAAGAACGATATTAAGCTAGTTCAGAAGAAGCTGAAGATACTGGAAGAGCAAGAGTATGTTAGTAAGCGATACGAGAAGTCATATAAGCTGCAAGGCAGGCCAGCTGAGTACTATCTAACGCCGAAGGGTGCACGTTTGCTCATGAGGCGAACTGATCCTAAAACCAGAGCTGTTGATAAGGTTACTGAACAGGGTATCAAGAATCTTTACAAGAACGCCACGGTCTCGCCGGATTACGTACTGCACTGCCTTAAGATACTCGAAGTATCCCAGCGCCTTAGTGAGCTATACGGTGAGCGTTTGCAGTTCTTTACGCGTATGCAAATGATCCCTTTCGATTATTTACCGATATGGCGGCCAGATGGATTTATAAGCATTAAGACAGGATCAAAAGGCAAGGGAGTGCCAAAACGGTATTTCTTGGATGTTTGGGATGGTACGAGGCCATTTTTCGTAAGCGTAAGAAAATCCAGGAGCTACATCACATATTCTGAGGGTGGGGACTGGCCGACTAATGATGCCGAGTTCCCAAAAATATTGGCGGTGTGCGATACGGGGCGGAACGAGATAAAACTCAGGAGGCAAATACGTAAGGCTCTTGAAGAGTCGTATGAAGAAATAGGCTTTGCGATATCTACCGTCAGCGATCTATTTACTAAGAGTAAGCCGTGGAAACCTATTGAAGAGGACTATGATCCGGAAGAGGGCGTAACCGCCAAATCCCTGGCGGCGATATAAACACCATTGTTTACTCAGTCGGCTGTTTCTTTGCTGACTTCCATAGTAGCTCAAACATCTGCCTGTGTACGTTTGCGAGCACTTTGCTGTCTATGATGACGCCGATGAGCTCATTCTCTACAAACGATACTGCCGAGATCTTATCTGCATAGATATTGAGCTCTACGGGCTCTGTAAAATCGTCGGGCTCTAACAGGCGTGTTTCACGAAGCTCTGTTGTATCGCGGGTCGCTATTTTCAATCCCTCGGGCGTAGCAGGGATAATTGCGCGCATGGATATACCACTTTGGGCACGGCGATTGATGTACCAGTTTTGGAAATCTTCGAGACTTCGTTCCACGGCTTCGGCGTTCCCTATTGCCAGCATTTCAGAGCCGGGCGATTGAAGCAGGCTTTCCTCGTATACTGCTTTAATCCCCTCCTTGCCGCTAAAAAATCGCGTGCCAGGTTTGTGTTCGCTTTTACTAGCTAGGCCAAGCATGCCGGGCAGCATCTTTTCAAGCTGGCTGATCTTGTTTTTTTCGTAGGCAAGTAATTTTCTCGGATCTTCGGCTTGGTATTGCTTATTGGGCCTATCTTGTAGGCTTACGAACCCTTTGTCTTTGAGCTCATCGAGTAGTACGTAAGCTGTAGGCCGTTTTACCTCAGCTTTTTTGGCAACTGTAGCAACGTCGGCGCTGCCCAGTTCTAATAGCGCTAGGTATAGAGAACTCTCTTTGTCGGAAAGTCCAAATTGCTCAAGTAGGGCGCTGTATTCATTCATAGTTGTCAAAACTATAGACAAATACTTTACAAAGGTCAATATGTAAATCTGTTGAACCGCTGTTAAATAAGTTGACACATAGAATAATATGCGCTATTATTTCGGATTATGAGTACAAAACCACTGTATTTAGAGGATATGCATGCCTTAGAAGCTGATGCTCACGTTGAGCGTGTTGAGCAACAGGATGAGAGGACGATTGTTTACCTGGATCAGACCATTCTTTACCCGCAAGGCGGTGGTCAGCCCTATGACACGGGAGTTATCAAAAGCCCGGATGTTACATTTGTCGTTGAAGAAGTGAGATTTGTTGATGGCGAAGTGCTTCATTATGGACACTTCGAGGCCTCTCGTTTCATGCAGGGAGAAGACGTACATATTGTGGTCGATGCCGACAGGCGAAATCTTGACGCTCGTCTTCATTCGGCCGGTCACTTAGTTGATGTGGCTGTCAGCCAACTCAAGCCTGATTGGGTCCCTGGTAAGGGTTATCACTTTCCGGACGGCCCCTACGTAGAATATGGTGGCGATCTCGATATTGAAGAACGTGATGATTTACTGGCACAGATCGAGAAACTTGGAAATGAATTCATTGCGCAAGACTTGCCGGTCAGCTGTCGTTTTGTTGAGCACGCGGAGCTGGAAAAGCTATGCCGACATGTGCCGGATAACTTGCCTACGAATAAGCCAATCCGCGTAGTTCAGTTTGATAACTTCGCAGTGCCATGTGGTGGTACACATGTAAAGTCCTTGGCTGATATAAAAGATTTGAAAATTACCAAGCTAAAGAACAAAGGCGGCAATATCCGCGTAGGTTACGCTATAGGCTAGCGTTTGTTGGCTCATACGTGCATTAGTTGTTTTTATTGATTACCAGTAAGTAGTGCCAATAGATGGTATAGTATCCATATATGGCTAGTGATGAGCAAGAGAAAGCGCGCAAGGAGCTTGGCGAAAGATTACGCCAGGCTCGTGAAACGGCAAAGATGACACAACAAGAAGTAGCCACGGCTGCTGGAGTGCATGTTAATTTTTATGCTCGCGTGGAACGAGGGGAGGAGAACCCTTCCTTCGAAAAGTTGCAGGGCATTATGAAGGTGCTTGGGATAAAGTCGATAGATCTCTATTAGGCTACTGTTAAGCATTTTACCTATAATCAAACTCGTCTAGTGCGCTAATTTACCGAGCGTGATCAGTTGGTGGTATGCTGACAGAGTATAGTTTCGGTCGTGAATAGGGTATAAAGCATCATCGGCGAGATAACTTAGCAGAAACATACCCTCGATCCCAAAGGAGTTAAAGCAGGAAGAACAGAATATTCTGTAAAATTTGTTGACCCTGCTGTAATAAATGCCTATACTATTGAGTAGTTATCTAACAAAGGGGCTATATGAAAAATTCGACCAGTTTCCCGAGGATGTCACTTGGTAGTGCGCTCAAGACAATGGAAGTGGCGCTTAATTTCGGAAAAGCATGGACTCGCGAAGAGTTTGCGAGCTATGGTAGCAAGAAGAGTGCTTCGTCAGCTAAGAGCGGGGCATTCGCAACTCGAGTAGCGGCATTGCGAAGCTATGGCCTGATTAGCTCAACAAAAGACACTATTGTCGCAACCGAACTCGCAGAGCAGCTTGTACGTCCGGTCGATCAGGCGGAGCAGAAGGCGGCGCTAGTCAGGGCCTTTTTGAACGTCGATACGTTTCGAAAAATTTATGAAGAAACTACACATGAGGTTGAACTTCCCAAGTCAAATATTCACAGTATTGCAGTAACCCGATATGGCATTGCTCGAGACCCCCGTACGATAGCTAGTTTCGTAGGTACCTTTGTTCATTCGGGAATAAGCGCAGGCTTAATAACCGCAGTTGGCTCCGACAAGATTATCCTTAAGGATAATGCGCTTGATGCTGAGCAGAACAGCGATTCTTCCGTAGAGGAAGCTGCTGCCCAGGATCTTGGCGCGCCTGCTGTTGAAACCCAGAGCGCCCAGCAGCCCACGGCGCCCCAAAGCACCTCTAGTCTGGCACTAAATACTACTACCCAAAACGGCATCAACGTACAGGGTGTCGAGCACACGGGTAAGAACTGGCACCTGGTGGTTTCATTCTCGTCTTCATTAACGGTCAAGAGTGATATGCGTGCAAAAATCAGAGCACTAATTGCGAGCGCAGACGAAGTAGCGGATGTGTTCTATGATCTCGAAGAGGAGGAGGCGAAAGTGTAGATTTAAAAAAGAGGCCCGACAGTCATTGCTACCGGAACTCTTTAAACTAGAAAAATAGGGCTTGAGAACCTTGTTTCCAGATCACTGTAATTGTAGCAGGTCTGGATAAATACATCAATAACATATTCAGGATAAACTACAATGGCAACATTTGTACTATGGCAAAGCAGCAAAGATAATCAATGGTATTGGCACTTAAAATCGGATGGTAATAACCAAGTCGTGTGCTGGGCGGAGGGCTACACGAGTAAGCAGGGGGCATTAGACTCAATAAATTGGGTATATAAGAATGCCGGGAGCGCTACACTAGACGATCACTCGTAGCTAAACGACTCAGGAAAAACTACCGCCAAGCTATTTATGCTTGGTGGTAGTTTTTGGAGGAAGCTACACTGTCAACTCCGCCGGCCAACTTGACCAAATGGGCTATCCACCCCAAAAGGTGTTGGAGTGAAAGTGCGCCCGAGCGCACCAATTGCGACCTATTATTCTGAATATCGAATAACGGATCATAAACAGGCCAAGTTAGTGTTTGACTAATTGACCTGTTTTGTTATTTGTGGACGCATTTCCAACACTCATGAACACGCATGCGGTATCATTGGATCATGAAACTCGATCCAAAACTCAGAGACCACTACCTTTCTTTCGGTACATTTACGTATCCCGGTCTGTATCAACAAAAGCTCATAGAGGACCTGCCTAGAGATATACGCGAGATCGGTTTACTGGTGCGCAAAAATATCATTCATCGTAGTACGCTAGCGCAAGGTAACGCGGGCACAAATACTGACATGCGTTTCGGTGACATGACAAAAGTACCTTGGTGGCGACAACCTGAAGACGACATACTACCAACTGCTGGCGCAATGCTTACAGAGTTGTATCGCCGTGACGAGCGGGGCTTCACCGCTGATCGGTCTGAAGAGAATAAACTGGTGCTAACCTGCCGCTTCGTATCTATCCTTATGGCGTCAATATTGAAGTCTAAAGGTATCCCAGCGCGTGTACGCTCTGGTAATGCCAGCTACTTTGATCAACATCCGCAGTACGGCAAAGTCAGCTGGGATCACTGGACTAACCAATATTGGAGTGATGAGCAAGAGCGCTGGGTAACGATTGATGTTGACGGTAGTCTGAGCCTTGCCGAAGACTTTGATCCGTATGACATACCTGAGGGCAAGTTCGACTTTCCTGGTAAAGCCTGGCTCGATATACGTGCCGGTAAAGTAGATGCTGATTACTTTTACAATGCCGGCGACGATCGTGGGGCGGTCGTCGTAGCCTGGTCACTTTTCTATGACTTTCACTCGCTCATGAACCAAGAAGATATTTATCAACATAGCCCTAAGTTAGTGAAGTTCCACGAATTCCCAAAGCTAACCGATCGGCAGCTCAAGGAAATTGATGCATTGGCCGAGTTGATGACCAATCCGGACGCCAACTTTGATAAACTCAAGGAAATCTTTGAGACGAAGGAAGAGTTTCGGTTACTAAGTGGAGCGTTGCTGTAAAATAGCAAACCTATCATTCAGTAGTGAGTTTGCCCACCCCAAAAGGTGTTGGAATGAAAGTGCGTCAAGCGCACCATAAACTACTATCTGACCCTTCGGGGTCTTTTTTGTTTAATTGGATAAAGGCTTTATAGGGATAGATTACTTGTAAGGACAGCTTCTTATCGTAAAGTACAGAGTTAGCAACCAAATGCCTGACCATGCGGTTCCTGGTGGTAATATCAGCGTCCTGAAACAGTTGGTTAGCACGTTGGGCAAAGTCTAGTAAGTGTGAGAGGGTTGTTAAGAAGCCAAAGTTAGCATTTGTCAGTGACCTTAGTTTTAGGTCAAGCTCATTTTGCTTGCCAGTCAACTCCTCTGTAATACTGTCAAACATTTCAGCACTAATGCCACGCCCTTTCTTAACAGCTTCTATGCGTTCATAGGTTAGTGCTTTTAGCTGGCTTTTAATGTTGTCGTACTCCTCACGGGTTTCAGTCAAGGTTTTATCTAGGTATTGCTGCTGATTACCAAACTTCTCCCGTATAGCGTTAATAAGCAGCTCTAGGTTCTCATCAGATAAACGGATTGACTCCAAAACTTCCTCTAATTGAGGCAAAACTAGTCTTTCTGCAACGTTTACATTGCCGCACTTAATGTGCTTTTTGGCTCTAGTACATTTCAAATACACGTTATTCTTGCTGACGTAAGAGCCAATACTGCAACCACAATCTTGGCAATGAAGTACATCACTGAAAATAAAAGGTATAGTTTTGTATACGGTTCTGTGGTTGTGTCGCTTCTCTCTAATCCAACAGCAGTTCCCCGACCGGTAGGTCGTGGGATGTAGTTGCCTCCCGGCTTCCTCGTCGTCCGGGCGTTCCCGGAGTGGCGTATATACTGAAAGCTATGACCGTCTACAGA
>Ga0265334_10000734_pt1 | contig 16444 bp, 12 predicted proteins | sample 42023metaG_FD_192442 | JGI IMG/M metagenome (GOLD analysis project Ga0265334, IMG submission 192442) | Rhizosphere microbial communities from Carex aquatilis grown in University of Washington, Seatle, WA, United States - 4-20-23 metaG | ecosystem: Host-associated > Plants > Roots > Rhizosphere... | reverse complement strand
CGAAAAAGTCGGGGTCGGCGTAGTGGTCGAAGTGGGGGACCCTGTTAATGTAGAGGTGGCGGACGGCGTTTCGCTCGCCGTGGAGGTCGGGGAGGCGGTCGCACTAGCCGTTGCGCTGGGAGTGATTGAAAACGAGACTGTCAATGTCGAGGTAACCGTAGAGGTTGGGGTGGAGGTTACAACGGTAGGCGCCCCCGGGGCCGCAGGGGTGATGTTTCGTTTATTGCAAGCAAAGAGGGTCAGACAGGATAGAACGGGCACTAAAAACCAGCGGTTTCTGTTCGTCATCTTATCCCCCAGGGCTTGTCTTACCTCCTAGAGAGTCCGGAGGGGCCATTTATTCCATGAAACCAGCCAAGAGGAACAGGCCATAAGCCTTTGTTTTCAGCATCTTAAGCCCTATTGGCTGTAACCATCCACTCCGGGTACCCATATCGCGGATGGTGCGTTTGGCTTAAAACCTCTCCCTTAATAGTCCTTGGAGTCTCACCCATATTCCAATTTAAACACAAATAAACCCGATACTGGCGGCCCATACGGGGAGATAGATAGAATCTTCAGGCTCCAATTTAAACCCTGGTAATCACCTATGTTTGTCCACTCCGGGTCCCCGCCATGGACATTTAAACTTTAGTCCAAGTTTCATACTTTTTTAATATTCTCAGTACTCTATCATCCACTTTAAAATCCGCGTTCTTATCTTTTAGGCAATCTATGATTTTCGACAAACTCAAGAAATAGTCTTTTGTAAGCCAAGGAATCAAAATTATCATAAAACCGCTTTTAAAATTCAGATACGTGATATATGTCATCAAAGTTGAAATTAATTTAATGCTTTTGATCTCCGACCACTGGAACTTCATTTTACTGACCCCGAAATATTGAACACAAAGACCTTCTTCGCCAAATTTGATAAATGGATAAAAAGCATGAAAGGTTACACTAAAAGAAATCACCGAAAACATCGCGAGACAAAAATATCTTGCAAAACCAGCTTCGGCTATCAACCAACTTCCAAATAGGAGAGTCAATGAGACAACTACACCCAATTTGCTGGTATAAATTTTATTGCTCAATCAAACACCTCCACTTCAAATTCCCAATTTAAATGTACCCCGAATACAAACACGAGGCCCACTATTTTGATGTATTTTTCTTAACACGGTCATCTCATTAATAGTCTCTTGAGTCTTAGCATTTATTCCTAATCAAAAAACAAATACTCTCGATACAAATAGCCCATATGGGGTGATAGATAGAATCGTCCGACCCACTTTAAAACCAAGTAATCTACTGTATCTGTCCACTCCGGGTCCCCGTCGTGGACAACCCTGTCCCTAAGCTCGATGATCAAATTAACTGATACTGGCGGGGTTGACGGGGTTCGAACCCACGGATTTGGCTCCCACCCAGGGATCGGGGATGTTTCGCCGACCCAATGGGTTTGCGCGGGAATTCCGTTAAAATACCCCACCGTACCCGAGGAGCTCCTCCCCCATGGCCGACATCGTGGTGTCCGACAAGGAAGAAATCGACTTTAAGTACAATTTAAGGGTCTATTTCGGATTCCTCGCCAAATACAAATGGGCCGCCTTGGTTTTGATCGGCTTGGCTTTTATCTTGAGCAGCCTCGACCTGATCCAAAACTACGCCTTCAAGCTCATCATCGACAACGCGACCCAACACATCGGCCACCCAACGGCCGAGGAACCCTTCCACCGCTTCTTGGTCTTCGTTTTCGCCGCGCTCCTCGGGGTCACGGCCGCCCGGGTCTCGGGCCGGTGGTTCTACCTGCGCAACATCAACCTGCTTGAGGCGGACCTCATCACCGACATCAAGCGTTTCTATTTCAACCACCTGCTGACCCTGTCCCATGGCTTCCATACCACCCACAAGACCGGCTCCCTGATCTCCCGGCTTTCCCGGGGGTCCGGCGCGGTGGAAAACATGACCGACACGATCATCTTCCAGTACATCCCCCTGCTTTTCCAACTTGGCCTTGCGGGGGCCTCCATCATTTACTTCACACTGCCGGTCGGGTTGGTCGTCCTCGCCACCACCGCCGCCTATATCGGCTATTCCTTCATCATGAACGAGCGGCAAAGGCGGCCCAATGCCCTGTACAACAACATGTCCGACCTGGAAAAGGGGAACATCAGCGACGTGTTCACCAACATCGAGTCGATCAAGTATTTCGCCAAGGAAAGAGACGTGCAAAACCGTTACGCGGTCCTGAGCGGGAAAACCAAGGAACTGCAGCTCGATTTTTGGAACAGCTACAAGCTGATGGAATCGGGCCAGTTGCTCATCCTGGGCCTGGGGACCTTTTTCCTGATCGTTTTTTCCCTGAGGGACCTGCTCGCGGGCCGCATCGGGACCGGCACCTTCGTCTTCATTTTCACCACTTATGGGAGCCTGTTGGGCCCCCTCTCGGGTTTCGTTTTCGGCATCCGGAACATGTACCGGGCCTTGGCGGATTTCGAGGACCTTTTCCAGTACGGGAAGTCCTCAAACGACATCAAGGACAAGCCGGGATCCCAGCCCCTGCGCGTGGGGGCGGGGGCCATCGAGTTCAAGGAAGTGGTTTTCCAATACAAGAAAAGGCGCATCCTCAACGGCTTCTCGCTGAAGGTGCCCGCCCACCAAAAGGTGGCCGTGGTGGGCCCCTCGGGGGCGGGCAAGACCACCTTGATCCGCCTGCTCTTCCGCCTTTACGACCTGGAGGGGGGGGAAATCACAGTGGACGGCGCGGATATCGCGGGCGTGACCCAAGGGTCCCTCCGCGAAAGCATGGGGATGGTGCCGCAGGAATGCATCCTTTTCGACGACACCCTCTACAACAACATCGCCTTCTCCAACCCCACCGCGCCCCGGGAAGCCGTCTTCAACGCCATGCGCGTCGCCCAATTGGAGGACTTCATCGCGGCGTTGCCCCTGAGGGAGGACACCGTCGTGGGGGAGCGGGGGGTGAAGCTTTCGGGGGGCGAGAAACAGAGGGTTTCCATCGCGCGGGCGTTGCTCGCCGACCGGCGGATCCTGATCCTGGACGAGGCCACTTCCTCGCTGGATTCGGAGACTGAGCACGCGATCCAGGAGGGGCTGAAGGACCTCCTGAAGGGCAGGACCTCGATCCTCATCGCCCACCGGCTCTCCACCATCATGAGCGCCGACATCATCGTGGTGCTGGACAAGGGAAAGGTGGTCCAACAGGGCCGACACAAGGACCTGATCCTCCAACCCGGCCTCTATAAGAAGCTTTGGAACCTGCAGAAGGGCGGTTATATCGAGTAGGCCCGGGCGGGCCCTGCCGTCAGGGCAGGAACTCCGCATGGTTTCAACATGGAGTGCGCCATATATCGATTCCAGGATAATTCCATGCCTTAAAACCCCTATTTCCCGGCGCAAATAGGCCCGCTTGTTTTTTTAATATGTGCGTGCCTAACTTGAGTGGAGTGTCGGGAGGCGGGCCATGTCACCCTTGAAGAAGTTCGAGAAGGAATACATCGGGAAGGTCTGCTTCAACCGGAGGAACGGCCGCTTCGGCATGATGTCCAAGTGCCTGTCGAACGATCCCACCTACGCGCTGTTCTATGTCTATTCGCTCTTGGATTCCGACGGTGTCTGCGAGGGGACCCCCTCCCACCAGGAAATCTGGATGGAAGAGGATATCGTCAAACACCGTTAGCCGTGGCGCCTCATTCGTCGTCCTGGGGGTCCTTCAGGTCCTTACCGGTCTCCCGGATCTCCTTGGCCAGGTCCTCCGCCTGTTCCTTCCCCGCGTCACCGTATCCCCTCAAGGTCGCCAGTTCGCGCATCGCCGCCTGGAGGTAGGCCTCCCCCAGGTATTCCCTCGCCTCCGGGAAGTTCGGCCTCAGGGCGAGGGCCTTCTTGTAGTTCTCCAGGGCCTCGTCCAGACGCCCGTTTTTCCTTTGGGCGTGGGCCAACTGGTTCAGGGTGTCGGGGTTCTCCGGGTCCGCCTGGAGCGCCTTTTGGAAAAGTTCCTCCGCGTTCCCGAAGTCCCCGTGGGTCGCCGCGTCGACCCCCTGGTCGTAGACGGACGAAACCTTGCGGCCCTCGGCGCCGTTGCTCTTCTCCATGGAGGAAGTGCTGGTGCCCCCCGCGTGGGAGAGGGGCCCCGGGACCGCGTAAAGCGCCAAACCGACCGCCAAAAACGCCAGGGACCGTTTCATGGGAATACTCCTCGGGGGGGACTGGGGTGCCGGTGGGACCTTGCAGGATGGTCGCTTTATAACGTAGGCCGGCCCGCCATTTCAAGATGGCGCCGGACTCATCCTGCTAATCGTTCCACACCAGGTCCAGGGTCGAGGACCCCTGGATCGAGCACCGGATCACGATCCCCTCGTCGTCCGCGAGGGCGTCATGCACCTGGAGCGAGGTGGTCGAGGTCCGAAGCCTTGCGAATCGCCCCAGGGGCCTGTTCAGGGCCAGGTCCACCCTTCACATCAGCCAATCCAACTAGGGCCCGATCGGGATCTTGGCCCCGCGCCTCAACTCGTTCCGGATCTTTCCCTTGAGGATCAGTCCAGCGAGCTTGACCAATAGGTTGCTGGAGTGGATGTCCCGGCTTAAAAACCGTCATTCCGACAGAGGGCCGCGACTTGACCGGGGTGGCCAACGGCGAAGACCGGAGCGGCCCCGACGGATCTTCCGATATCGGCCTTAATCCACCAAGACGCGGTAGCCCACGCCCGGCTCCGTGAGGAAATGCTGGGGTTGGCCTGGGTTCGACTCCAGTTTTTGCCGGAGCTTGTTCATGTGTACGCGCAAATAATGGGCCTGGTCCGCGTAGGCCTCCCCCCAGACCTCGGTCAAGAGCTGGCGTTGGGTCACGACCTTCCCCGCGTACCGGATCAAGGTGGCCAGGAGCTTGAATTCACGGGGAGTCAGGTGGACCTCCTCCCCTCCCCTCCAGATCCGCCGGAAGGCCAAATCCACCTTCAGGGCACCGTGGGTGAAGACCGCCTCCTCCTCCGGGGACGCCGTGGAAGGGGCGCGCCTCAGGGCCGCCCGGATCCGGGCCAGCAGTTCCGGGACGCTGAAGGGTTTGGTCAGGTAGTCGTCCACCCCCATGTCGAGGGCCGCCACCTTCTCCGTGTCGCGCGCGTGGGCCGAGATGACGATGATGGGCTTGTTGGACCACTCCCGGATTTGCCGGATGACCTCCAACCCGTCCATGTCGGGAAGGCCCAGGTCCAGCAGGATCAGGTCGGGGTTGCGCGTGGAGGCCTGGACCAAGCCATCCTCCCCCGTGGCGGCCTGGAGGCACTTGTAGCCCGAGCCCGTGAGGCTGGTCTTGAGGAAGAGCCGGATGGGCGCTTCATCCTCGATGCAGAGGATCGTGAGGTCCCGCGTTTCCATCTTCATTCCTCCCGGAGTGACGGGGGCCGGCCCCCGGTGGGGAGCCAGGCCGCGAAGAGGGCGCCCCCGCCTTCCCGATTGGAGGCCTGGATGCCCCCACCGTGGGCCAGGACGATGGCTCGGCAGATGCTCAACCCCAATCCGGCCCCCTTCCCGCCGCTGCGTTTTCCCTGGGCGAATTTCTCGAAGATGGCGATTTCCTCGCCGGGCGCCAGGCCGCCTCCCCGGTCCGCCACCTCCAGGACCACCCTTCCTCCCGCTTCCGAGACCGACAACTGGATGGGGGTCCCTATAGGGGTGTGGTTCACGGCGTTTTCCAGGAGGTTGATCAGGAGCTGTTCGACCAGGAGGCCGTCCACGAACGCCAATTCGAGGTCCGGTTGCAGGCGGACTTCCAGGGGATGGGCGGCCAGGCCCGATTGGAGTTGGTTGACCGCCACCCCCACCAGTTCCTCCAGGGACTGCCATTCCCTTTTCGGCTCCAAGGCCCCCGCCTCGAGGCGGGTCATATCCAATAGGTTCTGCACCAAGTGCTTCAACCGGTCGGCTTCGTCGTAGATGGAACGCGTCAATTGGCGGCGCTCCTCCCCGCTGAGGGTCCCCCGGTCCTCCAGGAGCCCGCTGGCGGCCCCGAGGATCCCGGTCAAGGGGGTCTTGAGGTCGTGGGACACGGCGCTCAGGAGCGCGTTCCGGTTCTTCTCGTCCTCGGCGGCCGCCCGGTGTTTTTCCGACTCCCGGGACTTGGTGGCCAGGGCGCTGATCACCAGGCTGACCACCAACATCACCGTCAAGGTGATCCACGACTGGGAATTGGTCACCGCCAAAGTGTAGTAGGGGGGGATGGCGAAATAATCCAGGAAAAGCACCCCCAGGAAGGAGGAGATCAAAGCCGGTCCCCGTCCCCACCAATAGGAGATCCCCACGATGCCCAAGAGGTACACCATTCCGAGGGTTGAAGCGTCCACGGATCGGCGAAGCAGCAGCCCCAGGACGGTCAGGACGACGACCACCCCGATGCTCCAACCATACCTTTCCCATTCGCCTCGGACGGGCGCGGGTTTAGTCGCGGATTTACTCATGGGAGGATTCTAACGGGAATCCATCCGTCAAATGGGGCGCATGGATCGGCCCTTGCTCTTTTCATCCGGGCTGGCTGGAACGCCCTTGCCCAGGGTTCATGCGGCTCAATCATCCGCGCGAAAAGTCTTGCGCATCATTTCTGCGGGGCGCTACAGAATTGTATCTATCGACGAAGATTGTCCCAATCCTTCGTTTCTACCGGGATGTCGGAGGACGCATCCAAGTATCCCGGTCCGCCGAACCTCGTCAATGCGTCGTCAATAAACCGTCCTTCAATATCAACGAAACATCAATAAGCCCGACTGGCCAAAGGCCCACCTGGCGGGTCCGGTCCCATTATTCCATTCCTGCCAACGAAAATTTCCACAACGGTCCGGGCCCCGTCCCCGAGGGCGGTTCAGGATATGGCAGGCCGCGCCAACCTGGCACAAGCATTGCTTTTACCTGAAAACCGTTCGGGTTCGTCATCACATTTCAGGAGGATTGACATGGCTAAGACTCAAGAACAATCCCTGGTCACCAGGGTATTGGACTGGAAGGGGGCCGCCACCAACGCCATGGCCTTGATCGCCCCCGGCGCCTTCCTTTGGATTACATACCAACTTCAGGCGGCAGCCGCGACCCCGGACGGGGCCGGTTGCTCCAACGACATGTGGGCGGGGATCCTGGTGGCCACGATCCTTTGCTTCATGACGGCGATTTCCTATTCCGAACTGGCGAAGATCTACCCGGAAGCCGGGTTCGCCAGCTGCATCTACTTCGCGGAGAAGTCCTTCATCGACAGCCAGAAGCTGAAGCGCCCCGGACCCGCCTCCATGGCCCGCGTCGCCAAGCTCGTCACGGGCTGGGCCGCCCACCTCTTCTACTGGGTCTACCCAGGGGTCATGGTGGCCTTCATGGGCAACCTGGCCTCCTACGTCTTCACGGCGGTCACAGGAAAGACCATGACCCTGACCTGGATGCTGATCATCGCCTGGGTCTTCGCCGTCGTGGTGGGAGTGATCGCCCACCGGGGCGTGCAGGGGTCCACGAAGACCAACATGTGGGGCAACGTCATCCAGTGGGTCACCATCGTGCTCTTCGGCCTGCTGGCCATCGCCTACCGCATGGGCAACCCGGATCACGCCACCACCTGGGCCTTCAGCGGGGGCTTCGACATCGTGAGTTTCCACGCCATCAAGGGGATCCTCATCCAGTCCACGATCGCCATCCTGATCCTGGTCGGTTTCGAGAGCTCCACGGCCCTGGCGGCGGAAACCAAGCAGCCTGAGAAGAACATCCCCAAGGCCATCATGGTGGCCCTGGTGGTTCAGTGCGTGATCGCCTACCTGTTCGAGTACTTCTGCGCCAACCTGGTGGTGAGCGAGAAGCTCGTGGGCTCGGTGGCCGTTCCGGCCGTGGCCGCAGTGGCCGCGGTGCCTGAAAGCGTCACCGCCGCCGGGGTCACGGTCCAGGCGGTCGCGGCGGTCGCGGCCGCGCCGGCGACCACTAAGGTCGTTACCGGCATGGACGCCATGGTGGCCTCCTCGGCCCCCATCGGCGACATGGTGGTTCGCATGGGCGACGCCTTTTTCGGGCACCTGGGACAGACCCTCATGCTCATCATGGCCGCCACCGTGGCCATCGCGGTCATCGGGACCACCCTGGCCTGCTTGAACACGGCGGTCCGCGTGACCACCGGCATGGCGGAGGACCGGGAACTTCCACCGGTCATGGGGTTCATCAGCGACAAGTTCGCCTCGCCCTATACGTCGATCTGGTTCCTGGTGGCCTTCTCCTGCGTCATCGCCACCGTCGGCCTCCAGTCGGTCGTGGGGTTGACCGGCATCACCCTGGCCTCCAACCTGGGGACGTTCGTGCTTTACGGCCTGGTCTGCGTCTGGACCATCGTGGCCTACAAGGACCGCAAGGACTTCAGCTTCCTCAAGCACGGGCTCATCCCGTTCCTGGGGCTGGCCTTGAACGTGCTGATGTGCTGGGGGGTCATCTACCTCTATACCATCGGTAACGCGGACTCCCAGAACGAGGCGCGCATCTGCTTCTATATCGCGGGGGGTTGGGCCCTGATTTACGGCCTGTGGGTCATGGCTTCCTCGGTGTTGAAGTCCCATGGGATGAAGACCATCTCGGCGATCATCCGGCCGGACTCGTTGGACAGCCTGGCGGACGCCTTGAACAAGGAACAATTGGTCCAGGGCATGACCGTCATCGAGGTGAAGGGCTTCGGCCGCACCAAGGGATCCAAAACCGACGATGAGCCCGTCAAGGTCAAGTTCCTGCCGAAGCTGAAGGTGGACGTGGTGGTCAACGAGTGGGACGTCCCGCACGTCGTGGAAGTCATGCAGAACGTCCTGAACACCGGCAACAAGGGCGACGGCAAGATCTTCGTGAGCAAGACGGATGAAACCATCCGGGTCCGGACCGGGGAGACAGGGGTCAGCGCGGTTTAATAAGCGGAAGAAGTTACCCGGGGCATCCAACCCCGGCGAACCCAGGGGCCGGCCCAGTGGCCGGCCCCTTTTTTATTTACTGCATCCTTTTGAATCTTGAACCGCAGGCATAGCCCGCGGTTTGACAGGAGGGTGACCCATTTGCCTCTGTCCCAGGACCAGCGGTCTTGGGATCACTTTGGGAAATGGGTTGCCGTTGATTACCTTTAGGAGGGTTTTACCTGTGAGTTGCTAAATGTTTAGCGGGCAACCCAATAATAAGGAAGTTAAACGTAACCCCTTGTTTATTTCTTCGATAGAAGAGTAATCTTAAATCCGGGCGAGCCTATACCAAGGCCCAGTGGTAGTCGCACGCCCCCAAAGGATATCGTTATGAGCGGGACCCCTAAATCCGAAAAGGACCTACGGACCCTGAAGCAAAAGGCCGACCGCCTCTTTCAGCGGGGTTCCGTCGCTTTGGCTTCAGCCCAGTTGGCCAACGCGAAGGTTTTCTTCGAGCAGGCCCTCGACGCCTATTCCTCGGACCCCGATTCCCCCGGCGCCGCCCGAAGCCTCCTGAATTTGGGGCGGGCGGTGGAACTCCTCGGGGATTACGACCGCGCCCGGGACCTCTACCAACAGAGCGTGGATCTCCATAGCCGCTTAAAGGACGACTCGGGAGTCGCCCGAAGCGAGGCCTTCCTGGGAAACATCGCCTGGGCCCAGGGCGTTTACGCGAAAGCCTCCGACCTGATGGGTAAGGCCCTCCAACATTACAATGGCGTGGGCGACCGGTCGGGCCAGGCCTGGGTGACGGACATGATGGCCAACCTCCAGCTGGCCCAAGGCCGTCCCACGGAGGCGGAAAAACTCCACCGCGCGGCCTATGCCCTGGCGTTGGAGATCGGCGACAATCCGGTGGGCCGGGCCTGGAATGACTTCCACTTGGCGGCCGTCGAGCTGGAACGCGGCGACCGGGAACAGGCCCAGGCCGGGTTCGAACGGGCGCTGGAAATATTCCACGGCCTGGGGGACATCCTGGGCGAAGTGGCCTGCTGCACCCACCTGGGCGAGATCGCCTGCGCCCGGAGGGATTTCGCGGCGGCGGAGCGATACATCCTCCATTCCCTCCGGCTCGCCCTCCCGACCGGCTGCAAGCCCCTGTTGATCGACGCCATGACCAGCCTCACCCGGCTCCTCATGGGCCGTGGCGAGAACGATAAGGCCCTGGGGATCCTGATGTTCGTCCTGTCCCACCCCAACTGCCGGCGCCAGACCAAGGACCGGATGGTGGCCTTGGCCAAGGCCTTGGAGGCCAACTTTTCCCAGAAGGAAATCGCCGGGGGCTTCGACTGGGCCAAGCATTTCACCCTGGAGGAAATGGCCTCCGCCTGGGTGAAGAACCTCTCGCCCGAACCGGTCCCCAAGGCCAAGGCCCGCAAAAAACCCAAGTCCTGACTTCCCTTCAACTATTTCGCCATCCTGTTATACTTCCCATGATTTGATCCACCCCGAGGGCGACCTGGTCCCAATAACAGCCGACCTTACCCAATACCACGGGGAAATGACCCGTGAATTGACGGATCGCCTCCTCCCCTTCTGGCTGGGAAACGTCCTCGATTTCAAATCAGGCGGCTTCAACGGGTCCGTCAGCGGCCGTGACGTCGTCGACCCGAAGGCCGACAAGGGCGTGATCCTGGCCACCCGCATCCTCTGGACCTTCTCACGGTCCTATCGCGCGGTGGGCCGCGCCGAATACCTTCGGGTCGCCGACTTGATGGCCCAATACATGCGTGACCACTTCCTGGATCGGGAGCATGGGGGCGTCTTCTGGCGGTTGGACCACCTGGGCAAGCCCCGGGATACCACGAAGCGGTTTTACGCCCAGGCCTTCGCGATCTACGCCCTTTCCGAATACTCCCGGGCCTCCGGCGATCCACAAGCCTTAGCGGAAGCGTGGGAGCTGTTTACCCTGGTGGAAAGGCACGGCAGGGACCCCGTCGAGGGAGGTTACCTCGACGCCCTGGGCCGCGACTGGAAGCCGACCGCCGATACCCGCCTGTCCGAGGTGGACCTCAACACCCCCAAGTCCATGAACACCAACCTCCATGTCCTGGAGGCCTACTCGGACCTCGCCCGGCACGAGTCGGCGGGGCCCGTCATCGAGGCCCTGGAGGGCCTCTTGGAGGTGTTCCTCCAGAAAATCATCCTTCCCAACAGCCATTTCGGGCTCTTTTTCGAAATGGACTGGAAGGAAGTCCTGGGCAACATCTCCTATGGCCATGACATAGAAGGAAGTTGGCTTTTGACCGAAGCCGCCGAGCGGACGGGCAATCAGGAAATTATAGTGAGGGTCCAATCCGCCGCCCTGGGGATGGCCCGGGCGGTGCTGGATCAAGGGGTGGACGCCCAGGGAGGCGTCCTGAACGAGCGGGAGGCCGGTGGGAAGTTGAAGCCGGGCAAGGAATGGTGGATGCAGGCGGAGGCGATGGTCGGCTTCTTCAACGCCTACCGATTGACCGGCCGGCGCGAATATCTCCAGGCCTCCCGGGCGGCTTGGGACTACAGCAAGAAATGGTTCCTGCGGCCGGACGGCGAATGGTATTCGGGCATCAATGACGCGGGCGTCCCGGACCTCAACCGCCCCGTTTCGGGGATCTGGAAGTGCCCCTACCACACGGCCCGGGCTTATATGGAGATCATGGAACGGATCGATGGGATGGCGTAGGTGGAAATAGGTCCGTTCAACGACCCGCCAGTCGACAGCAACAGTGCAACCCAAATCCACCGCAGAGACACGTCCCACGCTCAAATTCAAACTTCAATGACCGTGGGACTGGCCCGCCTCCATATCATGGAAAGCGGGCGGGACAGAGACTCAGTTAGGGAATATCACACCTGTCCTAAACAAATCAGACAACACCGATTCACCGCAGGCGCTTCGCGCCGCAGAGAACGCAGAAAGGCGGTGTAAACAACGGGAATTCCAACATCGGTTTTATCTGCAGAAGACATTCCGCTCGGTTCTTGTTCCGGGGGGGCTTTTTTATAGCCTTTTCAAAATCATGGTGATTTGCTGCGATCTCTGCGTCTCCGCGGTGAAAAAATGCCGTTTCTTGGACAGCAATGAGGGAATATAAACAAACAACATATGGGTTCACGGAGGAAAGCCACGGTTAGGAAACCGGGTCTCGCGCACAAACGATTACTGTGACTCGGTGCCTTCCTCACGATTTGGGTTTTCAGGTTTTAACCCTGTGACTCCGTGTCTCTGTGGTGGATATTGGTTTAAGCTTTTAGTTTCTTATTACGGCTTGACCAGGTACCGGCTGGAGGTGGAGGGTTCCGGCGAGGGGCCGGGCGAAGGGGCCGCCGAAGAAGCGGCCGGGGCGTTGGTGGAATGGGTCGGCAAGGGCTGGTTGCCCCGGATCATCTGGTACCCCTTCATGAGCTCGGGATCGTTGAACTCCAGGGTCCGGCGGTTGAAGTAGGCCCCGGCGTCCCACAGCATGGGGCACATCCCCATCCGGTAGCACTTCGAGGCGACCGACAGGGTATAGAGGCGCACGCTGTCCGGGTCTTTCTTGCTGGAGGCCCCGTATTCGCCCACGATGACCGGGATCCCCTCGTCGACGAAACGGGCCTTCACCTTGTTCATGTTGGTGTCGAGCTCATTCATGTCCGCTTCGGTCCCCCAGGTCATCCGCATCTTTCCCCAGCTCTCGTCCTTCTCCAACCCCGTGAAGGTGAAGGGCGTGTAGTAGTGGACGGACACGATGCAGTGCTTGGCCGGGTCCTTCGGCATGGTGTAATCAGGGTCGGTGGTCAGGTCGATGTCCGTGCAGTAACCGGCGATCAGGAGGTGGCGCTTGGCGTTCTTGCCCCCCGAGGCCCGCACGAGGTCCACGAAGGCCTGGTTGATGCCGTTCAGGATGCCGTAGGCTTGCCCCTTGTCGCCGGCCTTGCTCCATTGGTTCCAGACGTCGCCGAAACAGCCTTCCTCGTTCAGGGACTCGAAGACCAGGTTGCCGGGGGTGTCCTTGAAGTTGACGGCGATCTGCGACCAGATGCGCTTGTAGCGCTTCATGGATTCCTTGGGGTCGGTCGGGAAGCTCTTCCACCAACCGCTGTCCCAATGGATATTGACCACCACGATCAACCCGTCGGCGACGGCCCAATCCACGATCTGTTGGACCCGCGTCATCAGCGCCGGGTTGATGGTGTAGTCGGGGCCCATCAGGTTCGACCAGGCCACCGGGATCCGGATGGAATTGAACCCGGACGACTTGATCTTGTCGATCATTTCCTTCGTCGTCTCCGGGTTCCCCCAGGCCGTCTCGTATTGGCGGACTTGCGTCCCCTTGATCCAATCCCCACAGGCTTCCATCGTGTTGCCGAGGTTCCACCCGAGGCCCATTTGCTTGACGACCTGCATGGAGGTTTCGTTCTCAAGGTCCGCGCCGGCCGCCGGGGCGGCTTCCTTGGCGGAAAGCCCCAGGGGGACCAGGCCGGAGAAAACCGCCGCGAGGATGAGGACGAAGGCGAATCGGGTCTTAAGGGTTGGCACAGGAAGTCTCCTTGACCGGTTGTCATCAGGGATGGGGATGGGGGCCCGAAGGCCCCTCCAGCGTCATGATTCTACAAGACAGACCGCGTTTTTCGGGTGTTTCATGTCATCACCCATCATGCCGAGGTCGACGGCCTTTCACTTTCAACAGTGGAAAAGCAGACATATTTACCTCGATGGTCACAATGGCCACAATGGATCAAGCGCGTAAATCCATGGCATTATTCGGTTACCCCAAGGTTTTAAAACATCAAGCCATCGGGTCCATCGAGTCCATTGTGGTAAAGATGTGTTTATGCCGTTCTGGGTCCAAACCCCTCTATCGGTCAGGTCGCCGGGATCGTCCGAGCGTGGGTCAACAGTTGGAGGTTCCAAACCGACTCATGGTGCTCCTCGGGGTTTTGCCTATGGGCCACGCTGACCATGGTCGTGCCGGGCAGTTGGGTTTTCAGGGCCGCGTAAAGGCGAACCTGGGCGTCCTCGTCCAGCGCCGAGGTGGCCTCGTCCAGGAAGATCCAATCGGGCTTCTGGAGGAAAACCCTGGCCCAAGCCACCCGCTGTTGTTCCCCCACCGACAGCACCAGGGCCCAGTTGTCCGGGACCTGGAGCTGGCCCCTCAGGTGGTCCAACCGGCAGGTGGAAAGCACACGGGCCATTTCGGCTTCGGATACCTCGGCTTCGGGCTTGGGATAGGCGAACGCCGCCTTGAGGGTCCCGACCGGAAGGTAGGGCTTCTGCGGCATGACCATGACCTTGGCGTTTTCCGGAAGCGTCACCCGGCCCTCCGCGAAGGGCCAGATGCCGTAGAGGGCCCTGAACAGGGTGCTTTTTCCGCAACCCGACTGGCCGGAAATCAACAGGGAGTGTCCCTTCATGAACTCGAAATCGAGGGGCGTCGTCAAAGGTTGGGGGTTGCCGGGGACGGAAAGGGCGACCCTTTCCAGTCGGATGGAGCCTTGGGTGGTCGAATACCGTAGGACATTCTGGGCGGCCTGGTGCATCGCCTTCGTCCTTTCCACCTCCGCCTCGAACCCGTCCAAGCGCTCGACGACCGACCGCCAATAGGCCAGGGTGCCGTAGTTGTCCACCACCCAAGACAGGGCCTCCTTGACCTTGTCGAAGGCGTTGGAGATCTGCATCAGCACGCCCAGGGTGATGACCTTCGCGAAGAAACGGGGCGCCGCCACGACCAGCGGGAAGATCGAGGCGATCTGGTCGTAACCGATCGTGAAGAATCCCAGGTGCATGTTCTTGCGGATGATGCCCCGGAAGTTGGAATAGACGTAGCTGAAATGGCCCTTGAGCCCCGCCTGCTCAACGGCCTCGCCGTCGCTCAGGGCCACGCTCTCGCCGTTTTCCCTCAGGCGTACCAAGCCGAAGCGGAAGTTGGCCTCCACCAGCTGTTGGCGGTAGTTGAGGGCGATCAAGGGGCGGCCGATGCGGTGGGTGATCCAGGTGGCTGCCGAGGCGTAGAGGAGGCAGACCCAGGCCATGTAACCCGGCAGGGGGAAGGACCTGCCCCCGCCCAGGGGGATGTCGAGGGGCCCCGAAAGGGTCCAGAGGATGCCGATGAAGGACGCCAGGGTGACCACCTGGTTCAACAACCCGGTCGAGAGGCCGATGCTGTTGTTGACGAAATCGCGGACGTCCTCCGAAATGCGCTGGTCGGGGTTGTCCGTGGTCTTGTCCGACAGTTGCCAGAGGTAATGGCTCTTCTCGGACATCCACTGCTCCAGGAAGCGGTGGGTCATCCACTTCCGCCAGCGGTTCTGGAGCGTCTGGGTGATGAACTGGCGGTAGACCCAGATCAGGATGGCCGCGGCCGCGAGGCCGCAGAAGTAAAGGATCAGGGACCAGAACGCCTTCTCATCCAGCTTTTGGACGGCGTCGTAGAATTTCTGGTACCAGGTGTTGACCTTCACGATCAGGTAGACCCAGGCCAGGTTCAGGGCCACGACCAAAAGGAGCATGCCCCGCGCGGCCCAGCGTTCCTCCGAGAACCAATAGGGCTTGGACAGCCTCCAGAACCCGCCGAGCAGTTGGCGTTTGGAATAGGTCGATCCGAACGGGTTTTCCGTTTGGACATCCATGGGTCACCCCTTGAGGTCGGGAAATGGTGAGGAATGCGCGTCATTTTACTGGATGCGGATGGGACTTTTATGCTTAGCGGCCCTGGAAATTCGACCCCGATCCCGGGGTTTAGGTCCCTAAAAGCGCACCTCATCATAGATAACGCAAGGCCGGATTATACCGGCAACGAGACCGACAACAGGTCGTAGCCGACCTTCGTGTAATGGTAACCGTGGTCGTCCAGGAGCCGCTTGCACCGCCCCAGTTCCTGTTTCGTCATGTTGACGATCTCCAGGTTGATGATCTTGGGCCGGAAGCGCCTGAAGTCCAATTGGTTCAAAATGGGAAAATCGTATCCCTCGGTATCCATTTGAAGGACCTGCAACTCCGTGACGTTGTGCTTGGCCAACAGGTCGGGCAGGGTCAGGCAAGCGACGGTTTCTTGGACCAGGTGGGGCTTCATTTCGTCGTTCCCCAGGTCACTGCGATCCAAATGGAAGGAGGAAGCCTGCAGGGCCCATGGGTGGAGTTTCATATCCCGGACGGTTTGGGTTGGAACGCGGTACATGGTGCCGGGCCCGGTTTTGTCGGTGATCGCGGCGTTCTCGAAGGCCAGGCCCTCCACCCCCGCGTAGGTCTTCTGGAGGGTCTCGAAGTGGTCCCGGATCGGTTCCACTAAGAGGCCGCGCCAGCCATACTTGAGGACCAGGTCGTGGATCGGGTCGTCGGTGACCCCATCCATCGCGCCGATCTGGACAAAGAAGACCTTCACGCCCGTTTCATGGAGTTTCCCGGCGAAATAATCCAGGTTCAACCAGGGCATGGGCGGGAGTCCCTTTTGGAGGAATTTCGAGGTGTCGTGGATGAATGTCGGGAATGGACCGACCAAACCCCCGTATCAGGATTCCATCATAAGGGC
>Ga0265334_10000732_pt1 | contig 16475 bp, 13 predicted proteins | sample 42023metaG_FD_192442 | JGI IMG/M metagenome (GOLD analysis project Ga0265334, IMG submission 192442) | Rhizosphere microbial communities from Carex aquatilis grown in University of Washington, Seatle, WA, United States - 4-20-23 metaG | ecosystem: Host-associated > Plants > Roots > Rhizosphere... | reverse complement strand
GTGGCTGCTCCCGTAGTGGTGCTCGCCGCAGCCGGCGGCCCACGCGGGGTCGCGACCGACATATCCAACACCGACATCCAGGCCGCCGTGAAGAAGACGGCGACCGCACCCGTGAGCGATCAGCAGCTGAAGGTCGTGAGCATCGCCAACGAATACAATGTCGGCGTCGGCGTGGTGCATCGCGCCAAGACTGAGGGGCGCGACATCGGCGGCGGCATCGAGCACAGCCAAATCGCCGAAATCTATCACATCATCTCCGGCAACGGCACGCTGGTGACCGGCGGCACCATCGAGAACCCGAAGGACACGCCCGCGGACAGTCCCGTGGTGACCACGCTCAACGGTCCGAGTACGGGCGGGGGCAAGGTGACCGGAGGCAAGAGCCGGAAACTCGGGCCGGGCGATGTGGTCATCATTCCGCCCAACACGCCGCACTGGTGGACGGAGATCACCGGCGATCAGATCGTTTACCTCGTCGTCCGCGTGGATCCGCACAAGGTGCTGCCGGCGGGATATGTGCTGAAGTAACGCTTCACCCGACGGGCAGAGTGCCATTCCAGCGCAGGGCTTCGCGCATCAGCTCGGCGGTGGTGGCGACCTTCATTTTTTCCTTCATGCGGGCGCAGTAGGTGTGGACCGTCTTGATGTTGACGTCGAGTTGCTTGGCGATTTCGGTGATCTCGTAGCCTTGGCCAAGGAGCTTGAAGACTTCCAGTTCGCGGTCCGAAAGCTGCGCGATGGGGGGAACGTGGGGCGCATCGGACGACACCACCTTGCGGACCAGGTGCTCCGTCATCTTCTTGCTGAGGTAGAGATTGCCCTTCAGCACCTCGTGGATCGCATCGATGATGTTCTTCGTGGTCTCGCGCTTCATGATGTACCCGCGTGCGCCCGCCCGGATGCAGCGTTCGGCATAGACCTGCTCGTCATGCATCGAGAGTACGATCATCGCGACCTTGGGGTGGGCGGAGCGGATAGCCTGTATGAGATTCAGCCCCGAATTGCTGCCGAGCGACAGATCGACGATCGCAAGATCGGGGTCCAATTCCGACGTCGCCTTGAGCGCACCCTCGGCGTCTTCAGCCTCCCCGCAGACGGTCAGGTCGGGATTGCGCTCGATCAGATTGGCGAGCCATTCCCGCACCAGCGGATGATCGTCGACGATGAGGATACGGGCTTTGTCCGGAATCATTGCGCGGCGTCCCTCAAAAGCGGCGAGCAAGGGACCCCGGTTCCGTTCCAGAACGTGAACCGAACCAGTGCTGCAACCTTAACGGGTCTGGCCGGAGGGGTGAGGAAATCGAGTGAGCGCGCAACCATTTGGGCGACAATTACACGGTTTTGCCGCCCCCGGTAAACAACGCTTTGGCCGCAGGTTCCCGGTGCTTACAGTCCGGCACAAGCTTGCGCAGTTTCGGCACACTTTCGGTGCACTCGCACCCGAAATTGCATCTTGTATGCGTGTGGCGAATCATGGCCGATCTGGCGAATCTCACGCCCGAAAAGCGTGCCGACTATTACCGTGAACTGGCTATGACTGCCCGTAGGGATGCGGAGCTGTCGGATAGCCCCATTCGCGACTTCTATGGCGCCCTTGCGGAGCATTGGGAGAAGCTCGCCCTTGCCGTGACGGGTGAGATCTGGCGCGATTTATCGACGCCGTTCTAACGCGCTCGGCCCGGAGGAGGGGAATGGACACATGGACGAGGCGCCCCGGCCATCCCTTTGGGAGCGCATAGCCGGCTGGACAGCGCTTGGCTGCATCGGTCTGGGGTTCCTGCTGAGCCTCAGCGCGCGCGCAGCGCCGCCGGGCATGCGGCTCTATGAAACCTCGGCCGGGCTGGCGCTCGTCATCGGTCCGGTCCTGTGGATGTCCGCCAGGGCAAAATCCAGGGCCAAGCGCGACCCCGAATTCGCGAGGAAATTGGCGCAGAGCCAAGCGAGGGTGCCGGAAATGCGCCGGCGCGTCTGGCGCCGGGCGGCATTGCAGATCGGCATCGCGATCGCCGGTTTGGCCCTCCTTTATTTCTACACGGCATTCAAGCGCGCGTTCGGCGGCCCGTGACAGCCCCACCTTCAGGCGATGACAAAGGGCGCTGGGGACGAGTAAATTATGGAGAAATCGCACGTGCGCCCAAACCGGGGATTCGCTTCATGCGCTGGACCAAGTTGTTTCGCACGTCGAGTTTCAAGCTCGCTTTGCTTTATGCAAGCTTCTTCATCGCTTCCGTGCTGGTTCTCTACGGCGTGATCTACTGGTTCGCCACCGATTACGCGGCCCAGGACGAAACCAATGAGATCGCCGAAGAATTCGCCGCCATTCAGGACGAGGCGGGGCTGGCCGGCGACGCAAGACTGCCCCAGATCATCGAAAATCACCTGCGCGCCCGCCGCGATGTGCGCGCCGTCTATCTCTTGAAGGACGCCTCGGGCCGGAAGATCGCGGGCAATATCGATTCGATGAAATCGACGATCGGACCGATGATGATTCGCGTTCCCCTGGACGGGCAGATATTCGACGTGCGTGCGCGCGGCTATCAGCTGGCGCGGGGGGAATATCTATTGGTCGGACAGGATACCTCCGTCCTGCGCCAGATGCGGATCGTAATCGCGCGCGCCTTCGGCATCGGTCTCCTGATCACGTTCCTGCTGGCGATTCCATGCGGCGCCATCATCAGCCGTACCGCGCTGAAGCGGGTCGAAGTGGTGAGCCGCACGGCCCGCGCCATCATGGAGGGAGATCTGTCCAACCGCGTCCCGACCCGCGGCACGGAGGACGAGTTCGATGAACTCGCGGGCAGCGTCAACGCCATGCTCGATCGCATCGAAGAACTGATGAGTACGATCACCCAGGCCACGAACGACATCGCTCACGATCTCCGAACGCCGCTGACGCGATTGCGGCAGCGCTTGGAATATGCGCGCCGGCGCGGGACCACCGTCGAGGAGTTGCAGGATGCGCTCGAGCATTCGATCGCGCAGACCGATTCTATTCTGGAGACCTTTGGCGCCTTGCTCCGCATCGCGCAGATCGGGGCGAGCGGCCCAGGCGCTGCCAAGGGCGTGGTCAATGTGTCGAAGCTTCTGACCGGGATTGTCGATGATTTCGCGCCGGCGGCCGAAGATCGCGGGCAACGGCTGATTTCGGAGGTCGAACCTGGAATCAACCTCCCCGGCGATCCGGAATTGCTGACGCAATTGGTGGTCAATCTGGTGGACAACGCGATTCGCCATACCCCGGCGGGCGCGCGGATTTCGGTGAATGCCAGATCGGTCGCCGGAAACCTCGAATTGCAGGTTGCCGATACGGGGCCGGGAATTCCCGAGAGCGAATGGAACAAAGTGCTGCGGCCGTTCTATCGGCTTGAAACCAGCCGTACGACCGAAGGCAGCGGATTGGGTTTGAGTCTGGTGGCCGCGATTGCGCAGCGCCACGCGGCAAAGCTTGTCTTCGCCGACAATCGGCCCGGTTTGCGGGTGTCGGTGCTGTTCCCCGCCGCCGCGTGAGGTTCGCGTTGGCGGCCCTGGCGCGGCGCGCAAACGACCCTAATCCGGCGCGCGCAGGCAATATCCGGCGCCCCTGACCGTATGAATGAGTTCCGGCGCGTAGCCGTTGTCGATCTTGGTCCGCAGGCGGCTCAGATGGGATTCGACAATGTTGGTGCGGGGGTCGAAATGATAATTCCAGACGTTCTGGAGCAGCATGGTCCTGGTCACCACTTGGCCGGCATGGCGCATGAGATATTCGAGCAGCCGGAATTCGCGCGGCTGCAGGTGAATCTCCCGCCCGCCCCGCTTGACCACCCGCTCACGAATATTGAGTTCCAGATCGGCCACCTTGAAGCGCGTCTCCTCGGCGATCCGCGCCGGCCTGCGCGCGAGCGCCTTCAGCCGCGCGATCAACTCGGAAAACGCAAACGGCTTCACCAGATAGTCGTCGCCGCCGGCGTTCAGGCCCGCCACCCGGTCGTTGATCCCCGACATCGTCGTCAGGAAAAGAACCGGCGTATCGTTCCCGCCGGCGCGCACGGTCTTCACCATGCTCAAGCCGTCAAGCTCGGGCAGCATCCGGTCGACGATGAGAACCTCAAACGTCTCCGTCATCGCAAATAAGAGGCCCTCGCGCCCATGCTTCGCACGGGTCACGACATGCCCTTCTTCCTCAAGGCCGCCAATCAGGTAAGCGGCGGTCTCAGCATCGTCCTCCACGAGAAGAACCCGCAATGCAGGCCTCGCAATTGCTGTGGTTGGTCAAGGGAACCATGATGCGGCCGGATATCCGAAGCAATGGATTGATAAGCCGCCCCGGGGAACATTGCGAAATCACAATATTTGACGAACCGAGCCCGGCAGCGCGAGCCGATACCGCTCGGAACGGCCTTTGCCGGTTCCAATCGCCGCGCGCTGACGATCCGGACCCCGCCATCGGGGCCTGACCGGAAACGTAATCTGAGCGCCGCGGCGCCGCTTTCGGAGGGCATAACCGCGAGGCGCCAATTACAAAAGCATAGGCAAATTCTGTCCCGGATTGGCGGCCACGGCGCGGTCTGCGATGTCCGCGGGTTGCCTATATCCAACGCGGCGGCGCGTTACCGCTGCCGATGAATCCCGCCGATACAGCATGATGGCATTTACATACGCGTGTTTCATTCAAAGGAAGACCCGGATTGAGGGAATCCGGGTCTCAAGAAGGCGGCGTCCAGGGGTTCCGGCCAGATCCGGAGGGCCACCGCCAATTAGCAAACTACGCTGAAAAAATTACATGTACCTGTCCAGGAAGTGACCAAACCGGCTTTTGTATGCAGGTTGGCAAATCCCAATGTTACAGTAATCGAACCACAACAACGCGATACAAAAAATTCCTCTATATTTTTTCGCAACATGGCTCGATTTCAAAGGATGTCGTCTATGAAGACTAGACTCCTTGTCGGCATTTTGTTGTCAGCGATTCTCTCCTCTGCCGCGTTCGGCGCGGACACGAACTATAGAATTACAAATCGCATCAAAGTGCCGGATGGCGGATTCGATTACGCCACGTTCGACGCGGCGACCGGCCGCGTCTTGATGGCGCGCACCGATTTCACCACTGTGATCGATGCAAAGACCGGCGCTGTCTCGCAACTCGCGAGCGCGGCCCGCGCGCATATGGCATTGCCGGTTCCGGGCACCAATCTGCTTGCGCTGCCGCGGCGCGAAGGCGACATTCGCATTGTCGACAAGACAACGGACAGCGTACTCGCCGACGTACCAGGCCAAAAGAATCCCGACGGCGCTGCTTACGATCCCTCGACCAAGCTTGTGTTTGCGATGAATCACGACAGTGGAGAAGCAACGCTGGTCGATCCCGTCGCCAAAAAGGCGGTTGCTACGATTATGGTCGGCGGCACCCTGGAATTTCCGACCGCGGATGGCGAAGGAAAAGTGTTCGTCAATGTGACTTCGGTGCCGGAAATCGCCGTCATCGATGCCAGGAGCAAAACCGTCATCGCCCGTTACAAGCTTGAAGGCTGCCGGGGCGCTTCCGGTCTTGCGTATGCGACACAGGCCAAACTGCTGATTTCGTCCTGCGGCAACGGCATGGCAAAGGTGCTCGATGCCGCAACCGGCAAGGAAGTGGCGTCCCTGCCGATCAAGGCAGGTCCCGACGCGGTGATCTATGACCCGGCGCGCAAGCTCGCCTTCATTCCGTGCGGCGGCGCAGGCGTCCTGGAAATCATTTCCGTTGCCGATGCCGCTCATGTCGCCATCGTGCAAGAGCTGCCGACCCAGGCGGGATCTCGCACCGGCACACTCGATCCTCAGACGGGCCGCCTCTATCTGATGGCGTCCCAACCCGATCCGACAGGCGCACCCGGTCCGGGGGGACGGGGTATCGCACGCGTGCCGGGAACATATGAAGTGCTGGTTGTCAGTCCCTAGGGACATCAACCGAATGACGCCGGATTAAAAGAGCGTCGCCGAGTACAGGTGAGTAAACGCTTGGTCTGACGCGCGTGGATCCGAGGGGAAGCAAGGTCCGCACGCACCGTTCAGTAGGGGACTCCGGCCTCAACTTGGGGCGTGCCGATCAATCGGCACGGGGGAGCGACTATGAATCCGACAACGAGCAAATTCGCGGCTCTTATGGGATCCGCGTCACTTATTACATTGATCAGTGCCCTTCCAGCGCAGGCGCAGCAGATGACGGCGCAAGCGCAGATGGCACAGGGACAGCCCGAAGCGGCGCCCGAGCAGGTCCTGATTACCGGATCGCTGATTCACGGCGCTGCCGCGGTCGGCGTGCCGGTGACCAATCTGGGCTCTCAGGATTTCACCGAGACCGGCAACGTCACCATCGGCGACCTGTTCCGCACCGTCCCTTCTGCCAACGTTGCGCCCGGGCCATCGGCGGTCAATTCCGGCGGCCATCAGGAACGCGAGACGCGCGTCAATATCCGCGGCCTCGACCAGACCGGTCCACGCACATTGTTGATGATCGATGGTGTGCGGTTTCCGCCGCAGGCCGACGGCATTTGCGCGGTCGATCCCTCGATCATTCCTGCGCTCGCATTGGACCGCGTGGACATTCTCGCCGACGGCGCATCTGCCACCTACGGCTCCGACGCCATCGCCGGTGTGATCAATGTGGTGCTCAAGCGCGGTTATGACGGCGCGGTGACTTTGCTGCATTTCCAGGCGCCCGATAATGGCGGCCTTCAATATCAAGCGTCCCAGCTATATGGCCGCACCTGGGATGGCGGCGATATCACCTTGACTTACGAATGGATCGACGAGGGACACGTCGCCGGCAACGCCCATTCGAAATACACCATGAACTACACGCCCTGGGGGCTGGATAATGCGATCCCCCTCGCTTCCTCCATTCCCGGCACGATTTCGACCGGCGCGCCGTCAAGCAGCACCATAGCTTGCACCAATTGCTGGGCCATCCCTCATGGCGTCGGAGCCAATTTCCCCGGCGGTCTCGGCCCGACGAATCCTTCCAGCGCCTCGACGATCAACTGGGCGACGTTCGCCGCCAATGCGGCAAATAAAGGAACCCAAAACGTCATCGATCCGCTAAAGGAAGCCTGGGAACTCGCTGCGGAACAGAAGAATTCCTTTGCCTCCACCTTCGATCAGAGGCTGGCGCCCGGCATCTCCTTTTTCGCGAGCGGTTTCTATAGCAATCGCCGGGTGGAGGAAATCGCTCCGGCCGTTCAAGGTCAGGGTGTCACGAACACCATCAAGACCTTCGTCGTGCCCACGACCAATCCCTATTATCCCACCAACGCTCCGAGCAATTTGCGCGTCTCCTACGATTTTGCGCGCGAGCTTCCGCCTACCATTCCGGCGTTCGAACTGTCGTATCGTTATGAGTTCGGTTTGAACCTGGACCTGCCGGGAGGCTGGAACGGGCAGCTCTTTGATTCCCGCAGTTATGAGTCCAATGTTTATACGATCAACACGGTCAACGATAACGCCGTCAACGTCGCATTGGGAACTCCCACGGGTGGCGTCACCAAACCCGCCGGCATCCCCTATCTAAACCTGTTCTGCGATGTGACCCAGTTCCAGTGCAATTCGCCCGCAACGCTGGCCTACTTACAAGCCCAGCGCTATTTGGGCGACAAATACAGCATCGAGGAGAAGGGCGCGCGTTTCGACGGCCCGCTGTTCGACCTTCCCGCAGGCCAGGTCAAGGCAGCGGTCGGCGGTACCTACGAGTCGGATAATGTGCTTGGGTTCACCGGCAACAATTCCGGGTCACCGGCCGGTACGCCCCTGTCGATCATCAACGATTCGGAGCCCTACTCGGTCTGGGCGGGCTACACCCAGGTCGATGTCCCGGTGTTCGGTGACAATTTCAACCTCCCGCTGTTCCGCAAGCTCGATCTGGAACTCTCATGGCGGCATGACCAGTATAATGGCACGCTGAAAGGCGGCACCAGCAATCCCAAGCTGGCCTTCACGTGGCTGGTGGACGATATGATCGGCGCCACCATCCGCGGCTCTTGGGGAACCTCATTCCGTTTCGCCAATGCCGGCGAATATTCGACGGTACTCAGCGACGCCAACGACTCCTTTAACCTCCCCAGCCAAGGGACTCTGCACGTTACATGTTCCGGCGCAGCGCCGACTCCGGGCAGCGCCGGGGCGGCGCTGTTTGCCGCCGGATTTGGCTGCAATTCGACGCCTGCCGGCATCTCCTGGGGTGGCGGGCCGCATCCCGAATTGCGCAGCTATGTCGACGCCACCACCGGACAGACCGCATCGCGCGAGGGCGGCTTGGCGCTTCCCCCTGAGAAGTCGATCAATTACAGCGTCGGTTTCGAACTGGCGCCGCAGATCGCAGCCTTGCGAGGCCTGGATATCCAGGCGACCTGGTACAGCGTAAAGGTCAATGGAACGCTGTTGGGTTTCAATACGACAACAGACAATACCATCGCCGACCCGCTGCAACGGTTCCACGTCATCCTGCCGAGCGATCTCGGTTGCCCGGTGGCGGCGAATGCAAATCCGACGTCTTGCGCACCGTTCGAAAAAATGGCGCTGTCCGGTTTACTCGATCGCAATAACGCTGTGGGTCCCAGCGCCCTTACCAGCATCTATTGGATCAGCGATGCCAGTACCGCCTCGACAGGCTTCCTCAAAGTCGATGGGGTCGACTGGAATGCCAGCTACGATCTCGACCTGGGCGACCTCGGCGCCTGGAACACCGGCATCACCGGCACCTACTACCTGCACCGCTATAACGCGACGATCAACGGCGGCACGGTCGTCGATCTTTTCCATCAGAACATACAAGGGGCGGGAGGCATTCCGCAGAACGGCGTGGAAACGCTGCCCCGGATGATCTACCGGGCGCGGCTGGGCTGGAGCAACGGTCCTTGGACCGCTACCGGGTTCGTGAATTATATCGGCCATTATTACGCGCCGTGGCCCGTTCCGCCCAACGTCAACAACCAGTGCACGGCCGCGGGCGGCACGACGGGAGGCGGCACGTTCCCCTGCTCCATCAGCAATTGGAGCAACATCGAGCCCTCCTGGTACACGTTCGATTTGTCGCTCGGCTACAACACCGGCGACATGCCGGCCAACGAATATCTCAAAAACATCACCCTTCAGCTTACCATCCAAAACCTCATGGGGATTCACTCGCCCTTCGAGTATGGCCCCAGCACCAGCACGCGTAGTATTTCCGGTTACGACATCCTGAAGCCCGATACCGGGCGCGTTGTCGGCGTCACTGTGCTCAAGAACTGGTAGCGGTTTCTCCGGTGGCCGGCGATCGAGCAACATCGCTCGCGCCGGCCATTTGTTGCTCATCCGGCGACATCTCGAAGGGCGACCCGGCTCGAATGTACTCACTGATGCAGCCCAACATCACAGGTGGCGGAATGAGACATCGCAGTTCGTTCAATCATGGGCGCGAAGGCCGATGCTGATACGCATTCCCGCCGTGCTGACACCCGAGCAAGTACAGGCATGCCGCCACGAGCTGGAAAGGACGGAGTGGCTCGACGGCAAGGCGACAGCCGGGCCTCTGACCAAAGCGGTAAAAAACAACATGCAACTGCCGGCGTCCCATCCGGTAGGCCGCCGGTTGAGCGGGATGATCCTGGAAGCGTTGAATAAGAACAAATTGTTCATCAGGGCAGCCCTGCCGCTCAAGATCGTTCCGCCCTGCTTCAACCGCTACGCCGGCGGGCAGGCCTATGGCGATCACGTCGATGCCACTGTCCAGCATACCTGGGGTACGGCCGAACGCGTCCGCAGCGATCTTTCGGCCACGCTGTTCCTCACATCTCCGGATGATTATGACGGCGGCGAGCTAGCGATTCTCGACGAGTTCGGCGAACGCACAGTCAAGCTGCCGGCGGGCGATCTCGTTCTTTATCCCGCGACCAGCGTACATCACGTCACGCCGGTTACGCGGGGTGTGCGGCTCGCGGCGTTCTTCTGGATGCAAAGCATGGTCCGGGAGGACGCCAAGCGCTCCCTTTTGTTCGAACTTGGAACCGTTCTGCAGCAATTCGAGCAGGCCGTTCCAGAACATGCGGGCATCGTCCGGCTGACAGGCGTATACTTCAACCTGTTCCGCATGTGGACCGATACGTAAGGACGCGGGAACGCGCTCCGGGCTCTTTCGAGCGAGGTGACGGACATGAGGATTTCTCAGCTTCGGCTCAAGCGCCTGTTTCGTGCCGCCGGTGTTCTTCTGGCAGTTGCGGCTTCATCGCCGCCCGCTGTCGCGGCTCAGCAGGCCAAACAGCAGGTCGACCTGAAGCTGGTGCTTGCGATGGATGTTTCCGGCAGCATCGACAACGACGAACTCTTCCTCGAACGCGAGGGCACCGCGGACGCCTTTCTCGACCTCGAAGTCATCAAGGCGATTCAGTCGGGTTCGACCGGGCGCATCGCCGTGTCCGTGGTGGATTTCTCCAGCGACCCCTACAACAGAATCGTCGTGGACTGGCACGTCGTCAGCGACCGGCCGAGCGCGGCGGCCTTTGCCGATATCATCCGCAAAATTCCGCGCACGCTCGGACACCGCACCTCCATCAGCAGCGTCCTTGAACTCGGATCGACGCTGCTCGAGAGCAGCGACAAGGACATCACCGCCACGCGCAAGGTGATCGACGTTTCGGGCGATGGCGCGAACAATGCCGGCGCTCACATGACGCCCGTGCATGACAGAGTGGTGGCGAGCGGCATCATCATTAACGGCCTGCCGGTGATGGACCCACAGGCGAACGGCTTCTACCCCGATCTGGACAAATACTATGCCGCCTGCGTTGCGGGCGGCCGGGGCTCGTTCGTCGTGGTGGTCCGCAATTATCGCGATTATAGTCTTGGCATGCGACGCAAGCTCGTGCTGGAAATTTCGCAGAACGATGCGCCGGTCAAGGCGGCACGCCTTGCCCCGCCGCGCGCGCGCCTTTTGACGCCGGTTGCGGCGGCACCCGCGCCGCGCCTTCCCAACACCCTCGCCCCGCAGATTTTGCCTTCGGGTCCCAACGAATTCTCCAAGCAATGCGACAATGTCTCGGGCCCCTTCAGCTTCGGCAATTTCTAGGCCGAGGGTGTGACGGCCCTCGCCATGTGCAACTCGTCGCGCTGAATCTGGCCGTCGCGGAAAACGATCACGCGCTTGGCGAAATCGGCGACGTCGGGTTCATGCGTCACCATGACGATGGTCAGTCCCCGTTCGTTCAGCCCGCGCAGGATCTCCATGATTTCGACAGATGTCACGCTGTCGAGGCTCCCGGTCGGCTCGTCGGCCAGCAGAATAGAGGGCCGGTTCACCAGCGCGCGGGCAATTGCCACACGCTGCTGTTGTCCGCCCGACATCTGCGAGGGGTAATGGTCCTTGCGCCCGGCGAGGCCGACCATGGCAAGCGCCTCTGACGCACGTTTGATGCCCTCCTGCCGGTTCATGCGCGTGTACAGCGTCGGCAACGCGACGTTCTCCAGCGCCGTGGTTCGCGGGATCAAATTGTAGTTCTGGAACACGAAGCCGAGCATGCGATTGCGGATGCCGGCGAGACTCTTCTTGTCCAGCTGCGAGACGTCGGAGCCGCTCAGGACGTAGCGTCCGGAACTCGGGGAATCGAGGCAGCCGATGATATTCATCAGGGTCGATTTCCCGCTGCCGCTCGCCCCCATCACGGCGACGAATTCACCGGCATGAACCTCGATGCTGACACCGCGCAGGGCGTGCACCCGTGTCTCGCCCATGTCGTAATATTTGTGAATGTCTTCGATACGAAGGATCGGTTGCGCCGAAGCCCCTGATTCCGGCTTCACCGCGGCGGACCTGCGGCGCCGGGCTTGGCGTCAAGCGCCGCGGTAATGACGTTGTCGTCTTCCTTCAAGCTCCCCGAAACGACCCTCATGACTTCCGTGTAGGCGTGGTCGGTGATGCCGAGCGCGACCTGCGCGGATTCGATCGTCTTGTCGGGCTTGAGCTTCCAGACGGTTGCAACCTCGCCGCCGCCTTGAATCACCGCAGCCGGTATTGCGGCTGAAGTTCCGGCTTTGGCCGCTTCCTGCGGCGAAGGACGAAAACGCAGCGCCGTGTTCGGGACCTTCAGGGCACCGTCGGCGGCTGCCACCGGAATGGTCACATAGGCGGTCATGCCGGGAAACAGCTTCATATCGGGGTTTTCGAAGTCGATGATGGTGTCGTAGGTCACCACGTTCTGCACCGTGGTCGCGTTCATGCGCTTCTGGCTGACGACACCGCGAAAAACGTCCTTGGGAAACGCATCGACCTTGAACGTGACCTTCTGACCCAGCCTGATGCGTCCGACGTCGGATTCATCGGTCTTGGCATAGAGCTGCATCTTGGTCAGGTCTTGGGCGATGTTGAAAATCGTCGGCGCCTGCAGCGAAGCGGCGACGGTCTGTCCGACATCCACATTTCGCGCCACCACGATTCCATCGATCGGCGAACGAATCGTCGTGTAATCGAGATTGGTGCGCGCCACGGAAACGGCTGCTTCCTTCTGCTTCACCTGTGCCTGGGCCTGGGCGACGGCGGCGTTCTCGGCTGCGACTCCGGATTTCGCGACTTCGTAATTGGCCTGCGCAAGCTCGGCTGCCTGTTGCGATTGCGCGCCCGATTTCACCAGCGCCGATTGCCGTCTGAAATCGGCGTCGGTCTGGACCAGGGTCGCTTTTGCCTTTTCAAGATTGGACTCGACGGCAACGACATTGGCCCTGGCGTTCTCCAGGTCCGCGACCGCTTGTTGCAAAGCGCCCTGGAACAGGGAGGGATCGATCAGCGCTACGATATCGCCGCGATGGACGCGGGAATTGAAATCGACATTGAGCTTGGCGATGGTGCCGGAAACCTGCGAGCCCACTTGCACGGTGACGACGGCATTGATCACGCCGGTCGCGTCGACATCGTCATGGACGTCGCCGCGCTCGACTTTCGCGGTGATATACCGCACCTGATCCCCGCCGCCGAGATCGAACGCCGCGATGATCCCGCCCGCGAGCAGCAGGCCAAGAACCGCCAGCCATTTGAGATTGATCCCGAGCACGGTCATCGCGCGATCATTCGTAGCGCAAGGCCTCGATCGGGTTGAGCAGGGACGCCTTGCGTGCCGGATAATATCCGAAGAACACGCCCACGCCGACCGAGAACAGGACCGCGATCAGTATGGAATCGGGCGACATCGGCATGGACCATCCGAAGCTGCGCCCGATCAGCACCGATCCCACGAGGCCGAGAATGACGCCAGCAGCACCGCCAATGAGGCTCAGCATCACCGATTCGCCCAGGAATTGGAGACGGATCGCGCCTTCGGTCGCGCCGACGGCCACGCGCACGCCGATTTCGCGCGTCCGCTCGGTGACGGAGACAAGCATCACGTTCATGATGCCGATCCCACCCACGAGCAAGGAAATGGACGCAATCGCAATCAACAGAATGGTCAATGTACGGCTGGCGGCGAGCTGCGCCTGGATGATGTCCTCGGGATTGCGGATGTTGAAATCGTCGTCTTCTTCGGGCCGCAGATGATGGCGGTCCCGCAGGATGGCCGCCGCCTGCCGGCCGGCAAGCTTCACCACGTCGGCCGAAACCGCAGAACCCAGAATATCGTCGATCCAGATGACCCCTTTGAGCTTCTTCATTGCGGTCGTGTAGGGGACCATCAGGGTGTCGTCCTGGTCCTGGCCGGAAAGTGCAACACCTTTGGCTTGCAGCGTGCCCACGACCTTGCACGGCATTCCCTTTACGCGGATGACCTTGCCGATGGGATCGTCGCCGCCGAACAATTGTTCGCGGACGGTGCGCCCGATCACACAGACATCGGCCGCGCGCTCCACGTCTTCCTCAGAGAAGAACGCGCCCTGATCCACCTCCCAGCGCTTGATGTCGAAATATTCCGGCGCCACACCGCGAAAGGACGTGTACCAATTCTGGTTGTTGTAGATCACCTGGGTCTGGGCATCGACATGGGGCGATACGCTGGTGATGACCGGTATCTGGTTCTTGATCGCCATGGCGTCGGCCAGTGTCAGTGTCGGGGTCCCATGGGTTCCCGTGCGCACGCCGTTCACCGCGCGGCCGCCCGCCTCTATCCAGACGAGATTGTTGCCAAGATTGTCGAGCTGCTTCTGCACCTCGCTTTGCCCTGCCCGCCCGATGGCCACGACGCAGATGACGGCGGCGATTCCGATGGTGATGCCCAACACCGTCAGAAGGCTTCGCGTCTTGTTTCGCAGAAGCGCCCAAAGAGCCGATCTCAGCAGCGCCGAATGATTCATCGAACCCTTCTGCGCCGCTCTACTTTCCCACCACCAGAATCGAGAACGAACCGGGGATCATGGGATTGGGATTGCCCTGCCCTCCGCCCGGCGGGCGCGGCGGGGCGGGCGGAAACTCCGCTCCCATCAGCAAGATGTGGTTCGTCTTGGCATCCAAGGTGAGGGTCTTGGCGCTCGGTATGGTTTGCAGGGTCTGCTCCACCACGAAATCGGTCGGGCTTTTTTCCTTCACGATGGTGAGCGTCCCATCGGTCTGGGAGCTGAAGGCTTCCATGGTATTCGGGTTGAACACCGCGCCGTCCGTGCCTCTGCCGAGCGGCAGGCTCGCGAGGATCTTGCCGTTGTCGGCGCTCAGCACGACCATATTCTGCGGATTACGGCAGGCGGCAAAAAGGATGCGATTCTTCACGTCCATCGCAAGACCCGCGCAGGTGCCGCCTTTGCCTTCAAGATCGTAATGCGCGGTCACCTTGAGCGTCTTCGCATCGACGACGGCGACATTGGCCATATCCTCGATGTCGACATAGAGATGTCCCTTGCCGTCGCTCACGGCTTGCTCCGGCGCGCCTCCAAGATCGATCGTGCCGACGATGGAGCCGTCCTTGGCATCGATCACCGTCGCGGTGGGTGCGATATGACTCCAAATATAGACCCGCTGATTGAACGCATCGAAGAAGATGCCGTCGGGATTGCCTTGCACGTCGATGGTCTTGATCGGCATCAGCGTCTTGGAGTCGAACATCACGACGGGCTTGCTGCTGGCGAAGCCGTGATTGGTCTTGGGATCGACAACCGCGCCGTGACCGTTGAAATTCGGAATGGTGCCGGCGGGGCTGAGAGTATCGAGATCGAAGACCGTAATGCGTGCTCCGTCACCACGGCGCGGAATATAGAGTCGGCGTCCGTCGGCATCGGCGTTGATATAGTCGAAACCGCCCTCGCCGCCGGCCTTGACGGTTTTCAGCACATGATAGGGGCCGGCTTCTTGCGCCGGCTGCGCCGATACGAAGGACGGCATCACGAGGATGGCAAACGCACATAGCAACGGTAATTGCCGCATGGCACGGCTCCCTCGAACTTTTCCGCTGGGATTGTAATAGGTCCTCCCGGAAAAGACCGCAGAAAGCGCCCATAGATTGGGAAATTACAATGTTCTCGTAATGGTCTCTCAACAGCGAAAGCATTGTGCGCCGCCCCCGAGAGCGGAAAACCTATGCTAGCTTGACCGGCCGCCGCCAAGGAAGAAACAACGATGCAGATGAGAAAACCCGCACGGAACCGCGCATTCCTTGCTCTGATGGTGGGAATTGCTTCAGTCTCCGCGCCTGCGCGCGCCGCCGACGGCGACGGCGCCTGGTCCGTCGCTGCGCAAGGCACGACCGAGCGGAGCGAAATCGCCGCCATCGAACTCAGTGGAAAGATTTATGTCGCGGGCGGCGAAGCCATGGGCAATCAGGCTTCGCCTTTGTTTCAGGAATTCGACCCCGCGACAGGACACTGGCGGGATCTGGCACCCATGCCCAAGGGGGCCTCGCATGTCGGCATGGCTGCCGTGAACGGGAAGATATATGTCGCGGGCGGGTTCACCGCGAACGTTCACAAGAATCCGCGCGACCAGTTCATCGAATACGACCCCAAGACAAACGCCTGGCGCGATCTGGCTGCGCTTCCCGCACCGCTCGGTTCGGTGAGCCTGGTCGCGCTCGGCGGCAACATCCATATGATCGGCGGCCGGGGACCGGACGGGAAGACGGGGAACACACATGCCGTGTTCAATCCGGGAAGCGGAAAATGGAACACGGCGGCGCCTCTTCCGGTGGCCCGCGATCATCTGGGCATGCTGGTGGTGGACGGCAAGATCCACGTGTTTGGCGGACGCACGAATGCGACAGTCGACAATGTCGGGCTGCATGACGTGTACGATCCGGCCACGAATTCCTGGCGCACGGCAGCGCCTATGCCGGTGCCGCGCAGCAGCGGAGCGGCCACTTTCTATCGCGGGCTCATTCTTTATTGGGGCGGCGAATGCAAGGACGCGAAGGAGCGCATCGCGTTCGACGAATTCGACGGCTACGATCCCAAGACGGACAGCTGGCGGGCGCTCGCCAAGGCGCCCGCGCCGATGCATGCGCAAGCCGCAGCCGTGTCAGGGAACACGGCCTATTTCATCGGTGGATCGACCAGCTGCGGGGGCGACAAGCCGTCGAAAG
>Ga0265334_10000728_pt1 | contig 16533 bp, 13 predicted proteins | sample 42023metaG_FD_192442 | JGI IMG/M metagenome (GOLD analysis project Ga0265334, IMG submission 192442) | Rhizosphere microbial communities from Carex aquatilis grown in University of Washington, Seatle, WA, United States - 4-20-23 metaG | ecosystem: Host-associated > Plants > Roots > Rhizosphere... | reverse complement strand
TCCTGATTTTGTTCTGTTTCTTGGTCTTTGCTCATCAACTAAACATTAGCACATTATTCCCATTTTTGCAATAGCCAACTGTTAGTCTCTCTTGGATTTAGCCTTCTTATCGGTGATTTTTTTGTATAACCGGTGCGATTTTCTTATAGGCAAGCTTAGCCAGTAGACCACCCTTGTGTTGGGGTAGTATCTATAGCTTCTACCTGAACGGGTATTAGCATAAAAGTATCCAACGGCCGGTCGTTTTTTACCAACTTTTTCCTCAGCCAAGAAATCGGTTGCACCCTCCTCCTCCAGATTCCTTGGTCCATAAATCATGCTGTCGCTATAAATACCGCCGCCAGACTTAAACAAAAAGGCTTCTCCAACCTGGTTTATGATAGTTGGCCTTCTACCCCGATTGTAGACCGTTACGCTCGTATAGGGCTGATTTTCTTTATAGGGAGGTGCTGCATTCATAAGCGTCCAACCACGCCGCCCCTTTATTTTGACTATCGACCCACCGCGACGGTATTCAAGCCAAGTTACTCCGCTAGAAAAAGCTACTGCTATAGCACCAACGAGCCCAGTCATTACACCGAGTAAAGCTAACCAATCTCTTATATCCATTTAATACCTCTTGAAAACTTAGTAGTGCATCTCAACGACAGTCAGTTTTAGTACTGGGATCTCGTCCACCGAAGTGGAAACGCAAGCTGTCAGTACTAAACAGCTTACCAAGACCGACCTAGTCATGCGCGATTACTCGGCACATGCTAGTTTTCTCCTCTAGAAAGGAGGTAATCCATCCGCACCTTCCGGTACGGATACCTTGTTACGACTTAACCCCAATCATCTCCCCTACCTTAGGCCGACTAAAAAGTCAGATTTCGGGTATTGGCGACTTTCATGGTTTGACGGGCGGTGTGTACAAGACCCGGGAACGTATTCACGGTAGTATGCTGACCTACCGTTACTAGCGATTCCAGCTTCATGCAGGCGGGTTTCAGCCTGCAATCCGAACTGAGACCGGCTTTGATGGGATTTGCTCCCCCTTGCGGGTTGGCTGCCCTTTGTACCGGCCATTGTAGCGTGTTTGTAGCCCAGGGTGTAAGGGCAATGACGACCTGACATCATCCCCTCCTTCCTCCCCGTTGCCGGGGCAGTCTAGCTAGAGAAATTCAACTAACTATAAGGGTTGCGCTCGTTGATGGACTTAACCAAACGTCTCACGACACGAGCTGACGACGGCCATGCAGCACCTGTCTTTGCGGCCCGAAGGCACTTTCTCCTTTCGGAGAAATTAGCAAGATGTCAAACCCTGGTAAGGTTCTACGCTTACCGTCGGATTAAACAACACGCTCCACCGCTTGTGCGGGTCCCCGTCAATTCCTTTATGTTTTAAGCTTGCGCTCGTACTCCACAGGCGGGATGCTTAACGCGTTAGCTTCGCTACTACCAGGGTCGATACTGGTAACAGCTAGCATCCATAGTTTACGGCGTGGACTACCGGGGTATCTAATCCCGTTCGCTCCCCACGCTTTCGTGCCTTAGTGTCAGTAATGAGCTAGTAGACTGCTTACGCCATCGGTGTTCCTTCTAATATCTACGGATTTCACTCCTACACTAGAAATTCCATCTACCTCTCTCATACTCAAGCTTAGCAGTTCAAATAATGGATATGCGGTTGAGCCGCACGCTTTCACTATTTGCTTACTATGCCACCTACGCAACTCTTTACGCCCAGTAATTCCGGATAACGCTTGGGTCCTACGTATGACCGCGGCTGCTGGCACGTAGTTAGCAGACCCTTATTCATTGGCTACCGTCAAAATCGTCACCAATAAAAGCAGTTTACGACCCGAGGGCCTTCCTCCTGCACGCGGCGTTGCTCCATCAGGCTTTCGCCCATTGTGGAAAATTCCCTACTGCTGCCTCCCGTAGGAGTCTGGGCCGTGTCTCAGTCCCAGTCTGGCTGGTCATCCTCTCAGACCAGCTAATGATCGTCGCCTTGGTGAGCTTTTACCTCACCAACAAGCTAATCATACGCAGGCCGCTCCCAAACCGCTAAAAGCTTTAATCCAAAGATATTATGCGGTATTAGACACCGTTTCCGGTGCTTATCCCTCAGTTTGGGGTACGTTCCTACGCGTTACTCAGCCGTCCGCCGCTCCCTGAACAATGTGTTTCTTCTTGTTTGTTTGAGATCCGTTACAGACCTTCAATCCTTCGTTTTAGATCTCATAATTTACTAAAGTAAATTATGAGGACCTGTCTCAAACAAAGGTAACAAACACATTGTTCAGGGCGCTCGACTTGCATGTATTAGGCACGCCGCCAGCGTTCATCCTGAGCCAGGATCAAACTCTTCACAAAAACGGTTTGCACCGTTTATTTCCAATTACTCAGAAAATTTTTCGCCCCGTGGAATTCGCAAAGCGACTATTCCACTGGGCAGAACTGACGTTGATTTGCACTACTAAGTTTTCAATGAGCGCTCACAAGGGTAATGGCTCGCGTACTTTGCGAACCGGCCCTGGTCTCTTTTCTTGCGTCGTTTTAAGTAGTTTTTGTGACGCTCAAGAACAGGCACCTCATAAGCTCAATACATCATATCGGATATGATTTTCCCTGTCAACGGGTGTACCTTTAGCTCCCAGCTTGCTCCTCTGCTCGGGTTTCCCTATCCCAGGCATGAAAATAGTCGGCTTCGTCATCAGCTATCGCTCTTAGTTGCGCTAAAGCAGTCTCGTATATAGGTATCACTCTTTCTCTGACTAATTTTCTTAGGATTTCTGGATCCTGAGACTTCACCACATGTATGTCTAGATTTAATTCATCATTTACGGGTGCATAGTTTCCCGAGCTTAGGATCCAACTACCGGTTGGTTCTCCCCCCTTGTCGGTTTCTGGATAAACTCCAAGATTTACTGGGATGTTGTAGGGATCAAAATTAAACGTCCCTCTGAGAATTTCGGCTCCAGGAATTTGTGGCTCTGCGGATTCATGCGGGTCTTCTGCTGACATTTTTGTTTTCCTTTTTTTGGTTTTTTGAACTTGAGCACATACTATCATAAACAGTTTGAAAAGTCAATGGAATATGGTAAAATATGGACATTATTTCGGGCTGGCTTCGGGTCAGCCCCGAGGTTAGCACACAATATGGCCTTGGGGGGGGCGAGTTGAGCAAGTTAAGACTCACTTTCTGGGTGGCGGTAGCCGCAGCGCTATCGTTTGCCGTTGTTGTGACTTTCAGCCACGTCGAACTGATCCATCTATTCATGAACGACTGACCGAAAGGAGCCCGAGATGCCGCGGCGTAGAGCGACCGGAAGAACCCCGCCCAATAAGCGTTGGACAGAGGAGAAAATCGAAAGCATGCGCCGGGAGTTGCTGAACGGTGCAACTTTGCCCGAAGTGGCAAGGCGTGAAGGTGTCACCCATCAGCGCATCAGCCAACTAGTCGGCAGAATCCGTTATCCCAATTGACCGGAAGGAGCACGATGTTTTCGAAAAAGAGACAACTGCGACGGGAGTTGAAACGTCTAGAACGTAGTAGGTGCAACCTGCGCTGCAGCAAAATCGATGACGAGCTCGACCGGGACCAGCTGGCTCCGGGTACGTCTTACCGGGAAGGTCTTTCCCGTGACATACAACGAATCGAGCTGGAGCTAGAACTCGTGGATGCCCAGATCCAGGAAAAGCGGCGCGAACTAGCCGCCATCTGACCTGAAAGAGCATCAGATGGCGGCCGAGTGAATCTCGGCGAGAAGCGGCGGAGGACAATCCGTTCCTCCGCCCACCGCGCCATGCGCACCACTGCTTTACAGCAGTCGAGTGCCGTGGCGCTTCTTTATATCTAATTACTTCTTGGGAGCGGGTTTTATAGGCTTCTCAGAATCCCCGGCCGGCTGCTCCGCCGGCACTTCGTCGTCTCCTTCGGGTTCATCCTCAACCTTATCCACCAGGGCCAACGATACCACCTTATCACTACCATTGAGGCGCATAATTCGTACGCCTTGGGTCGCCCGCCCCAGGCTTGGGATATTTTTGAGCCCCAGGCGAATGGTTTGGCCGTTGGCCGAGATAATAATCACTTCTTGGTCAATGCTAGTAAGTCTTTTGACACCTATAAGCGGACCGGTTTTCTTGTTGACTACGGCCGAGCGGATACCGACGCCGCCACGTTTGTGAGTAGTAAATTGCGAGACTTTGGTACGCTTGCCATAGCCGAATTCACTGATAACAAATAGCGAGGCGTTTTCTTGCACTACGTCCATGCCAATTACGTAGTCGCCGGTGCGCAAACGGATGCCGCGCACGCCGCGGCTGGCGCGGCCCATTGGCCGGGCGTTTTTTTCACTAAATCTGATGGCTTGGCCTTGGCTGGTACTGATAATTACTTCATCCTCACCAGAGGTACGGCGGATCCATTTAAGCTCATCCGTATCGTCCAGCTTAATGGCTATAAGGCCGCTGGTACGGACGTTCTGGTATTGCTCGAACGGTGTTTTCTTAACAACGCCGTGCACTGTACACATGAGCAAGTGTCCCGTACCGCCACTGCCTTTGCTGATGTTTATAACAGATGTGACGTCTTCCTCCGGCTGCAGCTGCAGCAAGTTTACGATGGCCACGCCTTTGGCGTTTAGGCCAACGGCTGGAACTTCATAAGTTTTTATTCGGAAGACTCGGCCCTTGTTTGTGAAGAATAATAGAAAATCATGTGTTGAAGCATTAACAACATGTTCAATGTAGTCCTCGTCCCTGGTGGCCATTCCTCTTCGGCCTTTACCGCCGCGGCCCTGGCGCTTGTAATCAGCGACTGAAGTACGCTTGATGTAATTTGCTGATGTAAGTGTAACAACAACCTGTTCGTCCGGAACCAAATCCTCATCACTTAACTTGCCTAATTCGGCGGCGACAATTTTTGTTCGGCGGTCATCGCCAAACTGTTTTTTCATATCTTCCAGTTCGTCTTTGATAATCTTTAAAATCTTCTTTTCGTCGGCCAGAACACCTTGCAGTTTGGTAATGAGCAACAGCAGCGCCGCTAGTTCGTTCTCTATTTCCTGGCGCTGCAAGCCGGTCAAACGGCGCAGCTGCATAGACAAAATGGCCTGGGCCTGGATAACGCTGAGCTTAAACTGCTTGATTAAGTTGGCTTCGGCTTCTTCCTGGGTTTGGCTGGCGCGGATGGTCTTGATAACCTCGTCAATGTGGTCCAAGGCAATCTTTAGGCCCTCTAAAACGTGGGCCCGTTCCTGGGCTTTGCGCAGCTCGTACTCGGTACGCCGGCGCACCACCACCTGGCGGTGCTTGATGTGCTCAATAATGATGTCCTGCAGCCCCAAAACCCGCGGCTGGATACCGTCTATCAGCGCCAGCATATTGTAGTGAAAGGCCGTCTGCAAAGGTGTTAGCTTGTAAAGTTGGTTGAGCAACTTTTTCGGGTAGGCGTCTTTTTTCAGGTCTACCACGATGCGCACGCTGCCGCGGGCGCTTTCGTCGCGCAAATCGGAAATTCCGTTGATTTTTTTATCGCGTACCAGGTCGGCGATCTTCTCTACCAGGCCAGCTTTGTTAACGGCATAAGGGATTTCGGTGATAACGATGCGGTGGCGGCCTTTGGCCGTCTCTTCAATGTCGGCGACGCCGCGTACCACTACGCCGCCGCGGCCGGTGGCAAAGGCCGTGCGGATGGATTCTTTGCCGTAAACTACGGCGCCGGTTGGAAAATCCGGCCCCTTGACGTGGACCATCAGGTCATCAAGCGTGGCCTCCGGGTTGTCAATTTGGATGATGGTGGCATCTACCAACTCGGTAAGGTTATGCGGCGGGATATTGGTGGCCATACCCACGGCAATACCAATTTGGCCGTTTAGTAACAGATTGGGCATCTTGGCTGGCAAGACTTCCGGTTCCTGGTTGGAGCCATCGAAGTTATCGCGGAAAGGCACGGTTTCTTTATCAATATCCTCCAGCATAGCCTCGGAGGCCTTGGTCATCCTGGCCTCGGTGTAACGGTAGGCGGCAGCCGGGTCGCCGTCCATGCTGCCGAAGTTACCCTGCCCGTCCACCAGCGGGTAGCGGGTACTGAACGGTTGTGCCAAGCGCACCATGGCGTCATAAATGGCGGTATCGCCGTGCGGGTGGTATTTGCCCATGACTTCACCGACAATTTGGGCGCTTTTGGTGTGTTTTGAGCCGCTTCTCAGGCCATTTTTGTCCATGACGTAGAGAATCCGGCGGTGTACCGGCTTTAGGCCGTCACGTACGTCTGGCAGCGCTCGCGCCACGATTACGCTCATGGAGTACTGAAGATAACTGGTCTCCATTTCGTCTTCAACCGAGCGGTCCAAGACGAGTTTGGAGTGTTTTTCTATGCTTGGCAGCAGGCCCTTGCTTCTATCGTCCACTAGACGCCTCCTTTGGAGGCAATGTTCAATGGACAATGTTCAATGGACAATGCATTGCTGCATTGCTGCACTGCCAGATTCATTTGTTCATTGTTCATTTGTCGCATTTGTTCATTGGGCAAAGTCATTTATATGTCCAAATCTTTGGCAAACTTTGCCCGGCTTTGGATGAAGTTTTTGCGCATTTCTACCTCTGTTCCCATCAGCTTGGAGAAGATGGCATCGGCCTTTTCGCCGTCCTCAATCCTGACCTGCACCAGCACCCGGTTAGCCGGATCCATGGTGGTTTCCCAAAGCTGTTCGGCGTCCATCTCGCCCAAACCTTTGTAGCGTTGAGGCGGGGGTATGCCGGCCTGCTTAGCCTTATCGTCTGATTTATCGATTTTGACTCCTTTGGCTCGACGATCCTCAATCAGTTTATCGATAATCTCATCGCGCTCTTCTTCACTTTGGACGTAGCGGCGATTTTTACCCGCGCCGATACCAAACAGTGGGGGTTGGGCAATGTACAGGTGGCCGCCGTCCAAAATCGGCCGCATGTGGCGGAAAAACAAGGTCATTAACAGCGTGGTGATGTGGCTGCCGTCAACGTCAGCGTCAGTCATGATGATAATCCGCTCGTAGCGCAGGCCTTCCATGTCAAATTGCTCTTCTATGCCTACGCCCATGGCTTTGATAAGATTGAGGATTTCCTGGTTGGCCAGCATCTTGTCCAGCCGCGCCCGTTCAACGTTTAGCACCTTACCGCGCAGCGGCAAAATGGCCTGGTAAAAGCTGTTGCGGCCGTCTTTGGCCGAGCCGCCGGCGGACTGGCCCTCGACGATGAACAGTTCGGCCTGCGAGCGGTCCTTGGTGGCGCAGTCGGCCAGTTTGCCGGGCAAAGCCGCCCCTTCCAGAGCGCCTTTTCGGATAATGTTGTCGCGGGCGGCGCGGGCGGCTTTGCGCGCCCTGGCGGCCAGCAAGCCCTTATTGACAATCTTACGGGCTACCTGGGGGTGTTCTTCTAAGTAATAAGAGAACCATTCGTTCATAACCTGCTCTACGTAGCCACGCACCTCGGGGTTGCCCAGTTTGTTTTTGGTCTGGCCTTCAAACTGCGGGTCGGGTAGTTTTACTAAAATCACCGCCGTCAGGCCCTCGCGGCAGTCTTCGCCGGTCAAATTATCCTCTTTTTCTTTAAGCAGGCCGTTTTTGCGGGCGTAATCGTTAAGCACCCTGGTAAGAGCGGTACGAAAACCGGTCAGGTGCATGCCGCCCTCGGCGTTATAGACGTTATTAGCAAAAGCCATCACTGTTTCGTTGAAGGCATCGTTGTACTGCAAGGCAATTTCTACCATCGAGTCGTCTACCTCTTTTTCGATGTAGAAAATCTCGTCATCTACCGCATCTTTGCCGGCGTTAAGGTGGCGCACATAGCTTTCTATGCCGCCCTCAAAGTGGAAAGCGTAGGCCTGGCCGGTTCGCTCGTCTGATACCGAAGCTTTTACGCCTTTGGTCAGATAAGCCTGGTGCCGCAGGTAGTCTACTACCCAGTCGTAATCAAATGTAGTGTCCGTGGTAAAAATGCTGGCATCAGGGTAAAAAGTGATGGTAGTACCGGTTTGGTCAGTCGCCTTGCCCTTGGTGAGCTTGGTGGTTGGCACGCCCTTAGCGTATTCCTGAGTCCATTCAAAACCATCACGCCCAACAGTAGCGATTAGCTTGATGGACAGGGCGTTGACCACGCTGGAGCCCACACCGTGCAACCCGGATGACACTTTATAGCCGCCGGAACCGAACTTACCGCCGGCGTGTAGCGTCGTTAGAACAGTTTCTAGGGTGTTCTTGCCGGTTTTGGGGTGCATTTCTACCGGGATACCACGGCCGTTGTCGATGACCGTCACGCCGCCATCCTGGTGCAATATAACCTGTAGTTCGGTGGCAAAGCCGGCAATGACTTCGTCTATACCGTTATCGGCCAGTTCTTTTACGAGATGGTGCAGGCCCTCGCTGCCGGTGCTGCCGATGTACATACCCGGACGCTTGCGTACCGGATCAAGGCCTTCCAGCACCTGAATCTGGCTGGCATCGTAGCTGTGGCCTAAAGCCTTTTTATCGGGACTCACAGCAAAGACTCCCTCTCTGTTTGTTGTCTAAACATCTGCTATATATTGTAGCCATTTTTGGCATTAATGGCAAGAGCAATTACAGAGTAAAATTAACCTAATTATTCTAATTTATAATTGACCTAAGTAATGACCAAATAACTAAATTCCAAACAGCTTTGGGCTATTTGCATATTGGGGTTTGTTTAGAATGCTTAAGCTAATTAGAGCAATTAGAACTTACTCTCCGACGGAGAGGTTGCCGTCCTTATCTATATGTATCGCTTCCCCGTCCCCGGACGGGCCGGAAGCTTCATTATCATAAGAGCTATTGCCATCACGCTTGATTTTAAGCTCACCCATATTGGTTTTGGGCGGCGGTTTGAGTTCATCTTTTACTGCTGCCGGAGCAGATCTTTGAGCTGAGGGGCTGACTAGATTGGCTGGGGGAGCAGAAGTTGTAGCGGCGTAAGCCGGTGCCGTTCCTGCCTGAGCCGGCGAGCCACCTTTGCGTTTGGCCAACCACTCGTCCAAGAAGGACGAGCCCGAAGAAGAGGGTTTAGGGGATAGGGGCGAGGGTTGGGAAGATGCGCTGGCCGGCGGCAGGCCCAAGGAGTCAAACGGGCTGCTCCCCGGCCTGGGAGTGCCGGCGCCCAACCGCGGTTGGGTTTCCATGCGCTTGAAAATCTCGGCCTCAACAACAGCTTTGGCACGGCCGTACTTGGCCGCCGACAGCTGTTTTAGAGCGTCGGCCAACTGTTTGTTGGGCTGGCCCAGCTGCGGCAGCGTGGCCATGCTAAAGGGCTGCACCGGCACGCCGCCAATCAGCATGCGCACTGCGGTGTTGTAGTTGGGCAAAAACTGCATGTCATCAATATCAAATACCGGTGCGAACTGTTTGGCCAAAAATTCGGCGTCATTGGTGCCCACGCGGAAAGTCACCACCGTGCCCACGTTGCCAAAGACCGCGTCGCGAACCTCCTCGCTCAGCTGGGTAGTAAACTGGTTGGCCACAATGACGTTCAGGCGATATTTACGGGCCTCGCTCAAGATATCGGCAAAGGAATCGGTGCTAAAGTTCTGGAACTCGTCTACATACAGACAAAAGTCCTGGCGAAACTCTTCGGGGATGTCCGCCCGGCTCATGGCCGCGGCCTGGAACTTCATGACGAAAATCATGCCCAGCAGCCGCGAGTTAAGATCGCCGGTACGGCCTTTACTGAGGTTAACTAGCAGGATTTTGTTGTTGTCCATGACTTCGCGTAAATCAAAGCTGCTTTTGCTCTGGCCGATGATATTGCGCATCATTTCGTTAGACAGGAAGGCTCCAAACTTGGAGATAAACCAACTGACCACCTCGCCAAACTCGTTGCTGCGTTGCGATTGGGGCATTTCTTTGCGCCAAAATTCAATGACGTTTTGGTCTGTTACGTATTTAAGTTTTTGCTCCACAAAGGCCGGGTCGCGGAACAATTTAGGAATGTCCACAAAGCTGCCGCCGTTAGGGTCGGCCATGATGGTCAGAGCGGCATTGCGGAACAAGTGCTCGTAGCGCGGGCCGATTATTCCGGTGTGCCCCGGGTCGTAAAGCTTATAAAGCATATTGATGGCTTCCTGAATCAAAAAGTCCTTTTGCTCGGGGTTGTGATACTCAAACATGTTGAGCCCCAAGGGGTATTCCATGTCTGCCGGGCAGAAATAAATCACGTCCTCAGTCCGCTCTTTGGGCACCATGGCCAGCAGTTTTTCGGCGGTGTCGCCGTGCGGGTCCACAAAGGCAAAACCCCGGCCGTCCAGCATATCTTGCAGTGCCAGGTTCTCCAAAAACACCGATTTACCGGTGCCGGTTTGGCCGACGGCGTACATGTGGCGCCGGCGGTCGCTCAGATCCAGCCGGATGGCTTTTTTCGCGCCGCGGAACATGTTGTAGCCTAGCATCAGGCCGTGCTCAGGCACGTTGCGCGGGCCATCTACCTGTTTGCTAGCCTGGCGCTCCAGCTGGCTGGTCGGGATATTCTGCTGGTCCGGAAAATGAAACAAGGTGGCAATTTCCGTAGCATTCAAGATGTTTTTGGAACTGCCCTGCGGAAAAAAACGCAAAATGTAAGCCGTTACAAAACTCTCGGTGTCGCGTGCCGGCACAAACTTAAAGCCGTTGCGGCCCGGCGCGTCGTACAGCGCAAAACTGGCCACTATGTTGTTTAAGATAGTCTGGGCACGCTGCATAACGTTTGAGCTGGCCACTACCCGGATTAGCACTTCATAGCCGGGCTGCTTGGTTTTTTCTTCTATGGCTTGGGCGATGGATTGGTCCAAAGATGATACGTCCTTGGGCTCTTCTGACTTGCTTTCGCCGGGTTTAGAGTCCGGCGGCTTAGTTAAGGCCGTAAACACCTGGCTGACCCACCAAAAAACGCTTTCAAAGCCCTGCGGCGTGGATTTGCCGGTGCGTTTTTTGCTGGCTTCGGCGTTGGCAACTCTGCGCCAGGCGCCATCCGCCGGCCGCAGCAAAATCTGTACGCCGGCACCATCTTCGGTGGTCAGGCCCGATAAAGCATTTAACAGGGACTGCATGGTATCGCGCTTAATATCCTCGTAAGTAGCAATCGGGTAGGCAAAGCTCTCCTTAAGCTGCAGCTCACCGCCCACCGTGCCGGTCAGCTGCCCGACGGTATTAAAAATATTGTGTTCAACTACCTCTTCCAGATGAGCCGAAGGATAGGCGCTAACTATCGCCTGCTCTATGACACCCAGCAGCGGCACCGGCACGGCGGTGTAAAAATGCACCGCGCCGTGGTTGGCTACAATCTCCAGGGCGATGTGCCGTTGGCCGTAAAATTTGTGGCGCAAACCCTTCTGAAAGGTGCTGGCCAAAATGCCGTATAACACCTGGGCGCGCGAGATATTTTCATCTACCACATCACGCGAATCGCGGCCTTTGGAATCGGCGTCGGCGCTGGGCGGCGGTAGGTGGATTAACACTGGTACCATCTTGAGACCGCGTTCGTAATTTTTCTGTTCGCGGAAAATACCGCGGATATATAAGTAAGCAAAACCGCACCCGGCCGCCACGAACACCAGGAATCCCAGCAGGATTATTAAGATGGTCATGGTTTTGCTGTGCCGTCCGTAGGGATAGTCTTGTTAAAACGCGTACGGATATACTCGGCTTTTACCTGGCTCATCTCGTGTTTTTGTGCATGGGGGTTGTCGCGGGTCTGGGCAATAACCCTTTTGGCCCGGTCTACCCACTGTTTTTCTATTCTATGAGAGTCATGCGCTGCTTCATGCTGCCGCACGGTGTCGGCTTTATCCTGCGCTCCCTGATCGGTATCTGAAGGGATGGCCACTGGTGCCGCTGCCGGAATATCCGTTGGCAACTGCATCACCTGGGTGGTTACCGCTTGGGGCTGGTGCTTTCCGGCGCCGGATTCGCTCTGGCCGGTTTGCTCCATTTTTTTGTCGTGTTGCTGTTCCGGCCCTTCGGTCGGTGGCGGCATCTCAAACTGAGGTGCGGGTCTATTCTCCCCACTGCTTGGATTCATAATCCTATTATACTAAAGTTTGCTTTGTATATCGCTGCGGATTCAACGGATACGTCTAGCACTGTAAAATAGCAGCCCAACGGTAATAACTACCAACGCCAGGCCGTCTATCCAGCTCAGGGACTGGGCGCTACGGAACATTAGCACTATCAGGATAAAAAGACTCAAGATGATTATCCGATAGCGGAACAGGGGTCTCATGGCTCCCGCCTGAAGGTAGACCACCCAGTAGCCAATACTTAGTAAAAAGACCTCTAGGGCCAAGAAGAAAACTACCGCCCAGGCGATGTTTTTGACCGGGCTGGTCAGCAGCATAATTAAAAACAGACACAAAAAACTACCAGCAGCGGAAGCTGCTGGCAATCGTACGTGGTGGCGTTTAAAGTTCACGCCCTCAATTATAGAACAAGGTGGCTTAGGCGGTAAATGCGCTTCATATAAATTACTTTATAGCGCTTACCGCCAGAAGCCGGTGACTGACCGCTCTCCATGTACGAAGAGCGATGCCTAAAACGGTCTCCACTAACCGCTAGCTATAAGTTTTTTGTTTTTTAACTTACAAAATCCATGCTAGCAGATAAAAGTTAAAAGGTCAACGGTAATTACCTGCATTATTCACAACAATACGCAGTTATAGTGTACTTATCCACAGAATTTAGTTGTTAGACTTACGTTGTAAATATATGAAAGTTGTAGATTTTATCGTCTATTTTACGCCTATTTAGTCATGTTTTTTAACTACCGTATATAGGCCGAAGCGTATTTTTTTACTATAAATTCCGCCCGGCGAAAGGGCCTCAAATTTCTGCCTAAGTTCGCCTTCAAAGACTCCAATTTGGTCACCAAAAAGCCTTTTATTTGCCCACGACATGCTGAACAAATTGCTAACGGTTTGGTCAATATTGCGGGTAACCTCAAACGTATAATGATGCTTTTGATAATTCTTAAATTTAGAATTTAGCAGCAGGTCTTCATATATTATTGGCGGGGGCTATAAATCTTATCTCCGGCCCGGCGCTTCGGACCAAGGTACTTCTTAATCAGCCGTTGAACGATTTCATCCCTCTTAGCCGCTTCTGACCCCTGTTCTACCGGCTCATTGCCAATTATCGCTAAGCCGCCACCGACCTCTATCAAACCGTATAGCTGGTTAAGTACTGTTTCTTGATCCATCCAATGGAAGGATCGGCCCATGGTAACTAGCCTAAATGGCCCTTTTAGCTTATTTAACTCCTTAGAGGAGTTCTTTTGCCAAGCAACATTGTCAATTTTGAGCTTTTTGGCCTTTTTCTGCCCTTCGGCCAACATGTCGGGATCGGGATCTACGGCTAAGACCGTTTTGAAGTATTTTGCCAGCGGAATGGCCAGTTCGCCGGTTCCGCAGCCCAAATCCAGTAATTTGCCGCGCTCATCCAAACTAAAATCCTTAACAATGTCTTCAAAAAGCCCGGCTAGGTAGCTCGGGCGGTACTTAACATAGTATTTAGCCACGCCGGCAAAGACATTATCACCAAAATCACGCGTCACGGCCTAAGCATAACAAAAAGTTATGCACAGGTTTATGATATTTTTTGCCATAAACGTGTTGACAGCTAAAAACAGTGCCTATAAGATGAAAGTGGCACTTGAATAAAAAAAGTGCTCAAAACAAAAATTGATCTGTAACAACCGCTTCTCGCAAGCGGTTGTTCCATCCAAAAGGTTATAAACAAAAAGTTCGACAAACAAACTCCAAAACCCAACAAAACCCGCAAAACGTTCGGCTCTAAGCCGGACGTTTTGTTATGACACGGGCAACGCACTGCCCTGCCGACTAGCAAAGCTAGCCGCCCGGCAGCGCTTTTGGCGAATTGCTGCGTCAGAAATTCCGCTGCTCGCTCACAGTATCTACATACAGCTCTCTGCGCTGCTCATTTCTTCCTTGCACTTCATCCAAATGCCCGCGTCATATGGAAAAGCCGCGAGCACCCCAGTTAAAAAGTGGGTCAGGCGTAGTGCAGCCCGAGTTGCCTGACCTGCGGGCGGGAGGCAACCCGGCGCGAAACGCACACTTTTTAACTGGGGTGCGGGAGGCTTTTATTAGCTCAAGCAATTAATTTTATTGCGGCGTGGTGCAATAATACGGCGCATGACCGCTCCGGTAAAAAGTATTGTGGATTACATGGGCATGGGCGGGGTGGTGATAGATGTAGAATGCCACATTACCAACGGCTTACCAGCGGTGGTGATAATTGGCGTGGCTTCCAAGGCCGTAGATGAGGCTAAGGAGCGGCTGCGCGCCAGTTTCGCTAACTCAACAGTTCAGTTTCCCAAAAAACGGGTCACCGTTAACCTGTCGCCGGCCGACATCCCCAAAGATTCTACCAGCTTGGATCTGGCCATGGCCGTAGCCATCCTGGCGCGCAGCCAACAGATCAAAAGCGAAGGTTTGGCGCAGTACATATTCTTGGGCGAGCTGAGCCTGGACGGCTCGCTTAACCCCGTACGCGGGCTGATTGGCCGCATTTTGGCCGCCAAAACTCTAGGCTTCAGCCACTTTTATATTCCCAGCTCCAACCTGGAACAAGCCATGTTAATCCCGGAAATCACCGTTAAGGCCGCTGCCAACTTGCGGGATGTTTACTTGGATTTAAGCGATACCCTGCCTCTTAAAACTGTTAAAACCGGCCGCGGCCAGCTCAAAGCCGAAACCGTAGACGTTGAGGCCATTGAGTTTGCCGAGATTGCCGGCCAGCCCATCGCCAAACGGGCGCTGGAGATTGCCGCGGCCGGGCACCACAACATCTTACTGCACGGCCCGCCCGGCACCGGTAAGACCATGCTGGCCAAAGCCATGTGCGGCATTTTGCCCAGCTTGGACCACACGGAAGTACTGGAAGTAACCCACCTGCACTCCCTAAGCAACGGGGGTTTCAGCCAGATTATCACTGCCCGGCCGTTCCGCGCACCGCATCACACCGCCAGCGCTACGGCCTTGGTGGGCGGCGGCAGCAAACCCAAGCCCGGCGAGGCCACCCTGGCCCACCGCGGCGTGCTTTTCCTGGACGAACTGCCAGAATTCAGCCACGATTGCCTGGAAGCCCTACGCCAGCCGCTAGAGGACGGAACGGTCAGCATCGCCCGCGTACGCGACAGCGCCACCTATCCGGCCAGCTTTATCCTGGTGGCCACCCAAAACCCCTGCCCCTGCGGCTACTACGGCACTTCCAAGCCCTGTGTTTGTTCGGCCGGCGCCATCGCCAAGTACCAAAAGAAGGTCTCCGGCCCGATTTTGGACCGCATTGATTTACACTTGCCAGTGCACGAAGTTGACCACAAACGCCTGTTAGAAAAACGCGAGGGCAAAAGCCAAACCGCCGAAATCAGGGCGAGGGTAGAAAAAGCCTACGCCACCCAGCACCAACGCTTTGGCAAAGCCCGCTACAACGGTTCCATGAGCAACAAGGAAGTCCGCGAAAAGGCCAAATTAACGGATGAATCCAAAGATTTACTGGACAGTGCCGCCGGTAAGCTCAACATCTCCGCCCGGGCGTATGTCCGCAGCGTCAAGGTTGCCCGCACCATCGCCGATTTAGCCGATTCACCGACCATAGAGCCCCAGCATATCTCCGAAGCCCTCCAGTATAGACAACAGGCAACCTTCGGCTAATGAACAATGCAACGAATGTTCAATGAACAAATGAATAAGCAATGAAAACAATAGTCAATGCACCAATAGATTTAAGAGACAGAACTGTGGTATTTGCCAGAGATGCAATAATCTTCTCCAAACAGATAGAACAAAACCTGCTTACACGACCAATTATCAGCCAGCTCATCCGTTCATCTACGAGCATCGGAGCGAATTTTATAGAGGCCAAGGATGCCGCATCAAAGAAAGACTTCCGCAACAAGGTCTTAATTAGTAAGAAAGAGGCCTCCGAAACAAAGTATTGGCTAAGCCTGTGTGAGGAATTTACCGACAGCGCGAATCTCGCCCATCTTCAGCAAGAATGCCAAGAGATAATCTTAATTCTGCAGCAGATCATTAACACATTGAGTCATTGACCATTCATTGTCCATTAGTTCATTTGTCCATTGAACATTGATTTCGCACCTGTTATCATCAGCTAACAAAGATGGAGTTACACCATAGCTAAAGACCCGCGACGCAATGAGGCTATTAGAGCCCCTGAACTTCGTGTTATAGGAGATGATGGCCGCCAACTTGGGGTGTTAAGCCGCGAAGAAGCTTTGGCTGCCGCCCGCGACGCCGACCTGGACCTAATAGAAGTCTCGCCCGAAGCCAGCCCGCCGGTGGCCAAAATCGTCGACTGGGGCAAATACAACTACCAACGCACTAAGCAGGCGCAGAAAAGTCGCGCTAAGAGCAAGCCGCTGGACCTCAAGCAAATGCGCGTCAGCCTGCGCATCGGCCAAAACGATTTGGAGATCAAAATGCGCAAAGTTACGGGCTTTTTGGACGCTGGACATAAGGTGAAGATTGCGGTAGTCTATAGGGGACGA
>Ga0265334_10000725_pt1 | contig 16552 bp, 9 predicted proteins | sample 42023metaG_FD_192442 | JGI IMG/M metagenome (GOLD analysis project Ga0265334, IMG submission 192442) | Rhizosphere microbial communities from Carex aquatilis grown in University of Washington, Seatle, WA, United States - 4-20-23 metaG | ecosystem: Host-associated > Plants > Roots > Rhizosphere >... | reverse complement strand
CCGTCACGCCGCCGCCCTGGAGGCACTTCGGCTGAGCGCGCCCGGTCGTCCCGGGCGTCGGGTCCGCCGGATCCTGCGTCGTCAGTTGCGCGCAGGTTCCCTCACTCCCCAGGCAGTGCTCACCGCCTGCGGCTGGCATGCACCCACCCCGCCAGTGGTCCTCGACCCCCACACCGTGCTCCGCGCCGCCCTCACCCACCCCGCCATCACAGCCGGGGAACCGAGCGCTGCCCATGGCCCGAGCACGACCTCACTCCCGGGCACGTCCGCTGCGCCGAGCACACCCGCCGTGGCGGGCACGGTCGCTGTGCCGGGCACAGCACCCGAGCTGAGCACACACCCCGAGTCGAGCACGCGGCCCGGACCGAGCACGGTCGCGGTGCTGAGCACGCTGCCCGTGCCGCATGTGAACGGGGCGAGTGAGCACGCCGTGCCTTCGGGGCCGGCACCGAGGGTCGTTGGCGAGCACGTGCTCCGACACACCGTTCTACCCGTCCCCGAGCACGCTCCGAGCCTCGCAGTCTCCTCGCACGTCGGTGCCGGGTCCGTGGTCAACGGCCGCACCCCGCCCGCGCGCCTTGCGGTCGACGTCCTGCCGGCCGGGGCAGCCGTCCCGAGCAAGGCCGTAAGCCGTGGCGGCGTCAGGCTCGACCTCCCCGCGCCTTCCCCGGCTGATGCGGGCGGTTCGGACCGGCACGACCAGGACGCGGAGCCGGACGAGGACTCCCCGCTCAGCGACGCGGCGATCGTGGCGCACCTCGTCGCCGCAGGCCACCCGCTCCCGTCCGTCCGTGCGATCAAGCGCGACCACCGCGTCGGCAACGTCCGCGCCGCCCGGATCCGGGCCCTGGCCGCCCACGACCTCGGCCCCGACCAACCGTCCGGCGCCGCACCGGCGTGACCCGGCGGGCAGCGCCAGCGGGTCGGCACGTTGGCCCGACTACGTCCGGTCACCACCGAGCGAGGACAGCAGTCCAGCCAGAAGCGCAGGACACCAGCAATTCCAGAACCCCCGACAGATCCAGTCCACAGACATCACGCCCACGCACCACAGACAACAACTCAGCAGATCCACCCCAAGAGCAAGAACACCTCAAGAGCCAATACGAGACCCCCACACAAATGCAGTTCGACTGAAGTAGGCCAATCAAGATCAACATTGGGGTTCCGGAATGGCGTTCCCGCTCCATTCCGCGCCCAGGTCCGGAACCCGGAGGAATCATCGTGATCAGCATCGCCAAGGCCACCTCGGCCGAGTACTACACCTCCGGAGCCGAGGCCTCCGGGGGTACGGAGAGCTACTACCTGGACGCCGTGACCGCCGGTGAGCCGCCCGGCGCCTGGCACGGGGCCGGCGCCGAGGCCCTGGGCCTCAGCGGGGAAGTGGCCGCCCGGGACATGGAACTCGTGTACTCCACCTTCACCAACCCGCGGACGGGCGAGACGATCGGGCGCCGCCCCGACCAGGTCATGCCCCTGCAGGAGCGGATCGCCGTCGCGCTGGCCGCGGAGCCCGACGCGCTGCCTGAGCGGATCGCCGAGATCCGTCGAGCCGTCCAGGCCACTGCACGGCAGCCCGTGATCGGGTGGGACGCGACGTTCTCCGTGGTCAAGTCCGTCACGGTCGCGCACACCGCAGTGTGGCGTGCGCAGATCGCCGCGACCCGCGCCGGGGACGAAGATCGTGCCCGCACGTTCGCCGAGCTGCGTGCCCGGATCGAGCACGCCCTGGACACCGCCAACCAGGCCATGATCGGGCACGCCGAGTCGATCGCCACCGCACGCACGGGCGGTTCGGCAGGAGCACCCACCCAGTGGGTGGACGTGTCTGGGCTGACCGTGGCCTCGTTCCTGCAGCACACCTCGCGCAGCATCGACCCGCAGCTGCACGTCCACAACGTGATCCTCAACCGTGCTCTGTGCTCGGACGGTAAGTACCGTGCCCTGGACGGTCGGGACCTGCTCGCGTACAGGCACGCCCTGGCCGCGATCGCCGACAGGGTCCTGGAGGAACAGCTCGCCGCGGCCGGCTTCGACTGGGCGCTCCGCCCGGACGGCCTGGCGCGTGAGCTGACTGTCGTCCCCTCCGAGGTCATCGAGCAGTACTCGACGCGGTCCCGGCAGATCTCCGCGCGGGTCCGCGAAGCCGCCGAGGCCCAGCAGGCACGCCTGGGCCGGGAGCTGACCGACCTGGAGCTGCACTACCTCAAGCAGCACGTCACCCTGGACACGCGCGCCCGCAAGTCGCACGACCACGAGAGCGTCGAGGAGCGGCTGGAGCGCCTGGACGCGCGGATCGCCGCCGAGATCGGCACCAGCCTCGACCGCGTCGCCGACCGCATCCATGACCACCTCACCCGCAACACCACCTGGCAGACCAGCCTCACCGGCGTCGCGGACGCCGTGGGGACCACGATCGACGCCGACGCCGACGCCGACGCCGACGCCGACGCCGACGCCGGCGTCGGCGCAACGGCCGGCGCAACGGCCGGTATGGCGGCCAACGCCGCTGCCTCCTCGAACGCCCCGAGGACCACCGACACCTCGGCGGACGGCGCGAGGACGGGTGGCGCCTCAGCAGCCGGCGTCCCCGGCTTCCCGGAGCGGGGAGCGGAGTGGTCGCCGACGGCGGTGATCGAGCAGGCGCTGTCCGCGTGCGCCCAGCACCGGTCCGCGTGGGAGCGCGGCTACCTCACGCTGGAGATCCACCGGGCTCTGCCGACTCTGGGCGGTCTGGACCCGGCCCGCACGATCGAGGTCCTCGAACGCCTCACCGACCAGGCCCTGGCTGGTCCCGGAGTCGTCCAGGTGGCCGGCCACGGCCCGGACGGCTCCCCGACCACGACGGCGGGATTGGCCGGGGACCCGTTCACCCGGCCCACCGCCCGGCTGTACGCCACCCGCGGAACCCTGGACGCCGAACTCGCCCTCCGCGCAGCTGCCCAGGTCCGCGGACGCCACGCCCTCGACGAGGCCGAGGTCAGCGCCTGGTTTGACGCGCACTGCCCCGGCATCGGGGCCGACCAACGGGCGGCCGTCGAGGGGATCGCGACCTCCGACGCGGCGTTGAGCGTGCTGGTCGGCCCGGCCGGGACCGGCAAGTCCTACGCCGCCGGTGCGCTGGCCGAGGCATGGGAGGACCTGTCGGGTGGCGGCAAGGTGATCGGCCTGGCCGTGTCCCAGATCGCCACCATGGTCCTGGCCGACGACGGCATTCCCGCGACCAGGAACGTGGCCCGCTGGCTGGCCACCCAGGACCGGCTCTCCGGGACCGGCGTCGCGAGCGACGAGGACCGCGCATGGGTCCTGGGCCCCCGCGACGTGGTCCTGGTCGACGAGGCGTCCATGGTCGCCACCGCCGACCTGCACCGGATCCAGGCTGTCGTCGAGGCCGCGGGGGCACGCCTCGTCCTGTCCGGCGATCCCCACCAGCTCGGCGCCGTCGAGGCCGGGGGAGTCCTGGGCCTCCTCGACGAGCACGCCGAGACGTACACCCTGGCCGAGGTCCGGCGCTTCGCCGAGGACTGGGAACGGGCTGCTTCCCTGTCCCTCCGCACAGGGCAGGGCGCCGCGCTCGAGGAGTACGACCGGCACGGGCGCCTGATCGGGCACGACACTCTCGAGCAGGCACTGGACGCGGCGGCCGCCGCAGCGACCGCGGACCGCCTCGCCGGGGCCTCGACCCTGGTTGTGGCCCCCACCAACGAACAGGCCGCCGCGACCGCACTGCGCATCCGCGACCGCCTCGTCGAACTGGGCCTCGTCGGGCCCGCCGAGGTCACCCTGGCCGCCGACGCTGCCCCCGACTCCGGGCGAATCCCCGTGCCCGCCGGGATCGGAGACCTGATCAGCGCCCGGCGCAACGACCACCACCTGGCGGTCACCAACCGCCTCCAGTACACGATCACCGAGATCGGGCCCGACGGGTCGCTCCATGCCGAGCCGCTGATCCATCCCGACGCCCCCGGCGCGACGTCCGCCCGTCCCGTGGTCCTGCCCGCGAACTACGTCGCCCACCACGTCCAGCTCGCCTACGCCTCGACCGTCCATGCCGCGCAGGGCATGACCGTCGACACTGCCCACCTGGTCACGGATGGCGCCCAGGACACCGCCGGCCTGTACGTCTCGCTGACCCGTGGACGAACCCGCAACACCGGCCACGTGGCCACGACGGTCAAGCCCGACCCCAGCAGCCGAGCTCAGACCCCCACCGTCGACGCCGCTCCCAGTTCGCGCATCCCCGGGAGCGAAGAAGGTTCCGGCGTCGTCAGGGACGCACCGGCCGGCGCCACGGGGACCGCCGAGGTCGACGATGTCGCGAGCACCGACGCCGACACCGACGGGCAGGTGAACGGTGGGGCCGGCAGCGGGGTGACGGTCATCGGGGGGGACGTCGAGCGCCCCACAGCCGTCTCCGTCCTGCAGGCGGTGCTGGACCGCGAACCGGACAATCTCGCCGCACTGGTCCACGCCGAACGCGAAGCCGAGCACCGCGCCAGCGCCGCGACTTTGCTGGGCCGGTACGAGGCCCTCGTGCGCGCCGCATGCCGGGACCGCATGGAACGGCACCTGGACGACCTGAGCGCCGAGGGAGTCCTGGACCCCGAGGCCCGTTCCCGGCTGCGCGCCGACCAGGCATCCGAGCACCTCGCGCGGGTGCTGCGCGCGCTCGAACAAGCCGGCACCGACCCCAAGGCCGCGCTCCGCGACGCGATCACCGTCCGGACCCTGGGATCGGCCAGTTCGCCCGCCCAGGTCCTGTCCCACCGCCTCACCCACGGCCGTCCCCTGCCCGTCCCCGCGGCCGTCCCCACGCCAGCACCCGTCCCTGCCACCGGCCGGAGTGCCACTGGTGCGAGCACGAGCGGCGTCGACAAGCCGAGCGAGAGCCCGGACGTAGGCGTCGGCGGGAATGATGCCGGCGCCGCCGAAGGGGACGCGAGCACCACCAACCAGGGCGGGGCCGGGGGAGCGGACATCGACCCGGGCGTGGTCACGGTGCCCGCAGACGTCGCTCCGGACCAGGGCGTCGCTCTGGCCGAGCTCGCCGACTGGATCGCCGAACGGCAGCAGACCCTGGGCACGCGCACCGCCGAGCAGGCTCCCGCGTGGGCCCTGCTCGCACTGGGGCCTGTCCCGCCGGAGGCAGGGCCGGACCGGGACGACTGGACACGCCGGGCCGGGATCGTGGCCCTGTACCGCGAGGCCAGCGCCCACGACCACCCCGAGCGGGCCCTGGCCACCATGCCCGGTCTCACCACGGTGGGCGGTCCAGGCATGGCGGGTCTGGCCGCCACCGAACGGCGCGCCCTGTATGCCGCTGCCTGGCACGCGATCGGCTCGCCGTCCGCGGGCCTGGACGAGGCAGCTTTGGGCGACGGGCAGTTGCGCGTACGGATTCGCGCCGCGCGCGCGGAGGAGGCCTGGGCACCTCCCTACGTCCAGGACGCCCTGCGCGCCGCCGAGCTGGACGCCCAGACCGCCCGCCAGGAAGCGATCCTGGCCACGGCCGCGGCCGAGAAGGCTGCTCGCGACGGTCTGTTCGACCGGGCCCGAGAGCTCCGCGAACAGGCCGCCCTCCACCTGGACACCCACGCCGTCAAGGCGGCCGCCGTCGAGGCCCTTCACACCGCCTCCGCGGCCCGCGCCGCGTGGGCCGGAGCCACCGCCGTGACCCGCGACCTGGGTGCGCGGGCGCAGGCGGAAGCCTTCCGGCGCGGCCTGGACATCGATCACGAGCCCGACCGGACGACTGCCTCCGAATGGCTCGCCGCCGAAGCACGCGCCCGCCAGCTCGACGACCAGCACCGGCCCATCACCGAAGTCGACTTCCTGAACCCTGACCGGTCGCGGGACGACTTCCACCGAGCCGACGATTCGGGGACGGCGCAGGACCTCCCACCGGCAACGACCCTCCCGCCGGTCGAGGCAGTCGACGAGAGCCGCGGAGGCGTTACCTCCCGTCTGGGTCCGGATCGAGAAGCGGCCGAGACGGCGGAGGAGCGGGGCGACGTCACGGGGGAGCCTGTCCCGTCTGGCGGCCGGATGCGGAAGCCGAGCACGGTCGCCCTGCAGGCCGAGGCGGTGTCGGCTGATCCGTCACGGGCCGACCGCGTACTCAGCGACCAGCCTCGAGCCGAGGAGGCGGCACCCGGCGACGGTCGGGAGCAACAGGTTCAGGTGGGGGAGACGGCGGCCGCTGAGTCGGCCGGGGACCAGTCGCCGGCCCGGATGGTCATCTCCCACGCCCCGGCAGGGCCGGAACTGGACGCGCTCGTGGCATCGGCTCACCTGGCCCTGCATGTGGCCCAGGACCGGGCCAGCGCCGAGGCCGCTCACGCCGAGCAGGACGCCCACGAACGGGCCGCTGCGGCGGACGAAGCCGGACGCCGCCGGCGTCTTGCCGCAGACCTGACTCCCACCAGCGGCACGGAGGCGGTCGAAGCGGACGCAGACAGCGGCGGGTGGGACCTGTCATGACCAGGACGGACGCGGACTCGCTCGCAGGCCCAAGAAGCCAGGTTCGGCCCCGGACAGAACACCCTGCCGAACCGGTGATCGACGGGGAGGAGCGCCCGCGCCTACCAGGGCGGCCTTCGGCCGGTTGCCGCCCGAGGGCGGCACAGCGACAGCGCCCGCGCACCTGTCGGGGGGCGGGTAGCACCACCGCCACCCCGCCGGAAGGGCGCTCCGGGGCCCAACCGTTCGGACGATCTTGCCTTCGGCAAGACCCGCTGCGCTGCCCGAACGATCGACCCACTCCGGCCCGTCCGCCGGGTCCCCTGCTGGTGGTGCTCCGGGCGCCATGACGTGCAGCCCCCCGCTCCGCGCGGGGCGCCCGTCCCGCTCAATCCCCCGACACCTGATCCCTCACCGACCCCACGCCACGACCCCATCAGGAGCACACCCCGAAGGAGCACCGCCATGCCCAGCCACCCGCACGCCCACCACACCCTCGACGACCCCGACCCCGTCCGCCCAGGGGGCACCCCGACGACCCCCGCGAGCACGTCGGCCCCCGGACCCACGCCGGCATCGGCCAAGGACCTGCCGCCCACGGTGATCCTGTCCGCCTACGAGGAGGCCTCCCGCAAGGCAATCGCCCTGTCCTACGCCGAGCGCGGGTGGCATGTGTTGCCCTTGGAGCCGGGTACCAAGCGTCCGGCGTGGCCGAATCATCAGGAGGGTTCCTGTTGGGGCCGGGACCCGGTGTGTCGGAAGGCCGGGGGCCACGTGGGGTGGGAGGCCCGTGCGCTGACCAAGCCGATGGAGATCATTGAGGCGTGGACGACGCCACTGGACGTCGGGGTCGGGATCGCCTGCGGTCCTTCGGGTCTGGTGGTCATTGACTGCGACATGCCCAAGGGCGATGCCTGGCCGGAGGCCTGGCGTATCCCGGGCATCACGTGCGGGGCGGATGTCCTGGCCTACGTCGCGGAGTCTCTGGGTGAGGTCGTGCCCGCCACATACACGGTGGCGACCCCGTCGGGGGGCCGGCACCTGTACTTCCGGCACCCCGCCGGCCCGGGGATCCGCAACACCATCGGCACCGCGCGCGGGCCGCTGGGGTGGCTGGTGGACGTGCGCGCTCACGGCGGTCAGGTCGTCGCGCCCCCGACCAGCAGCCCTGTCGGCTCCTACACCGTCCTGGACCGGCGGGACCCCATCCTGCTGCCGGAGTGGATGGCCGAGCGGCTCCGGCCCAGACTCACCCCTCCCGCCGCCGGCCTCCGCCAGGTCGCGGAACGCCCGAAGCCTCGCCCCGACGCAGACGACCCGTGGGCGCCGTCCCGGCGGCGCCGCTACCTGGACGCGGCGATCGACGCGGAGACCACCCGCGTCCGCGAGGCGGTCAAAGGCGAGCGCAACCACACCCTGTTCCGGGCCGCCGCCGCCCTGGGTGAGCTCGTGGCCGGTGGGGAACTCGACCCGGACTACGTGCGCGACGTGCTCCTGGACGCCTCCGCCACGCACCTGGCCGACCCCGACTACCCCCGGTTCCAGGCCGGTCAAACCATCACGTCCGGGCTGCGCCACGGCGCGGCCAACCCCCGGCGCTACGAGCACCGGCCGTGACCTCAAGGGCTTCGGGTTACGGCGTCCGCCCGGGCGCCGCGGCCCGCTTCCCCTCCATGTCGGCTCTCGCACCCACGGAGTTCGTGTTGCTCACCCTGACTGACTGGTTCTGCGGCGCGGGCGGCGCCACCCAGGGCGCTGCCCTCGTCCCCGGTGTTCAGCCGATCATGGCGTCCAACCATGATCAGCTCGCGATCGAGACTCACTCTCGGAACTTCCCGGACGTCGAGCACTTCCAGGGCGACATCCAGGACCTGGACGTGGCCACCCACCCGTACAGCGACCTGTTCTGGGCCTCCCCGGAGTGCACCAACTGGTCCCGGGCCAAAGGCAAGGCCCGCGACTACACCACCGGCCAGCTCGACCTGTTCGGCGACCCCGGACCGGCCGAGGATGTCGTGCGGTCCCGGGCCCTGATGCAGGACGTCATCCGGTACTTGCGCGGCATGCACACCCGCCGCCAGCCCGTGGCGGCCGGGATCGTGGAGAACGTCATCGACATCCGAGACTGGACCCACTGGAGCGCGTGGGTCCGCGAGATCCAGGTACTCGGCTACCGGACCCGCCTGATCGCCCTCAACAGCATGCACGCCCAAGGGACCCGGACCCCGCGGGCCCCGCAGTCCCGGGACCGCCTGTACCTGGCGTACTGGCACGAGCAGCTGGGCCGGGACCCCGACTGGGACCGGTGGCTACGCCCCCCGGCGCACTGCCCGGTCTGCGACCAGGACGTGGCCGCGGTGCAGACCTGGAAGCGCCCCGGGGTCGATATGGGCCGCTACCGCCAGCAGTACCTGTACCGCTGCCCCCACCTGCACCCCGGGCGCCCGCGGGTCGAGGTCGAGCCGTACTTCGTGCCGGCGGCCGCCGCGATCGACTGGACCCTGCCGGGTCAACGCATCGGCGACAAGCCGCTCAAGGAGTTCTTCGACAAGCACACCGGCGCCTCACTCGGGTTCCACCCGCTCGCCCCGAACACCCTGGCCCGGATCCAGAGCGGGATCCGTCGCTACGCCCGGCCCCTGCTGTCTCCGGCCGGCGGCACCTGGAACGACACCGCCACCCCCGTTGATCGACCGACGCGCGCGCGGACCACGCGCGAAGCCGAGGCCCTCGTCGTCCCGCCCCTCCTCGTGCCCGTCGAGGGCAGAGGCGGCAAACGGGCCGCGCCTGTCATGTCCTGGGCGCGGACCCAGACCACCCGCAATGAGACAGGTCTGTGCGTGCCGCCGTTCATCGCCGAACTCCGCGGCGGGGGCAGTGACGCCCGCCCGGTCCACCAGGCCCTGGCCACCGTCACCGCGTCGGGCAACCACCACGCCCTGATCACCCAGGCATGGGGAGCCATCTACGCGTTCGACTCCGGCGCCCTGCGGGACCACCACCGCACACCCCTACCCACCCAGACCACCGTCGAGGGCGACGCCGTGGTCACCGGACAGCTCGCGCTCCCGGCCGTGGCGGACTGCCTGTTCCGCATGCTCGAACCCCACGAGATCCACGCCGGCATGGCCTTTGCCCCCGGGTACGTCGTCCTGGGCACCAAGCGCGAGCGCGTGCGCCAGCTCGGCAACGCGGTCACCCCTCCTGCCGCCGAAGTGCTCATCTCCGCGCTGGTGGAGTGCGTGACAGGGGAGCAGCTCGACTCTGCGAGGGTGGCATAGGCGTCGGTGGCCCTGCTGGGCGCCCACCGGCGATGGGGACGGAACCCGCGGCCGGTGCCTGACGGATCAGGAGAAGCACCCTCTTCTGGTCGATGTGGTTGCAGGGACGGTCACCCTTCGGCCGGCGGCTGCTCGGCCCGGGCGGTGGTCCCGCGAGTCCTCAGAGGAGGTCCGTAGGCGTTCGGGCGTGGTTGCCCCGGCCACAGGCAGAAGATCAAGATGGCGACAGTCGGGACCGCCCCCAGCCAGTACCGGGGAACGCTCCAGGACAGAGGGTCCAACGGCGACGTGACCACGGCGACCGCGAGCCACCAGCCGCTCCGACCGACGTCGTGCAGACGTCGGGTGGCGGCCGCGAGGACAGGAGCAAGAAGGATGATTTCCGGCCAGTTCGAGAGCCAGAACGCGAGAGAGCCGGAGAAGATCGCGACGAGGGACAAAGCGGCCGAGGACAGGATGGCCAACCCGACGTAGAACATCGTGAAGCACCAGAACTGTGTCCGGCTGGCGCGTCCACGGAGTTGCCCATACGCCGCGAACGGCATCCACAAGAGCTTCCCGAAAGACTCCTGCTTGGCGAGCGCGCGGGGCAGATCGCCGGCACCGGGCTCCGACGGCGAGGCGCCCTTCCTGATCTGGACCAGGTACCAGGTGGACCACAGGATCGCGGAGATGCCGAGGGGTACCCCGATCCAGATAACCAGACCGGCGCCGATGTTCGCGCCGCACACCTCGGCAGTGATCACTCGCCAGGCCCAGCCGAGGTAGACACCCGCGCCCATCAGAGGCGCGATGACCCCGATCCACCGCCGCTCTCGCTGGAAGGCGCCGCGGCGTCGGGCCAGAACCGTGATGGCGCACACGGCCGCGATGATGCTGAGAATCTCGATCATGAGTTGCGTGGATCGGCCCAGGGACAGCGGTCGCATGAAGAAGTCGCGGGGCTCCGAGTCTCGCTTGCAGGTGCTCTGGTCCCCGACCAGCCACCAGGTGAGGATCGGGGTCGCGAGCACCAGGACCGCTCCGGCCGCGAACTCCATCGTGTGTGCGAGACGGCCATGCCGCATGCTTCCCTCTGCCAAGTCAGCCATGCCCCCGCCTTTCCCCGTGATGAGAGCGCCCATGATCCGGTTCCCGATGAGTGTCCACGCGGGAATCGGCGAGGCGCCATTGCGATGTTAGCCATCTGGAGATGTTCGAGTTCTTCGATCCAAGTCCCACTATTGGTGACGTACCATCCCCGATGGGGCATTTGACAATCGGAGGGTGGGTGTTCTTCGTGACACCACTCCTTCCGGAAGCAGGGGGAATATGTCAAGCCGTGCCGAGCGCGAGTCGGACGTCAGTCACGTTCCTGCGGGACGGCCACGACATCCCGGTGGTCGAGGCGCCCGGAGAGGCTCACCGCCGCTGGCCCGACTGCTGAGTGGTGCCCCTGAGAGTGGTGTGTGGCGGGCCCGGGCCGGACGGGTTGTTGATGGGGTGGACCCGCCAGGTGCCGGAAGGTGCGCTGGACGTGGACTGACCGAGCATCTGGGTTCGGCGCGAGGTGCGTCGCGATCAGGGACGGCGGTTCGCACGTCACTCCTGGATCCAGTTCCTCGTCCGGCGGGCGAGGCTGGCCACCACTCTCACGCCCATGGTTGAGCCGAGAAACATGAGCGTCGCGCCCAATGACGACAGCCCGTCATCCTTGTCGTAGCTGGACGCGAACCACGCGAAGCAGACCGTGAGAACGCAGGGAATCGCCATGGTCGCGATATCGACGTGGCGTCGCCATCCAGCCGCTGCGGCTGCGATGACCAGGACAACGGTGATGCCGGTGATCCGCCAGCCGTCGTCGCGCTTGTCATGCACGACCTGCCCTGGGTACCAGCTGAGCCAGATCCCAAAGGCAAGGGCAGTGATCACTATGAGGGCGGTTAGGGTCACCAGTCCTTCGGCTCGCCTTCTCCTGTCGGAAGCGCGGACCTTTCCCTGGGGTGGCTCGATTGTCTCCGGCACGCCCTCAACCTCGCCCCGTCCGATCCCCATCAGGACCACCCCCACGATTGGTGGGCGGCCGCCGCGCCGCCCGTCCGACCACCGGCATCTACGTGGTGGTAGTCCATGGCGCGGTTCGCCCGAGCGTCCAAGGTCGCGACGTCGGGAGGGCTGTCCACCGCGGGGCACCCTACCGATGATCAGGGCGTCCGATACTGCCAATCCGCGGCGTGAGGCGATGATCGTCGTGGCGGCGTTGCGCCCGGGGTCATGCCGTGGCGTGCTCGCGTGACGAAGAGCGTCGCGATCGAGCTACTGGCAGCCCTACCAACACCTGCCCAGTGGCTCAGTCCAGGGAGCACATGCACGGTGTGTCTCGGGCGGGTCGGATCAGTGTCCGGTGCCCATCAGTCGTTCGGCGAACGCGCAGAGTTGTTCGGTTGCGCGCTGGCAGGTGAAAGGGTCGCGGTCGGCGAACGCGGATCGGGACCAGAGCCCTCCGGAGGTCAGGAAGCGCTGGGCGTGCTCGGTGCCCAACTTCTGGTCGAGGTGGAGCAATGCCCCGATGGCCCAGTCCTGGTCGTAGTGGCAGTCCGATCTGGGGAGATATCGATCCAGGTAGGCCACGAGGATGTCGGCGTCCTCAGGTTTGCCAAAGCGGGTGAAGGCGAAGCAGTAGCCCTGTCCGGCGTAGCAGAGCTCACTCTCCAGGAGGAGGTCTGCGAAGGTTCGGCGGAACTGGGTCCGTTCGCCCAGGCCGATGAGCCACGCGGCGGTGAGCCGTGCACGCCACTCGAACTCCAGAAGAGCGTCCAGCTCCGCGTCCGTGATGCGGCGGGCATCGTCGGCGAGCGCCGGGGCGAAGTCATCGTCGGTCACCCGAAGCGCATTCGTGCCCAGCAGACTCATGTATCGCCTGCTCCGTGTGTGGTCGCGGGACCAGATGACGTAGCGATCGATCAACGCCCGGTCTTCGGGGCTGTCGGGCATACGGAAGGCCATGCCGGCATCCTTGTCTTGATCGTGTGTGTGGCCAGGCAGAAGGACGTCGATCATCTCTGCACGTGCTCCCGTGCCTGATGTCGGTGAGGAATGGGCGGGGTCGTTCGGCTGGTGGTGATCCTCTTCATCGGTCCGTGCGGTCGACCCACTCGATGGTGGCGAACAGGTTCGGCCGAGGTACCAGGAAGGCGGCCTCGACCAACACGCGTTCCCGGGCGTCCTCGACGACCTGCTGCCATGGTCTGGCGACGTCGAAGGGCTCGTCGAGGCGGTCGTGACCGTTCCAGACCGTGCCCCGATCGGTGACCTCCCACAGCTGGAAGTACAGCACCGCCTGATCGTGGTCGGCCAGGTCGTTGACGACGTCCACGAGCCGTGTCGATGGCCAGGCGCGTTCGATGGTGCCGGTCGTTGTTCTCAGCGATGCCGTCAACGGCGGCATGATCTCCTGCCGCGCTCCCAGGACGGTCAACACCCGGCGGATCGTGGCCGCCTCGCTCCAGTCCAGGTGGCCGTCGCTGTCCCGTTGGCGTCGATAGGCAGCCTGCAGTGAGGGCACTGCCTCTCGAACGCCGAGTTCGCCCAGGGCCCAGGCCGCCCATTCCCGAACCGTCTCGTGCGCGTTGTTGTCGAGCAGACTGATCAACGCGGGCCCGGCGGCGGCGTCGCCGAGGTGTTCGAAGACCTCTATGGCGCTCAGTTGCCCGAAGGTGTCCAGCGATCCGACGGCAGCCGCCAACGGCAGGATTACCGCGGCCCCGATCGAGATGAGCTCATCCTTTGCGTCCTCGGCGATCTCGGTCGAGTCGTCGTCCAGCAGCCCGATGAGCCGCGCGATGTCCCCGCTCACGACCGGGGAGTCTGCCGCGCCGAGATCAGAGTCCGCCAGCGAGATCGGTGAGGGGCGGCGCACCCGGAACCTGCACCTCGCCGAGCTCACGCCGACGATCCGCGGACGGCACAGGACCGACACGGATCCCCGCCTCGGTCAGCATCCGGAGATCCAGCGTCCAGTTCACCCGGGAACGCTCGTGCCACAGCGCGAAGGCAGCGTCCACGTGGACGGCGACCTGGACGGCATCCCATCCGTTCACGGTCGCCAGTTGCGTCCGCGCGGCCTCGTCTCTCCCGTTCAGGGCCGCCCACCCGAAGTGCGTGGCGCCATGGCATCGGCTGCACAAGCACACCAGGCGCCGCAGCACCTGCACTCGTTCGACCGGGTCGTAGGCCCACCGCTCGTGAGCCTCCAGCATCACGCCGGCCCCGGGGTCCCTGCCGGCACCGCACGCCTCACAGACGTGGTCAGCGCGGGCATAGACCATCACGCGCAGCCGATCCCAGTCCCGGACATCCACGCATGAACGGACATTCGTGAACCAACACGAGGACGGGACCAGATCAACGAACAACCCTGACCCGAAGCCCCGATCCTCGCCCGGCAGGAGCGCCGGCGCCGCGGGGCGCGGCAACCACTCCTCCAACCCGCCGAACAGCGGCCCAGGCGCGTACCAGCGGCGTGCCCGCGGATCCCATCGTGCCCCCGCTGCCTTCGCCGCCTCTTTCTGTGCGAACGGCACCTCCAACCACACCCGCCCACCAGATACCCCGGCCATAGCGCACCTCCGTCGGCATCCACGGCTACGAGCCCACGGTAAGGCTCTCCACCGACACTTTTCGGGCGTTCCGGACCTGCGGACCTGCGTGTCCCACATTTGGGTCATGTGGCTGCTGGCGCCGAGCGGGGCTCTGTTTGTCGACCGGTCCGGGATCTTGAGCCGGACCACCGGCCGGTCCGCATGCTCGCCGCGGCGCCAGTCTCACCGTCCCAAGATGCTCCGCCGGGCGGCCCCCGCCTGGACCGGCACCTTCGTGAAGCGCATTAATCGTCGTAGATCCGGCTTGTCGGACCTGTGGTGCACGGTGGCTTCCGGTGAGATCGGTGCGAGGGGCCAAGGAGGACGGCGTGCTGTTGCCGTGGCAGGTTCAGGAACTGGACCAGGGGATGCTGCGCCGTTGGTGTGAGCACTACCAGCGGGTGGGGCCGGGACCTGACCGGCGGGTGGAGGAGGGGTTGTGGCGCCGTACCCAGGACCCGCGCAATGCCGCCTGGTCGGGGTGGCAGGGGCCACAGGACGCCCGCCGGCGGCTGTGGCACTACCGCCTGGTCTACGACGTGACGCCTGCCGCGGCGCTGGCGGTCGCCGACGTCTACCTGTACTTCCACGTGGCGCTGCCGGAGGCCGAGGCTCAGATCCAGTACGACGCGGTGCGTTCGGGACTAACGACGGGCGGCTGGCTGTGTACCGGCGGTGACCGGGAACGCGAGGAGTTCGCTCGCGGGGACCTGGCCTGCCAGGTGCGGTGGGCGGCCCATCACCCAGGCGACGAGGCGGCCGGCCGAAGGCTGCCGGCGGCCTACCGCCACCTCGACGTCCGCGTGAGCAGCAGCGCCGTCCCGGTCGGCCTGGCCCGCCTGCCCTGGCAGATCCTGGCCGCGGGGTTTCGTACCCCGGACCACCGCGGAAATCCCGAACTCGTTGAGGACCTGTCGTGCCTGGTCGACCTGGCCCCGTTCGCCGTCGAGGCCGGATGCGGGCTGTCCGTGGAGGCCGGGGTGCCGCCCCTGCACCTTCTCCACGAGATCTACCAGGTCAGCGATCCACTCACCCGCCGCTTCGTCCTGGACCCGAGCGTCGACCGGGTCATGGCACGATTCCTGGCCGACCCCGAGGAACATCTGCCTGCGTTCTGCGGGACGTTCCAGGCCTGTCTGCGCGCCGAGCCGAGCCCGGCACACCGCGCACTGCGGGACCTGCATCGAGCTGGGGCTCTGGTCGGACCTGTGGTCACCAACAACTTCGACGGCCTGCTGGAGCGCTGCGGGGTGCCGGAGCAGTACGTGCGCCGCTACGACGAGATCATCCCGCCGGTGCGGTTCGACCCCCGGGCGAAAGCGCTGCTCGTGGTGGGTTCCCACGCCGATCGGCGTCGCGTCCAGCACCGCGCACGTCAGCGCGGCCTGCGCGTGGTGTTCTGCGATCCCGAGGGATTCCGCGACGAGGCCGGTAAATTCATCCCGTATCCGCTGGAGGGACCCCAGGACGAGGACCTGTTGTGCCGGCGCGGCGCCACCCAGGCGCTGGTCCCCCTGGCCCAGGCCCTCACCGGGGAGACACCCTCGTGGCACACACCGCCCCCGTGACGCTGCACCAGACCTCGCGGCTGCAGCTGCAGCGCCAGGACCCCCCGCCGCCGGACCCCGCCACCCGCCGAGCCGTGGACGAGCACTGGGATCACCTCACGGCTGGTCGCCCGCACCTGTTCGACGGCCCCCTGGTCGTCGTGACCTACGTGGCAGCAGATGGTGAACCGACGCAGGTCACCCTGTCGTGGGGCGTGAGCAGCTACCGGTACTACGCCGCCCGGCACGTCCCCGATCCGGTGCCCTACGCCCGGTCCCTGTACACCGCGGTCCTGCAGCCCACCATCGACGGTCGCGTGGCCGTGGGCCAGATGCACTCCGCCACCGCCGATCCCGGCCGATTGCAGCTGCCCGGCGGCGGTGTGGAACCCCCGCCGGCAGACACGGGCCTGGACGTGTCTGGGCTGCTGGAGGACGCCCGGCGCGAACTCGCCGAGGAGACCGGCATCGACCTCGGACCCGGCAGCCTGCGTCTGTGGGGCCTCAAGACCGGCGGCACCTACGCGGATGTCGGGGTGATCTGCCTGGCCCCGCCCCTGCCCGCCGAGCAGATCCAGATCATGTTCGAGGCCCACCTCCAGCGGTGCGCCGACACCGGGACCACCCCCGAACTGGTCGCTCTGCA
>Ga0265334_10000724_pt1 | contig 16559 bp, 12 predicted proteins | sample 42023metaG_FD_192442 | JGI IMG/M metagenome (GOLD analysis project Ga0265334, IMG submission 192442) | Rhizosphere microbial communities from Carex aquatilis grown in University of Washington, Seatle, WA, United States - 4-20-23 metaG | ecosystem: Host-associated > Plants > Roots > Rhizosphere... | reverse complement strand
GGGATAGCAACGGTTTCGGAAGCGGGACGCTGAGGACAGCATTTCCCCCAAATATCTCGACCGGAGACGCAAAAACCTTCGGAAGCGGCACGGGGACGCACCGCGAAAATGCCCTACAGGCATGAGGCCAACTTACGCGTTATTGCCACGGTCCGCTTCCAGCAACTGGGCCACCTTGTACGTAAATGTATTGGTCGAATCATAAATAGGGTGACGCAGACAGTCAATGAGATCCGCCATCCCGACGCAGGACCCCTGTACAAGAGAGCAGAAGCGATAGTGTCTGGTACATGTAACGCTCTATGGACACCCCAAAGCTGCACCAGAAAGCTCTGGATGCCACGCGCCTGCGCTGCCGCACCCTCGTCTGCGTCATGGGCGTCGGCAAGCTGTACGTCGTGTCCAACAGCGGACGCCTGACGCAGGCGCACTTTCCGCGCCCGAGCGACCTATCGGAGCCCTCGTCGATGCTCATGTCGACCTCGGTCGGCGCCGCCAAGTGGGTGTACGTGCGCGTCTTTCCCTCGACGGCCGCTTGCGTCGCGCACCTCGAGAGACACGGGTTCGCCAGCGTCGTCACGTCTCCGCGCACCGCGCGAGCTAGAGCAGAATGACCGTCTCCGGGACTGGCCCTTGGCAGGCCGACCGAGGATGCGCCGCCGCCAAGAAACTCGCCGTTTGGTTCGGCAACGAGACCTGCGGGGTCACGTCCGGGCGAGCACGGCGTGCCTGCATTTCCCCATGCGCGGCATCGTCGAGTCGTGCAACCTCGCTGTCGCGGCTGGCATTGTCCTGCACCACGCGGCCGAGCTGCGCCGGCGTGCTTCCGGACGTGTGGCGTGACTGCGCGTTGGGTCAGCTGTGGACAGTGACGGTTGGATGGTTGCGTCCATTCACGTTCGTGCGGGAAACATTCCAGGAAGACAAAAACAAAAGAACGGGCGCACCGCCGCTGTTTGACACTGAGAAGTTCCGTTCCTTCGATGCAGGAGCACAACCAGAATCTGTACCTTTCCTTTGACATCGAGGCCGATGGCCAGTCGCCGGCCCAGCACAACATGCTGTCCTTTGGCCTGTCGGTGCTAGACGACGCGGGCCAAGAGATCGCGGCCTTTGAGTGCAACATCCTCGAGCAAGATGGCCACACGGCGGACCCCCGCACGATGGAAGAGTTCTGGGCGCAGCACCCAGACGCCTGGGAGGCGACGCGACACGACCGCCAGACGCCCGCCGAGTTCGTGCGGCGCCTCGTCGAGTTCCTCGCCTCCCTCCCCCCCAACGCCCGTCGCCGTTGGGTAGCCAAGCCAGCGGCCTACGACTGGCAGTGGCTCAACGCCTACTTTCACAGCTACCGCGACCGCGCCCAGCACCCTCTGATCGACATCGGCTTCAAGGCGGACTGCATCTCGACGATGCTCCAGGTCCACCTGGCACAGCGCGGGATCCGCGAGCGCGCGGCGGTGGCGCTCGAGTGCGAGAGGCTCAGCGGACGGCAGCCCCACACGCACCGGGCCATAGACGACGCCAGGCAGCAGGCGCGGCTGTTTTACTCGCTCGGCTGCGAGCTCCGGTGCCTCTAACCGTTTGATCGCCTGCAAAGAGAGCCGTCTTCCCCCGGTTCCGCCGAGCGGACGCACCATATAACAAACCCCCTTCTAACGCATGTACCCGTTATAAAGGACCACCACTTTGGCTTCTTGTCATCGCTCTTCCCCCCAGTACATTTGCTCGCAATTGGTTCCGCGACGCTGGACGAGTCCATGTGCCTCTTCGGAATAGCACGACCAGACCAGTGGCCGTCATTCGTCGTCATCTGTTCCGTCATCGTCGTGTCCCGACCCCCAGCTTTCTGCATCGTCGAGGACCGGGATGGCGTGGGTCTCCAGATACCGCTGCACCACCAAAAAGTCGTCATCGTCCGGTTTCGGCTTGCAGTCGGGTAAATTGGCCTGTGCTGGGGTCGCGGCGTCGCTCGAGGCGGCTTCCTTTTCCTCGACTGTGGTCTCGGAAACGGGCGAGTTCCGCGGTGCGTGCAGGTTCACGGAAGTGGGGAGGAAGCATCCAGCTCGGGACGCCGCACCTCCTCGCCGGAGAGCGAACAGCACAGTGCAGCCGCAGTCCTCTTCATTCTTGAATTCTTGCATCCCCGGGATTTCAAGTGCAACGCGTCCTCGCCGCAGACGGGTGGGCGGAGATGCGGAGCACTTTTTTTTACGCTCGTGCGAACAAGTTTTGCAAGAGAACCGACGCATTGGAACGAGGGAAAAAAAGAAGAACCGGCACGACGTGAAGACGCAGCCAGCAGCCGCTCTATCTCTCCTTGTTTGTCGACATGGCTCGTCCTGCTGCAGACGCGTCGTTTATCCCTCCGTACGAGAGCGATATCCCGCTTACACAGGCTGATGTGGCCGATCTGCGAGCTTTCAGGCGTTGGCTCGAGATCCAGGCTAAGGAGCACCGGTGGTTGGATGACTTGAAGGGTTCCATCGATGAGAGGGAACGCAAACGTCTCGGCCAGATGTTGCCGACCGTGGACAGCATGGACAAGTACTCGGATTATCGTGCGAAAGTAGCCGACGCCTTGGTGGAGAACGTGAGGTCGGACTTTCAGGAAGCCGTCGGTGCCGGGTGGTTCCTCGGGCCCAGCACAATCGAGGAAAACGATGGGATGATCTTCGTATCGGCGAAGCCGGGTGCGAAGCTCCTGCGCGCAGAGAGCGAACTCGGCGCTGACACGACGCTCGGTGTCTGGAACGACGGCGGTCTTCTGGCCATCGAAGACGAAGCCAACCCTTGGTCCGGGTTCGTGCTGTACCGTATAGTACCCCTTATAAGGGACACTTTTTTCGAAAATTGTGCTCAGGATGTCCCTTATATGGGGTGTCAAGCCGACGGGAATCGATCGTGTTCCGGTAGATTGCGAACCCTGATCGCGCGGTACCCGATTCGGAATCCTCCTGTGGTTTTACACGTTTTGCTCATGGCTTCCGTTGTCGACCGTCGCTAACTACTGAGACCCTGGCTCAGAACAGTGGATCTTCTGCGGGGGTCCTCGGTTACTTCGTGTGGGAGGGCCAGATTTTTCGTACGGTATGTCCTTTATGTGGGGTGCGTACCTTATAAGGGGTACTATACGGTATTCGTAGGTGCGCTGCGCGGTAGGGAGGACCGACGACATTGACTGCGCACACACCACGATGTCCCGGATTGTTCTGCGCACGGGTGCTTGCAACCCTTTTTCGGTGCAACTGCGCCAGAAGGGGGCCCATCTAATCTTGTCGCGTGCGCACACATCCAAGATATAAAAAAAAGCGCACGGAAAACACGCACCGCGACTGTGCGAAGAATAAAAAGAGTCAGAGCGACTGCACGCGGCTGGTCTTTTGCTTGCCATCCGCGCCGAGTAATTTTGTGCGTGCGTGGGCCTGCGATCGAGCGCAGTCCGCTTCTGTGTCCATGGCAGCCTCGCCGTGGAAGAAGTCGCTCCGTGACCTCGCCAGGACCGGAGAAACAGGGTCGTGGACTCGCGAGCAGGTCGGCCAGCGCGCCTTGGACCCAGACAACCCCATCCTTCCACTTAGGCTTCCCGATCCTGGTCAAGTCGAGTGGCTGCTGCGCGACGACTCGGCGGGCGCCTCTCTGGTCAGGGGGATGCTCCAGCAGGACAACTTTGCCAAGGGCTACGTCGACGCCGTGGTCGGCGCACCACCCGGCGGTGACGCGAACGACATCCTGCGGCTGCGAAACGCGGTTTTCAACGCGGCGGTGATCACGACGCTGTCGCGCGCGGACGGCCGACGCTTCCTCCGGACGCAGGGCTCGCGCAGAGGCATTCCAGCGCCCAGAGTCGAAATGCTCGTCAATCTTCTGGCGGGCCGTCAGGAAGCCGTGTCGCTGCCGAGGTTTAGACTCCAGGACCTAGGAACCCCGGTATGGCAGGCCCTGCTTAAGAGTGTCCCGCCGCAGGCCGCGGCGGAGTTGAAGCAGACTCGGCAACTCGACGCGAACAAAGCGAACGTAAGCGGGTTCCTCGATGAGAGCTTCTCTCTTGTCGAGCTCGACGTGCTGGCCGATCTCGTTGACTCGATGCGACGGCCGCGGCGCAATCCCTGGCCAGGTCGCATTGACGGCCTCGCGCACTCGGAGCTGGTGCCCAGGATACGCGACATCCTCCTGTCCGCGGCGCCGCCTGCCAAGGAGCACCCGGATGCCGCCGAGATACTCTGGAGTCAGGTCATCGTGCCGTGGCGTCTGCTCTTTGTCGACTGCATGTTTCCGCACTTTGCCGAGACGAGCGTCGTGCCGGCCGAGATGGGAGCCACACTGTCGCTCGGCGGAGGGGAGCGCGAGTACCAGAGCATTCTCGGGCGGGGCGAGAGGGCCGCCGACCCGAGCCTGCGCAGCCTCGCCTCCACCTTTGACCTTGTCCTCGAGATGTGCCAGCTGTCCGATGCGGTCGCGGTGGCCCGGGACCGAAGCGCCAGCACGAACGTGGACGCTGCGGCCCGTGCGGTCAGCGTGCAGGTGGCACTGCAGAATCCACAGTTCGCGCAGCCGCTCCGCCACATCATGGATCTGCCGACCGCCTACGACCCCGCCCGGGGACGCATCGACCTCGCCGATTGGGATGCTGACGAGCCTTTCTTTGACGTCAAGAGTACGGCCGACGCGCTGGCGAAGAAGGTCCCGGGTGTGCTCGGACGAATCTGGGCGAGCGCCGGTCTCTGGCTGCCTCTCTACGGCCAGGGACCCGCGGTGTGGTCGGTGTTCGCCACGTGCGTGCTCGGCAGCCCCTTGCTGTTTCCTCCCGACCCCAAAAAGATGGTGGTTTCCGTCGTCGAGGCGATCGTCGCCGGTTGTGCTCGGTGGCTGCAGCTGTCGGTCGCGATGCAGGAAGAGACCCAGCAGGCGCGCGGAGCCACGAGGCACCCGCTCCTGTCGCTCGACTTGCTTCGGTCAGCCGCGAGCGCTCCGCGTTGGTCGGCGACGCAACCGCCATCGGCCTCCTCCAGGCTGCTGCAGGAGCAAGGAAGGTCGGGCCCGTGGTACGACGTGGCCCTGTGGGCCAAGAAGCGACGGCGGGGCCAGGGCACCACCACGAGCACGGATCAGGTCGCGTGGGCTCTCCTCAACCGCACGGGCTCGCTCTTTGTCACCGACAACAGGCTGTGGACGAGAAACTCGCCGGCGTGCTGGAGACCGGCTCCCGGTTTGCCGTTGGGCGAGCTGGAACCGCGCTGCTTCCGGTCGCGCTCGTGCGTCGACGCGACCGTCGGGTGCTTGGAAGCGTCTCTGGCGGGTGGAGCGCTATACTGTCCGGAGCTCATCAACAGCTTGGTGACCGCCGATGCTTTCGACGACGATCGCTGGAAAGAGCTCGAGAGCAGCGACACGGCGGTGGTGGTGAAGAGCCTTGCCCAAGCGCTGAGGCGCACGGCCCTCGGGGTCCGCGGTCCCGACCGTCTCGGTTCCGAGGCTTTGCTCACCCCAGAGGACTATGCCGCCACTGACGAATGGAAGCGGGCGCGCGTCGGTATCGCCGTGTTCGGTCCGCACCGGAGTTGGACTCTCCACCCGCCCGTCGTCCCCGGGCAGCTGGCGGTGATGTCGTACATCCTGCTCTACCTGCAGCGCAACAGGCCCACCGAACCGGACCGCTACGAGCTCGGAGGCTTCGGGAGCGCAACCGAGGGATCTGAGTTTATCCTGCCCGTGCTCAGACCGTACATGCCCGACTATCACGACCTCGTCATGCTGTCGTTCGCGTGAGAGGCTCCGGACCAGGGAGGGACACAATCGCCCTCGCTCACTGGAGCGAAAAACAACGGAGCCGCGTAAATAATGCGCTGTTCATCAAACTGTGCGTGGGAGCGGAATGAGCCACAAAAAGAGGCCGCCGCTGGCGGTCCAACGTCAGCCCACGGCGTTTCCCGATACGACCCGGTCCATGCGCTGTCGGGTCGTTCCCTCGGCCTCCTTCCTCCACGCACAGGCCAGCTGCCGGGCCTTCTCGTCGCCGTACAGCCGCACGGCAAAGGACTTGCTCGATGTGCGGCCCCTCTTGCCCAGACCCCTGAGGTAGATGTGCCCGACCCAACAGCGGTTGTACCGGTCGTACCGCACGCCCCTCTGGTCGCTGGCCTTTGCTTCGGTCCGAATTCTCGTGTTCCGGCGCTTCTTGCGCAGGACGATGCTCGCGACGGACCCGGTCTCTGGTGGGCCGCCGTCGGCGCCGACGGCCCGGATCACAGGTGTCCGCCCGGTCGCTGTCTTGGAACCCGCGGTCGTCGAAGCGGACGCGGCGCGGAGGCGCATGCCCTCGAGTTCTGCCGGGTCAAAGATAACCATCTGTAGTCCTGGAAGGGGGCATGCGGTCGCCGATCCACCGCCCGTCGTCGTCTGGGGGGCGGGCCAGTCGACGATCCTCGGGGCGGGGCAACCTTCGCGGGCCAAGGACTCGACGGACAACGAAGGGTGATGCGCCGGCGGCGGCGCAGCCAAAGACGGTGTCGTCGTCGTCGTCGTTGCCGCCGCCTCCGCCGGCCTGGCCGGCAGGCACGAGTAGCTCTTCTCCGAGTGCTTGGGCTGCAGGCCCCTGCTGAGGAGCCGAAAGTCCTCGTGGTACCAGTCGTCGAAATGCCTGAGGTTGCATTCGTGCGGGCACAGCTCGTAGGCCGCGTGCCCACAGCTCTCTGAGAGAGGGAATTCGGGCCTCACAAGACTGCGCACCGTCGCGCACAGCTTGTCCGCGTCCATCTTGACCCACTCGCGGCGCGTGCGGTCGAGCATGTGGTTCCTGAGCTCGTTCTTCAGGTGGTCCTCCACGGCCTTGGCGTCAACGCAGAAGAGCACGTCCTTGATCGAGACGTTGACCGGGTTCGAGCTGTTGTAGCAGTGCATTCTCTTGCGGAGGTCGTCGGTCCGGCCGAACTTGTGCTGGCCGCAACCCCACATCGGGTTGCTGATGACGTAGATGTACCCGCAGGATGGGTACATGGCCTTGAACTTCGCGGCTGGGTGCTCCTTCGGAGCCAGGAAGGCCGCACACCGCTGCTGCAGGCTGTCGCACGCAGCGTCCGTCGTCGCCGCCTGGGTGGAACCCAGCGTGGTCATCTTTGCCTCCCCGTTAATCTTCCTCCGTGAAGCTGTTTTTTCCCCTTGGTTTCCTCCGAGGGGAGGGCGGCAACATTCAATGTGAAGCTTTGTGAATGCCTCCGGGCCACGTCTCGCGCGTCGGTGGCCAAGACAGGTTGTCGCTTTGTTTCCTCGACCCGATCGACTGAACAAGCAGAAAAGAACCTGCCGCAGCGCGCTGGTTCTCCACGACACGTGCACCACGACCACCTGGAGAAGCGCTGGGACGTTCCGTGACCGGCACTTTTGCGAGTCTGGAGAAAGCAACAAGACAAGAAAAAAAATCCGACGGGGGGCGACGCGACACGACACGGCGCTATGTCAGTCGAGAGCATCAGGGATGGCGAGCTGGTCTGCAAGGCCCTCGACGAAACCTGCGCGATACCGCCGACGCCTGTGCTCCCGCAGAAGCGGTCGGCAGCGCGGGTCTACAGGACGATCGCCGAGCGCGAGGGGCGGAGGGCCTTTGTCGGCGGACTCCCGGCAGGCGTACGACGCAGGGTTTTTTTTGGGCATCCCACCCGGATACTTTGCCGCGGGTCGGCCGCTCGCCTTGTTGGGCAGCGAGTGTCTGGTCACCCCGTCGCCTCCTGGGCGCCGCTTCGGTGAACTGGATCTCAGACTGCTGTTCGGCGTCGGGCAACACCACGCGAATGTGTTGCTCGTTGATTGGGAGGAGCTCACGCTCGAACGCTTTGAGCCCCACGGAACAGCTTCCGCACCGGGTGGTTTCGGCGGCGTGGACATCTGGGACGACGAGCTGAGCCTCGTCGCCAAGCGCAACGGTCTGCGGTACGTGCGCCCCGGTCTCTTTCACTGCGAGCGCGGGCCCCAGGTCTTTGACAGTCGCGCGCACGAGGGTCGGTGCGCTTCCTGGTGCCGCGTGTGGACGCTGCTCCGCAACGCTTACCCTGAGATGCCGCTGGCGAACCTGTACGCCGGGCTGACCCCGTGGGCCTCCCGCCAGGCGCCCAACCGGGACATCGAACGCCTGACTCTGACACTGAGCCGTTTCGTTTCCTAACGGATACCTCTCGCATTGGGTCGACCCTAGAGCGTTTGTCAAAGATATATACTGAAAGCGTTTGCGCGGCTCCGTTTGCCTTGATTCGACCGTGCGAAAAAACGAATTAACGCCGTCCGGCTTCCCCAACTCCCGCAGATGCTGGGGACGTGCCCAGTTGACGCAACTTCCTCTCGCACGTGCGAGCCGTATTTGAACGAATCGTGAAATCGCGCTCCCAGCCCAGTGAGAACGTGACGATCCCTCCCGACATGCTTCCGTCGTCTCTCATTGAGCGAGACGCGGTGAACCAGTTTGTCGAGATGTGCCACGCGCGGCACGTGTGTCGCACCCGCCTCGGTCGGGTCGTCCAAGAGATCAAGGGACTCCAGAGCGAGACCGCTGACTTTTTCCAGAACGCGGCGCAACTCTGCCTCGAAAAGAGTCACCTGGCGAGCTATCTCGGTCTACCTGACACCTTGAGGTCCCTTTTGTTTTTTGCGTCGTCGCTCGACACGAGAGTCGTGCTGCAGATTTCAGTTCGGGCCCGCCCTCCGCGACAAGGTTGAGGCCCTGGAGATGCGCCACAAGAAGTGGCTAGACAGGGCGGCAGCTGCCCTCGAGCTCCTCGTCGGGTTGCAACATCCAACCTGCGATCTCAAGCGAATTGCCATTGCGACGCCGCCTCTTTCCAAGGCACTGGAAGAAGCCAGGGTGACCGGTGCGGCTGCTGGTTTTGTTTCTTCCGTTTTTGATTTCTGCCCCGCCCCCATCCTATCTCTTCCTTTGCGCCTTCCACGCAGATACAACCCAAGGGGAGACAGCGATTCTCGAGCGTGCGGTCGTTCTCCTTTCCCGCACCTTTCGTGATCGTCTCGAATGTGCTCTGTCGGACATCGCCCGAGCGATTTCGTCGTGGCTTCACGACGAAGGCTTGAGCTTCGCGGAACAGCGCCTGACGGTCGTTGCGAAGGTCGCAAGGTAGTCCAGCGGTGCTGCGCGCTAATCGCTCTCGGCCCTTCCTAGCGATCGATTGACTCTATCCATGGTTTTGGACGTCCTGGTTGCTTCTGCGGTCGAGTAAAGTCGCGATTTCCGCGATTGACCGAAGAAGACACAAATCCTTCCGTGACAAGACACTGTTTCAGTCGGCGGGTGGAACGGGCCCGGGTTGGCAAAGCCGTACCCCGTTAATTGGTTTTTGACACGGTCGAATTAAGCGAAACCGAGCCGCGCAAACGCGTTTTGCTGCCACTAAATGTTTTTCGACTAACGCTGTATGGACACCCCAAGAAGGGGGAGGGGGGGGGGGAGGGACACTGCAGCATGCGAGCGGCCGCGCATTCCCTCGACACTGGGTGTGAGACGCCTGCATCGGCCCGTTTTATAATAGCCGGGAGCGTCATCACCCGATGACTGCCGACTGGTGCTGTCCAGCGGCTGCTCGCCGGCCAAACGCAACAAGACGCGCGGCAACGGCTGCTGTGACGGCGACTGCGCCGCGTCGGCGTCGCCCGACCACACGTGCAAAAATAATCTGGCGCCGCTCCTCTCGAGCCCAGCCCGCGAGCCGGCCAACCGGGAGGATGTGGGGGTGAAGCAGAGAAGGCACCGCCAAGCACGACAAAAGGGTACCCAGCCGGGCGAACGGCGTCGTGAGTGCGGCCGACGCGGCGTGCCAGGCGAGATCCAGAGTTGGCGAAGCGATTCGTCGGGCGCTGGACGTCGGAGCCCTCATCGGAGTGAAAGGCGATTGTTTGCGGCACGAACCGAGCGACGACCCGATTCACAACCAGCGCGTGGCCTACTTCCGCGAGCTCGGTGAGGCGCTCGGCTTCTGCCGCCGCAGCCACCAGAGGAGGGCTTCCCAGGCCAGATGAGACACCTCGCCTCTCCGCGCTGTGGCAGCACCGTCGCCACGACGCTCGCCCACGTGGAGCCACGCAATCTTCTCGACCTCGCGCGCTTCCCTTGCCGCGCGGGGTACCGGGTGCGAGGTTCGGTGCGCCAGAGTCGACGCTCCGTCCAGTTCGACGCAGTAGACGCGAGTCGTTTGCTCGCGGGCAATGTGGCCCGCTTCGTTCTGGAACGGGCGCAGGTCAGTGTGCGGGATGCAGCCGTCGACCTTCGCACCGAGATCGAGCCCGGTCTCTTCGCGCAGCTCGCGCAGCGCGGCGCCGAGGGCAGTCTCGCCGGGCTCCATCTTCCCCTTTGGCAAAGTCCACTTGGCGGAGAACGGGCCCTTGACGACCAACACGAGTCTCTCCCCGAGCTCGTTGTGGCTCAGGACGAGCACCCCGCTCCTCGGGCGGCACTGCTCGTAGCGGAGGAACTCGGTGATGCTGTGCTCGACGTGTCGCGCGGTTCTCGGCCCGGAGTCTGCCGTTACTCGTGCGAGTCGGGGCACCAGCTGAAAGGCGAGGCGCAGAAAGTCCCTGAGAGTAGGGCACCCCTTGGGCACCGGCAGCGACAGGCATAGCGCGTCGAGGTACCGCCAGTACGCCGTCTGACCGAGTTCGAGCCAACTGTTCAGCTCCTGCGAGTTGCGGCCGTCGGACATGAAGCAGCCCGGAGGAGTGGTGGCACAGCTCGAGTCGACCGGGTCCGCAGGGGCAAAGGCCTCTGCAAAAACGCGCATAATGACATCTGCCCCTCGGAAGGGTTGTCCTACCGAGTGCGCCAGACCGTCTGACATCGGGAGTCCCGCGCTGTCTCTGCCAAGACTCCAAGAAGTTTTTTTTTCTTCCAAACTCACAAGCCGATAAAAACATCGGAGCAGTCCGCCGGACAGTGCCCTAGTGCCCGGAACACGGCGTACGTACGGGTCGCCACCTGGAGCGACTGGGCCTCGAGTACGAGGTTGCGTTCTCCGACCCGAACACGAAACTCGCGTTTGACCCATTGCGTTCGCTCTCCGGCGTCACCAAGCTGGTTCTGTTGAACAAGGGATGGGACGACGCGAGCCCCTTGTTCAACGGGCGGGACGAAGCGCCCGATGTGCATCTCGCACTGGGAGGCCCCGAGGTCTTTGGTCGTCATTTGGAGGTGCTGAAGTTCGACGTGCCGTCTCCTTCCACAGACCTCTCCGTTCCTGCAGCTGGTTCGGCTGCGAACGCTCGTTTTTATTGGGGGCGACCGGAGCCGGTGCTGCGACTCCTCAAATCGCCCGGCGGGAGGTGGCCCGTGCTGACTTGCCTGTCGTTGGCGTCATTGGGGACGGAGGATCCCGTCGATGCCGCAGCTTGGCAGTCGGAGCTTGCAACGGCTGCAGTGTGCTCGGACGGCCTCGAGCGCTTGGTCCTGGGGAGCCGCGCGCTGGCACCGCGTCTCCTGCCTTGCTCGTCTCCCTCGTACACACTCAACTCGTCAGCGCATACCGTCACCTCTGTGAGATGCTGCAGATCATTGACCCCCGTTTTTCACCCAGTTGTCGAGCGCGTAGATGTTGGTGCTAGACATGCGCACTGAACCCTGTACAGTAGTACTACAGTAGCTCAAGGATGTTACATCTCGACAATGAGTTCAATCACCTGTCGCGGGATCGCGGTGAGATGGGAGAGACAGAGAAAGGCTTCGATGCGTTCACGGAGGCCCCACCGCGGTCGCTCGCCCAGCGACAGCGGTCCACCCTCCTTGGTGGCGGTCAAGAGTCTCCAGCTCGGACGAATCCCGCTGCTGAAACGGCGGACTGGGCCGAATCCGGCGAGACGGAGCTTCAAGCTGTAGCGTCCGGGCTGGTGGACGAACTCTGAGAGGCGCGAATCGGCAGGCGCGTACTCGTGCCAATGGCCCGCATCCTCGTGGCAGCGGACATCGCCGGGCTCACAGAGACACGGTTCTCCTCCAACGCGCGGCAGACGCCGCACCTTGAAGACAGTCGTCTGCGAGGCAGTAAAGTACCAGCCCGGCGTGCGATGAAGCTTTCGCCAACTCGCGACGTGCCGGCGCTGGAACTCGTGAACCGGGTCCGTCGCGGGGAGACCGGCGCCGACCTCACCCGGCGGCCGCGGGTAGAGATCCGGCCAGAGATCGGTGCGGCGAGGATACGCGAGCTGGGCGACGACGCGTTCACCAGTCTCGAGCAAAAGAGAGGCCTCGGAAACCTTGTCCGGGTTCACCCATAGAAAGAGATCCGGTGTGGCAGCAGCCCCGCTGTCGTCTTGGCCGCGGTCCCCTTTTGCCCACCCGTACACGACAGACACTTCCACGGAGACGACTACTGGCCGTTCCGCGTGCACGCCATCGTCCAGGCAGCAGCGGACCAGGCCAACGCACCGGGGAAAGCTTCCGCTGGCTCGCCATTTCGCTATCTCATGCGACGCGTCGGGGCCCCGCTGGCGGCGGCGGCCGCGGCGGCCGCGTAGACACGGGCGGGCGAGGCTCCGTCCTGGTGCCTGGCGGTGGCGACAACCCGTAGCCACCCAACAGCGCCACGAAGCACACTCCTGCAAGTCCGACCAAGGCCACGCTCAGCAGTTCGTGCCACATATGGGCAGGTATGGCGAAACAACGGCAGTCAGAAATCACGGTTGAGAGGCGCCTCCCTGTAAACTGGACCGTTGATCCTCAGGACGTCGGGGGTCTCCTCGCACAGCGGCGTCCAGTAGTTTTTCCTGGACGTTACATGTACCGCGTACCATGTGGTTGAAAGACCTCTGATGGTGAATCGCGATCCTTGTTTCACAGGAGCGACCCGCCCTTGTTTGATTATTGTTACCTCGCACGCACAGCAAACCCTCCGCGATGAGAGAGGGTCCCCATTGACCAAGCGGCACCGGCCGAGGGGCTGGTCAGCCGATCGGAGACTTGCCCTTGCGCAGCAGAAAGTCGACCAGCTCCCGCTCGCCATGCCAGTCGGAGATGTCGACCTCGTGGTACACGTTGCCCATGGGGTTGTAGAGCCCGACGCGCGTCACCTGGGGAGTCTCGGCGGGCCGCTCGGCGTGCTCCAGCCTCAGGATGCTGGCGTAGGCCAGCACCTGCAGGAAGTGGTCGAGCTGGCACCGGCCCACGTCGAACTGCGAGTTCTTGAAGTCGACCACGAGGTCCCGGGCCACGAGATCGACCTCTCCCGACAGCCTGCCGTGGCTGACCTGCCACCCGGTGCGCACAAAGGGCGGCGCGGGGCCCTCGTGCGGGCGCAGCGCACCGCGCAGGAACGCGTGCATGCCCTCGTACATGCCCGAGTAGGCCTCTAGCCACAACGGCGCCACGTTGACGTAGAGCACGTACACCCGGCTGTTGTGCAGGCTCTGGAACGCCGAGGCCAGCCACGTCGCCTCGAGGCACTCGCGCCACGGCGCGGCGGCGCACGCCCTGTACCTCTCGTAGGCCTGCCGCAGCTGGAACCGCTTGCTGGCCGGCAGCTGCTTCCACGAGTGGCACGAGCCCGCACCCTCGGACTTTGGATCGGCGCCCAGGCAGGCCTCGGCGTAGCGGTCGTGGCACGACGCGGCGCCGGTGATCTCGGCGACCATCCGCCGCAGCAGGAAATCGAGAAAGGTGCCGAACTCGGCCTGCAGGAAGTTGGACGTGATCCACGGCGCGTACCTGTGCGGCGGCTGCGCGGCTGAGCCGCCGTCGGGCGCCGACCCGTTGCCCGGGCGGCGCGGCGTGCGCAGCTGGTCCTCGAACCTCTCGACGTCGACGATCCTGCGGAGCTCCGAGTAGTAGTCCTCTCCCTGCAGGCCCCTGACCGTGGCGAGGACGCCGACGCGGCCGAGCGGCTGCTGTGACGACGCGGCCGCGTCCGCGAACGCCTTGACCCTGTCGCGCAGCTCGGCGTGCAGCCTGTCGAGTACCGAGCACCGGCGGTGCTCCTGGTCGGCGGGCCCGGGCCCCAGCGAGCCGTGCGCGCGGCTCCTGAGCATCAGGTGCTGCGGCACCTCGTACACGAACACCGACGGCTCCCAGATGGAGCTGCACAGCGTCAGGTACCGCTGGCACCGCGTCACGGCCACGTAGTAGAGCCGCCGCTCCTGCTCCAGGTCCGGCTCGCGGCTGCTCGGGAAGTGGCTGTTGGAGAGGCCGATGATGTATACGTGGAGCCACTCGAGGCCCTTGGACCCGTGCACCGTGCTGAGCACGACGCAGTCGTCGCACTCGGACGACGACCGCCGGTCGCGCGAGTGCTGGTCGTCGCCCGAGAAGAAGACGCTGCGGACGCCCAGCTTGCACAGCCCGGCCTGCACGTGGTTCAGCAGGTAGCCGTTCCGGCACAGCACGGCAACGTCCTTGGGCCGCGTGCGCGGCTCCTGTCGGTCGCCGGGCAGCACCAGGGCGGCGATGTCGGCGCACACGGCGGCGGCCGACGCAAAGGGGCTGCCGTGCTCGAGGAGCCGCGGGAGCGGCCCGGGTCTCTGCCGGCTGAAGGCCGGCGGCTTGGGCAGCGACGTCGTGTTGCGCGAGATGCACGCGTTGGCGAGCGCCACGATCTGGGGCGTCGAGCGGAAGTTCTCCGTCAGGTGGTACGTGGTCGCGCCGGGGAAGTGGACCGAGAACTGCAGGATGAACCGCACGCTGCTGCCGCGGAACTGGAAGATGTTCTGGTCGTCGTCGCCGACGGCGTTGGCGTTGGCCACAGACGCCTGCAGCCCGGCAGTCTCGGTGAGCTTGCGCACGATCTCGTACTGGCAGTCGTTGACGTCCTGGTACTCGTCGACAAAGACGTGCTTGACGTGCTGCAGCAGCCCGGCCGCCGCGGGGTGATCCGAGTAGAGAAAGTCGCGCAGCATGTACTGCAGCTCGTCGACCTGGTAGATGCGCGTCGGCAGCAGCACACCAGAGGCCCTCAGGATGGCCTGCGCCACCGAGTGGAACGTCCCGCACACGACCTTTTCGTCGCCGTCCCCGTCGCTCGGGCCCGGGCACCCGGCCTTTGGGTCTATCAGAGCGAGAGCGGCGTCGATGCGCGCCGAGAGAAGCGCCGCGGCGTTGTTCGTGAAGGTCAGCGCAAAGATGCTGGACGGAGCGCACCCGTGTACCCGGATGAACCTGACGATGCGCGCGACCATGACGCGCGTCTTGCCCGAGCCGGCGCAGGCCAGGACGAGTTTGCTCCCAGCAACTGGCGCCTCGACGGCCTGCCGCTGCTCGTCACTGAGCCGGTCGACCGGTCCACTGCTCTCTTGTGAGCCCTGTGATGCCATGTGCAACTTTTTCTCGCAGCCGTCGCGCGCCCACGGTCAGATCTCCGCCAGAATAGAATTTTTTATTGTTGGCTCCAATTTGCTGTTTTTTCGCTTTCTGCGCGGAACAATTTCAGCTTCTGGGCGCACGCGGGCTCAGCCGTATCTGCGTGATGCGGGTGGAGGAAGACTCTGGGCACTGCTCGGGCGAGGGGATCCTTCAACGGGTAGCGGTGGGAGGTTCGACGCCGATGCAGGCAAAGGCGAGGCGCTGGCTGGATAGATCGACGGGGACGGTGAAGCCAGGGTTGCCGGCGACGACGGCGGGGATTCACTCGCCGGCGGTGCGAGGGGAGGTTGCACGCTGGCCTGAGCTTGCGTGGCGACGGCGAAAGCCACGCCACGGAGTTTCTCTGGGAGCGGGACACGCTCTGCGCGCGGAACCTTGTAAGCCGACGCACCGATGACGAACCCGACGACATCACCCTGTCGATTCACAAAGACCTGATTGACCGCCTCTGGGTGAACGGCGACCGTCAGTGACAGCGACACCTTTCGATCCGTGGCTAGCCTCTTTGACATGTTCAGCAGACGCCCTTCAGTACAATCGATGTCCGGGTCCGCTCCGGCAAGACAGAAAACGTCGCCGTCCGTCATGACGTCGTGAAGGATCATATCCCTCATGAACATGAGCTCGGCTTCCTGTGATAAGAGCGCTTCCATCTGGGACGCCAGGGCCGTTTCTCCGTTATTCAGCGGTGGTTGTGCCTTCTCGAGCTCGCTCAGTTGCTGTGTCAGCGCGGTCACCCTCTCTTCCGCCAGCCGGAGTTCGACTGTTGCTTGGGCCAGAGCCTCCACTCGACCAGTGGCCGTCGTCTGCAGCGCCGCGAAACTCGACCTGATGTCCTCGAGTGCACGCTCGATTGTTCCCACGACCGTACCGGCCTTGGTGCCTGCTTTGGACAGCCCCTGCATCTGTCGCGACTGTTACTGCTGCGATAGATTTACTCGATGCCCACACCCGTTTTTTTCTTCCTGTGCTGGCGAACCCAACCACCAGTTATGCTCGTCGAAAATTAAGTGTGCTCCGATTTCCTGAAGGGACCACGGATTCGAAGGATTTAATATTTTGACCTGGCATAATTGGGAAAGCCCTACGCGACGGCGGCACAACCTGGGCCGAATTACAGTAAACCGCCTCAGTTAAGAACGTTAAAAGTCCACGTGGGTTTTGGAGAGTTGCGCGTTCTCTCTTGAAAATGAGATGAAGCATAGAAAGAAGTCAGGTGAAGGCT
>Ga0265334_10000723_pt1 | contig 16560 bp, 13 predicted proteins | sample 42023metaG_FD_192442 | JGI IMG/M metagenome (GOLD analysis project Ga0265334, IMG submission 192442) | Rhizosphere microbial communities from Carex aquatilis grown in University of Washington, Seatle, WA, United States - 4-20-23 metaG | ecosystem: Host-associated > Plants > Roots > Rhizosphere... | reverse complement strand
CCTGCCCTTTCCTTCCTGAGCGCTATAAGTGCAGTGAGATTCAGGCCTTCTTGGCCCTGTATGTCATGTCCTCACGTTGGCAATAAAGGGATGAGGAGCGCGTATCTCCTCACGGTGAGCCAACCCTTCCGGGCGTATTTCTTGCGGGACGAGATATCTGTTTGGCTAAGTATTCCAGTCAATGGATTGCCCCCGAGTTTGGATCGTTTGATTGGTTCGATGAATCTCGTATTGGTGGATGAGTCACCGACAGTCTGCCCGAGCTTGGCCAATTCATGTCGCCGAGGCCAGCGTCTAATGTGTTAACGCTCGCTGATTGGCGCGATGTCGGTTCGGACGTCGGTCTATGGACCTACGACCGTGCGAGTCCCACTACCCTCTTGGCAACCATGGGTGGCTGATCGGAAGCCTAGCGTGATCTGACCGTGGGTGCAGCGTTTCGGTCCGGTTCAAGGGATGTCCCCTGGGTCGGCCGGTGGCCCGTTCGGGGCGACTGCACTTCGTGAACCACGCTGGTACCACGGGGGTTCAACTCGCAAGCACCTCAATCGGCCCTCGACCAGCGGCGGCGCATCGAGCCCCCAGCGGCGCTTTTTGGTCAGCTTGGTGTGAATCGGTCTCCTTGGTTGGTCCTGGAGTGTTTCGTGCGCATCCTGCAAGATCATCACCGTCTCGTCTCCTGAGGAGGCGAGGGCAGCTCTCGAAGCGGAACGGCGGCCATGAAGCCGTTGCCCACGATGACCACCGTGCTCACGTCTGCAGCGTCTTCCGAACAGACACGCTGGCGCCAACCGTCGCGGCAACGGTAGATCTCCTCCGAGCCGCTCTCCCTCAACAGCGTCCCGTCCGGGGGAGGCCGCTGGGGCTGCTGCTCCCCATCGATTGCGGGCTCGACGCCCTCCCCCCTCCTGCCACTGGTGAGGGCTCGGTCGGGAGCCTGCGGTTGCGCCATCCCACGCTTTCGGGCCAGCAACTTCTGGACTCCGGCGAAGGCGAGGAAGCCGGTCCCGACCCCAATCACGATGCCCAACGGCATCGTGGGGGATCCTCCAGCCGCGCCCTCTTCCGCAGTGAGTGGCGACGCCACACGAGGGGCGACGGGCTTGAGCTGCAACGGCGTCAGATCGGGAGCTGGGGCCGCCTCCGTGTCCTGGTGTGGCGCTACCTCACAACCAGGGTCACGGGGCTGGGGGTGCAACAGCGTCGGCCCGTGGGGAGGGGCTGCACATACATCGTGGAGTGGCGCCATTTCCGTGCGACGCAGGCGCGGCTGTCGCACCTGTTCAGGTGGGTTCGGCCCCGGCGCCAGGACCGGGGACGTGCACAACAGCGGATTCGGTGACCCCCATGGTGGGGCCTCAAGCGCCAGCGGCTCACGCCATGGGCCGGGCATCGCCTCACGGTCATGCCGTGGGAAGGGGCGTGACCTGGGCACCGAGCTGACGACGCCCTCCGCGCTCCCAGGGGTCCGCCCAGGGCCCAACTTGATGTAGAGCAAGATCTCGGGTGCCTCGTTGAGACCCACCCATAGCAGCGTCACGGCGAGCAGGATGACGCTGACGACCTGATGGCCGGCCGACAGCGAGAAGCATAGGGCGACGAAGATGGCGATGAGGCCCCCACCGCCCAGAAGCGTGCGCAGGCCCGCTGCCGACCAGCAACGAGGCACCACATTCTTGACTGTCACTGGACCTCCAACGCGGAGCAAGCAGCTCCAACCCGTCATCAGCGGACGACGCACGCGACCTCACCCAAAGGAACACATAGACGGAGCCCGAAGGGTTAGGCTTGATCGAATCGCATGATGTCCGCGCTGGTCATGGGCGATCCGCGGATTCGTCCGCGATCCCGGCCCCGCCGGCGAGCGGTCGGTCGACGCTGGGAGCACCGGTGACAATGCGGGACGGATTCGCGGAAGTGTTCGGGCAGGTCTTGATCCATGCCTGCGCTGACCGGGGGCTCACCCAGAAGCAGATCGGTGGTCTCATCGCGAAACATCAGTTCGAAGGCCGCCGACCCGGTCCCGATCGCGAACGCGACCTGGGCAAGGCCTGTGAGCGGTGGCCACGCAGGCTCAGCGCCTGGAAGAGCGGCGACCGGTTGCCCGCTCACGAAAACGAACTGGTGCTCGCCCTCGACGTGATCGCCCCCGGGCGGCCCCGGCAGCCCTGGTTCGACCTTTGGCGCGGCGCATGCCACGCCCGCCGCACGGTCCTGGCGGCCGCTCCGGCCCACCCGATCTCGACCAGCACCACCGTCAGCACCGAACCCGGCACACCGCCGGACACTCCTGCGCTCATCCTCGTCGGTCGGTCACCGCTTCTCGCTGACGCCTTCCAGCCCAGGACGGCGCTCCTTGAGACAATCGAGGGCGTCGTGCACACGGCAACCGGGGGCTGCACGCAGATCTTGGTTGGCGACGGCGGCACCGGCAAGACGCAGCTCGCGGCAGCGGTCTTCGACCGCGCGCTCAAGGGCGGCGCCCGCCTGGGGGTATGGATCACCGCGACGTCCCAGCTGAGCATCATCTCCGCACTGGCGCGCGCCTATCTGGCCACGCACCCCGGAAGCGACGGCGAGGGACCTCGCCAGGCCAGCGCGTTCCTCGAATGGCTGCGTGACACCACCGAGCCATGGATCGTCGTCTTGGACGACCTGCGCGCGCCCGGGGACGCGCTCGGCCTGTGGCCGGTCGGGGCCGGCACGGTACTGGTCACGACCCGTCGGCGTGATGCCGCGCTGGCGGGCCGCAGCACGCACCCTGTCATCGATGTCGGGGCGTTCACCCCCCGCGAATCCCTCGACTACCTCACCCGCAAGCTCTCCGCGGACCAGAGCCTGCCCACCGAAGTGCTGACTGGGGCCGCGGACCTGGCCGACGATCTCGGGCACCTGCCGCTCGCCCTGGCCCAGGCGAGCGCCGTCATTGCCAACGATGCCGTGACCTGCGCGGACTACCGCGCCCAGTTGACCGACGTCGTCCGCGATCTAAGGGAGATCTTTCCCGACGACAGCAGCGACGACTACGGGAGGACGGTGGCCACCACCTGGTCATTCGCCCTGTGCTCCGCCGACGCCCTGGCCCCCCAAGGCCTGGCCGGCACACTGCTACCGCTGGCCGCTGTCCTGTCCCCTGACGGGATCCCCGATGAGGTGTTCTCCACCCTCGCCTGCCGGCACTACCTTGCCCACCGAGAGCGCGCATGCCCGACGTCCGGTCCTGTGCCGGTGACTTCGACCCCGGACGCCCGCAGAGCGCTTCGGAATCTGCATCGCCTCAGCCTGCTCACCCACGCTCCCAGAGGCGGCCCGCATGCCGTGCGGATGCATGCCCTCACCCAGCGGGCAAGCCTGCAGCACCTGTCTCCAACGGAGTTGGCGACGGTCGTGCGAGTGGCGGCTGACGCGCTGGTCGAGGTCTGGCCCGAAGCGGATCTGGGCGACCGTGTCGCGGGCAGCCTGCGGCACAACGCTGCCACGCTTCTGCGCCGCTTCCCCCAGCCGTTGTGGACCGGTGGCGCCCACACTCTGCTCTTCCGGCTCGGCGACAGTCTCGCAGGGGCGGGCCTGGTCGAGGCCGCGGTGGTGCACTTCCAGGAGATGGCGGAGACGGCGCTGCGTCTGCTCGGCCCCAGCCACCTGCACACGGTGAGCGCGCGTGGCCACTTCGCCCATTACATCGGCTTCCAGGGCCACATCCTCGAGGCACACCGCCAGGTCATGGTCCTGCTCCAGGAAGCCTGCTCCGCCCTGGGCCCGGACCACCCCGACACGCTGGGCTTCCGGTTCCTGCTGGCTCAGCTGAACGGGCGCCTGCAGGGCCCCGAGGCAGCGGTTTCCGCGCTGAGGGCGCTGGCGCCCGACATGGAACGCGCGCTCGGTCCCGACCACCTGCACACGCTGCGGACCCGCAGCGCCCTGGCGTACTGGATCGGACTGGGCGGTGACTTTCGCACAGCAGCCAGCATCACCGAGACGCTGCGGCACGACCTGATACGCGTGCTCGGCGAAGACCACCCGGACACGCTGGCCCTACGGGCCAACCTGGCCGCCTTGCGAGGCGAGACCGGCGACGTCGCCCATGCCGTGGAGCTGTTCCAGGAGCTGCTGCCGGATCGCGTACGGGTGCTAGGCGCCGACCACCCCGACACGTTGCTCACCCGCGGCAGCATCGCCTATTGGCAAGGGCGCGCCGGTGACGCCGACCGCGCACGGCAGACGTTTGAGGCGCTCCTGCACACCGTGGTTCCCGGCGATGTCCAAACCCTGCTCAGCCGGGGGCAGGTGATCTCGTGGCGCGGTCACGCCAGCGCGCTTGTCGCGGCGGCAACGACGTATGCGGCCATGCTGGAGTCGTTGGCGGCGCACGACCTGACCAGGCCCGGGACGGCCCTGGATCATGCGCACTGGTCCGGGCTGACTGCCCCGAGGGTGATTGAGGCCTCCACTTGCGTCAGGGCCGGATGGCATCTCCAAGATTGAGTACGAGAGATCTCCGGAACCGGGGTCATCCGCGCCTACATCCCCCGCCCGAGGAGCGTGTTCGTCGAGCATCTTCTTGGGGAGGGCGGGAGCGGGCCAACGCAGCCTCGTTTCTGCCCGAGATGTGGATGGGCGCCTGACGGCGGGGGTCTTCCGGGTTGTTCTGGTGGCGGCGGAGACGCTCAGCGCCGGGCTGGGGGGACCGGGGGGACCGCAACCCACGGAAGGTGTCAGTCCCAGCGCCTACCGTCGTGATGTTGGTTCACGGCCTTCGGGCGGGAAGGGGCGCGTCATGTCGATTTCGGTGGGTCGTCTCTACGGCGATGAGTCGACGCCATGGGCGGGGCTAGCGGTGAAACCGGCGGAAGAGTGCCGGATCGAGCAGTTCCAGCTGGACGACATCGTGCATCCGAGAAGGTTCGTCGTTGCTCCTTCGTGGTGCGTGCCGCTGGCGCCAACGGTGACTCAGGAGTGGGAGCGCGCTGAGCTCGTGTGCGGGGCGCTGCACCCGGATGGAGATCCGGACATTTGGTCGGCGACATGGTGCTTCGAGGACTGGGATGCGCGGGCGTTGTATGCGTTCGGCATGGCTGCGGTGTTCTGGTGGGTCTACGGCCTGCGCCAAGCGCCCTTGGCTGCTTCCCTCGCCCAGGCACGAACTGGGGCGCCTGAGCAGGGGGTGGCCCGGCAGGCCTTGACGCGCGCGGTGCAGCTGTGCCACGCGGGGGTCGGCCCGGTGATCTTGGAGTATCTGGACGGTGTGGTGGCCGGTCTTCGCTGGCTCCTCGGTGAAACCGAGACGATCACCGTGTCGTGAGACGCGCTTCGGCGTTGGCGTCTCCTGCCTTGGTGCTGGGCGACGGTTGCGGAACACCGACGCCCGACACCAAGGGTCACGGGCAACACATGTCCTCGTCGACAGCCTCCGCGGCTCCTGAACGGAGAGCCTCGTCGAGCACCCACCTGTGGTGACGAGCTGCGTCAGGGGAGGGGTCCTCGGCCTGGTCAACGGGTTCCTGCGCGTCGTGGGAGCGAAGGTCAGCCATCCGGACGGAGAGTTCCACATGGTTGAGGTCGGCGGCGGCCTGACCGATTCGGCCGGCGGATGCCGTGTCGGTGTTCCGCTGCTCGATTTGCGCGGAGAGCCGGCTGCGGATGAGGACGGTTCGTTCTTCCCCGTGGCCGTCGTTGTTGGCCGCGAAACTCGCCGACGTCCGGGGCGTGTTGGAGTGGTCGTCAGCGTCCTGTTGGCATTCGACCGAGTCGCCGTCCGCGGGCGGGGCGGAGTCGGCGTGGCCGGTGGGCGCTGCTGTTGACGGAAGGGGCTCGTGGTCGTTGTCCCCGTGCCCGGATCTGGATTCGTGCGCGAGTTCCTCGAGCTGGTCGCGTCGGCGGTGCTGCTTGATGTCGTCGACAGCGAGAGGTGGCCGCGGGCTGTGCTCGTGGTCGTCAACGACGTCGAGGCGGCCATGGTCGTGACCGCTGTCGGCGGCCGGCTCGTGCTCGTGGAGGAGGTCCGCTTCCGTGATCCGGCGGTGCTCGTCGTCTTGGGCCCAGTGGGCGGCGTCGAGGGCGAGCCATTCTTGGGCGGTCGTGCAGTCGGGTTCGTGGTCGAGGTTGAGTCGGCGGGCATGGGCCTCGGCCAAGGCATGGTCGGCCTCGGCCAGGGTCGGGGCGTAGAGGGCGGCCCACTCGCCCCGGACGTCGACTTCGCGGGCGTATTCGAGGGCAGCCAGTTCGTGCAGGGTCTCGCGGTCGCGGTGCTCGATGGCCTCGGCGCGCAGCTGCTCGGCCAGGGCACGGTCGCCGTCCTGTTCGGCCTGCTGGGCACGGCGTTCCGTGAGGACGGCGTCCTGGCGTGCCTGCTCGCGCGCCTGCTCGGCCTCGCGCAGGTCGGCAGCAGCGTGCCGCGGCGCGATGGCGCGGGCCTGCTCGGCGGCGCGGATCCGGATCCGCAGCTGCCCATCGGTCAGCAGTGCGGCCGGCCGGGCGAATGGGGGATGGCCGGCGGCGTCCCAGGCGGCCATGAACCAGGCGCGCCGCTCGGTGGCGTGCACGCCGGTGACCGGGGGAGGGAGGACGCGGTCGGGGTTGGTCCAACCGGCGGCCTCGCGGTGGGTGGCGATGATGCCGGCCCGCTGTTCCCACACGTCCCGCTCGGGGCTGCCGGCCGCCGGGACCGGCCCGAGGGCGGTCCGGGCCCAGGCGGGAGCGTCGGCCGCGGTGCGGGCACCGAGGACGTCGGCGCGGACCAGAGCCCTCTCGCGCAGAGCGGCGATCTGCTGCGCGTGGGTCGGATCGAGCCCGGCGGGTAGGGCCGGCGCCCATGAGCTGGAGCGCGAGCCGGGGGCGTCGGCGGATCCCGGGGAGGGCTGGGCGCCAGTGCTGTGGGCGTGGGCCGACACAGGGGAGGTACCGACCTGCGTGAGATCGGCTGCACCCCGGCGGGCGCCGGGTGCGGCGTGAGGTTCGACGTCTGCCCCGGTCGTGGTGCCGGTGCTCGTTCTCACGTCGTCCCGCGGCCCGGCCGCCAGGGCTGGTTCGGGGACGGGGTGTCCCCGGGTGATGCGGTGGGCGATGACCTGGGCGAGGGAGTGGGCGGTGTCCAGGGATCGGGTGGTGACCGCCTCGCGCAGGAGCTGCTCGGGGTCGTGGCCGGCCTGTTCCATGGCTCGGAGGAGCCGGGAGAGGTGTTCGGTGGCCTGGTCGGCGCACAGGGTGGCGCGTTGCTCGGGCGTGAGGTGTCCCTCGGCGGCGAGCTGGTCCAGATGGGTCTCGGTGCGGGCTCGGACGGCGACACGGGTGAGGGTTTCGAGCTGGCCGAGGACGGTCGCTGCGTGCTGGTGGTGTTCGGCGTCGGCTTCGAGTTCGACCAGGGCGGCGCGACCGGTGGGGTCGCGGTCCAGGCCGGCGGCCAGCGCGGCCATGGCGGTGGGGTGTTCCTGGAAGCCGCGTCGTCCGGGAGCCAGTCCGGCCGGCGCGGTGGTCAAGGAGACATTGGCCGTGTTGCGGGTGCGGCCGCGGGTCATGGCTACGTAGAGGGTCTCGGGGTCCAGGCCGCCGGTGGTGACGAGGTGGGTGGCGTCGACGGTCAGTCCCTGGGCGGCGTGCACGGTCGAGGCGTAGGCCAGGGCGAGGTCGGCGCCGACGTACTCGGCCGGCACGTGGCGGGCCTCGCCGCTGCGGATGGAGGTGATGATCACGGCGCCGTCGGGGTGCAGAGCGGTGACCCGGTAGATCTCCCGGTTGGTCAGGCCCAGGGCGTGGTCGATGCGCCGGGCCTGGACGAGGTCGCCGACCGACGCGACGTTGTCGTCCCGTCCGAGACGCACGGCGGGGCCGTCCTCGACGAGGCCGAGGGCGATGAGCTGGTCGCGGACCTTCAGGGACACGGCCGCGGCCTGGTCATTGCTGGCCGCGATCGCCAGGACGGTGCGGTGGTCGAGGTGGTCGGCCACCCACGCTCGGGCGGTGGCGTCGATGGCCTCGGACAGGGTGTCATGTGCCAGGAGCCGGCCGTGGGTGTCGTACTCGGCCAGGACTGCGGCGTCCCCCTGGCGCAAGCGCAGGGAAGCCTCGCGCTCCCAGGGCTCGGTGAAGCGGCGGACGTCGGTGAGGGTGTAGGTCTCGGCGTGTTGGTCCAGCAGTCCCAGGGCTCCGCCAGCGTCGACCGGGCCGAGCTGGTGGGGGTCGCCGGTGAGTACCAGCCGGGCGCCGGCGGCCTCGACGTGGGCGCGGATCGCGGACAGGTGGGCCGTGGAGACCATGGACGCCTCGTCGACGAGGACGACGTCCCGCTGGCCCAGGGCCCAGCGCTGGTCCAGGGGTCGGTGGGTGCCGGCGTCCAGGCGCTGCTGGGCGGCCAGGAAGGCGGCGATGTTCGCGGCGTCGGGGATGCCGTCGTCCGCCAGTACCTGGGTGGCGATCTGGGAGGTGGCCAGGCCGATGACCCGCCCGCCCTCGCTCAGTTCGGCCCAGGCGCCGGCCAGGGCGCCCAGGGCGAAGGACTTGCCGGTGCCGGCAGGGCCGACCAGAACGACGGCGCGGGCGTCGCTCGCGGCGATCCCGGCGACCGATGACCGTTGGTCCGCCCCGATCGTGGGCACGTGGTCGTCCAGCCAGGTGTGGACGGCGTCGGCGTCCACGCTGTGTGCGCCGCGGGCGATGGCCAGGCGGCGCAGGGCCTGCTCGGCCTCCAGGGTGAAGGCGGCGGCGTACTGGGTGTCGGTGGGACGCGCGAACCACACCGGCTCGCCGTCCGGGCCGCCGTCAGGAAGGTCGCGGCCGGTGACCTGGACGAGGTCCGGATGGCTCAGCGCGGTCTGCGTGAGCCGCTCCGCCAGCTCGATGACCTGGGGTCGGTCAAGGCCCAGCACCGGGGGCAGGAAGTCCAGGATCTGCGCGGTCAGGTCGGGGGCCCGGAACGTGGCCGAGGCCTGCCCGCACGCGGCGATCGCCTGGGAGATCACCGTCTCGGGCGACCACTCCTCGATGCCCATGGCCCCGGCGTCCCAGGCCCGGTCGAGCCCGGCGTAGACGCGGGTGAGGTCCTGGCCTACTGCGTGGCACTCGGCCACGACGCGGTCCGCGCGCTCATCCACTGTCTCGGCGTCGTGGACCTTCGCCCGCCGGGTCCCCAGGGTCGCCAGCTCCTTGACCCGGGCCAGCTCCATCGGGGTGAGGTCCCGCCCGCCGAGCCGCTCGCGGGTGGCCTGGACGAGGTCGGCGAACCGCTCGGTGATCTCCACGTCGCGTGAGGACCACAGCCGGCTCAGCGCCTCGGGCGCGGTGGTCAGCTCCCAGTGCCCGTTGTCGCGCAGTTCCCAGTCCAGGCCTGCGGCGGCCAGGCGCTCACGGACCACGGCGCGGGCGATTGCGCCGGCCGCGTGCTGGTGGCGCAGCAGGTCCCGCCCGTCGAGGGCCCGCCAGACGCCGTCCGCGGAGAGCACCCGATTCAGGACGGCGTTGTGCTGGTGCAGCTGGGGGTCGATGTTCCGATTGGTGTGTTGGAAGAACGACGCGATCACCAGGCCGGGCGCGGCCATCCACCGTCCCTGCCCTCCGGCTCCGTGCCGGCCCACGCGGGTGGTCGCGTGTGCGGACAGGTACTCCAGCGCTGCGCGTGCGCCATCCTGTACTGCCGACTCGATACCCGATCGGATCGACCGGGCCCGATCCGCCTGCACCCGATCGCCGGAGCTTCGGGCGGCCAACTCGGCCCGCCACGCCGCGGTGTGCACGACCGTGACCGACTTGACCGGAGAGAAGGTGAAGTCGTACCCGGTAACGGGCGACCGATCGGCCAACTCCAGACCGAGGCAGATCTCCTCGACCCGATCGGGAGTGGCGTCCGGCTCGCGGGCCAGGGCCGCGGCCAACCGATCGGCCTGGTTGGCCAACCCGCGCGCCCGATGCCCGATCGGCGAACCGTCCGGAGCGGTGTAGCGGCCGAACACCGATCGCATTGCCTCGTCGGTCACGACCCCGGACAGCCCCAGGGCCTGGGCGCCCTGCCCGGACCACCGGCCAGGCGGCTCGCCGTCGAGGACGGCGTCGAGGTAGTACGAGTGCGCGTTCGGGGCCTCCGCGCCCCCGGCGCAGTAGTACTCCGCACCGGCCGCGCCGCGGATCTGGCTCGCCGTGATCACCTGCGGGTTCCTTCCTTGTCTGCTGGGATCACGTGAGCCGGCGCCGGGTGGGAATGCTGCCCGGAAGGCGTTCCCGCTCCACAGAAGTGGATCATGGAACTGGCCTGCTCAATCGTGATGCCTGGGTCTGTCACTTCTTCTGGGGCGTCAATTGATTACATAAATGGGATTTAGCTGAGAGTCTCTGGATGCTTGGGAATTGAATGCATGAATGACGTTGTGGGAATTCCTCGGAGCTGGTCTGCGTGTTGCTGTGGGCGGTGTCTGGGCGGCCTCTGGTGGGTGTGCGTCGCGGGGGACCGGGCCTCGGACGACGGCCCGGCGCCGCGGGGTGCGGGGGTGTATTTGCGACCTCGGTACCGGGCGAGGGCCCGGCGCCGATGGGGGTTTACGGGACCGCGGCCGGCCGGTGGTTGAGGTGAGCGGGGAGTTCGTCGCGGGTGGCGCGGGCGTAGGCCAGGCCGATTCCCAGGGCCTTGCGGATCGCCTCAGCGGTCGGGGTGGCAGGCAGTTCGCCCTCGGCGACCAACTGCAGGACGCGCTCGATGTCCTCGGGCCTGGCCGATCGGCTCGCGCCGGGGAACGGCGTCGGCCGGTCGGCGGGATTGGCGGCCGGTTGGGTCGGGTCGGGGATCCGATCGGTGGTCGGGTCCGACCCGATCGGACCCGGGTTGGGCGCCGACTCGATCGGATCGGGTGCGGTCGCTGGGTTGGACGCCAATCGAGTTCGGGCGGTCGACGGGATGGCCTGATCGGAGTCGGCGGGCGTCGGGTTGATCGGCTGAGGCTTGAAATCGGGGGACGGCGTCACCCACGGCGGGACGGGGATGGAGTTCGCTGGCGTCGGGCGATGGCCGGCGGCGCCATTGAGCGGCTGGGCGGTGTGGGCGGTCAGCTCGCGCAGATCATGCGCGGCGGCAGAGCCGGCGGGCTCCCGGCGGGGCGCGTGGTGGTCAGGGGCGCCAGCCTGTTGACGGACGTCCGGCACAGCGGGTGTCAGGGCCGGTGCCACGGTGGCGGCCGGCGCGTTCGTGGTCGCCGTCGTTGCTGGGGTCGTGCTCGGGGGTGTGGTGGTGTGTCCTCCGGTGAGCCAGAGGGCGCCGATGGCGGACCATGCGGGCCAGAGGGCGACGACCATGCCGAGGGGTCCGGGGCCGGCGGTGGTGCCGTTGGCGATGATGGTGAACGCGAAGCTGGATCCGCCCACGACGTAGACGGCGACGCCGCGCCTGCCGCCCAGGGCTGCCAGGCCGCACAGGAACACAGAGACTTCGGGCATGGTGGCGATGACGAAGGCCATGGCTCCGGGTTGGCCGTGGGTGCGGACCATCTGGACGCAGTGGGTGTAGGACCCGGCGAACGAGACGATGGTCAGCAGGACCCCCACGGTCAGTAGGAGCCGGGTCCGGGTGCGGCCGGGGGTGGAGTTGGTGGTCATCGGGCCGCGCTCCCCTCGGGGGGCACCTCGGCCGGCCGGACAGTCGGGACCATCGTGGTGGTACTGGCCTCCGCCAGGTCGGTCGTGGCGGTGGGGGCGCCGGCGCTGGATGGGGTCTCGTCCGCGTCGTCGTCGAGTGGGCCGGTGATCAGTTGGGCGATGTGTTGGGCGAGCTGTGGGACGACGGCGTTGCCGAGTGCTCGGATGCGGGCAGCGTCCAGTCCTGGGGGAATCCCATGAGCCATTCGATGGCTTCGGGCGTGGGTCTCCACGACCGTGAGGTGGTCCGGATCAGTCCACGGACTCTGGTCTCGGTCGCGGGCCGGTAGCGTCCGCCGCGTCCGAGTCCCCAGCCGCGTCGGCCCAGGGAGGCGGTGGGGGTGGGCCACCAGGAACAGGCGTTCACGTGTGTGTGGGGCGCCCACGGTGCACGCTGAGAGCACGCTCCAGTGCGCATCGAACCCGAGGTCGGCCAGGTCACCGAGCAGCCAGGCGAAGGCGTCTCGATCGTCAAGGAGAGCTGGGACGTTCTCCACGAGGACGTGGTCGGGTCGTAGTGCGCGAATGACGTCGAACATCCAGGGCCAGCCCCAGCGTTCATCCGCGAGGCCACGCCGGCGGCCCGCGCGGGAGAACGGCTGGCAGGGGAACCCTCCGGCGACCACATGAACAGCCGGTCTTGGTGTGTTGGTCCACCAGGTGGGGGTGGTGCGGACGTCGTCATGGCGGGGTACCTCCGGCCAGTGCCGGGCCAGCACGGCCCGGGCGAACGGGTCGATCTCGACCTGGCCCACGATGCGCATCCCGGCGCGTTCCAGACCCAGGTCCAGGCCCCCGATCCCCGCGAACAACGACAACACGTTCAGCGTGGGCGTGGCGGTGCTGAGGTCGGGGGGCATCGGTGCGGCCGCGAGGGCTGGGGTGACCATCCGGTGACTCCAGGGGATCAAGGGAGCGGGTTGCTGGTGGGGCTGCGGAGCGGGATGGGCGGGACTCCTCGTCGCCTCGTCCAGGCGCGTGTGATCCACTTGGCGAGGTCGGGGTTGTCGGCGCCGTGCCGGAAGCGGAGACGATGAGCCCGGCAGGCAGGGCGGGAGCAGCAGAGCCAGGAGGCGGCAACTGTGGAAATCGCAGGCATGATGAGGACCAACTCGGGGATGTTCGGTCTGTGGTCGCCCGCCGCCTTCGGCCACGTGAGCGACTACGACTCCTGGGAAGCGGAGCTGGCGAGCGACGAGGACATCGCGAGGCACGTGGCCGCTGGCGCCTTCGTGCCCATCAACAGCGGACTTGACGGAGACTTCAAGATCACCGTGCGGGTCGGGTCGAGCGATGCTCCCGCCGAGCTCACCGACCGAGAACGGCGCTACCTGCTCGTGTCCTCCGACCCCTATCTGTTCCTCTCCCCGGGCGTAGGTGTGGTCAGCAGCATCGAGTACGTCCACGCTATGGGGGACGTCGGCCTGCAGGTCCCGCTTCCTGTCGGTCGTTGGCGTGTGCGGGTTGCCCTCATCGAGTGGGACAAGGAGCCCGGCCAGCGTGACGAGCAAGGGCAGGCGCTGCCGACCTCTCTGCCCGCCTTCATGCTTTTGATCAATCCCGAGTAGGACTCGAACTGCGCCGGCCGCGCAGCAGCGGCGAACTGCGAATAACCTGCGTTGTAGCCCGAGCATGGAGACCGTTGCAGCGGCCTCGGCAGGCACAAGCCAACTGGGGGCGGGCGTGGCCTGCCATGCGCACCCCTGACGCTGGGAGTCCGGACGGGACCGTGAGAGCATCCGTCGGTGCTGCGTTGCGTCGAGATCACGGCCACGGTTGTCGGCCCCATGCACGGGAAGTCGTTCCACAACCTGCACTGGCAGAAGAAGCTGGAGCTGAGCGTGGATTGCTTCGTGTGTGAGCGCACGGGCCGCACGACGACGCTGGTGTGGGGGGCCGAACGCGGCATCTGCTCGGCCGATGAGGAACGCGGTCCGCATTTCGCGCCTGTGCGGATCTCTGCCTTTGACTACACGATCAAGGCTCAGGAGTTGGCACTGCGGGTGGTCGTGGACTACTGGTGGGCACCCTTCCACGACGAGAAGCGGGATCAGCCCGCATTGCCTCTGGTGCAGGAGCCGTGGGCTCGGCTCGGGCTGGGCTACTCCTGTCGCCAGCACGAGAAGAGCGGCGAGCGTTCGATCCAGACCAACCTTGTCCGGCCCTCCACACTCAGCTGCGAGCACTGCGGGGCCGTGGTAGCTACGAGCCGCGACGTGTTGGGCATACGACTGCTGGTATGAACCTGGGAACCGGTCGTCCCAGACCTCGGGGACCCACTCGTGGGGGTCTGAAGAAGGGGTGGCCAATAGATCGAGCGAGGTGTAGCCGGCAAGGATCGAGCGGCTGCCGGGCGCCAGGGCCTCCCCTTGGGTGGCGTCTCCGGCACCGCAGGACCAGCCAATGAGAGTGAGCAACACGAACTCCGTGGGGTTCAGGAGCCGATGTGCGGGGCGGGCTGCGGCGCTCGAACGGAGGCCGCAGCCCGAAGCGGCCCGGGTCATGCCCGGTGCGCGTAGCGCCGGGGCCGGGTGGCTCCGTGGCGGAGCCCGGAGGTGATGGTCTGGCCGGCCTGGAAGCGGGGGTAGTCGGGGTCGGTCAGGTGCGTGGCGGAGGCGTCCAGTAGGACGTCGCGGACGTGGTCGGCGTCGAGTTCGCCGCCGGCGACGAGTTCGCCCAGGGCCGCGGCGGCCCGGAACAGGGTGTGGTTGCGCTCGCCTTTGACGGCCTCGCGCACGCGGGTGGCCTCGGCGTCGATCGCCGCGTCGAGGTAGCGGCGGCGCCGGGACGGCGCCCATGGGTCCTCACCGACGGCAGATCGGGGCTGCCTGGTCGTGGCATTCCGGTTGTCGTACTGGTCCGGGGTTGCCGTGGTGTCGGTCTGGTCTGTCGGGGTGGTGGCGGGACGTGCGGGGGTGCGACGGAGCCTGTGGGCGATCCAGTCGGGCAGGGGTGCGGGGGCGCGGCCGTCCAGGACGGTGTAGGAGCCGGTCGGGCCGGTGGTGGGGGGTGCCAAGACTTGTCCGCCGGTGGCGCGGACGTCGACGAGCCAGCCGAGGGGGCCGTGGATGGTGCCGATGGTGTTGCGGATCGCCGGTCCGGGGCTGGTGGGGTGCTGGAAGTACAGGTGCCGCCCGCCCGAGGGGGTGGCGATCGTGTAGGTGGCGGGGATCTGCTCGCCGAGGGACTCCGCGACGTACGTCAGGACGTCGGCTCCGCAGGTGAGGCCGGGGATGCGCCACTGGTCGGGCCAGGTGTCGCCCTTGGGCGTGTCGCAGTCGATGACCACGAGCCGGGAGGGGCCGCACGCGATGCCGATCCCGTGGTCGGGCAGGACGGACCAGATGTGCATGATGCGCTCGGGACGGGTGGTCGCGCGGGACTCCCACCCGAGGTGGCGGCCGGCGCGGGCGCAGTAGGGATCGGTGTGCGGGCAGCTGGCCTCGTCGTGCCGCGGGATCGCGGGGCGCTTGGTGCCCGGCAGGATCGGCAGGACGTGCCAGCCCCGCCGGGCATAGCCCAGGGCTGCGGCGAGGGTCTCGTCCTGGCCCGCCGGGGGTTGGGGGGCGTTCGGTGTGGTGGTCATGGCAGGGGTCTCCCTCGGAGGTCAGGGGGCGGAGGCCAGTTGGAAGGTGTCGGGGGTGGCGGTGGTGCTACCCGCCCCCCGACAGGTGCGCGGGCGCTGTCGCTGTGCCGCCCCGGGGCGGCAACCGGCCGAAGGCCGCCACCTGCGGCTGCCCTTGCTGTCACGGCTACGACCCGCTCGAGGGGGCGATGTTGGCCGCGAGCCAGTAGGCGCGCGTCGTCGGGCAGGGCCACCGTTCGGCGTGGGCGCATCGATCCCACCCGGCCGCGGTGTCCGGAGGTAGGCACGGCGTCAGGAGTGCGGCGATCGCGCGCAGCACCATCACGGGGTCCTGCGTGACGCGGGCCGTGGCCCGACTCGATGGCTCGGGCGAGGCGATTACGCCGATATCAGCGTGGGTGGTCATGGCGGGGTCTCCCTCGAAGGGTCAGTGGGTGGGGGTGAGCTGGAAGGCGTCGTGAGCGGGTCGGTCGCGGTCGGTGGCCCACCAGATGGCGACGGAGTCCAGGTCGAGGTCCTCGTGGGCCCAGGTGCGCCCGGCCTCGTGGTGGGCGCGCTCGTTCCGGCAGGCCTGGAGCGTGGTGGTGATGCGTTCGCGGGCGGCGGGGAGCCAGCGGGTGAGCCATTCGCTGACGGGGGTGGGTTTGGTGCCGGTGTATGCGGCGGTGTGTTCGCCGGCCAGGGCCAGCAGGTCGGCGACGACTCCGGGGTGCAGGGCCCAGCACGACGGCAGCGCTCCGCTGGCCGTGAAGCCGTGGTGGGCCAGGACGGTGCGGGTGAACTGGTCGGCCTGGTGCAGCCACAGGCGGGCCACCGCGGGGTCTCCGACCGCGAGCCAGTCCCGCTGGCCCTTGCCCGAGTCACTGGCCGCGGCCGCGGTGCTGCCGGTCGAGGGCCTCGGCGTGCTGGCCAGGCGCGCGGCCCGCTCGAACGTCTCGCCCTCGCCTGGTTCGTCGACTGTGAGCTGCTGGCCAGGGCCGGCGGCCGTGGCCGTTCCGGGCTGGCTCGGACCGCTGTCGTCGAGGAAGTGGCGGTCGGTGCGGGCCAGAGCCGTGAGGTCGGCGATCGCCCGGGTGAGCGCGGTCAGGGTCTGGGTGTGGTCGTGGGTGTGGCGTTCGAGGGTGTCCAGGCGTCCGGCCAGGGCGGCCAGGACGGCGTCGGTGGCTCCGGGGAGCTGGTAGCGGCGGGACATGTCAGCGGCCCTCGATCGCGACCGGCCGGCAGGCGACGACCGTGAGCCAGCGGTCCTGGCCGCGGGCGGGCGTGCCAGGCGCTGCGGCGTCGTGGTCGAGGGGCTGGGGGTGCATGGGTGTGGCTCCTTGGCTGGTGGGCGGGTGCCCGCGAGGGGGCTGGCGGCCGGGGTGGGG
>Ga0265334_10000716_pt1 | contig 16623 bp, 15 predicted proteins | sample 42023metaG_FD_192442 | JGI IMG/M metagenome (GOLD analysis project Ga0265334, IMG submission 192442) | Rhizosphere microbial communities from Carex aquatilis grown in University of Washington, Seatle, WA, United States - 4-20-23 metaG | ecosystem: Host-associated > Plants > Roots > Rhizosphere... | reverse complement strand
GTTGGAGAGGACGTCCGAATCCTTGGCCAGGTCCGACGGGTCCAGTTTCTTGTTTTTCAGGGCCGCGAAATCGTAGAACCTCTTCAGCGTCGCCGGGGTGATTTGGGTATTCTCGTTGGCGGCGAATTTTTCCTTCTCGAGGGTCTTTACGAAATCGTCCACCACCTTGTCGTTGAAGGCCTTGACCGTGGATTCCGTGAGGTCGGGTTCCTTGAGGTCCAGGTCCGGCTGGATCCCGATGCCGTGGATGGAGATGCCCGAGGGCGTGTAGTACTTCGCCGTGGTCAGGCGGAGGGCCGCGCCGCCGCTGTTCTCCAGCGGGAAGATGGTCTGCACGGAACCCTTGCCGAAGCTCTTGGTGCCGAGCAAAAGGGCCAGCTTCAGGTCCTTGAGGGCGCCGGACACGATCTCCGAGGCCGAGGCGCTGCCTTCATTGATCAAGACCACGATGGGACGCTTGCCCCACTTCTTGCGGCCCGTGCCGCGGTACTCGTAATCCTGCCGCTTGTCGCGGCCCCGGGTCGAGACGATGATCTGGCCCTTGGCCACGAACAGGTCGCCGACCTTGAAGGCCTCCTCCAGGAGCCCCCCCGGATCGTTGCGCAGGTCCAGCACCAGGCCCTTCAGGGGCCCCTGTTTTTCCATTTCCGCGATGGCCGCGTCCAGGTCCACGGAAGTGTCGTGGATGAACTCGTTGATGCGGACGTACCCGAAATCGCCCGGCAGGCGGTAGGCCCGGACACTCTCGATCTTGATCGCGTCCCGGACCAGGGTCACGTCGAAGGGCTGGGCCACGCCCTCGCGCCAGAGGGTGATGGTGACCGGCGTGCCGATCTTGCCCCGCAGGCGCTTCACGGCGTCGTTGATGCTCATGTTGTCGGTCTTCTCGTCCCCGATCTTGATGATGCGGTCCAGGGCCTTGATGCCCGCCCGATCCGCCGGGGTGCCGTCGATGGGGGTGATGACCGTGAGGCGGTCGTCCCGGAGGGCGATCTCGATGCCGAGGCCGCCGAACTCGCCGCTGGTCTCGGTCTCCATGTCCTTGAAGTCGTCGGGGGGCATGTACTGGCTGAAGGGGTCCAGGGTGGACACCATGCCCGTCAAGGCGCCTTCCATCAGGTCGTGGGCCTTGGTCTTGTCCTCATCGACGTACTTTTCCTGGATCAGGGTCAGGGCATCGATGAAGGGGTTCAGCTGCTTGTAGACCTCCTCGGACGCTTCCCCGCTTCGTTTAAGGCCGGATTTCGCCAAGGCTCCCGCCGTGAAGCTGACGGCGGCCAGGGCGATGAGCATGAGGGCGACGGCGATGACGGATGGGCGGCGTTCCATGAAAATCCTTTCGGTTCAACGGGTCCCTGGGGCCCGGGAGAAGCGGTTCTTCACTTGACGAATGGGCCCCAGCGGCGACCCGGACCCCGGAGAAGGTTAGCCCTTGGGCCGCAGCCAAAACCGGGGGTCCTGGGGCAGGCCATTCTTTCGGATCTCGAAGTAAAGGCTGTCGCCCACCAGGGAACCCGTGTCCCCCACGGTGGCGATGGTTTGCCCCGCGGCGACCTGGTCCCCCGGCGCGACGTTCAAATCGGCGGCCTGGGCGTAGAGGGAATAATAACCCTGGCCATGGTCCAAAATCACCAGTTTTCCATATCCCTCGAACCAATCCGCGTACCGGACCCGTCCGGCGGACACCGCGCGGATCGGCGTCCCTTGGGCGGCCTGGATCTGGAGGCCGGAGGAGGCCACCGTGGCGTTGAACTCACGGTGCCGGGTCTTCCCGAAGGATTGGATCACGACTCCCCGGGCCGGCCACGGGAGGTTCCGCCGGAGGCCCTGCCCTCCCCGAAGCGGTGACGCGCGAACGGGCGCGGGGGATGGGTCTCCCGAAGGCGTTTCGTCGCGCGCGGCCCGAGTGGCGGCGGCCTTCGCGGCGGCGGCCCGCGCCGCCTGTTCCTCCTGATCGGCCTCGGCGGCCTGTCGGATCAGCTCATCCACCTTCGAACGGAGGTTCTTCGCGGCCCCGTCCAGCTCCTCGATCGCGGTCTCCCGCACCGCCTTTTCCGTCCGGATGGACGCCAAAAGTTTCTCTCGGCGCCGCCGTTCCGAGGCGGTTCGGTCGGTTTGGCGGGTCAGGGCCCCCAGGATCCTCCGGCGGCGGTCCTGTTCCTGGACCAACCGGTTGGAGGTTTGGATCAAGTCCTCCCGCCTCCCCTCCACCCTTTCCATCAACCGTTCGTTGCTTCGGGCCAATTCGGCCTCGAAGATCGATCGGCGGGACTCACTCCCGGCGTTTTGGAGCCCCAGCGCCAGGGCCAGGAGCGGGGTGGAAGCCCGGCCCCGCTGCATCGCCCGGAGGCGGCGGGACAGGGAGTCCCGTTCGGTCTCCAAATCCTTTTCGGTCCCGCCCCTCATCTCCTCGAGGTCCTGGACCCGCCGGCGGGTGTTGTCCAGGTCGTTTTCATTGGCGTTCTTCTCGCGGGCCAACCGCTCGAGTTTCCGGTCCGTCCCATCCAAACGGCTGAGGATGTTTTTTTCCCTCTTGGACGCCGCCTCCCGGGCTTGCTGTTCCCGACGCAGTTTGTCTTGGATCTCCCGGAGGCCCTTTTGGCTTTGTTGAAGGGTCCGGCGGACCGCGGAGGGGGTCGTTCGGGGGGAAGCCGTAGGGAGGTTGGACGCCGCCGGGGCCGGATCGGTTCCCGTGGGGGCCGCGAGGCCCACGCCGATCCCGAATGACAACGGCAAAAGACAGAGAACCCAAGGATAAAAAGGCCTCAACCCAGGGCGGGTCCTGGAAAAAGGCCGGTTCAACTATGGCCGTCCGGTCGCGCGAAGCGCGTGGTGGCACCCCAGGCTCCCAACCCACCCAGGAGCCCCCCCAAGAGCGCCAAGACCCAAGCCAAGAGGATCCAATCCGACGGTTCGGGCTTGAAGAGCTCCAGCAACAGGCCGGTGGACCCCACGAAGTTCATGAGGACGCCCAAAAAACCCACCCCCAACCCGGCGGCCAGCGCCCCGAGCAATCCCTGGAGGATTCCCTCCCAGATGAAGGGACCGGAGAGGGCCCAGGGCGGGGCCCCAAGCCGTTGGAGCAGGACGGCTTCGGGGCGTTGCGTCCTCGACACCAACGAAAGGGTCCCTCCCACCGCCCACCAAGCGCCCAGGAGCACCAGCAGGCACCAAAACGCCCCCAGGATCCTGGCCGAGTGGCCGAGGTGCGCCATGGCCGCCCATTCCCCGTTGCCGGAATCGACCTCTTCCACCGCCGGGTCCGCCTTCAAACGGGCGATGAGGTCGTCGAGCGATTCGGTGCCTCCCGGTTTGAGGTTCGCGGTGAGGGAATCGCTGAGGGGGTTCTCCCCGAGCGCCCGGACCATTCGGTCCACCTCGGGGTCCTGGCGGAACTCGTCCAGGGCCTGTTCCTTCGTGACCACCCGGACGGCGGCCACGCGGTTGTCCGAACCCAACAGTTTCTGCACCCGGTCCCGGTCGCTCGGTTGGGCGTTCGGGACCATGAAGATGGTCAATTCAAACCGTCCCTGCACCGTCCGGAAAGCGCGGTCCAATCCCCGCACCACCAGCAGGACCAGGGCCACCTGGAGTAGGACGGCTCCCACGATGCCGGAGACCACGAGGGTACGGCGGCTTTCCCGGCCCAGCCGGGCCCAACCTTCGGTCAGGACGAACGCCAAGCGGGGAAACAGGCTCATGCGCCCCCCCGATCCTGGAAGGACGCCGGGTTCAATTTGCCCTCGGCCAGGCGGACAACCTCCACGGGACCGTTCGAGGCCTCAGGGCGGAGATCGGCGGTGGCCACCACCAGGGTGGATCCGCCGGCGTGGAGCTCGGCGAACAGGGCTTGGAGTGTTTCCGAGGACCGGGGGCTCAGGCCCTGGAAGGGCTCATCCGCCAGGAGCAGGACCGGTTGAGGCAGGATCGCCCGGAGCGCGGCCGCCATCCGTTGCTCGCTCTGGCTCAACTCCTCCGGAAGGTAGCCTCCCTTCCCCCCCAGTCCGGCTTTTTCCAACAGGTCATGGGCCCGGGTCCTCAGGGGCCCCGGGGACCCGCCCCGGAGCAGGACGGGCAGGAGCAGGTTTTCCTCGAGGGTCCGCCCGGGAAGGAGCCCCAAGTCGGGGAAGATCAGCCCCACTTGGGAAAGCCATTGGGACCTTTCGGCGGCGTCCAGCTTGGAGGGGTCGCTGCCGTCCACCACCACCCGGCCCCAGGTGGTCCTTTCCTCGCCGCAAAGCATCTTCAGGAGAGTGCTTTTTCCCGTCCGCCCCTCGCCGGTGATGACCACCCAAGCTCCCTTCGCCACGGAGAAGAAGGCGTTATGGAGCACCTCGGCGCCGGAGGCGTGGATCTTGGTGGCGTGATAAAGGTGGATCATGGGGTCATTGTAATGGACAAGGGATCAAATTTCGGGGGGGTCAAGGCTTCTCCTGGGTTCGGGCCTGGCGGGCCTTGCGCCTTTCCAGCTTGGCCAACCGGATGTTGGCTTGGTGCCGCTCGAACGTCTCGGCGAAAAGGTGGCTCCCGTCGCCCCGGGCCACGTAATAAAGGAAGGGCGTGACCGCTGGTTCCAGGGCCGCCTCCAGGGACGCCCGGCCGGGGTTGCAGATCGGCGTGGGCGGGAGGCCCCCATGTTGGTAGGTGTTGTAGGGTGAATCGGTGGCCAATTGCTTGAACGTGAGCCAGCTCCGGCGGTCCTCCAGGACGTAATTGAGGGTCGCGTTGACCTCGAGCCTCATCCTTTTTTTCATCCGGTTCCGGATGACCCCGGCCACGAGCGCCCGCTCGGAGTCCAGCCTCGCCTCCTTCTCGACCAGGGAGGCCAGGATGACCACCTGGTACGGGGTCAGTCGGACCCCCTTGGCCCTCTCGGCGAAATCGGAACCCGCCACTTCCCTGAACTGCCCGACCATCAGGGTCGCCAAATCCTTCGGGGCGGCCCCCAGGGGCACCCGGTAGGTCTCCGGGAAAAGGTAACCTTCCAGTTGGGGACCCGGCACCCCCAGGTCCTTCGCCACGTCGGCGTCCCGGATGGTGGAAAGGAAGGTGGCGGCCGGCATGATGTTCAACCGTTCCAGCTCCGCGGCCACCTGGGCGGCGGTCCAGCCCTCGGGCACCCGCAGGGTCAGGAGGTCCGACTTGCCTGAGACCAGCGCGCGGACCGTGGCCCAAAGGCTCATCCGGGGGGACAACCGGTAAAGCCCCGCCTTCAACCGGCGGTCCACCCCGGTCCATTTGCAGAGGACCCGGAAGGGAAGGCGGGCGGTCAGGATCCCCTCCCGCCTCAACCGGGCGGCGATCTCCCGGGCCGTGGCCCGGGAATAGACGGGGATGGTCACCTCGGCGCCGGACCGGAAAACGGGCGGAAAGAAGATATAGAGGAGGGCCGCGAGGGGAAGAAGGAGGAGTCCCCAAGCCTTGGAGCGGACGGAAGCCGGGTTTTTCTTAGCCATGGGTTTCAGACGCTCCGGGAACCACGGGGGTCAGGGACGCGCCCTGGAGGGCGGATTGGAGGATGAGGGATGCCGCCACCGAGTCCACGGTTTCCCGCCGTTGGTCCCTGCGGACCCCCATCCCGATCAGTTCCCGCTCGGCTTGCCGGCTGGTCAACCGCTCATCCAACAAAAGCACCGGGGTGTTGGTGCGTCCCGCCAACTTGGCGGCGAACGACCTCGCCTGGGTCGTTTGCGCGCTGTCCGCCCCGTTCATGGAGATCGGCAGGCCGATCACCACCTTTTGGACCCCCAGGCCGGGAAGCAGTTCCGCGATCCGGCGGACGGCCGAGTTATCCCCCGTCACCTGGAGGGCCTTCAGGGGGCTCGCGATGGTGCCGGTGGGGTCCGAGACGGCGAGACCGATGCGTTTGCGGCCCCAGTCCACGCCCAGCCAGATCTTGTCCATGGGGACAGGATAAATCGAAACCGCCCCCTTCACCACCCCGAAGCCAAGAAACACCCCAATCACCACAATGGACACCATGGGCTCAATGTTAAGCCGCGAAACAAGCCCAACAAGTTCGCCCAGATTGAATTTCTTAAACCTTGGGGCCATCGTGTCCATTGGGCCCATTGTGGTGAAATTGGTTTTCTTTTTCCTCTATTTCAGAAGCGACCCGATGAAGGCGGGGACCTTTTGGATCGCCTCGTCCACCTTCGAAACGTCCTTGCCGCCGGCCTGGGCCATGTCGGGCCGACCCCCTCCGCCGCCGCCCGCCACCTGGGCCACCTGCTTCACCAGGTCCCCGGCCTTGAGGCGTTTCGTCAGGTCCTGGGTCACCCCCACGATGAAGGCCACCTTGCCGTCCTTGCCCGAGCCCAACACCACGACGCCGCTCTTCAGCTTGTCCTTGAGTTGGTCGGTCAACTGGCGGAGGCCCTCGGCGTCCAACGCGTCGACCCGGGCCGCCACCACCGACAGGCCCTGGATCTCGGTTTTCTTCGCCAACAAGTCCCCGGCCAAACTGCCGGCCATCTTGGACTTCAGCCCCGAGATCTCCCGGTCCTTGTCCTTCAGGTCGGAGAGGAGGCTTTCCAGCTTCTCGCCCAGGAGCTTCTCGGGCGCCTTGAGGGCCTGGGCCACCTGCGACAACTGTTCCTCCGCCTGGAGGAAGCGCGCCAGGGCGCCCTCCCCGGTCAGGGCTTCCAGGCGCCGAACGCCGGCGGCCACCGAGGTCTCCGCCACGATCTTGATGAGGCCGATATCCCCGGTCCGGGACACATGGGTTCCCCCGCAAAGTTCCGTGGAGAAACCCGGCACGTCGATGACCCTGACCCGTTTGCCGTATTTTTCGCTGAAAAACGCCAGGGCGCCCCTCTTCTTGGCCTCGTCGAAGCCCATCTCCTGCTTGGACACTTCCAGGTTCTCGAGGACCTTCTGGTTGACCAGGGCCTCCATCTGCCGCAATTGGGCCGGTTTGACCGCCTCGAAATGGGTGAAGTCGAACCGCAGGCGGTCCGGGCCCACCGAACTGCCGGCCTGGTGAACGTGGGTGCCCAAAATCTGGCGGAGCGCGGCGTGCAGGAGGTGGGTGGCGGTATGGTTGCGCATGATGGCGCGGCGATCGGACCCTAGGACCTGGGCTTGGAGGGGTTGGGAAACGGCGAAAGTCCCCTGCCGCACCATGCACCAATGGCCGATCAGGTGTTCCGCGACCATCTGGGTATCCAACACGTCGGCCACGCCCGTGGCGGTGGTGATCCGTCCCTTGTCCCCCAGCTGCCCGCCCTTCTCAGCGTAGAACGGCGTGCGGTCCAGGATCAGGAAGGCGTAATCGCCCTCGCCGAGGCCCTCGACGGCCTCGTGTTTCCCCTCCCGCACCCGGATCATCTTGAGGCACTTCGCCGCGTTCTCCAAACCGTCATAACCCGTGAAGACGGTCGCGGGCAATTGGGCGTTGAGTTCTTGGTACAGGTTGGGCAGGGCCTTCTCGCCGCTTCCCGACCAGGCGGAGCGGGCGCGTTCCCGCTGGGACTCCATGGCGTCCTCAAAGCCCGCGGCGTCCACCGACAGGCCCTGTTCCTTCAGGATTTCCTGGGTAAGGTCCAGGGGAAAACCGTAGGTGTCGTACAACATGAAGGCGTCGGCGCCGGGAAGGACCTTGCCCCCGGTCTTCGCCAGTTCCTCCAGCCGTTCGGTGAGGCGGTCGGTCCCCTTGTCCAGGGTGGCCAGGAACCGTTCCTCCTCGGCCAGCACCACGTTCTGGACGTAGCCTTGGCGTTCGGCCAGGTTGGGGTAGATCGCGGCCATCTTCTTCACGACTTCCGGGACGAGCTTGTGGAGGAAGGCCCGCTCCATGCCGAGAAGGCGCCCGTGGCGAAGGGCCCGCCGCAGGATCCGGCGCAAGACGTATCCCCGGCCCTCGTTGGAGGGCTGGACCCCGTCGGTGATGAGGAAGGTGGTGGCCCGCAGGTGGTCGCTGATGACCTTGAGCGAGGTGTAATCCCGGGAGACGGGGTCCACCGCGCCCTTGCCCGCCTCCTTCGCGATGGCCTCCATCAGGGGACGCATCAGGTCCGTCTCGTAGTTCGAGGGTACGGCCTGCATGACGCTGGCCACCCGCTCCAGGCCCATGCCGGTGTCGATGTTGGGCTTCGGGAGGGGTTTCAGGGAGCCGTCGGCCTGTTTGTCGTATTGGGTGAAGACCAGGTTCCAGATCTCCAGCAGGCGGCCCGCCTCGGCGGACTTCTCGAAGTCCCTCACGGGCCCCGCCTCAGGGGTCAGGTCCACGTAGATTTCCGAGCAGGGGCCGCAGGGGCCCGTGGGACCCATGGTCCAGAAGTTGTCGGCCTCCCCGAGCCGGACAATCCGCTCCAGGGGGATGCCGGCGTTCTTTTTCCAAAGCTCGATGGCCTCGTCATCGTCCCGGAAAACCGAGACCCAAAGACGGGCCGGGTCGATTTTCAGGACGACCGTCACGAACTCCCAGGCCCAGGTGATGGCTTCCTTCTTGAAATAACCCCCGAAGGAGAAGTTGCCGAGCATCTCGAAAAAGGTGTGGTGCCGGGCGGTGTAACCCACCCGCTCCAGGTCGCCGGTTCGGAAGCACTTTTGGCAGGAGGCCGCGTAGGGAACCTCATGGGGGAAGGGCACGGTGCCGAGGAAGTAGGGCTTGAACTGGTTCATGCCGGCGTTGGCCAGCAGGAGGGTCGGGTCATTCTCGGGGACCAGGGGGGAGGAGGGCACCACCTTGTGTCGGCGTTCCTTGAAAAAGTCCAGGTACGCCTGGCGGATCTCTTCGGACTGGATCGGAACTCCCATGACGGCCCCCTTGGTTTTGGAGGGCGGATTATAGCCCAAACCCCTGAATACAAGACAGGCGCTTGGCGGTGGGAGAAACCGGCGAAACGGAGTGAAAAACGGTTATTCCGTGAGATCCACCGTCAGGGCGCGGCGGACGGCGGCGCTGGCGATGGAGGAGGAAAAGCCCCGGCGGGCGAGGAACGCGAACAACCGGGCCGCGTGCTTGCGGGGGTCTTCCCCCTTCTTGGCCCTGAGCCGGCTGTGGCCCGCGGGGCCCAAGGCCTTTTGGGCCCCTTCCAAGCTTCCGGAGTCCCCGGAGGACTCGGCGGCCTCGTCGAGAACCTTCCGAACCAGGGCCCGGGGCAGGAGCTTCTTCTGGAGGGCGGCTTCGATCCAACGGGCCCCATAACCCCGGTCCTTTTTCGCCTCGGCGAACCGGCGGATGAAGTCCTCGTCGTTCACGAACCCCAGCCTTTCCATCTTCTCCAGGATCATCCCAACCACCGGTTCCGGCGCGCCCTTGAGCCGGAGCTTTTCCGCGAGCTTGCCGCTGGGGTAGGCCCGCTTGGCCAAGAGCCTTAGCGCGTAGGCGTTTGCCTTTTTTTCATCTAGTGGAGGTTTGGAAGTCATGGACGAACTCACGGGGATGTACTGAGTCAGCATTAAGCCAACGGCTAACGGCCAACCGCCAACGGCTTCAGTTATTGGCTTGCCGAGACTTGGCCCGTGGCCGGGTCGTAGGCGACCCCCTGGGGCACCCGGTCGATGTAACCGGCGTCCACCAGGGACTGGAGGTCGGGCGGGTTGGCGTTCTTCTCGACCTTATATTTCTCGAGGGCGTCCTTCACCCCCTGGAGGTTGTCGGCGTGCATGACGTCCTTCGAGGTCTGCTCGAATTTCTGGAGTCCCCTCGCGTAACCCACGGGGTTCGCCTGGGGCGGTGCGATATCGGTCTTCTTCAGCCATTGGACCCCGTAATACAGGGTCACCCCGAGGAGCAATACGCTCAGAATCACCTTCGCCATAACCCACCTCCAGGTTGAAAAACGGTTGGTCAGCTTTTAACGGCGGCTTTCAAGATCCCCAGCATCTCGGCCACGGCCTTCTCGATGCCGACCAGGGCCGCCCGGGCGATGAGGTTGTGGCCGATGTTGAGGTCCTCGATCTCGGGGATCGCCGCCACGGGGGCGGTGTTACGGTAGGTCAGGCCGTGGCCCGCGTGGACCCCGAGCCCCGCCGACTTCGCGGTCTGGGCCGCTTCCACCAGTTGGAGGAGTTCGCGGCGCCGGGGGCCATGGGGACCGAAGGCGTGGCTGTAGGGCCCGGTGTGGAGTTCCACCATGGCGGCCCCCAGGTCCACGGAGGCCTCCACGTCCCGGAGGTCTGGGGCGATGAAGAGGGACACCGGGATGCCTTTGGCCTGCAGCCTGCGGATGGCCTCCCGGACCTTCGGGGGCTTTCCCTGCACCCTCAACCCGCCCTCGGTGGTCAATTCCTGGCGGCGTTCGGGCACCAAGGTGACCTGGTCCGGGCGGACCGACAGGGCGATGGAGACCATTTCGGGGGTGGCGGCCATTTCGAGGTTGAGCTTCGTCTTGACGACGTTGCGGAGCAGGCGGATGTCCCGGTGTTGGATATGACGCCGGTCCTCCCGCAGGTGGGCGGTGATGCCGTGGGCCCCCGCGAGCTCCGCCAAGAGCGCTGCGGTGACCGGATCGGGCTCCACGTCACGCCGGGCTTCCCGGAGGGTGGCGATGTGGTCGACATTCACGTTCAGGTAGGCCATGGGAGTTCTCCGGATCGTCGCATTCGTTCCGATCAGCCATTCCATCTTACCGCGATTCGGGCACTTCCCCTAACGCCGGCGCGGATGCCTCGCCTGCGCGGGGACGGGGGACGGGGCGGGCGCGAGGGAAACCAGGAGCGCGGGCGCCTCGGCGGCCACTCCCTTCGGCAAACCATCGATGAGCGTCTTGATCGGGTAATCCCGCACGGGGACCGGAACATCCTTCAGCGTCGCGATGATCTTGAGGGCCCCGGGCGAAATGGGCAGGACCTTTTCCCGGCGCCCCACCAGGACCACCGTGAGGGTGGACTTGACGTCCCCGGTCAAGACCGCCCCGGCGGGCTGGTTGGTGAAGACCAACCGCAGGTCCACGCTTCGCTCCAGGACCTCGCTGGACCCCACGTAGGCCCAAAGGAACACCGCGAGCGTCAGCGCCGTCAACTTGAGCCCGAGATTCTCGAACCATCCCCGCATCAGGGCCTCCCCTTGGAGGGTTGGGTCTTCGTCATGAGATCTTCGATCCGTACAGGGTCAGCATCTCCTCGAGGGTTTCCGCGTCGATCTTGGGCGTGATCTTTCCCGCCATGGCCAGGGAGATGGACCCGGTTTCCTCGCTCACCACCACGGCCAGTGCGTCGGTCTCCTCCGTGAGCCCCAAGGCGGCCCGGTGGCGGGTTCCGTATTGGCGGCTGAGGTTTGGGTTCTGGGACAGGGGCAGGATACAGCCCGCGGCGGCCACCCGGCCGTTCCGGATCACCACGGCGCCGTCGTGCAGGGGCGTACCGGGGAAAAAAAGGCTCGCCAAGAGGTCGGCGGAGACCTCGGCCTCCAGCCGGGTGCCGGACTCCAGGACCTGGTCCAAGGGCTCGTTCCGCTCCAGCACGATCAAGGCCCCGGTCTTGGCCTTCACCAGCTCGCGCACCGCCCGGGTGATTTCCTGGAACACCACCGCCTCGCCTCGGAAGACGCTTCCCCACCACCCTCCCCGGACCAGCCGATTGAACAACCGCCGGAGGTCGGGCTGGAACACCACCACCAGGGCGATCAACAGGACGGGCCAGAGGTTCGTCAGGAGCCACTCGACGGTCACCAAGTGGAAGCGGGTGGCCGCCGCGCCGGTGAGGAACAGCGCGCCGAAGACCCCCAGGGTGCGCAGGCCGTTGGCTTCCCGCAGGAGCAACAGCATGAAGTAAAGGGCCACGGACACCAGGAGGATGTCCAGGGCGTCGGTCCACCGGAAGTCCCTGAGCAGGGGGTCTAGGTTGTTCATGGGGCGGGGCATCCTCTTCCATAGCGCAGGGCGTCCGCCATTCTAACCGCCCGGACCGTTTCTTTCACGTCATGAACCCTCACCCAATCGGCCCCCCCCAGCACGGCGGCGGTCACGAAGGCCAGGGTGGCCTCCAGGCGGTCCTGGGGCGGGGCCCCACCCAGGAGGACCCCCAGGGTGGCCTTCCGGGATGGGCCGAAGAGGATGGGACGGCCCAGGGCCCCCAATTCAAGCAGGCGCCGGGTGATCTCAAGGTTGTGGGTGGGCGCCTTGCCGAACCCGAACCCCGGGTCCAATACCAGGTTTCGTGGGTCCACCCCGGCCCTTTCAGCCGCCTCCATCCGGCGGCGCAGGAAAGCCCCCACCTCCCCCACCACGTCCCCATACCGGGGATCCCTTTGCATGGTCCGGGGACGGCCCTTCATGTGCATTAAGACCACCGGGACCTTGAGCCGGGCGGCCGTCTTCGGCATCCGGGGATCCAACCCCAAGGCGCCGACGTCGTTGAGGATCCCCGCCCCGGCCCCCACGGCGGCCTCGGCCACGGAGGCCTTGGAGGTGTCGATGGAAATCGGGAGGCCCGCCTTTTTCGCCAACAACCGGACGACCGGGATCACCCGCCGTTTTTCCTCGGTGGCGGACACGGGACGGGCTCCCGGCCGGGTGGATTCCCCGCCCAGGTCGATCAGGTCGGCGCCCTCGGACTTCATCCGTAGGGCCCGGTCCAAGGCGGCTTCGGGGTCCGGGAGACGGCTTCCGCCGTAGAAGGAATCGGGCGTGAGGTTGAGGATGCCCATGACAAGGGTCCGGCCCCGCCAGGCGATGGGATGCCGTCCGTCCCCGGGCAAACGCCAACCTTTCGCCGGGGGGTACGGGGAGTTGTTCACCGGACGCTTCATGGATTCGCCTTTAGGGAATAAGCCTAAACACATTTTAACCACAATGGACACCATGGACCCAATGTGAAGTCATGCAACATAGCGCCCGAATCCATCAAACTTTTCGGTCGCAGGCCCGGTTTCTTTCATCAGGCGTTTCCCAAAGGTCTTCATACCTCGAGGCCATGGGGTCCATTAGGCCCATTGTGGTGAAATCATTCCGGCCGTAAATGAAAAAGCCGGACGGGAGGACCCGTCCGGCCGGTGGAGCCTTGGTCAGTCGGCCCGGATCAGGTGCAGGGCCTCGTGGCGGGTCCGCTCGCTCGACTCGAAAACGCCCCGCACCGCCGAGGTCGTCATGACCGAGCCGGACTTGTTCACGCCCCGCATGGTCATGCAAAGGTGCTGGGCCTCCACCACGACCAGGACCCCGAGGGGTTTCAGGACGTCCATGAGGGTGTCGGCCACTTGGGTGGTGAGCCTTTCCTGCAGTTGGGGACGGCGGGCCACCAGGTCGACCACCCGGGCCAGCTTCGAGAGGCCCGAGAGCCTTTCCCGGTGGGGGATGTAGGCCAGGTGGGCCTTGCCGAAAAACGGCAGCAGGTGGTGCTCACACATCGAGTAGAAGGGGATGTCCCGGAGAAGGATCATCTCCTCGTGGCCCTCGGTCTCGAAGATCCGCATGACCGACTTGGGATCCTTACCGACGCCGGCGAACACCTCCTCATACATCTTGGCGACGCGCTTCGGCGTATCCAACAGCCCTTCCCGCTTGGGGTCCTCACCGATGGCGATGAGGATCTCCCGGACGGCCTTTTCGATTCGTTTCTTATCCACGACGGGCTCCCTTGCGGGGTCCTGGGACTCCCAGGCCCTCCAAGGGGTCGTCGGCTTGGCTCAGGGCGGGCTGGGGTTTCAGCACCCCGCCCGGCGCCGGTTCCTTCTTTTCGACCGCCACCGGGGGCGGGGCCGGGGGCTTGGGGGCCATGGGCTTGATCTTCCTGCCCGCCAGGATGTCGTCCACCTCACCGGCGTCCAGGGTCTCCCTTTCCAGGAGGGCCTCGGCCATGACCTTGAGGAACTTCCGGTTCTTCTGGAGGATGGACCGCGCCCGCGTGTGGCAGGACTCCACGATGGACTTCACCTCGGAGTCGATGATCTCCGCCGTCTGCTCCGAGTAGGTCTTTTCCTTCATTAAATCACGGCCGATGAACATCTGGCCGTCGCGGTGGCCGAAGGCGGTGGAACCCAGGCGCTTGCTCATGCCGTAATCGCACACCATGGCCCGCGCCATGGCGGTGGCCCGCTCGAGGTCGTTGCCGGCCCCGGTGGTCACGTCCCCGAAGATGAGTTCCTCGGCCGAGCGCCCCCCCAACAGGGAAGTGATCTGGTTCAGGAGCTCCGACTTGGAGGACATGAACCGCTCCTCCTTGGGCAGGTACCAGGTTGCGCCCAGCATGGCGGTCCCCCGGGGGATGATGGAGACCTTGTGCACCGAGAAGGTGGGGTCGGTCTTCTTGGCCACCAGGGCGTGCCCGGACTCGTGGTAGGCCACGATGACCTTTTCCTTGTCCGAGATGACCCGGGTCCGGCGCTCGGGGCCGGCCATGACGCGGTCGATGGACTCCTCGAGTTCGGGCAGTTCCACGGCCTTCTTGTCGCGTCGGGCCGCCAGGAGCGCGGCCTCGTTGATGAGGTTGGCCAGGTCGGCCCCCGAGAAGCCGGGGGTGCGGCGGGCGATGACCGACAGGTCCACCGCCACGGCCATCTTCACGGCCTTGGCGTGCACCTTCAGGATGGCCTCCCGGCCGCCCACGTCGGGGCGGTCCACCACGACCTGCCGGTCGAACCGGCCGGGCCGCAGGAGGGCCTGGTCCAAGACGTCCATGCGGTTGGTGGCGGCGATCAGGATGACGCCGGTGTTGGTGTTGAAGCCGTCCATCTCCACGAGCAGGGCGTTGAGGGTCTGCTCGCGCTCGTCGTGGCCGCCGCCCAACCCCGCGCCGCGCTGGCGGCCCACGGCGTCGATCTCGTCGATGAAGATGATGCAGGGCGCGTGCTTTTTCCCCTGTTCGAACAGGTCCCGGACGCGCGAGGCGCCGACCCCCACGAACATCTCCACGAAGTCGGACCCGGAGATGGAGAAGAACGGCACCCCCGCCTCCCCCGCCACGGCCTTCGCCAGGAGCGTCTTGCCGGTCCCCGGGGGGCCCAACAGCAGGACGCCCTTCGGCACCTTACCGCCCAGGCTCTGGTACTTCTTGGGGTCCTTGAGGTAATCCACGACTTCCATGAGCTCGACCTTGGCCTCCTCCACCCCCGCCACGTCGGCGAAAGTGGCCTTCTGCTGTCCGGCGTTGACCAAACGGGCCCGGCTCTTGCCGAAGGCCATGGCGTTCCCCGCCCCCGACTGGGCCTGGCGCATCATGAATAGGAAGAATCCGATGAGGAGGAGAACCGGAAAGTAGGAAACCAGGATCTGCACCAGGAGCCCCGGCTTCTTGACCTCCAGGGCCGACACGTCCACCTTCTTGGCCAACAACTTGCCGGTCAACTGCGGGTCCTCGGGCTGGAAGACCTTGAACTCGGAGTTATCCGCCAGGGCGCCCGCCAAGGTCCGGTCCTCGGTGTTGAGGGTGACGGCCTTCACCTTGCCGGCGTCGACTTGGGCCATGAAATCCGAGTAGGTCAGGGTGACCTGCTTGGTCTTGGGCTGGTTGATCTGGGTCATGGCGAACATGATGATGAGGAAAAGGGCGAGGAAGCCCGCCAAGGTCTTGAAGGTCTGGTTCACGTAAGGGTCCTTAATCGGGCCTGGGGCCCGTTAAAAGCTGGAAGGGCCATTGTACCCCATCCGCAAAAACGTGGATGGAGGGCGCCCCTCAAAGATCACTGGAAAGCCGGAGACCGGCCTGGGAACCCGACCGAAAGGCCGTTAATCCATAGCCCAGGTCGCAGGGGCCCCGCTTCAGCCCTTCCCAAACCTTCCGGATATCCTCTAGGCGGTCAAACTTAAGCCCCCGGGCATCCAAATTCAACCCTTCGGCGAGAAGCCGGGCCACCCGCCGACGCAAGCCGAGGGAGAGCCCGGAATAGGGCCGACATTTGATATGAAGGGACCGCTTTCCCCGTTTCGCCAACAACTTTCGGGAAGCTTCCCGGGCCGCTTGGTCCATCCAAGCGTCCTCCGCGGAGGCGGTTTCGGCCAGTCGGGCCAAGCCCTGGTCCAGGTCCGGGTTCAGGCGGCGAAGCCTTGGGAGAAGGTCGTTCCTCAGGATGTTCCGGCGGTAATCCATCGAGCGGTTGGATCGGTCCTCTCGCCAACCTTGGCCCAGGCCGCGCAAGACGGCCCTCAGGTCCCCTTTCGAGAAACCCAACAGGGGTCGCCAAACCTTGAGGGCTCCCGAATCCGTCCGGAGGGAGGTGAGTTCGCGCATGGCCCCCAGCCCCCGGATGCCCGTGCCACGGATGACGCGGTCCAGGACGGTCTCCGCTTGGTCCTCCAGGTGGTGGGCCGTCGCGCAACCCCAGGCCCGGCAATGACGGGCCGTTTGGGAGAAATAACCGTACCGAGCCTTTCGCGCCCAATCCTGCAGGGAAAGTCCCGGGGGGAAACTCCTGGGTTTCCGGATCCGGCGGACTCGAAGGGGCACCCCCAGTTGAAGGCAGGTTTTTCGGACCCAGGCCTCGTCCCGGATGGAATCACGCCCCCTCAAGCCGTAGTTCACGTGGACCGCGGTCAAATGGGAGGGGCCCAGTTCCGGATGGGCGGCCAACAGGCACAGGAGGGCCATGGAGTCGGACCCGCCCGAGACGGCCACCAACAATCGTTTATTTTTAAAGGGGAGCGGCGGGAGGATGAAAGGGAGAACCATGGGAGGAACCTGGGACCGGATCGGGAAGAAGGGTAAATGGTAGCGGGGGACGGACTCGAACCGTCGACAATT
>Ga0265334_10000714_pt1 | contig 16661 bp, 15 predicted proteins | sample 42023metaG_FD_192442 | JGI IMG/M metagenome (GOLD analysis project Ga0265334, IMG submission 192442) | Rhizosphere microbial communities from Carex aquatilis grown in University of Washington, Seatle, WA, United States - 4-20-23 metaG | ecosystem: Host-associated > Plants > Roots > Rhizosphere... | reverse complement strand
GATGGACTTGGCCTTCTTGGCCGCGTTCTTCAGCTCCTTAATAATGGAGGCTTTGCCGCGGATGGCGATGTATTGGGGCTCGAAGTTGTTCTCGAGGTCCACCCCGAGCTTGCTCTTGGGCAGGTCGATCAAATGGCCCTTGGAGGCCAGGACCATGAAATCATGGCCCAGGTATTTGTTGATGGTCTTGGCTTTGGAGGGGGACTCGACGATGACGAGTTGTTTGCCCGCGCCGGAGGGGGCCCGGGGTTTCTTGGCGGCCTTGGGGGCGTTAGGATCCTTCGGGGCCTTGGGGGACTTGGCCTTTTTGGGCGCTTTTTTTTCGGGGGTTGCGGCTCCAGGGGTTTCCGGCGCGGTGGAGACGGCTTCATCGGGGGGCTTCGGGACTTCAGCGGCCTGCTCAGGTTGCGACGATTCGTTCGACATGAGGCTCCTTCAAGGATCCGCGCCGGAAACGGACGGGGCCGCCGGCGGATAATTTCCTCTTCACCACCCGGAGTAGGGTTGGTTGGGATGCGGGCAAGGATAGGGTCCGCTCGGAGCCCTTGTCAAGTTTGGGGGGGATTTAAATCACTCGGCTGGACATTTTCACCCTTGACAGGCCGGAACCGCGTTGAACCGGAATCAAAAATACATACGCGAACCGCCGAATCACACGGATGCACGCGGATTTTGATTTTAAGTCTCAGATCAATTTGAAAGCCCTGTGTCTCTGTGGTGGAAATGGGTTGAGTTTTTTCAGGCTTTGACGTAGCTGTTGCCCGGCGTCTGTTTCACGAAGCCCTTCATCTCCAGGATCAACAGGACCTCACTCAATCGTCTGGCCGAAAGCCCCGCGTCGCGGGCCAGGGCGTCCACATGGACCGGTGAGAAGCCCAGCCTTTCCAACACGTTCCCCTCCTCTTCGCTCAAGCTCCCCGTCGGCGGGACCGCCCGGCGCGCGGCTTCCCCCTTGGGCCTCGTCAACTCGCCGAACTCCGCCAGGATATCCTCCGCCCGTATGACGAGTTTGGCGCCCTGGCGGATCAGCTCGTGGGTACCCTCGGACTGGGAATGTTGGATCGGCCCCGGCACCGCGAAGACCGTTTTGCCCTGGTCCAACGCGTGGTCCACCGTGATGAGGGACCCGCTGCCTTCCCCCGCCTCCACCACCAGGACCCCCTTGGAGGAGCCGCTGATCAGGCGGTTTCGTTGGGGGAAATGAAGGGCCAAGGGCCGAGCGTCCAGGGGGTATTCGCTGAAGAGCGCGCCCCGTTCGGCGATCCGGAACGCCAGCTTCTTGTTCTCGGGGGGATAAAGCTCGTTCAACCCGCTTCCCAGGAAGGCGATCGTCCGACCTCGGGGGTTTTCCAGGGCCCCCTCATGGGCCGCCGTGTCGATGCCCCGGGCCAGGCCCGAGACGATCGTGTAGCCGTAGGTCGTGAGCTGTTCAGCCAATTGTTTCGACGCGGACCTGCCGTAACTGCTGGGTTTACGGCAACCCACGATGGCCAGGGCCCTGCAGTCCTTCTCCGTATAGGTGCCTCGACGCCAGAGGACAAAGGGCGGGTCGTAGAGGTCCGAAAATACCGTGGGGAATTCTTCATCCCCCTCCACCAGGCAGGCCACCCCGAGGACTTGGGCCTTTTCAAGCTCCTGGTGGACCCGATCCCAGGGCTTGTCCAGGGCCAGGGCCTTCCTCGCGCAGGCGGCCGTCCAGTCGGGGAGGGCGGCCAGGTCTTCCGGGGTCGCGCCGAAGACATCGGAGAGGTCGGCATACCGCTTCCGGGCCGCCAAAAGGCGGCGCGGGCCGATGACACCGGTCAGGTGGAGGGCCAGGAGCGCGGTTCGTGAATCCATCGGGAAATAGTACGCAGGACTGGGCGTGGACGACTATGACGGAGACTAGGCCAACGCGAGGAATGGCGGCTGTTGATGCCGGATCATTCCGACAATACCGCCTTATTGGGCCCGGCGGCCTTGGCCTGGTCCATCTGTTCCTCCGCCTTGGCCAAAAGGGCCGGGGCGTCGGAGGCGTGGCGGGGATAGGAGGCCGAGGCGAGGTTCAGGAAGGCCGTGGGCTTATCCCCCATCAGGCCCTTGAAGTGCTTGAACACCCGGCGGGCGATGATGACGCCGTTCTCGTTGGGCGTGTCGGGCAATAGCAGGGCGAACTTATACTTCTCGATGCGGCAGAGGATGTCCACCTTCCGCAGGCTGGCCACGAGGGTCTCGGCGGCCTGTTGGACCAGGAGGTTCTCGCCCTTCTCATCGACCTTGCCCAGGGGGGCGACACTCAGCAGGATCAGGGTCAGGTTCCGGTTGTAGCGCTTGGCCCGCTCCGCCTCCACCGAGAGGCTCTCCTCGAAATAATGCCGGTTGAACAACCGCGTGGGTTCGTCCACCACCGTCACGAACCGCTTGGGGAGCTTGCTGTTCCCGGACAGGGTCATGCCCCCGGCCACCCGGGAGGCCTCCTCGGTGGCCCGCATCTGGGCCTCCTCCACGGCCTTGGCGTCGATCTGGAGCTGCCGCAGGACCCGCGCCGCCACCTCCCACAGGTTATCCTTCCAGTCCTTCCAGACCGCGGCCAGCTCGTCGGTCAATTTGCTCGGGTACTGCCTCGTCTCCCGGTGGGCGCAGCCCAGGATCAGGTATCCCCGTCCGGGGTGGTAAAGGGCGAAATACACGCCGCTTCCGGTCTTTTGGATCTTGAGGGAGCCGTGCGGGTTGAACATCACGGGGCCGGTCACGTCGGGGATGGACTTAAAGGAGGTCTGGGTCAGGGCGATCCGGTCCTCGACGCCCACCCGCCAGAGGGACTTATCCACCATCTCCTCGATGCCAAGCCAGACGAGGGTCTTGGGGGTCTCCTCGGGAGAGGGACCGGCGGCGATGAAGACGGTCTCGAACTTGTATTCGAGGAGTAGCTCATTGCAGCAATTGAGGAGGTCGTCCCGGCCGGCCTTTTCGGATTTGCAGAACCCGTTGAGTTTGCCGAGGGTTTCGGCGGCGGTGGTCATAGGCGTCCTTGATCGATCGCGTGGAACGGCTGTCCGGCGGGAAAACGGATCGGATGGTTCATCGGTCCCTCCGGGCCCTGGGCCCAACCTCGAGAAGTGTCGTGATACAGGCGTCGTTACTCGAAACCGACCAGTACGCTGGATCCATCCTTCAGCGGGGTGGTGAAACCGGCTTCCAGGCCGTCCACCACCAGGCGCAGCCTTTGGCCCGGGGCCGTGGGCTGGGGCTTCTCGATCTGGGCCAGGAGATGGGACACCAAACCCACGGCCGACTGACCCTCTCGTGTCACAAGTGTAGCATGATCGATGACAAATTCATCCGGGGAGACGGCCGAGCCGTTCATGAACATCCGGCCGGGTTCCCCCTTGAGCTCGAAAGCCCTTCCATTGACCGTCAAACGGAGGCTGGGACCGTCCCGGGGCGGGGTGACCACGTCCCGGACCCGGAAATGGGATTGGGTGTTCCGGGCGAACTCCACCACGTCCCCGGACTTCACCTCATGGTTGAAATCGGCCTCCCGGCCGTTGACCTTGAGAAGGTAGTTCTTCTGGGTCAGGTAGCGGGGATCCCCGTTGACCGAGACCAGGATTTGGCGGCTCACCTCACCGCTGATCTCGAAGCCCTGGGACTCGAGGATCTCCCCCAACTTCGTCGAGAGTCCCGTCTCCACCCGGGCCGCCGGGAGGATCGCCTCGTCGGGGGCCAGGATCCGGCCGCCTTGGCTGACCTGGGCCCTGGTCACCACGGGGATCCCGTTCAGGAAACAGGCCACCTCCCCCGCTTCCGCCATCAGCTGGCCGGCCGTCAGGAACCCGTTCCCACCTATTTCAGGGGGCAGGAAGGTCACTTCCGCGTCGGGCGGCAGGGGATCGCCCAGGGAGGATTCGATCCCGTTCACCCGGAGCACCGCGGGACGCCCCGCCGTGCCGGACACCACGCGGGGTTGGCCGTTATGGGTGAAGGCCAGCGGCTCCCCCGCCTGGTCCCCGCCCGGTTGGACCGGCACGCCCGCCTGGGCCAAGAGGTCCAAGACCGAAACCGACTCGTCGAGCCGCAGGAGGGAATAGGCGGTGCCGTTGAGGCGGACATTCTGGATCACCAGGCCCTTGTTCCGGGCCGCGATCAGGAGGATGCCGGCGGGTGTGACGCCCCAGGCCTCGTTCAGGAATCCGGTCCGGTCCTCGAGGTCCTTCGACTGGTCGGGCTTCCGGACGCCGAGCCGCCGGGACTCGAGGTTCAGGTCCAGCCCCAGCCTTTCGGACAACCCGGCGGTCGCGCTCCCGCCCCCGACCAGGACGACGGCCGCGGGGGAACCCTGGTTCAGTTCCAAAATCCGGTCGGCCACCTGCCGGGAAAGGTCGGCCACGGCTAGGCCCGTGACCCGCAGGCCCTCCGCCCGGGGAATGGACAACGGATGGCCGAAGATGTCCTCCCCGGCCGCGAACGGCTCGTCCGAGGAGGACAGGGCCCGTTTCACCTTCTCGGCTTGGTGGAAATCCAGGACGAAGTGCTCGCAAAGGGACTCGGTGACCTCATCGCCCGCGAAGGGAACCATGGCGAAGGCGGTCACGGATCCGCCCTTGACCAAGGCGATATCGGAGGTGCCGGCCCCCACGTCCACGAGCGCCAGGTTGAGCTGGCGGAGGTCCGGCGGAACGACGGCTTCCAGGGCCGCGATGGGCTCCAAGGTCAGGCATACGGCCTTCAGGCCGGCCAGCTGGGCCACGCCCAAAAGGCCCTCCAGGACAAGATACGGAAGGAAGGTGGCCAGGAGTTCGAGATCCAGTTTGGAGCCCCGGTGTCCCTCGAGGGACTTCACGGCCGCCCCATCCAGGCGCCATTGGACCGGCACATACCCCACGCAATGGTAGCGGTCCGCCGCGCCCGAGTCCCTCAAGGCGTTCTGGAGCGCCAAGCGCTCAAGGAACCGGACATCGCGGACGGTGACCGGCTCAAACGGGGAATGGTCCATGGCCGCGGAACCCCGGGCGGTGCGGAGGGACCGGCCCGCCGCCGCCAGGGCCACCTCCGGCAAGGGGCAACCGATCTTCTCTTCCAGGGCGCGCGTAACCTCCCGGACGACGGCGGCCACCGCGGGAACGTCATGGACCTGGCCGTCCACCATGGAGCGGTCACGGTGTTCGCGCACCTCCAGGGCCAGGACCTCGGCCCCCCGGGCCGTGCGGCGTCCCACCAAGCCCGCGACCTTGCGGGTGCCGATGTCGAGGGCGTAGATGAATTCCATCACACCCACCTTAAAACTGCGGTTTCACCACAGGGACACAGAGCCACAGATTCCTTTACCACGAAGGTAAGGAACGGGGAATAAACGGTAAGACACAGTTGGGTTTTCCCATTCCTCATTGCCGTTATCTCACCTTGATCGACTGGAAGATGGCCCGAAGGCTCGCGTTGTCCGGGATCAGGAGGAAATACCCGCTGATGATCTGCTTGTCGTCGATGAACTGGGTCTCGATGCAGAGGAGCTCAGTCACGTCCTCCAAGCCCTGGGTCACGGTCTGGAGCACCGCCCCCGCGATATCGAAGACCAGGGTCGGCACCGAGATCAGGAGGAGCATCCCGAGGAACTCATTGAGCGCGCTGAGGTAGGCCCCCGTCAGGATGTTCCCGGCCTCCTTGATGGCCGAATGGCCCAGTTCGGACAGGATCATGCTGGTGCCCATGGGTTGCTTCAACAGCATGTCGGCCAGGTTCAGGGCGGAATCCCTAGGCAACAGCAAGAGGATCTTACCCGTGGCGTCGCCCAGGATGGACAAGTACAGGCCCGCCACCAGCGTCCCCGGGTCCCCCACAAGGTTGGGGACGTCCTTGATGGCGAGGATCGACGCCTCCGGCACGGTGATCATGATCTTCTTGCCCAACAATTGGGAGAGGGCCGTGGCGGCGTGGCCCGCGCCGATGTTCCCCACCTCCCGCAGTGCGTCCATTTGGTTGGGGCTCAGTTCCTTCAGGTTCAAGGGCATGAATAATCCTTCGGTTTCAGGATGTGGCGGGCGTCAAATGGAATCGGCGGCGGCGCAGGTCCTCCAAAAGGGCGACCAAGTCCAGGATGAGGGCGATCCGCCCGTCCCCCAGGATCGTGACCCCGGCGTAACCCTTCAAGCCCTTCATGAACCGGTCCAACGACTTGAGCGCGATTTCGGACTGGCCCAGGATGTCGTCGACCTGAAGGCCCACCCGGGAATCCCCCACTTCGGCGATGATGACCGAGGCCTCGATCACGGCCCCGTCCGGGCCGGGGGCCGGTTCGGTCCCGCCGGGCAGTTCCAGCAGTTCCCGCAGGTGGTAAAGGGGGATCACTTCGTCCCGGAGCAGGATGGTTTCCTGCTGCTGGACCAGGCGTTTTTGCTCGGGGCCCACCTCGACGGTCTCCACCACATACGCCACCGGCACGGCGAAGATCTCGCCGGCAACCCGGACGAGGAGCGCCTTCACGATGGCGAGCGTCAGGGGGAACCGGAGGAGGAACGTAGTGCCCTGTCCCTTTTCGCTTTGGATGCGGAACGACCCGCCCAGGGATTCCACCTTGGTCTTGGCGACGTCCACCCCCACGCCCCGTCCCGAGACCGTGGTGGTTTCGCTCTTGGTGGAAAACCCAGGCGTGGAGATCAGCCTGAGGGCCTCCTCGTCGGTGAGGCGTTCGGCTTCCTCGGCCGTCAAGATCCCCTTCTGCACCGCCTTGTCGCGGAGGAGCCTGGGGTCGATCCCCCGCCCGTCGTCCTCCAGGGTGACCAGGACATGCGACCGTTCGCGGCGGGCCGTCAGTTTCAGGGTTCCCTGGGCCGATTTCCCGGCCCGGGACCTCTCCTCGGGCATCTCGATCCCGTGGTCCACCCCGTTGCGCAGGAGGTGGACCAGGGGTTCGCTCATCTCATCGACGATGGTGCGGTCCAACTCGATGTCGCCGCCCTCCATCACCAACTCGATGTTCTTCCCGAGGGACTTGGCCAAGTCCCGCACCATCCGTGGAAAGCGGTCGAAGATCATCTTGACGGGAACCAGCCGCACCTCGGTGATGACGTTCTGGAGTTCCCCTGCGATGTAATGGAGCTGGGTGAGGGGCTCCTGCAGTTCCTTCAGCCCGGTGGACAGGGCGGTCTGCTCGAAGCGGATCTTGGCGATGACCAGTTCCTGGACCAGGGCCATGAGCCGGTCCAGTTTTGTGGTGTGGACCCGGACCGTCGGGGTCACCGTGGGGCGGTCGTCCCGTGGGATGGAGGCGGTCGGGACTCCGGATTTGCCCGGGGGGGCGGACGGGGAGGTGATCGAAGCCGTGGCCTCGGCGTCATAAATTCGGGCCGGGGAAACGCCGGGGGGGGCGGACGGCAATTCCCGGTAGGTTTCCACGGTCACCGCGGCCACCTCGGTGATCCCCTCGACCGATTTTCGGATGGCCTCCGGGGACTGGTCGGTGACCACCACCAGCCAAAAACCCCGGCCGAAACGCCCGGCCTCGATGTCCTCGGGTGAAGGCTCGCTCCGTACCACTTCCCCCAGGGAGTTCAGGTTTCGGAGGACCATGAAGGCCCGGACTTCCTTGAAGGCGCAGGCAGGATCCAGTTCGACCCCCACCTGGAGAACCGAAAAGCCGCCGGACCGGGCCTGCGACAGGACATCCTTCTCGTTCTCGTCGAACTCGAAACGCAGGCCTTTGGAATCGGTGGCGGTCGGGGGAAGGGGGGCCGGGGCTTTCGCCCCGGAAGCGGCCACCTGCAGTCGGGCCAAGAGCGCAGGGAGCGGGGCGACATCCAGGGTTTCGGATTTGACCAGTACCTGGATCCAGCCTTCCAGCTGGTCCAGGCAGGCGAAAAGGACATCCACCAGGGCGGGGTTGAGCGGCTTTTGGCCGACGCGGACCGGTTCGAGGGCGCTTTCCATCTCGTGGGTCAGCCGGGCCATGGGCTCGTAGCCCATGGTGGCGGACATGCCCTTCAGGGTGTGGGCCGCCCGGAAGATCTCCTTGATCGAGGCGTCATCGGTCGGGTTCTTCTCAAGGGTGAGGAGCGACCTGTTCAGGTTGGCCAGGTGTTCGCGGGATTCCGCCAGGAAAGCGTCTTTATAATCGGAGGTGTTCATGCGCCCAATCCCTGGCTGAGTTGGACCTCATTATATCGGAGGCCCCGCCTTGAATCGACGGGTCTTTCGGAACACGGGAGTCCCGCCGGTCGCCGCGGGGCCCTCCCCCGGCTATCTCAGGGGTTGGCGGGCCAGGATTCGCCGAATCTCGTCGGCGAGGCCCACCGGGGGTAAAACCTGGGCCGCGGCCCCGTTTTCGACCGCCGCCTTCGGCATACCATAAACCACGCAGGAAGCCTCGTCCTGGGCCAGGGTGGAGGCCCCGGCCTTCCTCATGTCCAGCAGCCCTTGGGCCCCGTCCCGCCCCATCCCGGTCATCACCAATCCGATGGCGCGGGGGCCGAAAGTGTTCGCCACCGACGACAGAAGGAGGTCTCCCGAGGGCTTCACCCCCAACCGGGGCGGACCGTCCCGGAACGCGGTTCGCATCCCCCGGGGACCGCTCTCCACCACCAAATGCTTACCCCCGGGGGCCACGTACCCGACCCCATCCCGCAGCAGGTCCCCTTCACCGGCTTCCACGATCGGAAAGGGCGAGGAGTCGCTGAGGCGGCGGGCCAGGGCCGTCGTGAAGCCGGCGGCCATGTGTTGGATCAGGAGGAAACAGGATGGCGGGGCCGACGGCATGCGGGCCAACAGTTCGTGGAGCATCCTGGGTCCGCCCGTAGAGGAAGCCACCGCCACCGCGAAAACGGCCGGGGACCGGTTTTCGAGGAGCGGTTCCGGCCACCGACTCCGGGTCGACGGTTTTTCCGGCAACCGGGGAGGGGGGGCCTGGGGGTCTCGGGGCCCCAATAAGACCCTGGGGATCCGGGCCGCCTGCCGGATCTTCTCCACCAACTCGTCCTGGACCTTCCGGATATCCAGGGACAAGCTTCCGGAGGGCTTCCCCACACAATCCACCGCGCCCAGTTCAAGCGCGCGGACGGCGGTATCCATGCCGGTTCCCGTATGCGCCGAGAGCATCACAACCGCCACCGGGCGGGATTTGAAGATCCGCTCCAAAGCCCCCAACCCGTCCAACCCGGGCATCTCCACATCCAGCGTCAGGACGTCCGGTTTCAATTCGAGGTTTTTCTCAACCGCCTGGCCGCCGTCCCGGGCGGTCCCCACCACCTCCAAATCGGGGTTCTCCTGGATCATTCGGGAGACCACTTGGCGCATAAAGAACGAGTCATCCACCACGAGGACACGGATCGGGGGATCAGGATTTTTCATGAGGTGAACCGGGCATTTAATGGGGGTAGAAAGCCGGGGGTCATGTGGCCTCGGACGGTCTTAGCGGGATGATGAAAAAGCCGGGCTGAAAAGTCTTTTTTGTGTCTTACCCGCAAGTCATCCCCAGTAATAGCGGGGATTCGCGGTAATTGGCTCGACCTTCATGGCCGCTGACCCGCATCGCGGAAACCATTTCAACGCCCTGTTAGGATTCGCTGACGCGCTTGAGGGCTTCCAAGACGCGCGGGGGTTGGAAGGGCTTGATGATGAAATCGCGGGCGCCGGCCTTGATCGCGTCGATGACCATGCCCTGCTGGCCCATGGCCGAGACCATGATGACCTTGGCCCCAGGGTCGAATTGGCGGATGCTTTTGACCGCCTCGATGCCGTCCATCTGGGGCATGACGATGTCCATGGTGACGATATCCGGGTGGAGTTCCTTATAGAGCGCGACGGCGTCCAAACCGCTGGCCCCTTCCCCCACCGCGACGTAGGGTTCCCGGGAGACGATCCCCTTCAAGATGGACCGCATGAACGAGGAGTCGTCGACGATCAGGACCCTAACGGGCATGGGAAGACTCACCATCCGCCAGGGATTCCGCCTCGGCGAGGGCGCGGATTTCCTCCAGTTTGAGGATTCGGGGAAGGTTCAAGAGGATGACCAAACGGCCCTTGGTTTCCAGGATGCCGGAAAGGTATTCCCCGGCGATGGTCAGGACCATCGGGGGCGCAGGCGCGATCCCCGCCCGAGGAACCTTCAGGACCTCGGTGACTCGGTCCACCCAAAGGCCCACCAGTTGCTCCCCCACCTCGGCGATCATGATCCGGGTCTGGGCGGTGGTCTCGGCCGCCGGGAGCTTAAAGCGTTTTTTCAAGTCCACCACCGGGATGATGCGGCCCCGGAGGTTCATGATCCCCTCGAGGAAGTCCGGCGCCTTGGGGACCTTGGTGATGTCCACGACCCGGTTGATTTCCCGGACCTGGCGGATCTCGATGCCGAACTCGCTCCCCGACATCATGAACAAAACCAATTGGACTTCCCCGCCCTCAGCCGGGGATCCGTCGGTTTTTAAATCCGGTTGGTTCACGGTTCTAACCTTTCATCCCTTCAAGCCCAGCTCCCGACCGCCTCACAACCAAGCGTCCGGTTGGTAGACTTTCCGCACCAGGACCATCCCATCCTCACACTGGAAATGGAGGGTCCGGCCCTTGGCCCCCCCGACCTCCTCGGCCCTCAGGGGGATCCAAAGGGTCCGTAAGGCCGCCCGGGCCGCCATGACGTTCCGCAACCCCAAGGGCATCACTTCCGGCCCCTGGACGCCGCCGAACATGTTGGAACCGCCCACCAGTTTGGCCGCCAACCGGTCCTTCCGGGCGCCTTCTTGGAGGAGGGCGTCCACCAGGGCCGGGATGGAGGTGTCGGCGAACTTTCCCGGGTTGTGCGGCGGCGGGAAGACCAGGCTGGAAGGGAGCATCACGTGGGCCATCCCGCCCAACTTCGGGACCGGGTCCCACAACATCACGGCCACGCAGCTTCCCAGGCCCAGCGCCGATAGGACTTCGGGCCCCTTCCCCACCTTGAATTCGGCGATCCGGACAACCGTCCCAGCCTCAGGCATCCGGGGTGATCCCCAAGGCGAGGTAAAAAGCCCGCAGGAGTAGGTCCAGCGTCGCCGCCTCGGGAAACAGGAGAAAATGCCCGGTCAGGACCTTTCCGGATTCGGAGAATTCCGTCTCGACCACCAGGGCCCAACCCTGAGTTTGTTCGTACTCCAGCAGTACGCTTTGGAGGACCGCGTCAGCCCGGTCCAAAACCATGGTGGGCACCCCATGGATCAACTGGACCCGGATCAACCCGTAAAGGGCGTTGAGGTAGGCTCCGGTGAGGATGCTCGAGAGCTCCTGGACGGCGGAGCGTTCCAGCTCTGAAAGATCACGGGGATCGGCGGTGGGCCGCCCCAATAAAAGGGCGATCAAGACCCCCAGCCGGTCCAATCCGAACAGGATGAGGACCTTGGCCCGGGCGTCCCCATAGATGGGGAGTTGTACGGCGGCGACTTCGGTTTGGTGGTTCCCCAGGAAGTCGGGGAGGGAATCGGTGGAGACCAGCGTGACCCGCGAGACGTTCATGTTCACGCGTCGCCCCAGGAGCTGGGACAAGGCGGTGGCGGCGTTGCCCGCCCCGACGTTCCCCATTTCCTTTAGGGCGTCGAGGTGGAAGGGTTGGAGCTGGCGGGATTCGGCCATGGCGGGAGCCTCAACCGACCGCTTTCTTGACGGCCTCCAAGACATTTGAGGGCTGGAAAGGCTTGACGATGAAGTCCTTGGCACCGGCTTGGATGGCCTCAACCACGAGGGATTGCTGCCCCATCGACGAGCACATCAGGACCTTGGCGGCCGAATCACCCTTAACGATCTCACGGACGGCGTCAATCCCGCCCATTTCGGGCATGATGATGTCCATGATGACCAGGTCGGGCTTCAGGGATTTATAGAGTTCCACGGCCTTCGCGCCGTTCTCGGCTTCCCCCGCCACCTCGTAACCGGCACCCACGAGGATGTTCTTCAGCATCATCCTCATGAACGAGGCGTCGTCCACGAGCATCACTTTGATGGCCACGTCATCCTCCGTCGGATCCTGGAAGTGTCAGCAAGATTTTAGACGAAAACGGGAGTTTTGGCGTTAAAAAAAGGCAATTCCGGGGCATTCCGGAAGTCCCCGCCCGATTACAAGGCGCTTTCGCCCCGCTCCCCGGTCCGAACGCGGATCACCTCATCCAGGGGAAGGATGAAGATTTTGCCGTCGCCGATGCGGCCGGTTCGGACGTTTTCCAGCACCAAATCCACCACGGCTTCAAGTTCCTCATCCGGGACCGCGATCTCGATCCGAACCCGGGGCTGGTATTGGACCTTGTAGTCGGAGCCTTGGACCGATTCCACCTGCACCCGCTGGTATCCGTAACCCGCGGCGTCCGACAGGGTGACTCCCCGGACCCCGGACTCCCAAAGGGCCTTTTTCAACTGGTCCAGGCGTTTGGTCGGGATGACGCAAACCAGTAGTTTCATGCCAAGTTCCCTGGACCCTTCCGTCGGCGGTCTTGGGCCGGTGTGTCGGCCGTGATGGGTTTCATGGTTCCGTTCCTATCCAACGTATCCGTCAAGGTCGACCGCCGGTTCTACTTGATCAATTTGGAGTTCCCCGCGCTGGGGGAGGTTTTCAACTGCTCTTTCCAGGCCTGCACTTGCTGGATGAAATCCCGGCACATGGACGCCTTGTCGGGGTCATCCGTCAGGTCGATCTGCTTCTCGTACTCGGAGATGGACTCGTCCCACCAGGACTTGTTCCGGTAGACCTGGGCCAGGTGGAAGTGGATGTCCCGTAGGTCGGGTTTGAGGGCCTGGGCTTTCTTGAGTTCGACCATGGCCTCATCCCACCAACCCCGTTGGACATAGGCCTGCCCCAGGGCCAGGTGCGCCTCCGGGAACGACCCGTCGGCGGAAACGGCCTTCGCCAGGTATCGGACCGATTCATCCATCTGACCCACCGCCATGTGGGTCTCCCCCAACTGGGTCAAGGCTTCCTTGTATTTGGGGTTCAACCGGACGGCTTCCAGGAATTCCCGGATCGCCTCCTGGTATTGCCCGGTATTCTTATAGACGCTCCCCAGATCGTGGTGGAGAACCGGGTTGTCGGGTTCCGCCATGATTTGCTTGATCAGCTGTTCGGAGGCCTCGCTGAGGACCACACGTTTCTTGCGCGCCACCGCCAAGTTGTTTTGGGCGGTCTTGTAGTCGGGCTCGATGTCGACGGCTTTTTGGAAGCAGTCCATGGCCTTGTCGTATTGGGCCTGCTTGAAATACACCACCCCGAGGTTGTTGTAGGCCTTCGCGTAACGGGGGTTCAGCTCCAGGGCGCGTTCGTAAGCGTCCACCGCCTCCTTCACCTGGCCGAGGTTCTTGAAGGCCACCCCCAGGCTGTTATGGATGACCGGGTTCTTGGAGTCGAACTCAAGGGCCTTTCGGTATTCAACCACCGCCTCCTCGTGGCGGCCCCGGTCCGCCAGGGAGAGTCCCAGGTAGGTGAGGGCTTCGGCGCTGACCGCGATGGACGTGTCGAGTTCCATCGCTTCCCGGATCTCCCGGATGGCCTCTTCGTAAAGGTTCACCTTGTAGTAATAGACCCCGAGGTAATAGTGGGCCGCCGCGTTTCCCGGGTCCAAGTGGAGGGCTTCCCGGATGGCCTTGGTGGCCCGATCCGTGTCCCCCCGTTTGAAATGACAGACACCCAATTCGTAATGGGCCTCGCTGGACCCCGGGGTGATCTCGATGGCCCGATTCAACTGGGCCACGGCCTCTTCCACCCGGTTCATTTCCCGCAGGACCACCCCATATTGGATGTAGTTCTCGGAATGGCCCGGTCCCAACTCGACGGCCTTCTGGCATGCCACGAACGCCTCTTCCAAACGTCCCGTCAAGAGGTAGGTCTCACCCAGGCTGCGGTAAAGGACGGCTTCTCGTGGGAGGGTATCGATCGTGCGCTTGTACTCCCGGATCGCGTCGTCCAACAAGCCCCGGTTCCGGTAGGTCGAGGCCAATTCCAGGGCCGCTTCCAAGCCGGAGGCCTTCGGCGGGATCGGCGCCGCGGCCCGTGGAGCGGACGACCCAAGGGGAGCCGACGCGTCGGCGGTTTTCTTGGCGGCCGCCTGTTCCGCCATTTTTTCCTCGAGGCTTTTCGGCCTTTCGATGGCCAGGAGCGCCTGGGCGGCCTGCCCGAAATTTGGGTTCAGTTCCACCGACCGCTTGAAGGATTTTTCGGCCTCCTCCAACATGTTTTTATCGCCGTAGACGAAGCTCAGGTTGTAGTGGGCGACCGCGTAATCCGGGTTCAGCGAGATGGCCTTTTTGTATTCCACGAGGGCTTCATTCACCTTGCCCTTGTTGTAGAACACCTCGCCCAGGTTGTTATGGAGGTCCGCGAAATGGGGGTTTTTCTCGAGGGCCCGCTTGAAGGCGCTGATGGCGTCGTCGTATTGGCCGAGGCATTTGTGGGCGATCCCCAGGTAGTTCAAGGCGAAGGGGTGGTCGGGGTTCAAGCTGAGCGCCCGCTCATACTCGCCGATGGCCTCCTGGTACTGCCCGGTATAGCGGTAGCTGTTGGCCAGGTTGTAATGGGCCTCGCTGTCCTCGGGAAACATCTGGACGGCCTTTTTATAGGCCTCGATCGCCCGGTCATAGAGCCCCGTATGCCGGTTGACGGCCTTGAGGTTGTCCTGGATCTGGGAGTTTTCCGGGTCGATCTCCAGGGCGGTCTTGAATTCCTTGATGGCCTCGGCGTAAAGCCCCTTGGAATAGTAAAAAACCCCCAGGTTGTTGTGGGTGGAGGCATCCCCTTGGTCCATCCCATGGGCCGTTTCGCGGAGGGTTTTGGTGTCAGGCCTGGGGGGCATGGGCTTTTTCCTCCAGGGCCGCTTGAAGCCGCTCGTCGCGGGCCAAACGGTCCGGATTGATCATGGAATACAGGCGCCCCTTCATTTTACCCAAACAATAGAAGAATTCAGAACGCTTTCCGTAAAGAAACGCAGGCATGGGTTCCACCTGTTCCATGGGGAACCGGAGCACTTCCCGGAGGGAATCGATCCAAAGGACGCAATGACGCTCCGGCAGGGCCATTACGATGAACCAGGTGGACTCGGGGACGGCGGCGGGCGGGAGCCCCAGGAGGGCCCGGAACGAGAAAACCGGAAGGAATTCGCCCCGGAGGGAGGTCAACCCGGGGATCTCATCGCCGGCCAAGGGGAGTGCCCGGATGGGGGAGTAGGGGACCACTTCACGGACCCGGTAGGTTTCGACCCCGAAACCCTCCCCGCCGGTCTCAAACGTCAAGGCGGTCAACCCCTCCAGGACCTGGAGGATGTCCCGTTCCCGGACGAACCCCAACCGGACCAAGATCTTGCCGAACGGCTCATGGGTGCGTTTTTGCTCGGATAACGCCTGGTGGATCTGGTCTTGGGTGACCTTGCCCGCTTGCCGCAACAATTCGCCGAGGGATTTTTCCTGGGTCTTCATGCCTTCCGTCCGTTCCGCCGGTCACGGCTCAAGACTGGATGGCCTGGCCCCGGGCGATCCGAAGGTTCCTTTGGAGGATCTCGTTCCCAGGGTCGTCGGCGAGGGCCTTTTCCCAGGCTTCCAGCGCCTTTTCCTTGAGGCCCTTTTTGAGGTAAAGGTTCCCCAGTTTGGCGTAAGCCTCGGTGTTTTGCGGGTTCTGTTCCACGAGTTTCTCCAGGAGATCAGCCGCCTCCTCGAATCGGCCGCGTTTGTAGTAGAGGTTTCCCAGGTTGTCCAACACCAGGATATCCCTCGGGTTCAGCGCCATGGCGCTTCGGTACTCGTCGATGGCCTTCTCGGTGTCGCCCTGGCGATCGTAGATATAGCCCAAGACGTTGTGGACACTGGCGTCGTTGGGGTTGATTTCCATGAGTTTCTGGTACATCCGGACTGCGTCCTCATGCCTCCCGCGGCTGGCGTAGATGGTGCCCAATTTGAAGTAAAGGTCCGGGTTCCGGGGGTTCAACTCAACCGCCTGGTTCAAGACCTCCAAGGCGCGGTCGTATTGCCCCAGGTTCATGAGGGCCTGTCCCAAGCCCGCGTGGACTCCCGGTTCCGACGGGTTGATGGCCAGGGCCCGCTCGAAACGGTCCGCCGCGTCCTGGTATCGGCCCCTTTTCGCGAGGGCGGTCCCCAGGATGGAATGGACGGCCCCATGACGGGGGTTCAACTCGAGGGCACGCTCATAGGCGGAGATCGCCTCATCCATCCTGCCGATCTGCTCCAACGCGTAGCCGACCTTGAAGTGGATTTCCGCGTTGTTGGGGTTGATGGAGGTCGAACGCCCATATTCGGTCACCGCCTCCTCGAAACGGCTCATCTTGACGCAGACGTTGCCCAGGTTGTTGTGGAGCCCCGCGTCCTCCCCGTTGATTTCGACGGCGGACTTGAACTCCCGGATCGCCTCCTCGTATTTCCCCAGGGCCTCGTACAGCAAGCCCAGTTTGCAATGGGCGTTAAGGTTCATGGGGTTGAGCGTCACGGAACGGCGGAAATGGTCCTCCGCCTCGGGGTAGGACCCGGAATTGGCGTAGAGGGTCCCGAGCTGGAACAAGACCTCGCTGTCCTGGGGGTTGATCTCCAGGGCTCGGTTGAATTCCACGATGGCGTCCTGGTATCGCTTGGAAAGCGAAAAGGCCAGCCCCAGGTTGATGTGATCTTGCGCGCGTTCCATTGGCCCCTGAATGTTACAAGTTAGAAGTTAGGCGTTCGAAGTTAGGAGTGATGAAGCCCCTAAT
>Ga0265334_10000713_pt1 | contig 16662 bp, 15 predicted proteins | sample 42023metaG_FD_192442 | JGI IMG/M metagenome (GOLD analysis project Ga0265334, IMG submission 192442) | Rhizosphere microbial communities from Carex aquatilis grown in University of Washington, Seatle, WA, United States - 4-20-23 metaG | ecosystem: Host-associated > Plants > Roots > Rhizosphere... | reverse complement strand
TTCGCGCGTGGCGAACGCCCGGCAACGCCGGGCCGGGGCGCAGCCGGACGCGGGCCGGTTCGGCGCCTCCCGCACCCATTGCTGCGCAAACACCGTGTCGGCGCCGATAGGACGGGACCGTATGGGCACAGCGCCGCGTCTCTCGCTCCTCATGTACTCCAAGTACATCACGTCGCTCGTTCCTCGCGCTGTGCCCATACGGTCTCCGTCGCAGCGATCAAAGTTGGTGTTAACAGGCCCTAGCCGCGTTCAAACAAGGCCATAGACTCGACATGCGCCGTATGCGGAAACATGTCGAGCACGCCCGCGCGCGTGAACCGGTAGCCGTGCACACGCACCAGTTCGCCGGCGTCGCGCGCCAGGGTACCGGGATGACATGACACGTAAACGATGCGTTTCGGTTTGGCGGCGGCCACGAACGGAAGGATCTCCGCGGCACCGGAGCGTGGTGGGTCGAGCAGCGCCAGGTCATAAGGCTGTGACAGCCACGGCGCGTGAACGTCGGGACTGAACAGATCGGATCTCAGGAAACGTGCATCGAGTCCGTTGCACTGAAGATTCTCGCGACCGCGCCGCACCAACTCTGCGTCACCTTCGATAGCGGTCACACGCGCGCCGGTCGCTGCCAGTGGCGCAGTGAAGTTGCCGAGCCCGGCGAACAGTTCCAGAACGGTGTCGCCGCTCATCGGCCGCAGCCACTCCAACGCTTGCCGTACCATTGCCTGCGCCAGCTCACCGTTGACCTGAATAAAATCGAGTGGACCGAATTCGAGCGCCAGCGAACTGCCGTCGGGCGAATAATGTAGCGGTCGCGCGGCGCCCAATGGCGTAGCGGAATCGGGACCACCGGTCTGCAACCACAAGTCGAAGTCGTGCTCGGCTGCAAAGGCCGCAAGACGCTCGCGATCACCGGCGGTCAGATCATTCAACACGCGCATCACCAACGTCACCGTGTCCGCGCACGCGACCTCGATCTGCGGAATCTGGGCGGCGATCGACAGCTGCCCGATCAGCGCCGCCAATGCTTTCAGCCGGTTGCCGACGCGCGCATCGAGCACCGCGCAGGATTCGATCGCGGCCAACAGCGGCGATTCGCGTTCGCGAAAGCCGACCAGCACGCCACCTTTCTTCGGCACCAGCTTGGCGCCGAGCCGTGCACGCCGACGATACGCCCACACCGGTCCGGTCACCGGTGCCGCGACTTCGTCGGGTCGCACCTGACCGATGCGAGCCAGCGCATCGAGTAACTGCTTCTGTTTGAACGAGACCTGCGCCGACGGAGCGAGGTGTTGCAAGGCGCAGCCGCCGCAAACGCCGAAATGTGGGCAACCGGGTTCGACACGATCCGGCGACGCGCGCTCGACGGCGACGACCTCACCCTCATCGACATCGCGGGACACGCGAGTCAATCGGTAGCGCACCTGCTCACCGGGAAGCGCCCCCGTGATGAAGGTCACTTTGCCGTCAACACGCGCGACACCACGTCCATCCTGCGCGAGATCGATGATGTCGGCGGCGAACTCACCCTGCGGCACCGGCCGCCGTCGCGCACGCGCACCCATCAGCCGGTACTCGCGATGCGGTCGCTGACGGTCGGTGTCCAGGCCTCGCGAAACTCGATCCAGTGCGGTGCGGTGCTCGCCGCCAGCCATTCGCGCGCGCGCTGCAGCTCGCGCTCGTATGCGTCGACTGACAGCAGTCCGCGAATCCGCTGGAAGCGCAGCCACACTAGATACGTGTTCATGACATCCGTTTCGCAATAGGCGCGGATATCGCCGATGCGTCCTTCCGAGTACGCTGCGAACACCTTGGAGCCATCCATGCCGAGCTTGCCCGGCAGCCCGAGTAGCAGGGCGATTTCGTGCAGTGGCGCGTAGGCGCGCGCGTTGTACAGCGCAAGCACATCCATCGCGTCAGTGTGCCGAAACTGGTAGCGACCAAGATAGTTGTCCCATTTTGCATCGCGCTCGAAATGGCCGGTATCCCAATACTTCGGCGCGGCGATGCCGTGGATCAGCGCGCGATAGTGCAGCACCGGCAAATCGAAACCGGAACCGTTCCAGGACACCAGCGTCGGCCGGTATTTTTCGATACCGTCGAAGAAACGCTGCACCAGTTCTGCTTCGGACGCGTCCGGCTCGCCGAGCGACCATACGCGGAAATGATCGCCTTCGCGCAGCGCCACCGAAATCGCGACAACGCGATGCAGATGCAACGGCTGAAAATCGTTGCCTTTCGCCGCGACGCGGATCGCCGCCATGGCTTCCGCCGCCTCGGCATCGGAAAGTCCGTGCAGACCGTGAATTCTGCGACCGCCATCAAGATCCGGAATGGTCTCGATGTCGAAGACAAGGGTGGATTCCTGGCGCATGGCTATACAGCCGGGACTCGGGACTCGGGATTCGGGATTCGTGAAAAACGCGGATCCTTTACGAATCCCGAGTCCCGAGTCCCGAGTCCCGTAGAAAAGAGCGTCATGCCGGATACACTCCAGTGGAGATATACCGATCGCCGCGATCGCAGACGATGGCCGCGATCGTCGCGCCGCGCAGTTCGCGGCACAGTTGCAACGCCGACCATACCGCACCGCCGGACGACACGCCGGCGAAGATGCCTTCGATCGACGCAAGCTTGCGCATCGTCTCTTCTGCCGCCGGCGCAGTGACCTCGATCACGCGATCGACTCGACGACGATCGAAAATGGTCGGCAGGTAGGCCTCCGGCCATTTGCGGATGCCGGGGATCGATGATTCGCCATCGGGCTGTACACCGATAATCTGGATCGCCGGATTCTTTTCCTTGAAGAAGCGCGAGCAGCCCATGATGGTGCCGGTGGTCCCCATCGACGCGACGAAGTGCGTGATGCGGCCGTCGGTATCGCGCCAGATTTCCGGAGCGGTGCCTTCATAGTGCGCGCGCGGATTATCGGGATTGGCGAATTGGTCGAGCACGCGGCCCTTGCCGGCGGCCTGCATCTCCAGCGCCAGATCGCGCGCGTACTCCATGCCCTGTTCCTTGGTGACCAGAACGATCTCGGCACCGAAGGCCTTCATCGCCGCGCGCCGCTCGGCGCTCATATGCTCGGGCATGATCAGTACCATGCGGTAACCTTTCATCGCCGCCGCCATCGCCAGCGCGATGCCGGTATTGCCGGAGGTCGCCTCGATCAGCGTATCGCCGGGTTTGATCTCGCCGCGTTCTTCGGCGCGCCGGATCATTGAATAGGCCGGGCGGTCCTTGACCGAACCGGCGGGATTGTTGCCTTCGAGTTTCAGCAGCAGCGTGTTGTCACCGATGCCGGGTAGCCGCGAAACACGAACGAGCGGAGTATTGCCGACGGTATCGGCGAGGATGCGATAAGTCATGATCTGATTTTATCGGACCGGCGTGATCGCGGCAGCGGCGGCCGTCACGCCGGCCCACTTTCCCCACGCCGCGCCTCGATCATCGCCCGGCGCATCGTAGCGATCGCCGCCGGCAAACCCACGAACAGCGCGTCGGCGATCAGTGCATGGCCGATGTTCAATTCAACGATTTCGGGAATCGCAGCAACCGGGCGGACGTTCTCCAGGTTGAGCCCATGGCCGGCATGCACTTCGAACCCGGCGCGTTGGGCATCACGGGCAAAACGCGCGATCTTGTTGAGCTCGGCTTTGGCCTTCTTCGCATCGGCGGCGTCCGCGTAGCTGCCGGTATGAATTTCCACGTGCGGCGCGCCGATGCCAACGGCCGCTTCGAGCTGGCTCGGCTCCGGATCAATGAATAGGGCGACAGCGATGCCAGCCTCGGCAAGCCGCGCGCAGGCATCGGCCATTTCCTGTCTGCGGCCAACAACGTCGAGCCCGCCCTCGGTGGTCCGTTCCTGCCGCCGTTCCGGCACCAGGCAGACGTACTTCGGGCGTGCGCGGCAAGCGATTCCGATCATCTCGTCCGTTACCGCCATCTCCAGATTGACCGGCACCGGGCAGCGCGGCAGCAGGCGCTTAAGATCGTGATCCTGGATGTGACGGCGGTCCTCGCGCAGATGAATGGTGATGCTGTCGGCACCGGCGGCGGCGACAATTAGCGCCGCTTCCACCGGATCGGGGTATGGCGTACCGCGCGCCTGACGCACTGTGGCGATGTGATCGACATTGACGCCGAGGCGGATCGGTTCAGCCATCTGAATTTTCCGGGTTTTGTGATGGGACCTGATGGGTACGCGGTACGGCACTGGCGCGCAATTCACGCAGCAATCGCGGTGTCTCCAGTTCGCGGCCACCCAGTTGCCGCTGCAGCGCGATACGCAACAGTTTACGCGCCTCGCGGCGCAGGCCGGCATCTGCGGCGGCGAGCTTGCCGTCGCGCAGGGCGATCAGTGCGGCGCCTGAAAAACTGCCGGCTCGGCCCTCAGCTGATTCATGCACACGGCGCGGGCCCGACTCGAAGTCATAACGATAGCTGGCATCAGCTTCAATATCCGCCGGCAGGTCGACGCCATAGCCGGTTTCGCCGAGCAGACACAACTCGAACGCACGCAGCACCGGTTCGGAATCGCCTTCTGCCAAGCGCGGCAAGGCATCGGCATAGGCCGCATACAGGACCGGATGCGCGTCGTGGCGCGTCAGCAGCTTCAGCAGCAGCTCGTTGAGGTACCAGCCGTGAAAAATGCGCTCGCCGGCAAGCGGCACCGGCGGCGCGGCGGCTTCGGAAGCGACCAGCGTGCCGAGATCGCCGGCCTCGTTCCACGACAGCAGCAACGGCAGGAAAACTTGCAGTACCGCGCCGGTTCTCGATTTGGCGCCGCGCGCGCTCCGCGCGACCAGTCCGACCCGGCCGTGATGTTCGCTGAAAACCTCGATCAGCAGGCTGGTTTCGCGATATGGACGCCGCACCAGCACGAAAGCGGATTCGGATTCAATACGCTGGCGCATGAGGGCGGGAGGCTTGGATCGACAATGGTACGGATAAACCAAGTTTGAGGCATTTTGAGCGCTGCTGCGCACGTTTACCTGACCATAATCGTCCGAGCCAAGGGCTGAAATCGCGGCGGTTGACCGATATAGGAAGGGTCAATGCCCCAACGGGTTGTCGCTGCGCATATCCCCACCGCCAGGCTTGCGACCCTTCCCTTCTGTTTGGAGCTGACGCCCATGTCTATGTGCGATCCCGCACAGACCATGGAAGGCTTTGTATGGACACTTCTTGATTGCTGTTTGGAGTGGCAAAACCCAAGTGCTGCGCTGCGTTCACCACCGGCTTTAAAGGCAGTATTCAAAGCATTGCTGGAAAAATCCAAGAGCGCTTTTGGCGATTTGAAGAACGCTCTCAGGAATGGAGGTTAGTGCTTCCCGATTATCAGCTTGCAGAGTCTGGGGGTGCCTGCACTGCCTTTGCAGGTGTTTGAAATATGGAAAGCGAAAGAACGTTCGGACGGAAGCGCCTCTGATGGATCGAATCGGAGCACATGGTATGGAAGCATCGCAAGTCGCCGAAGCTGTTGCGGCAGCTTGGCGTGAGATCGACACGGTCCTGACTCCCATCGTCGGACAGCGGGGTGTCGCCGCGCTCTACAGGCGAAGTCTCCACCTCACCAGCGCGGTCCATCCATGGCTCGCGGGCACGCACGACAGCGTTCGTACGACCATCGATCCCGAGGCACTGAAGTCTGTGGTCGCACAGCAGAGCAACATGGAAGCTGCTGCCGGCGGCACTGACCTTTTGCGGACATTCCACGAGTTGCTCAGCACACTGATCGGATCCCGACTTACGGAGCGATTGCTTCGTTCCGTGTGGGCAGGTTCTTTGAGTTCTTTGAGTTCTTTGAGTTCTTTGAGTTCTTTGAGTTCTTTGAGCAGTTTGCCGGTACAGGACACTTCGCCATGACTCCCAAAGTGACTATCAATCGACTGTTGAGCGGTGTGCCCGGCCTGGATGAAGTGCTTGGTGGTGGCTTGCCGGAGTTCTCGTTCAACCTCATCGTGGGGCCGCCCGGCTGCGGCAAGACCACGCTGGCGCACCAGATCATGTTTGCGCTGGCGACGCCGGAGCGCCCCGCGCTTTATTTCACGGTGCTGGGCGAGCCGCCTCTGAAGATGCTGCGCTACCAGCAGCAGTTCGATTTCTTCGACGGCGAGTCGATCAACCGCTCAATCCGTTTCATCAACCTGTCGGACGAAATCGTCCTGGGCAATTTCGACGAGGTACTGCGCGGCATCGTAACCGCAGTGGAAACGCACAATCCGGGGCTGGTCTTCGTGGACTCGTTTTATTCCATGGTGCTGGCAGGCATCGCTCAGGACAACCCGAACAAAAGCCTGCTGCAGTTCGTGCAGCAACTCAGCATGCTGATGACGACCTGGCAGGCCACCACCTTCCTGATCGCCGAGTACTTCAAGATGACCGATGCCAACCCGGTGTTCACGGTCGCAGACGGGCTGATCTGGCTGAACCAGAGCGTGCAGCGCAACTCCATGGTCCGCAAGATGGAGATCATGAAGATGCGCGGCCAGCCGACGGCGCCGGGCCTGCACACTTTCCGCATCAGCGCGGTGGGTATTGAGGTATTCCCGCCCGCACACTTTTTGAGTCCGGAGGACAGCGACCGGCGACCGGCGCCGCCTACCTTCCGTCTGCGGATGGGTGTGCCGTACCTGGACGATATGCTGGGTGGCGGCTTGCCGCGCGGTTACTCGCTGCTCGTTGCCGGCCCTTCGGGATCGGGCAAGAGCATCCTGGCGGCGGCCTTCCTGGCCGAGGGCGTGCGCGGCGGCGAGACCGGCGTCATTGCGGCCTTCGAGCAGCGCCCTAACAAATCGCGCAATCATCGGCTCGACGACCTGATCAAAAGCGGCCGCATCGGCTTGGTGGACAGCCGTGCGCCCGATCTCTCGATCGATGAGATCGTACTGCTGATCATAAGAGAGATCCGCCGCCTCAACGCGAGCCGCGTCGTCATCGATTCGCTTTCGGGCTTCGAGCTCGCCCTGGCACCGACTTTCCGCGACGACTTCCGGGAATCGTTGTCACGCCTGGTCGTCGCTTTGGCGAGCACCGGCGCGACGGTGCTGATGACCTCCGAGCTCGAGGACCGTTACACCGATCTGCGCTTCAGCCCGTATGGCACGGCCTTCCTGACGGACGCGATCATCCTGCAGCGCTACATCGAGGTCGAGAGCCGGCTGCGGCGCGTGATGGCGGTGGTCAAGGTGCGCTCGAGCGCCCATTCGGATGAGTTGCGCGAGTTCACCATCGACGACAACGGCATCTGCATCGGCGACATCCTCCCCGCCCAGGAAGGACTGCTCGGCGGCAGGCCGACGCGAAAGCCAGGCTGGCAACCGTCCGCACTCGTCACCAATAGCTGATGCGGGTTGAGAGTCCTGATGCGGCGGCGCGGCCATGAACGAAATCCCTGATGGAAAAGAGAGCGCAACGGCGAAGGTTGCGCGCGAGCTCGCCCAGCTGCAGGCGCAAGCCGAGGAAGAGCGTGCGACGCTAACGCGGTTGCAGCAGGCTGTAGTCGAAGCAAAGAACCGTCCAGACAGCAACCAAGAGACCCAGCTTGTCGAGGCTAATGAGCGGTTGGTGCTCGCGGCGCTGCTCGCACAGACCGACGCCGAGGCCGCCACGAGAACTCTGAACGAAGTGTCGCGAGCTGCGGAACTCGACACACTGACCGGACTGCCGAATCGCGTGCTGCTGCTCGACCGGTTCGCGCGCGCCATCGCCAGTGCCAAACGCCGTGGCTCACGCCTGGCGCTGATGTTCCTGGACCTGAACGACTTCAAGCAGATCAACGACACCCTCGGCCATGCGGCCGGCGATGAAGTACTTAAGCTGGTGGCGCATCGCCTCGCGTCTGCGGTTCGCGAAGCAGACACTGTAAGCCGTCACGGCGGCGACGAATTTGTGATCCTGCTCACTGACGTGCCGCAGGCGTCCGTTGCAGGTCGTATCGCCGGCAAGGTCATTGCGGCACTCGGTGCTCCCGGCCGCGTGGGCGATCATGAACTTCACCTCGCGGCGAGCATCGGCATCAGTATCTACCCCGATGATGGAGAAGATATTGACGAGCTCATGATTCGAGCGGACGCCGCAATGTACCGCGCCAAGAGGCGAGGGTTCGGCGGTTTCGTTTTCCACGGCGAGGAGCCCCGTGGCGAGAGGATCCTGAAATCACCGGCGCCCGCATCGACACAAGGTCCCTTGACCCGCGAGCTGACGTTGGCCGAGCACGAGCGTCGGCACGCGCAGCTGCGAGAAGCGAACGAGCAGCTGGTACTGGCCGCCGTCAGTGCCCAAGAATTGAAATCCGCCGTGGAACTGTCGCAACAGCGGCAGACCGAGTTCCTGGCCACGCTGGCGCGCGAATTGAGCAGCCCGCTGGCACCCATCCGCGATGCAGCGGAAATGCTGGGGCGGGTTCATCTGGACGCAGTGCGGGTATCTGAGGTGCGAGCGGTCATCGAGCAACAAGTGACGCACATGTCGCGCCTGGTGGGCGAGCTGCTCGATGTATAGCGAGCGAGCGCCGGCGAGCTGAGGCTCGAACATTGGTATTGATGCGGCGGTCGATAGAGACCATCGATAGAAACCCGATGGACACTATTTCCCAGCAGCGCCCCAACGTTACCTGTACAGATCCCCCTATACAGATCCCATTGTCCTTAAAGCGAATCCGGCGCCGCGGCCGCCGCACTTTATTGGCCTTCGTACCCAAACCGTCGCAGCGCGGCCGGATCGTCGGACCAGTTCTCGCGCACACGCACCCACAGCTTCAGAAACACTTTGCCGCCGGTCAGGAATTCGAGTTCGCGGCGCGCGGCAGTGCCAACGTTCTTGAGCATGGCGCCGCCTTCGCCGATGACGATTTTCTTCTGCCCTTCGCGCTCGACCCAGATCACCGCCGATACGCGCAGCAGCGCACCGTCGCGCTCCAGTTTTTCGGTTTCGACCGTGAGCGAGTACGGCAGCTCCTGCGCAAGTGATCGCATAAGCTTTTCACGCACCGTCTCGGAGACGGTGAACGCCAGATCGTGACCGACAACCTGTCCTTCCGGATACAACGGCGGACCATCCGGCACGCGCTTGAACAATTCGGCCACCAGCGGATCGAGATTCTCGCGCTTGGTCGCCGACAGCGGCACGATGAATGCGAACTCGCGTCGTGCCGACAGCATCTCGATCGCCGGCAGCAGCTCGCCCTTGTCCGCGATCTTGTCGACCTTGTTGATGATCAATCCAACCGGCGTCGCGATGCCGTGCAGGCGCTCGATAACAGCGTCGTCCTCATCCGTCCAGCGGCCGGCTTCGACGACGAATAACACCACATCGACATCGGCCAGGGCGGCAATTGCGGCCTCGTTCATGAAACGATTCAGTGCACGTGTCGCCTTGCGGTGCAGGCCCGGAGTATCGATGAACACAATCTGGCCCTGCTCCGCATGCAGCACGCCCTGAATCCGGTGGCGCGTGGTCTGCGGCTTGGGCGCCACAATGCTGACCTTGTGGCCGACCAAGGCATTGACAAGAGAGGATTTGCCGACGTTAGGCCGGCCAACCACTGCCACCATGCCGCTAAGCACAGGGAGACTCCCCCGCGGACGCCAGCAGCACCAGCATGCGTTCGGCAGCGCGCTGTTCGGCGAGCTTGCGGCCGGCACCTTCTGCTTCGGTTTCGCGACCGTCGTCGATCAAACGGCAGCGCACGAGGAAACGACGCTGGTGCGCCGGACCTGATTCTTCCAGCAAGATGTACTCCGGTAATGGCCGGCCTTCGGCCTGCAGGGCTTCCTGCAAACGCGTCTTTGCGTCCTTTTCGGCTACGGCATCTGGCAGTGATTCCAGTTCGGGCGCGAACAAATGCAAACAGACCGCGCGCGCCGCTTCAAAACCGCCATCGAGGTAAACGGCCGCCAGCAAAGCTTCGACCGCATCACCCAGAATGGAATCGCGGCGAAAACCGCCGCTCTTCAACTCGCCTGAGCCCAGCCGTAGCGATTCGCCGAGTTCCAGCCGCCGCGCGACCACCGCGAGCGCGTCGCCGCGCACAAGGCTGGCACGCAAACGTGACAGTTCGCCTTCATTCTCGCGAGCACGCGTGGCGAACACAGCTTCACCGATAACGAAATTGAGCAAGCCATCACCGAGAAATTCGAGCCGCTCGTTATGCGGAGCGCCGCAACTGCGGTGCGTTAGCGCCTGCGTCAACCGGCCTGGATCGCGAAACCGATAACCCACCGCTTCCTGCAGCCGCTCCAGCGGATCGCTCAACCGTCACCGCCGCCGCCACCCGGAAGCGGCACCTTGTCCTCGAAATGGATGAGGATGAAGATGTTGTAGAAAAGGTGCTCGCGCGCCTCGTAGTCATAGGCCATCACGCGGCCGCGATTGGTATTGACGGCGCGGACATCGCGCCAATCGAGATAGTTCACATCTTCGATGTCCCAACGCTTTTCCAGTGAACGCTGCATCTCGGCGATATTGAGCTGGCCACCGCCGGCATCGGCCTTGGCTTCTTTGACGACGGCCTTGACCGCGTTATCGATCTTCATCTGGTTCAGATAGATCGGAAGCACTTTCATGGTGATGATGGCCGCGAAAGCAAGCGTGCCGAAAACGAACAGCATTCCCCAGAACGTCAATCCGCGCTGCTTCGCCAGCGAGATTCTGCGAGCCGTCATCAGTAATTCTCCTCCATCCGTTTGCGACGGATTCTAGCGGATGCGGAGGCCGATGCGGGATAGGTCGGGCCGGAAGCGGTCCGAATTCCAGCTCATCCAGATCAGAATCGCGCGGCCCTTGAGGTTGGCCTCCGGCACCGTGCCCCAATACCGGCTGTCATAGGAACCGTCGCGGTTGTCACCCATCATGAAGTACTGGCCGGGCGGCACTTCGAAGTCGAACGGTTCCGCGGAACGATCCGGATCGAGAATGATGTCGTGATGCACGCCGGCGAAATCCTCATGAAAGAGCTCGCGCACGCCTTCGCCGATATAAACACCGTCGGCCTCGAGTTTCACGGTTTCACCGTTGACGGTCAGAGCCTTGTTCTCGTAATGAATATGGTCACCCGGTACACCGATCAGGCGTTTGATGAAATCCGTGTCCGGATCGCGTGGATACTTGAATACGACGACATCGCCGCGATGGGGCTCGCCAATTTCCACGAACTTGCAGTAACCGACCGGGCAGCGCAGTCCATAAACGAACTTGTTAACGAGAATGAAGTCGCCGATATGCAGGGTCGGAATCATTGAACCGGAGGGAATCCTGAACGGCTCGACGACGAACGAGCGGATCAGAAATACCGCGAAGATCACCGGGAAAAAACTGACGCAGAAGTCAACAATCATCCCGGGCTGGTCTTCGCCACCCGGTGGGAGCTTCGCGCGGCGACGCGGGCCGAGCAGAAGCTTATTGAGCAGCCAGACAGCGCCGGTAACAGCGGACAATATCGTCAGTATCAACGCGAACATGGCGTAAGGCCCTAGCTTTTGAAAATCAGTTTTTACGATCGACGCCGAGCACCGCGAGGAAGGCCTCCTGCGGAATCTCGACCGAACCTACCTGCTTCATGCGCTTCTTGCCTTCCTTCTGCTTTTCCAGCAACTTGCGCTTGCGTGAGACGTCGCCGCCGTAACATTTCGCCGTCACGTCCTTGCGCAGCGCCTTGACCGTCGAGCGCGCGATGATTTTGGCACCGATCGCAGCCTGAATGGCAATGTCGAACATCTGGCGGTGAATCACTTCCTGCATGCGCTCGCACAGGTCGCGACCCCGCGGATACGCGGTGTCGCGGTGCACGATCGTCGCCAACGCATCGACCTTGTCGCCGTTGACGAGTACGTCGAGCTTGACCAGATCCCCGACCTGGAAACGTGCGAACTCATATTCAAACGAGGCAAAGCCACGCGACACCGACTTCAGCCGGTCGAAGAAATCGAGGACGACTTCAGCGAGCGGCATCTCGACTTCCATCTGCACCTGACTGCCGAGGTAACGCAGATTCTTCTGTACGCCGCGCTTCTCCATGCATAGCTGCATCACCGGACCGACGTAACTCTGCGGCATCAGGATGCGCGCCGTGATGATCGGCTCGCGGACCTCGTTGTACGAGCCGGGATCGGGCAGATCGGCCGGATTGTCGATGCGGCGTACCTCGCCGTCGATCATTTCGATCTCGTAGACCACCGACGGCGCGGTGGTGATGAGATTCAGGTCGTACTCGCGCTCAAGGCGCTCCTGCACGATTTCCATGTGCAACATGCCAAGAAAGCCGATGCGGAACCCGAAACCGAGCGCAGTCGAATTTTCAGGCTCGAACTGCAGAGCGGAGTCGTTGAGCCGCAGTTTCTGCAGCGACTCGCGGAAATCCTCGAAATCCTCGGCATCGACCGGGAACAGGCCGGCGAACACGCGCGGCTGCACCTGGCGGAAACCCGGCAGCGGCCGCTCGCAGGGTTTAGCCGCTTCGGTGAGGGTGTCGCCAACCGGTGCGCCGAAAATATCCTTGATGCCGGCGATCAGGAAGCCGACTTCGCCGGATTCGAGCGCGTCCTTGAATACGCGCTTGGGGGTATGCACCCCAAGCATCGTGACTTCATGGTCCTTGCCGGTCGACATCACGCGGATCTTCTGACCTTTGGTCACCCGGCCATTGACGATCCGGACCAGTGACACCACGCCCAGGTAGTTATCGAACCAGGAGTCCACGATCAGCGCCGACAGGCGGGCCGCCGGGTCGCCATGCGGCGGCGGCAGCTTGTATATGACGGCTTCCAGCACCTCCGGAACGTTCTGGCCGGTCTTCGCCGAAATGCGCAGCGCATCCAGCGCGCTGACGCCGATGATCTCCTCGATTTCGGCGGCGACCCGGTCTGGCTCCGCGTTCTGCAGGTCCACCTTGTTCAATACCGTCAGCACTTCGAGGTTCTGCTCGATCGCCGTATAACAATTGGCGACTGATTGCGCTTCGACGCCTTGTGAAGCATCGACCACCAGCAAAGCCCCTTCGCAGGCCGCGAGCGAGCGGCTGACTTCGTAGGAAAAATCCACGTGTCCAGGTGTATCGATCAGATTGAGCTGATACATCTCGCCATTGCGCGCCTTGTAGTCCAGCGATACCGCCTGCGCCTTGATGGTGATACCGCGTTCACGCTCAATTGGATTGCTGTCGAGCACCTGCTCGGTCATCTCGCGTGCTTCGAGACCCCCGCAGAGCTGAATGAAGCGGTCCGCCAGCGTCGACTTGCCGTGATCGATGTGCGCGATGATCGCGAAATTGCGGATGTTGGACTGCTTCATGGAACGACAGCGTGGAAAGGCCGGCAAGTATACCGGTTCACCACTGGGCCGGCGGCAGGAACGCTTCCGCCCCCAAAACGGGCCCAACGCTCAATCCCGCTCCGAAAAGCGCTCCGGATCGAAAACACCTTCGCAGATCACCGCGCCACTGCCATCCACCAGCACGGGAATACGCCGGCCGAAACGCTCCCGCCAAGTCTTATGCTCGTCGACATCGACGATCCTGACGCGTGCCGCCAGCGCCGGAAAGGCGTCGGCGAATACTTCCAGAAATTCCTCGCAAAGGTGACAACCAGGGCGCGACAACAACCAATATTCAGCCATTGCCTGGACCCGGGCGCGGCGGCGCCTGCACTTGCAGGAACAGCGGTTCGCCGTGGCGCTGCACCAGCATCGGCACCGGCACGCCGGGTGTCATTCGCCCCACCACTTCGGCGAAACGGTCCGGACTATCGACTTCCTGCTTGGCGATCGACAGGATCACATCGCCGACCTGCACGCCGGCGAGGCGGCCAGGCCCGGTATCGACGGCGGACACCAGTACGCCACCCGAAATGACCTTCGCCGAACGACGCTGATCCTCGTTCAGCGGCTGCACGGTCAAGCCCAGCGGCGACGTCGATGGGCGCTCCGGCTCGGTAGCGGGTGGCACGTCCTGCACATCGTCGAGGGTGCCGACTTCCACCTTGATCTTGATCTGCCTGCGCTCACGCAGCATATCGAGCATGACGCCCTGTCCCGGATCGCTGCTGCCGACCATCGCCGGTAGATCGTGCGAGCTAGGCAGTTCAACACCGTCGTATTTCAGAATGACATCGCCGCTGCGCAGGCCTGCCTGCTCTGCCGGGCTGTTGGCGATAATCTTGGCGATCAGTGCACCCTCGGGCTTGTCCAGACCCAGCTTTCCCGCCTGCGCGCGGTCGATTTCCTGCACCACGACGCCGAGCCAGCCGCGCGTCACTTTACCGTGAGCCTTCAACTGGTTGACGACCTTGGCGGTCACGTCGATCGGAATCGAAAACGCCACGCCCATGAAACCGCCGGTCTGGCTGTAAATCTGTGAATTGACGCCGACCACTTCGCCACGCAGGTTGAACAGTGGTCCGCCGGAGTTGCCTGGGTTGATCGCGGCGTCGGTCTGGATGAAAGGTACATATTGCTCGGAATCGAGGCTGCGACCTTTCGCTGAAACGATGCCCGCGGTCACGGTGTAGTCGAAGCCGAACGGCGACCCGATGGCCAGCACCCACTCGCCGACGCGCAGCTTGCGCACATCGCCGAGCTTCGCCGCGGGCAGATCGCTGGCATCGATTTTCAGCAGCGCGAGATCGCTGCGCTCATCGCTGCCAACCAGCTTTGCTGGAAGTTCACGATGATCCGATAGCCGCACGATGATTTCCTTTGCATCTTTGACGACGTGCTGGTTGGTGACGATGTAGCCGTCGGATGACAGGATGAAACCCGATCCCAGCGATTGCGGCTCGTCAGCCTCGTCGCCGGCACCGCTCTTCGGCGGCGGACCACTCGGTCCCTCGTCTGAACCGCCGTTGTTCCCAGGTTGATCGAGAAAGCGCTTCAGCCACTCCGGCGTCTGCTGCTCACCGCCACCGCTTTCACCATCGCTGCGCGCAAGGTCGTCGGCGGTCAGCGCGTCGGCAGGAACCACCGCACTGATGTTGACGACGGAAGGACTGACGCGCTCGACCAAATCGGCGAAGTTCGGCAACGATGATTGCGAATGATCGCAGCCGCCCAATGCCACCGCGCCGAGCAACAGCGGAACCAGCCGGCGGCGTATGTCGTCCATCATGTATGGATTATCCCTGAATCCGAAGGCGGCTGGCACGACAATCTTATGACAGATTATGCTGCGAGTTGACGGCGCGGGCTACTACGAAGTTTGTATTTAAAGATTCGCACTTAAGGCCGATCGGGACGGCTCTTATCGTCAACCAACGTCCGTGCCGGCTGCACGCCATCCCCGATCATTTTCAGTGTCGCCGCCGGCGCTTCGCCGACCACGGTGACATGCAATGATCCGATCAAGCGGTCGTAGGCTTCCACCGAACCCATATGCGAGGCACCTACAAATCCATAGTGTATGTTGCCCTGATTGGTGTGGCTGAATATGGAAATCGCCGACAGGCCGTCGGTAATCAGGGTGTGCTGCACTTCCACCGATCCACCGGGCAGATGTCCCTGATCGTGAATGACCGGGCGAAAACCCGGTGGCATGGCGCCGAAGATCAGGTTGGGGTCTCCCCCGGCAACAGGCTCCATCGGCAGTAGGCTTTCCGGCTCATCGCGCGTCACCACTTGGTATTTTGCAGTGTTGACCTCGGTTTTGAATGCATCATCCGGAATGTTCGCAGGAAAATCGACCTCGGTGAACATGACCTGTTCGCGAACGCGCCCCGCCGAATCCACCAAGCTGAATTTCAATGGGATATGGGTCTGAACATCGGACCATACTTCGTAGCCGAAACGGTAGCCGTCCCTGGGGACCACCGCGACCCCCACACAGCTGCGCGCTGCCACGCGTTGCATCCCGAGGGATTTGAAGTCGTACCAGGCTGACAGTTCGCGCACCCGATCCGGCGTAAGCTGGTTCAGGAATCCTTTCAGTGGCGGACGCTGCAATCGCATCATGCGGTCCTTGGGCAGGATGCAGTAGACGCGATCATTCACGCGGAATACCTCACGTGGCTCGCCATTCAGCGACGTAACGCGCTCGCTTTCATTGCCATCCTTGTAACGGTGCACGACACGCAAGGCCTCCAGCCGCTCACTATCGCGATAAATCAGCACGCCCTGGAAGTTCTGCATGTGAGCGGCGTTGGCGGTATCGACCAGCACGTCCGCCGGTTCGGCACACACCGCCGCCTGGGATAGCAAACCGACCGCCACGCCGCCGACGCCGCACCCGAAGATCCAGCGTGTGATCCAGCGCTGACGCATCAGGGCTGGCCGTCGTTTGGACGAAACTCGGCGGTGTGGGCGGCGAAACGTGCGTAGCTCAATGAACTACCCATTTGCACAACCCGGTAATTGCTGTGTTCGATGACAAAGTCGTCGAGCATGCTCTGTGAATCCGGATCAATCTCGGCAGCGATGGGCGCAGCGGCGGTAACCGGAACTGCGACGGGCACCGCCTGTGCGACAACAGCCGCCGGCGCGGCAGCGGCGACCTGCTGCGGTGCAGCCTGGTGAAGACGGATCGAGGTGACGGTGGCCACTGCGGCGATCGAAGCAGCGGCGGCGATACCGATGGTTCGCGGCTGAACCCAGCTGCGCCGGCGCGGCAACAGTGGCACGACCTTCTCGGACATTCCGGATTCGCGCACCGCCGCCATGACGCCATCACAGATATCGACG
>Ga0265334_10000708_pt1 | contig 16720 bp, 18 predicted proteins | sample 42023metaG_FD_192442 | JGI IMG/M metagenome (GOLD analysis project Ga0265334, IMG submission 192442) | Rhizosphere microbial communities from Carex aquatilis grown in University of Washington, Seatle, WA, United States - 4-20-23 metaG | ecosystem: Host-associated > Plants > Roots > Rhizosphere... | reverse complement strand
GACATCGACATCCTCTTCGCCAATGAGGAAGAAGCCAAAGCCTTGTTCGAGGTAGAGACGTTCGGGCCCGCTCTGCAGGCGGCGCGCGATTGGCGGGGGCTTGCGGTGATGACGCGCTCGGAAAAGGGCTGCGTTGTGGCCGATCCGTCCGGCGGCGTGCATGTGCAAGACGCCGAGCCGGTGGAGAAGGTGCTGGACACCACCGGCGCCGGCGACCAGTTCGCGGCGGGATTCCTGTACGGGCTGGCCCAGGGGCGGAGCTTGCCCCATTGCGCGCGGCTTGGCGCGATTGCGGCAGCCGAAGTGATCGCCCATTACGGTGCACGGCCCGAAGTTTCACTGAAGGATTTGGCGGCAACGGCGGGGATGTGAACCCGTCACTCCCCGATGATGTGCAGCATCACGGTGCGGCGGTGGGGCGCGTCGCGGTGCTCGAAGACATAGATCGCCTGCCAGACGCCTAACGCGGGTGCGCCGTCTTCGACTGGAATCGACAGCGACGTCTGCGTCAACGCGGAGCGGATATGGGCGGGCATGTCGTCCGGCCCTTCCGTGGTGTGACGGTAACCGGCACCGCGGGGAGCCAACCCGGCAAACGCGTCCTTGAGATCGCACAGCACGTCGGGATCGGCGTTCTCCTGAATCAGCAGTGACGCGGAGGTGTGCGGTATGAACAGCGTCAGCAGGCCCGAAGCGATGCCCGATTGCGCCACGAAGCGCAGCACCTCATCGGTGATGTCGGTGAATCCGCTCCCGCGCGTTGCGACGTCCAGCCTGGTTGTCTTCTGCCGCATGGCGCGTCACCGGAAGCGATTGGGTTTGCGCAACATCACGTAGAAGGCGCCCGACCCGCCATGCTTCGCATGGGCTTCGTTGGCGCCGGTCACAAGCGGCTTCAACTCTGCTTGTCCAAGCCAGAGCGGCAATTGCGACCGCAACACGCCGCCCTTTCCCGTAATCACCAGAACCAGTGCCTGGCCCTGTGCTTGCGACCTCACCAGAAACCGTAGCAGCGTCCGATAGGCGCCGTCCTGAGTCATCCCGTGGAGATCGATCCGGGCTTCGGGTTCGAGCCGCCCGCGCCGCAGATGCGCTTGGGCGTGCCCGCCGATGACGGGCGCCGCCATCTCGTTGAACGCAGGGTCCGCCGGATAGTGCGGAAGCGTGGCGGTCACGCGGATGCGCTTGGGCGGCTCCCTGACCGGGCGCTCGCGCTTGCGGATGGGCTTGGCATCCTTCAACGCCGAGTGGAACAGCGCCTCCTCATCGGCGGAAACGTTCAGCTTCCGCGGGTTCATCGGGGCGCTTGGAACGCGGCCCTTGCCCCAAGGCGGTCGGCCAGCTCGTGCGGCAGCAGCACCGTCATGCGCCCCGGTTGTTTCATGCGGCCGGCCATCAGGCCCGCCTCCGCGCCATAGCCCCAATAGACGTCGCCCCGGACCACACCCCGGATCGCGCCCCCCGTGTCCTGGGTCACCAGCAGCGTGTCGAAGGGCTTGTTGCCATAGAAGGTACTGGGATCGGGCGCCGCCGATTCGAGCCAGACGGGCACGCCCAGCGCATGAACGGAACGGTCCACCGCCATGCTCGCGATTGGCGTCAGCGGCACGCCTTGAGCGCCTACCGCCCCCAATTTGGGGTCGCCGATGGGCTTTTCCGCAAAAAACACATAGGAGGCGTTGAAATCCATCACCTCCCGGGCTTCCACAGGATGAGTCTGAAGCCATTGCCGGATGGATTGATAGGACAGCTCTTCGCGCGTGATCTGACCGCGCTCAAGGAGAATCGCCCCGATGGGGGTGTAAGGCTGGCCGTTCTGGGCCGCATAGGCGGCACGTACGACCGTGCCGTCGTCCATCACGACGCGGCCCGAGCCTTGGATCTCGAGGAAGAACGCATCCACCGGGTCATCGACATAGAAGAGCGGGGGGCCGGGAATGCCTTCGCGCTCGATGTCGGCGCGCGCGGGGTAGGGCACGAACCGCATCCCTGCGCCCATCATCAGATTTTCGATCATGTCGGCCATGCGGCCGATATAGGTGTCGCGATAGACACCCATGTCGCGCCGCACGAGATCGGGCGGCACGCCGTAAAGCGGGGTCTGATAGCGTCCGTGGCGGGTACGGCTGCCCCTCAGCTCCGGCTCGAAATAGCCGGTGAAAAGGCCCTCGGACGCCGGCTGCGTCAGGCGGTAGGGCACAAAGGACCTCTCGAAAAAGGCGCGCGCAATATCGGGCGAATCGGTGCGCGTGACGGACGCGAGCCGGCAGGCGTCCTCCCAATCCGTTACCTTTCCCGCATAACCGATGCCGCCCAGTGGCGCATCCGCAGCCCGGTTGAGCATCGCGGTACAGGAGCGGCGGAAGGCTTCGAGCCCCTTTTCCGGATGGCCGTCACGCCAGCCTTCGAGCGCGCCAAAGGACACTGCTTCGAGGTTGAACAGCGGACCGGCGGGGGCTGGGGCAGGAGGCGCAGGAGCTGCGGGTGGCGGTTGCGGAAGAGCACGCGGCCTCGGCGGCGGCGTGGGCTCGCTGGCGCAACCCAGAAGGACCAGTGCGCCGAGCAGGCTCGCAGCACGAAGCAATTTGCGAATCGCCAACACGGTCGAACAAAACCGCAAATACACTGATTCGTCTAGCTATTTCGTTCAGCTGTGGCTGGCGGTGCCGACCAGCATCCAGTTGGGATCGCTGGCTCTCGTGTCGCGCGCAAAGGTCCACACCTCGCTGACCTGATGCGGAGTCTTGGCATCGCCCTCGATCAGCGCGCCGCTCTCGTCATAGCCCGCGAGCATGATCTCGCTTTCGAACGTGACTGTGACTTCGGCGGTCTGATTCTTCAGTTCGGCGTCCGTGATGCGCGCCGATTTGAGCGAGAGGAACGTGAAATCCACCCGTTCCTTCTTGCTTTCGCGAGCCTTGATCTCGCGGTCGAAAGTCTCGAACACATCGTCGGAAAGAAGCGGCCTCAAGACATCGCGCTCGCCATGCGCGAATGCGGTCACGATCATCTCATAGGCCGCTTTCGCGCCGGAGAGGAAGCGATCGGCATCGAAGCCCCGGTCGGCGAGCTTGATATCGAGAAGGCCGCGCGACAACGGACCGGTAGTGGCGCTTGCAAGGCTTCCCTGCGCCGTCCGCTCGGGCAGACTTACGACATTGTCCTTTACGGGCGCGGCCACCGTGTTCGGATTTGGGTTGGGCCGGGCGCCGTCGGGGAGCTGGAGACGATCCTCGTGGCTGCGCTCATTGCCGGTGCGGCGGCCAAGCACCGAATAGAGCCGGAAGGCAATGAACCCCGTAAGCAGCGCCAGGACGATCACATCGAAAAACTGAAAATTGTGCATGATGGAGTTTTGCCTGCTCAGCTCTTCCGCGCAAAGGACCGAAGCAAATTTCGTCCCGCTCGGCCTCGCCCTGCCTTAAGGACAACCCTAATCCTTGCGCGTGCGCCGGTCTAGCGTGCCAGAACGGTCTTTCACCGGGTTCCCTCAAATATGGCTACGGGAACGGTTTTCACCAGAGGCGGGGCGTCCATGCTTGTCACGCTTGCGCGATCCGTGCTAGCGCCGCACCTCCCGCCCAATCATGCAACTCCGGAACCGACGACTATGGCCGATATGAACGATCCCACCGGCGGCGCTGCCGCCGACGCCACGCCGCAGATGCCGTCGATTCAGGTCGTCGCGCAGTACATCAAGGACCTGTCCTTCGAGAATCCGTCCATGGGCGTGAACATCCAGCGGCCGCAGATCGATTTCACCGTCGACCTTCAGGCGCGCCGGATGCAGGACAACGGGCCCTTCGAAGTCATCATCAAGATGCGGGTTACCGCCGAGCAGGAGGGGCGCACTCTGTTCCTGCTCGAAATCGCCTATGGCGGGATTTTCGTGCTCGACAAAGTGCCCGAGGAAGTGCTCCAGCCCTTCCTGCTGATCGAGTGCCCGCGGCTGCTCTTCCCCTATGTGCGGCGCATCGTCTCGGACATGGTCAGCGACGGCGGACTGCCGCCCCTGATGATCGAGCCGATCGATTTCGCGCAGCTTTATCGCACCAAGATGATGGAAGCACAGGCTCAGCAGGCCAATCAGCCGCTACCCATGTAGCACGGCACCCCAGTTCCAGATCACGTCGCCCTCGAGGTCGCCGAGGACAAAGCGCGCATGGGCCTCGCGCTCCTGCGGGGCAATGCGGGGCGGTAGCGGAACGGGCCGCGGCCGTGCGACCCGGATGACGCTCATCCCCGAAGCTGCGCCGTCACCCGGCGCCAGCAGCAGACGCGCCTGCCGTCCGCCGACCAGCTCGAGATAAACCTGCGCCAGCAGCTCCGCGTCGATGCGCGCGCCATGCTTCGCGCGCACGGAAAGATCGATATTGAAGCGCCGGCACAGCTCGTCCAGCGAATAGCGCGCGCCGGGAAAGCGCCGCTTGGCGAGCGCAATCGTATCTATGCCGCGCGACGCCGGCAGAAGGGGACGGTGCGCGCGGGCGAATTCGGCATTCAGGAATTTGATGTCGAATTCCGCGTTGTGAATGACCAGCGGCGAATCCGCCATGAAGGCAATGAGCTCGTCGGCGATCGATTCGAACAGAGGCGCGTTTTCGAGCTTTTCCAGCGTCAGGCCGTGTACCCGGATGGAATCTTCGGGAATATCGCGTTCGGGATGGATCAGCCGGTGGAAGAATTTCCCTGTCGGCAGATGATTGTCCAATTCGAGACAGCAGACCTCGATGATCCGGTGGTCGGCCGGATCGAGGCCGGTGGTTTCCGTGTCGAGGACGATTTCGCGCATCTAACCGTTTTGTTGCGCGGCGCGTTTTCGAAGTTCGGCCGCGACTCGCTTTACCTGTTCGAAAGCGTGCGCCACGCCTTCGCCGGTCTCAATCACGAAATCGGCTTTGCTGCGCTTGTCCACATCCGGCACCTGGCGCGCGTGGATGGCTTCGAGCTTTTCGAGCGTCATGCCGGGGCGCGCGAGCACACGGGCGCGCTGGACATCGGAAGGAGCGGACACGACCACGACGGCATCGACGCGGCCCTCGCTGCCGGTTTCGAACAGGAGTGGGATGTCGAGCACGACAATGGAGTCGCCGCGTTGGGCGGCTTCTTCCAGGAATCGGCGCTCGGATTCGCGCACCAAAGGATGGACGATGGCTTCGAGCTTCCTGAATGCCGCATCATCGCCTGCGAGCATGCGAGCGAGCGCCCCCCGATCCACCCGGCCGTCCTTCAGCGCTCCGGGGAAGGCTTCCCCGATCGGACCGGCCGCAGCACCTCCCTTTTCATAGAGCGCATGCACCGCCGCATCGGCATCGTGCACAGGAATGCCAAGCCGCGCGAAGAGCTTGCCGGTTTCGCTCTTGCCCATGCCGATGGAGCCGGTGAGCCCGGCGACGAATGGCCGTTTGGCCTCAGCCATTGCCGAGCGCCTTGGTCAGAATTTCCCGCAAGCCAGGCGTGACTTTCGGCGTCACGCCGAACCACAGAGCAAAAGCCGGTGCTGCCTGGTGCATCAGCATCCCAAGCCCGTCCATGGTCGCATGTCCGCGCTCGCGCGCCGTTTTGAGCAACCTCGTCTCCAGCGGGTTGTAGACGATGTCGGCAACGGCGGCAGTTTGCGGGAGATCATCGAGCGGCAGATCGAGCGGGTCCTTGCCCCGCATTCCGAGACTCGTGGTGTTGACGAGCAACTCCGCCCCTTCGAAGGCGTTTCCCCAATCGCCCCAATCCCGAACGCCGATGCGGGCCGCAGAGACCAGCGATGCAGCCAGCGCCTCGGCCCGTTTGCGGGTACGGTTGGCAAGCCGGATTTCCGGTGCGCCGGCGCGCGCCAGCGCCAGCACAACCGCGCGCGCAGCACCGCCCGCACCCAGCACCGTGACGGGTCCACGGCTCGCCGCATCCGCACCCAAGCTCTCCGCAAGAGCAGCAGCGAACCCGCGCACATCGGTGTTGTGGCCGTGGACGGCGTCTCCATCGAGCACCAGCGTGTTCACGGCGCCTGTCGCGCGCGCGTCCTCGTCCAGGCTTGCCGACAGCGCAAAGGCCGCTTCCTTGTGCGGCACGGTCACATTGGCACCGGCGAACCCCATCAGCGGCATTGCTGCGACGCAGCGCCCGAAATTCTCCGGTGCTATGGGAAGCGCCACATAGGCGCCAGCAATGCCATGCTCTTTCAGCCAATGGGAATGCATCAACGGCGAGAGTGAATGATGCACCGGCCAGCCGATCACGCCCGCCAGTTTGCCCGCGCTCATGGCGGCAGCGCCCCGAATTCGCGCAACGCTTCGAGGACTGGGATCAAAGGAAGCCCCCTTATGCTGAAATGCTCGCCTTTCACCGACGAGAAAAGCAGCGCCCCGCGGCCTTCGATGCGGTAGCAGCCGACCGAGTTAAGAATATCGGGCATTTCCGCGGCGATATATTCCTCCAGGAAGGCATCGGAGAATACCCGCATGGTCAGCCGCGCGACATCGGTGCGGACCCAAAGCAGCACTCCGTTGCGTGCCAACACAGTAGCGCTGACAAGTTCGTGGTCGCGACCCCTAAGAGCCTCCAGCGTAGAGCGCGCCTCGGCCACATCCTGTGCCTTGCTGAAGATGCGCTCACCGCACACCAATATTTGATCGGCCCCGAGTACGATGGCATCGGGCTGGCGCTGGCTTACGGCAAAGGCTTTGGCTTCCGCCAGTGTGTGGGCGATCGTTGCTCCGTCCGCACCTTCCGCAAGCAGCGTTTCCTTGATCGAATCCTCGTCGAGCTCCGATGAAATACCGGTGAACGGAACACCCGCCGCTTCCAGAATGGAGCGCCTGCTCGTGCTCCCCGAGGCAAGGATGAAGGAATTCGCGCTCATGAAGCCGGCTTGCGCTCAGCAAGCAGATTGAGGATGGAAGCCGCCGTTTCCTCGATCGAGCGCCGGGTGACGTCAATGGTCGGCCATTCATAGCGCTCGAACAGCCGCCGCGCCGAAGCAATTTCGCTCCGGACTGCGTCTTCGTCGATGTAATCGGAACCCTTGGTCTCGCCCATGGTGGTCAACCGCGCCCGCCTGATCTGCAACAGCCGTTCGGGGCTCAGCCAAAGCCCGACATAAAGCGGCCGCCCCAGAGAGAACAGGCTTTCGGCCACTTCCATTCCCGGCACCAGGGGAATATTGCCGGCACGAACGCCTCGAATGGCAAGGTAGATGCAGGTTGGCGTCTTGGACGACCGGCTGACACCCACCAGGATCACATCAGCCTCCGAAAGCGCCTGCACATTCTGGCCGTCATCATGCTGAATGGCGAAATTCAGCGCCTCCACCCGTTCGAGGTAGCGCGAATCCATCTCGTGCTGACCCCCAGGACGATGGGTCTCTTTTGCTCCCAGGAAGTTACCCATGCTTTCGACCGCACGGTCGAGAATCGAGACGCAAGGCACCGTCAGCCTACCGCATTCGGCTTCAAGCATCTGACGGAGCAAGGGGTTGACCAGCGTAAAGAAAACGATGCCCGGATTGGCGGCAATATGCTCCATGGCACGGTGAAGCTGGCGCTCGCTGCGCACGAGCGAATAAATATGCTCCCGCGCCATGACCCCTTCGAATTGTGCACAGACAGCCTTGGCAACGGTGTTAAGCGTTTCACCCGTGGCGTCCGAAATCAGGTGTAAATGATATTCACGAACCATGATTCATCCCGAATTCACCCACACCCCCACTCGCTTTTGCCGAGTCTCCCGGCATAGGCTTGGATGATTCCCGCTCTATCCCCAATCCTGGACGACAACCAAACCTTGCGAAAACCGCAGCCGGCGGCGTAATTGGGCCTCCGAGACGACAATTCTCCACAGTTTACCGCCACAACACCACCATCATCACAAGACTTAAGAATTGATTAAGAACATGACAGAAGCACAAAGCCGTTCGTCGCTGCTCAGCGTTTTGGGTCGCAAAGCTGTGCGCCCCTGCCCCATATGGTTGATGCGTCAGGCTGGGCGCTATCTGCCGGAATATCAGGCGGTGCGCAAAAAGGCAGGCTCGTTTTGGACCATGTGCATGAGTCCAGAGCTTGCCATCGAGGTGACGGTGCAGCCGATTGCGCGTTTTGATTTCGATGCGGCGATTTTGTTCTCTGACATTCTGGTGGTGCCGTTTGCACTGGGCCAGGGCGTGCGGTTTGAGGACGGCCATGGACCGATACTCGATGCTTTTGGCGGTGTAGAAGGGTTGGTCAGGGACGAGGCGATTTGGGCAGAGAAGCTGGCGCCCGTCTATGAAGCGATGCGCGGTACACGGGCCCGGTTGGCGCCAGAAAAAGCGATGATCGGCTTTGCGGGCGCGCCTTGGACGTTGGCGGCCTATATGCTGGAAGGCAAAGGCTCACCCGACCAGCGAGCGGCGAAGCTTGCTGCCTATCGTGACCCGGAGCATTTCACCCGCCTCTTGAACGTACTGACCGAATGCGTCGCTTGGCACCTTATCCGCCAGCTCGAAGCAGGTGCCGATGTTGTGCAGATTTTCGATTCCTGGGCAGGAGGATTACCGCAAGCTGCTTTTGTCGATTGGGTGATTGGCCCGAACCGGAGGGTTGTGGAGATTGTGCGCAAGGCTGTGCCGGGGGCGAAGATAATCGGTTTTCCGCGCGCGGCAACCGAAAGTGGTTACCAGGTCTTTGCGGCACAAACCGGTGTAAACGCGGTCGGGATCGATACCGCCGCTTCGATGCGCTGGGCGGCGCGCGTGCTCAGCTCCCGCGTGGCCGTCCAAGGGAATCTCGATCCGATCGCTCTGATCGCGGGTGGCGATGCATTAAAACGGGCTGTGGATGACATCCTTTCGGCAGCCGAAGGAATTCCATTGATCTTCAATCTCGGGCACGGGGTTCTGCCCGAGACGCCGCTGGACCACGTGGCGCAACTGGTGGCGCAGGTGCGAGGCGCGGCGTGAAGCTCGCCGTCGTCCTATTCAACCTCGGCGGGCCCGATTCGCTCGACGCGGTCGAGCCATTCCTGCGCAATCTGTTCGGAGATCCTGCGATCATTCAGCTTCCCGGCATCGTGCGAAAGCCCCTGGCCCGGCTGATTGCTGCGCGCCGCGCTCCGCTGGCAAAGAAAATCTATGCGCATCTTGGCGGGCGCTCGCCGATTCTGGAGGAAACCGAGGATCAGGCGCGCGCCCTGGAAGTGGCCCTTCAAGGCGAAGGCCACGAGGCGAAATGCTTCATCGCCATGCGCTGCTGGAAGCCGTTCACGCGCGAAGCCGTCACGGCGATGAAGGCTTTTGCGCCAGAGCGCATCGTGCTCCTGCCGCTTTATCCGCAATATTCCACGACCACGACGCGTTCGTCTCTCGATGAATGGGCTCGCGAAGCCAAGCGTCAGCGTTTGAGCGCCCGCACGCATGTGGTGTGCTGCTACCCCGACGATGCGGGTTTTGTAACCGCGCTTGCCGAGCTCGTCAGCGACGCGCTCGGTCAAAGAAATCCACAGAATTCCTATCGCGTGCTTTTCTCCGCGCACGGGCTCCCCAAGCGCATGGTGGAGAAGGGCGATCCCTATCAAGGCCAAGTGGAACGTACTGTCGAAGCGGTGGTCGGCAAGCTGAACCGTCCGGATCTCGATTGGACGATCTGCTACCAAAGCCGTGTCGGGCCGCTCGAATGGATCGGTCCGGCCACTGACGCCGAAGTCAGACGCGCAGGCGCTGAGGGCAAAGGCTTGATCGTAGCCCCCGTCGCGTTTGTTTCCGAACATTCCGAAACGCTGGTCGAACTTGATGTGGAATATCGCAAACTCGCTGCCGAAACCGGCGTGTCGGACTATCTTCGGGTGCCGGCCGTGCGCACGCATCCGGCCTTTATCAAGGGCTTGGCGGGGCTTGTGTTGCGGGCGCTCGCCGCGGACGCGCCCGTGACCTCGGCTCCGATGCGCATCTGCCCCGTGCCTTGCGTGTGTGGCCAGGATTCAAGGCTTTCCCATGCTTGAAGCGCTCAATCCGTTCTATCTCTGGATCAAGGCGTTCCACGTCATCGCGGTGATTTCGTGGATGGCGGGCCTGCTATATCTGCCGCGTCTGTTTTTCTATCACTGCGATGCGACACCCGGCACGCCGGATTCGGAGCGCTTCAAGACCATGGAGCGGCGCCTGCTGCGGATCATCGTCAATCCGGCCATGATCGCGGTGTGGGTGCTGGGCCTGACGCTGGCGCTCACGCCGGCCTCCGGCGGGCCGATGCAGGGCTGGCTGATGACGAAATTCACGCTCGTGCTGCTGCTTTCCGGGGTTCACGGGATGTTTGCGCGCTGGCGCAAGGATTTCGCCATCGACCGCAACCGCCATACCAAGCGCTTTTACGCCGCCTGGAACGAAGTGCCGGCCGTTCTGATGATCGGCATCGTCATCCTGGCGGTGGTCAAACCTTTTTGATCAGGCAGCGCCCTACACGAAGGGGGGATTTCCAAAGTAACGAATTGTCGATAGACTTGTGGTGTTCTTCAAAGAACGCGCCTAATTCAAATGCGCCGTGGCAAACGGCGAAAGGCGCGCGAAAACCTCCCAGACCACGCGAGCGAACCGAACGGTCCTCGCGCGAATCTCCCAGCAGGGCCCGTTTCTTTCCAGCTCCCAAAACCTCCCAGGTGTACGCCACATGACTGTTCAATCCGGCCTTCAGGCCATGAAACTCCAGGATTTGAAGACGAAAAAGCCCAACGAATTGTTGGAATTCGCCGAAAGTGTGGAGGTTGAGAACGCGTCCTCCATGCGCAAGCAGGACATGATGTTCGCGATCCTCAAGGAGCTCGCCGAGCGCAATGTGGAGATCAGCGGCGACGGTGTTCTCGAAATCCTGCAGGACGGGTTCGGTTTCCTCCGGAGTCCGGAATCGAACTATCTCGCCGGCCCCGACGACATCTATGTCTCGCCCTCCCAGATCCGCCGCTTTGGCCTGCGCACCGGCGATACGGTGGAAGGTCCGATCCGCAGTCCCAAGGATGGAGAGCGCTATTTTGCCCTGCTGAAGGTTTCGACCATCAATTTCGAAGACCCGGAAGCGGGCAAGCACAAGGTACATTTCGACAATCTGACGCCGCTCTATCCCACGCGCCGCTTCGTGCTCGAACTCGACGATCCGACGGTCAAGGACAAGACCGGGCGCATCATCGATATCGTGGCGCCTTTGGGTATGGGTCAGCGCGCGCTCATTACGGCGCAGCCGCGCACCGGCAAAACCGTGATCCTTCAGAACATCGCCAAGGCGGTCGCGATCAACCATCCCGATTGCTATCTGATCGTGCTCCTGATCGACGAACGTCCCGAGGAAGTCACCGACATGCAGCGTTCGGTCAGGGGCGAAGTGATCTCATCCACCTTCGACGAGCCGGCAACGCGTCATGTGCAAGTGGCTGAGATGGTGATCGAGAAGGCCAAGCGCCTCGTGGAACACAAGCGCGACGTGGTGATTCTGCTCGATTCCATCACGCGTCTGGGCCGGGCCTACAACACGGTCGTACCGTCTTCGGGCAAGGTGTTGACCGGCGGCGTCGACGCCAACGCGCTGCAACGGCCCAAGCGCTTCTTCGGCGCGGCGCGCAATATCGAGGAGGGCGGCTCGCTCACCATCATTGCAACCGCGCTGATCGACACCGGCAGCCGCATGGACGAAGTGATTTTCGAAGAGTTCAAGGGCACGGGCAATTCGGAAATCATTCTGGACCGTAAGGTCGCCGACAAGCGCGTCTTCCCGGCCATCGATATTCTGCGCTCCGGCACCCGCAAGGACGAGCTGCTGGTGGACAAGGGAACGCTGTCCAAGATGTATGTGCTCCGGCGGATTCTCGCGCCCATGGGCACCATCGACGCCATCGAATTCCTGCTCGACAAGCTGCGTCAGACCAAGACCAACGACGATTTCTTCGACAGCATGAACACGTGACGGCTGTTGTTCAGGCGAGTTTCAGTCCGCAATGTTTGGCGAAATGGCGGAAATCGCCATCTCGTGCGATCAGCGCGACATTGTGACCGATGCAGGACTGAGCAATAAGCGCATCGGGCAACCCTGGTCTTCAAGCTGGGCTCAACCCTGGTGTTCGCCGGCCCTATCCGCGATGTAATCCATTAATGCCATCAGCACGCCGGAAACCACAAAGGTGAGATGGATGGCGATCAGAAAAATGATCGTTTCCCGGTTATAGGAAGCCGGCGACAGAAAAACCTTGAGCAGTTGGATCGTTGAGATGGCGACGATGGACGCGATCAGCTTCAGCTTCATCGCGGAAAAGTCGATTGTCCCCATCCAGGCGGGCCGATCGGGGTGGTCGTGGATATCCATCTTCGAGACGAAATTTTCATAGCCGGCAAAGATCACCATCACGATCAGATTGGCCGCGAGCGAGAGATCGATCAGCGTCAGCACCCATAGGATGACGCCCGCTTCATCGAGTGTAGCGATTGCCGGAAGCTCGGCCACGAGCGCGTGCAGGAAGACAGCCAACAGCACCATCAACGCGACCACGAGCCCGATATAGAACGGCGCCATCAGCCAGCGGCTGGCGAACAGGCCGCGTTCGAGAATGCGCTCTATGTTGATTCTCGCCATGACGCTATCGGGTGCGGCCGGCGTCCAGCCGCCCGGTGATGGCGATGCGCCAGCCGGAGACGAAGAAGAATGTCGCCATCGCGCCGCCGATTACGAGGTCCGGGATGTTCGAGTGCGTCGCCAGCACCAGAATCGCCGCAGCGATCACCGCGATGTTGCCGACCGCATCGGTGCGGGAAAGCCGCCACAGCGCGGTAAGCCCGGTTAGCGTGCGCCGTTGCCCGAGCACGATGGCGCCAACCGAAAGATCGGCGAGGAGCGCCACCGCGCCGATAACCGTCATCGCAACCGGATGCGGGATGCTGCCGAGGAACAGACGCCTCACCGCCAGCACGCACACCAGCGCGCCGAGAAGCGCCATGATGAATCCCTGGAGCTGCACCGTCCAGCGCTGGCGCGTGATGGTGCCCGCCGTCGACCATAGGGCGAAACCGGCGCTGATCGAATGCTGCACGAAGGACAGCGCGTCCGCCGCCATGGCCGTCGATGCAAACGGCACGGCCGCCATGCTTTCGAAGAAACCCATCATGCCGGTGATGGTCGCAATCAGAGCCAGCGCAACGCGTTCATCCATGGCGGGCGCGGCCTTTGGCATTGGCCTTGGCCGCTCGCTGACGCATCGGCGGAGGAATTTGCATCACATCCATTACGGCAGCAAAACCGTTGCGCCGGTCGTATTGCGCGAATGGAGTGCTTCATGCGCGGCACGCGCATCGGCGAGCTTGAAGCGTTGGTTCACCTGCACTTTGATGGCGCCCGAAGCGATGGTTCCGAACAGATCGTCAGCCGTTTCCTTCAATTCGTCGGCATTGCGCGCGTAATGCGCAAGCGTCGGCCGCGTGAGATAGAACGAGCCTTTGCTGAGGGTCAAAGGCTCGAAGAGAGGTGCAGGGCCCGACGAATTTCCGAAATAGACCAGCATGCCGCGAATGGCGAGCGAATCGAGGGAGCCCAGGAACGTATCTTTGCCGACGGAATCATAGGCCACCGGAACGCCCGCGCCATTGGTGATCTCGCGCACGCGCTTGACCCATTCGTCTTTGCGCATGTTCAGCACCTGGGCGCAGCCGTTTTCCCGTGCGAGCGCGAGCTTGTCGTCCGAGCCGACAGTGCCGATTACGGTGACGCCCAGATGCTTCGCCCACTGGCAGGCGATGAGCCCCACGCCTCCAGCGGCCGAATGGAACAGGATGGTGTCCCCGGCCTTGACCGGATAGGTGGCCTTGAGGAGATAACGGGCAGTGAGGCCCTTCAGCAGCGACGCCGCGGCAACCTCGTCCGAAATCGCATCCGGCAGTTTCACCGCATTCCATGCCGGAATATTCGCGGCTTCCGCATAGGAGGCGCGCACCATGCAATAGGCGACACGGTCGCCTACTTTCACGCTGCGCACGTTTTCGCCCACCGCATCCACGATCCCCGCAGCCTCCGAGCCCAGAATCGCCGGCATCGGGAGCGGATAGAGCCCCGCCCGATGATAGGTGTCGATGAAATTGACCCCTATGGCGGTATGCCGGATGCGGACCTGATCGGCGGCAGGCGGCGGGAGATCGACGTCCTCATAGGTGAGGACGTCCGGCCCGCCGGTCTTGTGGATGCGGACGGCTTTCATCAGCGTGTTACTCGAGATGCTGGCGGAAGAAACTGTCTGTCCTGGAATTGGCAAGATCGGCGCAGGCTTTGTCGTAATGCTGGCCGCCTTCGCGGGCAAAAGCGTGGTCCATGTTGGGATAGGAGTGGATCGTCACCAGCGGATTGCCCTTGAGCCCGTCGATGATCTGCTTCTGCGCTTCGGGCGGGCAATAGGCGTCCTTTTCCGCGATGTGCAGCATCAGCGGCTTTTTGAGGTTGCCGGCCTCGGTCAGCCGGTTCTGAATCATGACCCCGTAATAGCCGACATTGGCGTCGGAATCGGTGCGCGTGCCGGACAGGAAGGCGAGCTGGCCGCCCAGGCAATAGCCGACCGTGCCGACCTTGCCTGACACGCCCGCGACTTTGCGCAAATGGCTGATCGAGGCCTGGATATCGGTCACGCCCTTGTCCGCGTCGAATTTTTGCATCAGGCCGAAGGCGCGGCCCCAATCTTCCTGCGTCTTGTCGGTAAGCTGCACGCCGGGCTCGAGCCGCCAGAACAGGTCGGGTGCGAGCGCGAAGCGGCCGCGGGCGGCGTGCGCATCGCAAATCTGGCGCACGACGTCATTCACGCCGAAAATTTCCTGGATCACGATGACGCCGGGTCCGTGGCCGCTCGCCGGGCTCGCGAGATAGGCTCCGAAACTGCCGTCGGGTCCCTGAACGGTAATGTCTTTTCCACTCATGACGCCAATCCCCTCCGTTGTTTGAATGCGGTTATCTGTTCACCATAGCGGACGTCGTGTTTTCTCACCATGCCCCGTCCAGCATCGTCTCAGGCAGAGCCCGCGGTTCGGGCCATTGGTGAATTTTCAGGCAGTTGCAGCGCGTGGCTGAGGACGGCCGGACTCGTGATCGGCGGGGAGCACACCATGCCGCCGCAGACATACACCGTCGGCAGGCCCTCCTGCATGGTCTTGCCCTCGGCCGGGTGGCCCGCGGGGAGGCTTTCGCCCGGTCCCACAGCGATCAGGAGCCGATTGGGCAGGCTCCGTCCCAGCACGGCGCGCACCATATCCTGGGTCCGCACATCGCCCGCCGGGCCGTACACCACGATTTCCAGGCATGACGTGCAGAATTCGAAATTGTTCAGGAAGGTGGACATCTGCATGTAGCTCGCCGCCACATCGCCGGCGAAGGCCTGGATCAGCGTGTTGGCGCGTTCGGCATGGAATTGATCGACCGTCAGGTAGAACAGCCTTCCATGCACGCCTACCATGACCCCGTTTCCCGAGGGCGTCTGGGTGTCGAACGCATTGCGCGTGCGCACCTGGTCGGGAAGATCGCTGTTGCGCGAATAGACATAGCCGCCCTGCACCACATCCCAGAATTCCTGGTCCAGCGTGCGGGTCCACGCCCGCGCGCGGTCGAGATAGAAGCGCTCCTGCGTGGCCTCGTGAAGTGCGAGCGCCGCGCGCGCCATCGCGGCATAGCCATCGGCGAAGGCCTGATGCTGGCGCTTGTTCGCGCGGTAGGAATGGAACAGGCGGTCGCCATCGCCATGCCTGTCGCAGATGAACTGGAACGCCTCGCGGGCGGCGGCGAGCCAATCGGGCCGTTCGAAAACGGCGCCGGCATTGGCAAGGGCTGCGATCATCAGGCCGTTCCAATCCACCAGCACTTTGTCGTCGCGGCCCGGGCGAACGCGTCTCTCGCGTGCTTCGAGCAGGCGCCGTTTCTGTTCGCTGAACGAGATTTCTTCGGCTTCGGTCCAGCCCGGGAGATTGGAGACGCGATGCAGGATGTTGCGTCCGGTAGGCCGTCCCTCATGCGGGAAATTGCCTTCGCGGGTCACGCCATAGGCCTGCTTGAAGCGATCGACATTGGTGCCGCTCAGCACCGTGTCGATTTCGGCTTCGGTCCAGGCGTAGAACTTGCCTTCTTCGCCTTCGGAATCGGCATCGAGACTGGAGGCGAATGCGGCGCCCTCGACGCGCATCTCCCGCAACAGCCAGGTCACGGTTTCTTCGATCTTGCCTTTCAGGACCGCTTGCTTGCCGTGCTGCCAGACGAGGGTCATGATGTCGAGCAGCTGAGCATTGTCGTAGAGCATCTTTTCGAAATGCGGCATCAGCCACTGATCGTCGATCGCATACCGGGCAAAGCCGCCACCGACGTGATCGTAGATTCCGCCCCGTCCCATATTGTCGAGCGAAACGAGCGTGAGCGAGAGGAATTGCTGCATGCCCGTGCGCAGATAGGCGCGCCACAAAAGTTCCAGGATGGGTACGTTGGGAAATTTCGGCGAACCCACAATGCCGCCATAGAAGATGTCGCAATTCTGCGCGGTGGCGACGGCGACCTTGTCGAGCTTTTTCATGTCGAATTGGCCGGCGCGATTCTGGTACCAGGCCTGATCGAGCGAATCGGAAATCTGGCGCACATTCGGCTGCAGCATTTCCGGCGATTCACGGAAGCGCGCGGCGATGTCTTTCAGCACTGTCTTGAAGGCGGGCCGGCCGAGCCCTTCATTTCGCGGGAAATAGGTACCGGCCCAGAACGGTTCGCCT
>Ga0265334_10000704_pt1 | contig 16753 bp, 10 predicted proteins | sample 42023metaG_FD_192442 | JGI IMG/M metagenome (GOLD analysis project Ga0265334, IMG submission 192442) | Rhizosphere microbial communities from Carex aquatilis grown in University of Washington, Seatle, WA, United States - 4-20-23 metaG | ecosystem: Host-associated > Plants > Roots > Rhizosphere... | reverse complement strand
CAGGCCACCCCGCACCGCGGAGGTGACGGTGCGGGAGCCGGGCTTGCGCACCCCTCGCATGGACATGCACATGTGCTCGCACTCCAGCACCACGATCACGCCGCGCGGGGCGAGCGCCTCCACGAGCGCGTCCGCGACCTGCGAGGTGAGCCGTTCCTGCACCTGCGGGCGGCGGGCGTAGACGTCCACGAGCCGGGCCAACTTGCTCAACCCGGTGATCTTCCCGTCGGCCGCCGGGATGTACCCGACGTGGGCGACCCCGTGGAAGGGCACCAGGTGGTGCTCGCAGCAGGAGAAGACCTCGATGTCCTTGACCAGCACCATCTCGTCGTGACCGAGGTCGAAGACCGTGCTCAACACGTCACCCGGACGCTGCCACAGGCCGGCGAACATCTCCGCATAGGCCCGTGCCACCCGGGCCGGGGTCTCCCGTAGACCGTCCCGCTCCGGATCCTCCCCGATCGCGAGGAGGATCTCGTGGATCGCCCGCTCGACCCTCTCCGCGTCGTAGGCCGGGCGGACCTCGTAGCCCGCGGGGAGGCTCAGCGGGTCGACCACGGGGGCAGACTCGTCGAGGGGCCGGCGGTCGGTCCGCCGGGCGGTGGCGTCGAGTTGTTCGCCACCGGCGAACCGTCGACCCCGGCACGCTCACCGGGAGCCAGGACCGGCGGCACGTCCGAGACGGCCCGACGGGCGCTGGAGAGCCAGACCGGACGCTCGGGCCGCTTCTCCACCGGCCCGAAGATCTCGGCCAGCTCGTTCTTGTTCAGGGTCTCCCGCTCGAACAGGGCCAGGACCAGGGCATCCAGCACCGGGCGGTGCTCGACCAGGATCTCCCAGGCCTCGTCGTGGGCGGACTCGATGAGCCGCCGGACCTCCTCGTCCACGATGCTCGCGACGCCTTCGGAGTAGTCACGCTGGTGCCCGAAGTCACGGCCGAGGAAGACCTCGCCCTGGCTCTGCCCCAGCTTGATCGCCCCGACGCGCTCGGACATGCCGAACTCGGTCACCATGCGCCGGGCCAGGTTGGTGGCCTTCTCGATGTCGTTGCTCGCGCCGGTGGTCGGGTCGTGGAAGACCAGTTCCTCCGCCACCCGTCCGCCCAGCGAGTAGGCGAGCTGGTCGAGCATCTCGTTGCGGGTGGTGGAGTACTTGTCGTCCGTGGGCAGCACCATCGTGTAGCCGAGGGCGCGGCCACGCGGAAGGATCGTCACCTTGGTCACCGGGTCGGTGTGCAGCAGCGCCGCCGCCACCAGGGCGTGTCCGCCCTCGTGGTAGGCGGTGATCTTCTTCTCCTTGTCGTTCATGATCCGGGTGCGCTTCTGCGGCCCGGCCACGACCCGGTCGATCGCCTCGTCCAGCGCCTGGTCGTCGATCAGCCTGGCGCCCGCACGGGCCGTGAGCAGCGCGGCCTCGTTCAGCACATTGGCCAGGTCCGCGCCCGTGAAGCCCGGAGTGCGGCGGGCCACCGCGAGCAGGTCGACCTGGGAGGCCATCGGCTTGCCCTTGGCATGCACCTGGAGAATCTTGTGCCGGCCCTGCATGTCCGGCGGCTCGACCGCGATCTGCCGGTCGAAGCGGCCCGGACGCAACAGTGCGGGGTCCAGGATGTCCGGCCGGTTCGTGGCGGCGATGAGGATCACGTTCGTCTTGACGTCGAACCCGTCCATCTCCACCAGGAGCTGGTTCAGGGTCTGCTCGCGCTCGTCGTGACCGCCACCGAGACCGGCCCCGCGGTGGCGGCCCACCGCATCGATCTCGTCGACGAACACGATGGCCGGGGCATTGGCCTTGGCCTGGTAGAACAGATCCCGCACCCGGCTGGCGCCGACGCCGACGAACATCTCGACGAAGTCCGACCCGGAGATCGAGTAGAAGGGCACGCCCGCCTCACCGGCGACCGCCCGGGCGAGCAGGGTCTTGCCCGTGCCGGGAGGGCCGTAGAGCAGCACCCCCTTGGGGATCTTCGCACCGACGGCCTGGAACTTGGCCGGCTCGGCGAGGAACTCCTTGATCTCGTGGAGCTCCTCGACCGCCTCGTCCACCCCCGCGACGTCCGAGAAGGTGATCTTTGGCATGTCCTTGTTCACGAGCTTGGCGCGGGACTTGCCGAAGTTCATGACGCGCGAGCCGCCGCCCTGCATCTGGGAGAGCAGGAACCAGAACAGGCCCACGATGACGATCAGCGGAAGGAAGGTGAGCAGCCAGCCGGACCACCAGGCGGGTTGCGGGTTGGAGTCGTCGAAGCCGCCGGGCGGGCGGTACAGGTCGAGGACCTGCACGATCTCCTGGCCGCGCTGGGTGATGTAGGTGGTGTTCACCTTGGTGTGACCGCCCACGGACGCCGCGCCGTCCTTGGTCAGGGTGAGCTCGAGCCGCTGGTCCCCGTCGATCGTCTTCGCCGACTGGACCTTCTTGTCGCGGATCAGCTGCAAGGCCTGGGAGGTCGAGACCTTGTGGAACTCCCCGGAACCGAACAGCTGCGTTCCGACCAGCAGCACGAGCACGGCCACGATGACCCACAGAACCGGCCCTCGGGTGAGTCGCTTGACGTCCATGTGCAGGGGCCGTCGCCCCGTCCCTCCTGCTCGCCCACGCCTGTCACGAGGGTACCCCGACGTGCTGTCAACCACAGATCGCGTCAGGTTCCCGCCAGCCCACGAGCCGGACCTCCGGGCTCCGCGACACGCGCTGCCGAGCGTCGCGGTACTTCCGTGCCGGCCTGCGGTGCCCCTTTCCCCGGACCGGGCGGTTCACCGCCACCGGGCAGTCCCCTCGGACCGGGCGGTACTTCCCTTCCGGCACTGCAACGGACGTGCGGCCCGCCCTGTTCCGCGGGACGTCGGATTCCGCGAGATGTCCGATGCGGTGCGGGGCCGACGCAGGACCTGCGTGGAGTCCCAGACCCTACGTGGCGCCTCAGATGCTGTGCGGAGCCTCAGATGCTGTGCGCTTGCGGGGCGAGCGTGCCCACCAGGCGGAGGTTGCGGTAGCGCTCCCCGTGGTCCAGTCCGTACCCGATCACGAACTCGTTGGGGATGTCGAAGCCGACGTAGCGCAGTGACAGTTCGACCTTCGCGGCCTCGGGCTTGCGCAGCAGGGTGCACACCTCCACGGACGCCGGGCCGCGCGACCCGAGGTTCGCGATCAACCAGGAGAGCGTCAGTCCCGAGTCGACGATGTCCTCCACGATCAGCACGTGCCGCCCGGTGATGTCCCGGTCGAGGTCCTTGAGGATCCGCACGACGCCCGAGGACTTGGTGCCCGAGCCGTACGACGAGACGGCCATCCAGTCCATCTCGACGTGGCCGCGCAGGGCCCGGCTCAGATCGGCCATCACCATGATCGCGCCCTTGAGCACCCCGACCAGCAGGAGGTCGACCCCTGCGTAGTCCGCGTCGATCTGCTCCGCCAGTTCCGCGATCCGGGTCGCGATCTGTTCCTCGGTGAGAAGGACCCGCTCGAGGTCCTGGCCCATGTCGACGACGTCCACGTGTCTCCTGAGCGATGCGGGGGCTGCTACCTGCGTCGGCCCGCTAGCGGGCCGGCTCCACGGCTAGCCTGCCACAGCGTCTGCGCGCCTCGACACGGCCCGGCAGGCTGACCGGTCCCTGCCCGTGCCAGTCGATCACCAGGGCCTCCATGGCCTGCACATGTGTGCTGGCCAGGGCCCCCGCCGGACTTCCGGCGGCGAGCGCGGCCAGCCGCAGCGCCCGGCGACGGATCGCCGCCGGGGCCTGCGCCAGCACGGCGAGGTCCCGGTACTGCGGCCCGGGTTCCGTGTCCTCCGTGTCCGGATCCCCGGCCTCCCCGGCCTCCCCGGTGCCCTCCGGCGTCCCGGCTGGACCCCTCTGCGTCCGCGCCGTGTCCCCCGGCGTCCCAGCTGCTCCCTCGTACGCGGCATCGGCCGGACCGGAGCACCGCGCGGAGCGGTCCAGCTCGGCGGCCAGGGCATCGAGGGCGACGGCGTCCTGACGCAGCAGGTCCGCCGAGCGTGCAAGGCCGGGCACGAGTCCGGGACCGAGCGCCTCCACGAGCAGGGCCAGGGCGTCCCGCACTCGGGACCGGGCGTAGGCGGGATCGGCGTTGGCCGGGTCGCACCAGGCGACCAGACCGGCCGCGTGGCAGGCGCGGTGCACGACCTCCCGGGGAAGCGCGAGGAACGGGCGCCGGTACCGCCCACGCGTGGCGGGCATGCCGGCCAGGGACCTCGTACCGGAACCACGGGCGAGACGCAGCAGCACCGTCTCCGCCTGGTCCTCGCGGGTGTGCCCCAGGAGCACCACCGCGGCACCGAGCTCCTCGGCCTGCGCGTCGAGCGCCGCGTACCGCCCCGCCCTGGCCAGGGCCTCGGGTCCACCCCCCGCGTTCGGGCGCGGACCCGCCTGGCCCAGGGGCACCACGAGCACCGGATCCAGGCCGAGCGACCGGCACTGATCGGCCGCCGTCGCGCAGACCTGCGCCGACTCCGGCCGCCAGGCATGGTCCACGACCACGGCCCCGGCCCGCAGCCCGTTTCGCCGGACGACGAACGCCGCGGCCGCGGCCAGGGCCAGCGAGTCGGCGCCACCGCTGCACGCCACGAGGACGCGCGCGCCGACCGGAAGGTCGGCCAGGCTGCGGCGCACCGCGGCACGCGTGGCCGCCACCGCCGGATCCGGGGACGGCGGGCGGGCGGGTGGACCGGCCGACGGCGGGTGGGCGGGTGGACCGGCCGACGGCGGGTGGGCGGAGGGACCGGCCGACGCCGGGCCTGCGGGCGGATCAGCCGGCGACTGCGGTGCGGCCGGAGGGGGTCCCGCCACGGCTCAGCCGTGCACCCGCCGCACCCAGGCGACCGGGTCGGAGATCTCCTGTGCCCGAGGCAGGGTGCCCGCGTCGGTCCAGACGGCGTTGAGTCCGTCCATACCGACCTCGGCGATCACCCCGCGCACGAACCGGGCTCCGTCCGCGTACTGGCGCATCTTGGCCTCGAGCCCGAGCAGCCGGCGCAGGAAGCGGTCCACACCGCCGCGACCGGCCCGCCGCCGGCTGAAGCGCCGCCGGATCTCCGTCACGGTGGGCACGGCGGCCGGCCCCACATCATCCATGATCACATCGGCGTGTCCCTCGAGCAGGGACATCACCGCGGTCAGCTCACCGAGACGCTCCCGTTGGGCGGGGGTGGAGACCAGATCGACCAGCCCGCGGGAGTCCCCGCCGCGCACCACCCGCGGCAGCTCCCGGGCCGCCCCGGTGAGCCGCTCCAGCAGCTGGGCCGGATCCGCGGCGAGCGAGGCGATCAGTTCCCGCATCCCCTCGACCAGGTGCGGGGCGAGCCACGGCGCGACCCCGAACTGGGCCCGGTGCGTCTCCTCGTGCAGGCACACCCAGAGCCGGAAGTGCTCGGGAACGACCTCCAGTTCCCGCTCGACCTGCACCACGTTCGGTGCCACGAGCAGCAGACGTCCCGACCCGATGGTCGTCGCCCCGGTGGTCGTCGGCCCGATGTTCGTCGCGCCGGTACCCGTCGGCCCCGCGCTCGTCTGCCCGGTGCTCCCGAAGGGGTCGAACTGTCCGAGCACCCGTGAGCCCAGGAAGGCCAGGACGGTGCCCAGTTCGGCGCCGGCCACCCGCCTGCCCACGACGGGCACCCGTCCGGACGCGCGGGCGAGCCGGGAGCCTGCGGCCACGGGAGCGACCATCTCCGCGAAGGTCCGGGCGTTGGCCCGGATCCACCCGACCCGGTCCACCACGAGCGGCGAGGACGGCGCGATCGGGGGCAGACGCGTCACCGAGGCCACGAGGGGCACGGCGTCGAGCGCGCCCTGCCGCAGCGAGGCCACGATGTCCGCCGCCTCGGCCTCACCCACCTGGGGGCCGGGCCGGCTGAGCAGGGTCGCGGTGCGGACGGCGAAGGCCCAGTCGACCAGCCGGTCCATCCCGGGGCCCGGGGCAGGATCCTGCTCGGCCGGACCGGTACCCGGCTCCCCCGGGACTGTGCCTTGCGGAACAGTCCTTTCCGGAACAGCGCCTTCCGGGACCGTGCCCTCCGCGGTGGTGCCCGCGGGAGGCACCGAGGCCGCGGGAGCGGTCGGCCGGACGGGGTCCTGGTCGGCGGGAGGTTCGACGGGGACACTCATGAGGCAACCGTACGGGTCCTGGGCCGGCACGTCAGGGGCACGCGCCCGCATGCCGTGGCGGCGATCAGCGGCAGCCGCACCGCGCCAGGGTCGAGGCGACGGTGTCGAGCGCGGCACGCGCGGCATTGACGTCGGTGATTCGATCAGCGAGCACGGAGAACGTCAGCAGCCGCCCGTCGGCGTCCACGACCGTTCCGGCAAGGCTGCTGACCCCGGTGAGTGTGCCCGTCTTGGCCCGGACGTCCCCGGCGGCGGCCCCCTGAGCCGGGCCGACGAAACGGTCGGCCAGGGTTCCGGAAGCCGCGGCGACCGGCAGACCGGTGAGAACCGCGCGCAGCTGCGGGTGCTCGGCCGAACTCACCAGCACCAGCGCCCGGGCGAGCACGGACGCCGGGATCACAGTGTCCCGGGCCAGGCCGCTGCCCCCGGTCAACCGGGCTCCGGTGGTGTCCAGGCCGAGCTGGCCGAGCCGGTCGAGGATCGCCACGCCCGCGTCGGTGAAGGTGGTCGGTCGTCCCCCGGCCCGGGCCACCAGCCGGGCGAGAGCTTCGGCCACGGTGTTGTCGCTCTCGGTGAGGGTGTACTCGACGAGATCCGAGACCGGAGCCGACCGCACCTGGCCGAGCACCGGCGCATCCCCTGCCGCGCGGGCGCGGGCCACGGCTCCCGTCACGGTGATGCCTCGACGGGAGAGCAGGCGGGCGAACGCGGTGGCCGCCGTGAGCGCCGGATCCGACTGCCGGCTCGCGTAGTGCCCCGCGGACAACCGACCCGCGTCGACCTCCACGGACATGATCGGCGCGACGTAACCGCCGAGCACGTCGGAGGCCGACCAGGACGGGGACACCGCCGGGCCGGAGAACAGGTCGTCGTCCAGGCGGACGGCGACGGTCGTACGGTGCGCGGCCCGCAGCGAGGTCGCGGTCGCGTCCGCCAGATCCGCCAGCCCGGCCCGGCCCACCACGGAGTCCGGCTGCCCGTGCTGCCCGGAGAGCAGGACGTCACCCCCGCCGACCAGCACGATCTCGTCCGGGGTGGTGCCCTCCACGACCGAGGTCACCAGATGCGTCCCCGGCCCCAGGGCGGCCAGCGCCGCGGTCGCCGTGAGCACCTTGGTCGTCGAGGCCGCGATCCTGGGACGTCGCGCGTCCACGGCGTAGACATCCCGCCCGGTGAGGGCGTCCCGTACGTCCAGGGACACCGATCCCTGGAAGGCCCCGGCCTTGAGCGGCCCCCGGAGGACGGCCGCGAGCACCGGCGTCCTCGGCAGCGGCGCGTCCTCGGCGAGGGCCGAGGCCAGTCCGCCCGGCATCGGGATCCGGGTGGCACCGGGCACCGTTCCGTTCTCCGGCGTCTCCCCCGCCGAGGTGCTCTCTCCACCCGATGAGCCCTGGCCGCCGTCAGTGTCCTGGCCGCCCTCCCCGGAGGTCGAGCCCGGTCCCGGGCCGGGGAACGTGGCGACCGTCCGTCCCGCCCCGGACCGGGAGGTCGGCAGGCCGATCCAGGACGAGGTGCCCGCGGTCACCGCGGGCGGGGTGCGTCGAGCGGACGCCACCGGTGGACCCGACGGCAGCACCCCACGTCCGCCCACCACCTGCGCGGCGACGAGCAGGGCGAACACGCAGACGGCGGCTCCGGCGGTGGTGAGGGCGCGCCTGGGCACTCCGAGCACGCCACCCCCTGATCGACCTCGTCGGCACCGGGCCGCTCCGTCCGTACCGGCCAGCGACACTACTCCCGACGGTGCCCACGGCGTCCGGGGCCCTCGGCCACCCACGGAGTCCCGGGGCCTCGACCAACCCGGGTCCACGAAGCCCTCAGCTCCGTACGACGTCCACGGCCACGCGCAGGGAACTGCTCCGGCCCTCGCTGAAGATCACGCCCTTGAGCGGGGGGATGTCCGTGTAGTCCCTTCCCCAGGCCGTGACCACGTAGGAGGCGTCCGCCAACCGGTCGTTCGTGGGATCGAGGTCGACCCAGCCGAGCGCCGGGAGCAGCGCGGCGGCCCAGGCGTGCGAGGCGTCGGCCCCCTCGAGCCGGGGCCGCCCGGGCGGGGGCACGGTCTCCAGGTAGCCCGAGACGTAGCGCGCCGGGACCCCGGCCACGCGCAGGGCGCCGACGGCCAGGTGGGCGAAGTCCTGGCAGACACCGGAGCCCCGGGCCAGCACCTCCGGCAACGTCGTCGTGACGCCGGTGGTGCCGGGGGCGTAGCGCAGCTCGGCGTGAATGCGGTGCACGAGGTCAACGACCGCCTCGGCGATCGACCGTCCGGGGGTGAACACCGCGGCGGCCCAGGCACGCACCTCCTCAGACAGCTGCACCTGGGGCGAGGGGAGCAGCAGGTCGCCGACGGCGACGAGCTCCGCCCGCGACCAGCCGGGCCAGCCCCGCTCCCGGCCGGAGAGCGCCCCCCGCACGGCATCCCGCGCCTGCTCCCAGGCCCAGGTCTGCACCCGGGACAGGTCCGGGACCTGCCGGGTGACCTCCACGGTGCTGGTCACGGTGACGGCGAGCCGGGTGTGCGGTCGGTGGATCTCGAAGTAACTGCACCGGTTGCCGAAGAAGTCCTGCCGCTCGGTGAGCAGGTGCGGTTCGGGCCGGATCCGCAGGTCCACGTCGTGGCACTGCTGTCCGGGCACGTCCCTCGGGATCAGGTGGGCACGCCCGTAGCTCGCCGTGACCTCCAGGTCATAGGAGTACTCCGTGCGGTGACGCACCGAGTACCTGCGCACCGGCTCGTCCTCGCCGAGCTCGTTCATGGGGCCCACCCAGGGTTCATCCGGCACGTACAGGGTTCGTCCGGCACGTCCAGGGCGGTCATGCGTCCCATCCCGGCGTCGCCGCCATCACCCGCGGCGGGGCGAGGTGCACGAAGTAGTGGCGTTCCAGAGCCACCGCGAGATCCTCCAGCCCGAGGACGACCGCGTCGAGCGCCCCCGCGCCGACGGCCCCCGGCGCTGGCACCAGATCCACCTGGCGCGTCCGGTCCGCCAGCTCCCGGACCAGCGCGGTCAGCTCCTGTTGGGCGACCGACCGCCCGGGCAGGTGGGTGAGGTCCTCGCGCAACCGGTCCAGCTGGTACCCCACCGCGCGCGGGTTCTCCCGGTCGCGCACGAGCAGGTCCAGCACCGTGTCCGCCCGCGCCCGTCCCTGATGACGCCGCCGGTGCGTGACGATGCTCTCCCCGACGATGAGCGTCGACTCCAGGGCCAGGCCACGTGCCTGGGCCGGCACCTGTGCACCCAGCACCTGCCGCAGCATCGCGAGCACCTGCCAGGCCCGCTCGATCCGCCGCCCCGCGTCGAAGAAGTACCAGCCGGGGTCCCGGATCATGCTCTCCGCACCCAGGCCGGCGAGCGCCAGGAACCCTTCCAGCACGCGCCCCAGCGTCGGCTGTAATCCGGGCACGGTGCCACCGCCCGGGACGTGCTCCTGTGCCCGGGCGGCCAGTTCCGCGAGCACCCGCTCCAACGAGCCGAGGACGATCCAGGTGTCCAGGGACAGCTGGTCCCGCACCGCGCGGGCCGACTCGACGGTGCGCCGGACGGCGTGGGCCAGGGTGCCGGGCCGGGCCGCGTCCACGACCAGATCGAGCAGCTCACCGTGCGGGGCGGCCAGCCGCTCGGCGGCCCCCTCCCCGACGAAGCCCGGGTAGGTCGTGGTCACCGCGGTGAGCGTCCGCAGCACCGTGTGCAGGACTGCCGCCTCCGGGGTACCCGGCCTGGCCGCGTGGTCCCCGGCGAGGTCGTCGGCCACCCGCAGCAGCCGCACGGTGTCCTCCGCACGCTCGGCGTAGCGCCCCAGCCAGAACAGGTCCTCCGCGCTGCGGGACGCCATGGCCGCCGCCGGGGCCACGGTCCGCAACGGCAGGACCGCGCCGAGCCCCCGCGGCCCGGTCACCGCGGCCGCCGTTCCCGCGGACCGCAGCACCCAGACGTCCTTGGCCACCGCGCCCGCGGCACTGGAGACGTCCCGCCCGTGCACGCTGCCCGCGACCCGGGCCAGCCCGCCGGACATGAGCCGGTACCGCCCGCCCTGCGCCACCGCGAAGGTGCGCAACACCATCCGCCGGGGCTCCAGCCCCAGGGCGGTCACCACCGGCGCCGTGCTCGCGGAGAGCAGTTCCTGTCCGACCCAGCAGGCGGGCTCGGCCTCGATCCGTCGACGCAGCTCGGCACGGGCGACCGCCGAGAGCTCCCCGCCGAACCGGCTCGCCCGCCCCGCCGCCCGCCCTACGGGCTTGAGCACCAGTTCGTCGAGGTGCGCCAGCACGTGGGAACGTCCCGCGGGATCACCGCACCACCAGGTCGGCACCGACGGCAGCAGCAGGTCCTGGTCGAGCAGGTCGGCGCAGGCCACCGGCAGGAACGGCATGAGCGCCGGGTTCTCCAGCACCCCCGAGCCGAGGGTGTTGACCACCGTCACCCGCCCCAGGCGACAGGCCTCGAGCAGTCCGGGCACGCCGAGGCGGGACTCCGGACGCAGTTCGAGGGGGTCGGTGAAGTCGGCGTCCACCCGGCGCAGGACGACGTCCACCGGCTCCGGGCGGCCCAGCGAGCGCAGGTACACCCGCCCGTCCCGGACGCTCAGGTCGGCGCCGGTGACCAGGGGGTATCCGAGCAGGCCGGCGAGAAAGGCCTGGTCGAAGGCGGTCTCACTGGCCGGTCCCGGCGTGAGCAGCACCACGCGGGGAACCTCCGCGCCGGCCGGGGCGACCTCCTGCAGGGCCTCCCGCATGGTGTGGAAGAACGCGCGCAGACGCTCCAGCTCGGTGTCCCGGTAGAGCCCGGGCAGCACCCGCGCGACCACGCGGCGGTTCTCCATCGCGTAGCCCGCCCCCGAGGGCGCCTGGGCGCGGTCGCCGAGCACCCGCCAGACGCCGTCGGCGTCCCGGGCCAGATCGGTGGCCAGCGAGAACAGCTGCCGAGGGCCGGGTACCCGCATGCCGTCGACCTGGCGCAGGAAACCGGGGTGGCCGAAGACCACCTCGGGGGGAAGGATCCCCTGCCGGATCAGGTGCCGCGCACCGTAGAGGTCCGCGAGGACGAGGTCGAGCAGCTCCGCCCGCTGCGTGAGCCCGGCCGAGAGCTGGGCCCACTGCGCGGCGTCCAGGACGACGGGCAACGGATCCAGGCGCCAGCCACGCCCCCCGGCGTACCCGGGTCCGAGGCCCGGCCGAGGTGCGCCGGAGACGCCCGCGCCCGCCAGCGGGTCGATCCCGTAGGTGACGCCGTCGTCCTCCACGGCTCGGGCCGCATCCGCACGCAGGGTCAGCAATCCGGACAGACCGAGCGCATCCACCGCGGCGGCCAGCGCGGAGCCGGCCTGCCTCACCTGTCCGGAAGGAGCCAGCAACTCGTCCGGACCGCTCAGGTGGCCCCGGTACCCGGCCACCAGCCGTGTTCCGGGCAGGCCACCGGACGGCGAGGGGTTCACCCGGCCACCTGTCCTGGCACCGGGTGGTGGTCGGGACCGGTCCCCCGCGCTGCTCTGCCCCGGTCTCCGGCACCCATGTGTCGACGATGCCCGGCGCTCGTTGCCCCTGTGTTACGGGCAGGAGACGAGACCCTCCGCGTCACGTGCCGGAGACGAGATCCTCGACCGCTCCACGGAACTCCTCGCCCGCGGGGGTGGCGCACCGCAAGGGGCCGTGCGGTGACTCACCACCGGCGCGGACCCACCGGGGTCAGGAAGCAGCCTCCGCCGCGTGCGCGTCCTTGCGCGCAAGAGCCGCGAGCGTGCGCAGCTGCTTGCGCATCATCACCGTGTCGCACCAGCACATCAGCCACCGCCGGAGCCCGACCGCGGGCCCGCGCCCGTCCTCCGCCCGCACGACCGAGATCAGCCGGCAGCCTCCCGAATCCTGCGGGACCACCCGGTAGGTGATGGTGCACGCCCCGAACAACGTCTCGTAGCGGCACGGGGTCGTGCGCATGGTGACTTCGACGTCGAGAACGAAGGACTCGAGGGTGAAGATCGTCATGATCTCCTGGCCCGCTGCCAGCTCCGCGCACCAGGGCAGCACCTCGCGCGGGCTGCGCCGGCCCCGGTTGTCGATCCAGTCGTAGCTGTACGGCGCGGCCCGCAACTGGCAGACGCGCTGGAACACGGCGGCGGCCGGGGCCTGCACGCTCACCGCGTGCAGCCAGCGCGACGGCGCCTCCGGCATCACCTCGTCGCTGCGATAGGTCTGTGCTTCCTCGCCGGGGGTCACGCCCCACCGGTGGATCACCTTGGGTTCCATGGCGGGCACGCTAGACCTCAAGATCCGGTCCACCTCGGGACCCGTTCTGTGACCTCGATCGGCGCGATGATCCACGGGACGAGTGGTCCCGTGTCCACGACGAGCGGTGTCTCGACCGCGACGAGCGGTTCAGTTGTCGACGAGGCTGCGCAACCGGGCGGCGTCCTCGGTCAGCTGTGCCGCTGTCTCCACGGTGGAGGCGACAGCCGAGGAGGCACTCGCCGTGGCCGAGGTCACCGACTGCACACTCGAGGTCATCGCGGCCGCGACCGTGCTCTGCTCCTCCACCGCGCTGGCGATCGCGGTCTGCCGGGTCGCCACGTCGTGGATCAGTTCGACGATGCGCGCGATCGACTCCGAGGCTTCGGCCGTGTCCGTGTTGATCGTCTCGACCAGGGTGCGGATCTGCTCCGTGGCGTCGGCCGTGCGCCGGGCGAGTTCCTTGACCTCCCCGGCCACGACCGCGAACCCGGATCCGATCTTCCCCGCTCGGGCGGACTCGATCGTGGCGTTGAGCGCCAGGAGGTTCGTCTGCTCGGCAATGCCACGAATGATCGTGGCCATGGTCGCGATCTCCGAGGTGGAGTGCTGCAGCTTCTCCATGCCCTCGGCCGCGGTCTTGGTCGTGGACGCGGCGAGCTCGGAACTCTGCGCCGCGGCCGCCGCACCGCTCGCGATCTCCCGGATGCTCTCTGTGAGTTCGGCGGCCCCGGTGACCAGGAGCTCGGCCTCCTGGGACGCCGCCCGGGTGGCGTCGGAGAGCTGCTGCCCGTCCCGGGTGAGGCTGGCCCCCGAGGTGGTCAGCTGCTGCGCCAACCGGCGGGAGGTCTCTGCGTGCTCGGCCTCGACCGTGTTGTCGAAGATGCTCACCACATGGCCACCGGGGATGTCCGTCACGGCCACGGTCAGCCGGGCCGATCCGGAGCCCGCGCCGAACGTCACCGTCTCGCGCTCGGGGTATCGCCGGTGCGAGCCGCGCAAGCGGGTGGCCAGCTGGGTCTCCATCTCGCGCACGGCCTGGTGGCCGAACTGGGCCGCCCCGTTCTGCAACTGCTGGGCCGCGGCGTCGTTGTGGTAGACCGACCGCCAGCCGTCGTCGTAGAGGAACACCGGCGCCGGCGCTCGGTCGAGGACCATTCTCAGGGCCGACACGGATCCGAGAAGGGCGTGATCGGGTAGTCCGCCCCGCTCACGCAGACGGTCACGCATGGACATGACTTCTCCCAACGTCCTCGACCTGGCCCTGCATGTATCGGTGGTGGTTCCTGCGGGCTGAACACCCCACGCGCACTTGCTGCCGGCTCGTCCCGCCGGGTCGGAGTGGGAGGATCGGCGGGTGAGCGCGACCACGCCCGACCCGCACCGTCCCCACCCCCCGCAGAGCACGGATGCACCTCCCGCCGAGGGCACGGCACCCGGCAGCACGACGGCCGACGACACGGCGCCCGGCAGCACGACCGGGGCTGAGGCACCCTCCGCGCACCCGGCGCTGGACCGGCTGGTGCGCGAGGTCGAGCAGCACGTCGCCGCGGACGGGTGGGACCGGCCGCCCCGGTTGTTCGCCCTGGTCCGCACCGTGGATGCGATCGCCCGCGATCCCCGCCTGGTCGACCTGCTCCCGCCGGAACTCACCGAGGTGGCGCGGACGGATCCCGGGCACCTCACCGCGGTGGAGCAGGAGGACCTGCCCGAGGCCGACCGGCTCGAGGACCTGCTCGCCCAGGTGTTCTGGCCGCCCACCGTGGACGGCGTCGCGCTGAGCGTCGAACGCACCGTCCTGCCGCCCCGGGCGGAGGCCGAGGTACTCGCCCGGTCGGGTTCCGGTGCGGCCGACGAGGCCGAACTGGCCCGGGCGCTGCGGGACCACCCCGAGCGCCAGGACCTCCGCATGGTCGCTGCGGTCCTGCGGGGAGGCGGACACTCCTGTGCGGTGCGCTCCCGGGCCTACGACGGGGACGCACTCGTGGCGGTCGGCGCGGAACTCGTGCCCGGGCTGGTCGCGGCGTTGTCGGCGACCCTCGAGGGCTGATCCGAGGACTCCCGGGGGTTGATCCGAGGGCCTGAGACGCTCAGACCGCGCTCAGCTCGGCCAGGTGGGCGAGGAGCCGGGCGACGTCCGTGGGACCCCGGAGCCGGTGCCGGGCCGCGGTCTGTCCCGGACCGACCTTCACGGTCACGTCGCCGGCCGAGTCGCGCAACGCCGCGAAGGCTCGTTCGTCGGTGAGATCGTCGCCGATGAAGAGCACCCCGCCGTCGCCCAGCCCCAGCCTGTCCCGCAGCACCTGCAGGGCCGCACCCTTGGAGCTCTCGCGCACGGACAGCTCCACCACCTCGCTGCCGGGCAACACGTGCACCCCCGGCCAGGTCGCGGGGCCGTCGAGAACCTCGCGGGTGGCCCTGCGCGCGACGCTGCGGTCGGCGGTGCGGGTGTGCAGCACGACGGCGAGCGGCTTGAGCTCCACGCGGGTGCCAGGATGTGCCGCGGTGATCCGCCGGACCTCCGCCGCCAGTCGCTCCCACAGTGCGGCCTCGGCGGGGCTCAGCTGCGGAGGGGGCTCGGCGTCCTCCTGCTGCGCCCCGTGACTTCCCAGCAGACGGACACCGCGGGGAGGATCCGCCACGGTCCGCAGATCGGTCACCTCCCGGCCGGAGACGATCGCCACCTCCACTCCCGGGTTCGTGCTGAGCCGCTGCAACGCGGTGGTCGCCTCCGGCAGGGCGCGCGCTTGAGCCGGATCGGGCACCAGGGGGGCCAGGACCCCGTCGAAGTCCACGGCGACGAGGAAACGGTCCCGCTCGACCAGTTCGGCGAGAGCCACATCGAGCGCGGGGTCCCGCTCCACCGCCGAGCCCCCGGCGTCCCCCGACGCGTCGGCGGACTCCTCCGCAGCGCCCGCCGCCGAGGCACCCACGGCCTCCGGAACAGACCCGGGCCCCGGCAGGGCACCTGCGGCATCGGACCGAGACCCGAGCGGAGCCGTACCGTCGTCACCGGTCAGGAGCTCGCCCGTCACCGGCCGCCTCGTGCCCTCGGATCCCGGCCGCCTCGTGCCCTCGAAGGTCCCGGCGACCTGGTCGAGGGCCCGCAGGAAGGAGTCCGCCCAGTGCGCGACGTCGTGGCCGAACACCCGGCGGCGCAGGGCTCGCATCCGCCGCTGGGCCTCACGTCGGGAGACCGCCACGGCCTGCTCGATCGCGGACTTCAGTCCGTCGATGTCGTGGGGATTCACGAGGAACGCCTGGTGCAGTTCGTTCACGGCTCCGGTGAACTCGCTGAGCACCAGAGCCCCGCGCTCGTCGAACCGGCTCGCCACGTACTCCTTGGCGACGAGATTCATCCCGTCCCGCAGTGACGTGACCAGCAGCACGTCCGCGGCCAGGTAGAGCGCGGAGAGCTCGGCCCGTGAGTGGAACTGGTGGAGGTAGTGCACCGCGGGGTGCCCGAGCTGTGCGTGCATGCCGTTGATCCGGCCGACGGTGCCCTCCACCTCATCGCGCATGTCCTGGTACTGGCGCACCCGTTCCCGACTCGGGGTGGCGACCTGCACGAAGACCGCGGACGGCGTGGCGAGCCGTCCCTCGTCGAAGAGCTCCCCGACCGCCTGGAGCCGGTGGGCGATGCCCTTCGTGTAGTCGAGCCGGTCCACGCCCAGCAACAACACGTGGGGATCACCCAGCTCACGCCGGATCTCGGCGGCACGGGCCCGCGTGCCCGGATCCCGGGCCAGCTCGTCGAATGCCCGGGCGTCCACGGAGATCGGGAACGAGCCGACCTTCGCCTCGTGCTCGGCGGTGAGGCCGCCGTCCCTCGGTGCCCCGGATGTGGACGACGCCGTCGCCGGCAGTGCCTCGGCCGTGGCCGGAGGCGCACCGGTGATCGCCGGCAGCGCCCCGGTGGAGGCCGTCGCCGCCCGGTGGCTGGTCGACAACGCCTCGGCCGTGCCCGGAGGCGCACCGGGTGCGCCGGGAAGGACCGCCGGCACGCGCACCGTGGTCCCCCGGGTGACGAGGCCGAAGCGCCGACAGGCACGGAGCAGATTGTTGGCGTCCCCCGGCCGCTGGAAGCCCAGCAGGTCCGCACCGAGGAGACCCAGCAGCACCTGCCGACGCCAGGGCAGCTGCGCGAAGAGCTCGAACGGGGGGAAGGGGATGTGGTTGAAGAAACCGATCCGCAGGTCCGGCCGCCGGGCCCGCAACATCCCGGGCACCAGTTGCAACTGGTAGTCCTGCACCCACACGGTCGCGCCGGGCGCGGCGAGTTCCACGGTACGTTCGGCGAAGCGCCGGTTCACCCGGACATAGGCGTCCCACCAGTGCCGGTGGAACACCGGGGGCACGATCACGTCGTGGTACAGCGGCCACAGGGTCGCGTTGCACATGCCTTCGT